>Ga0209676_1000451_pt1 | contig 69765 bp, 67 predicted proteins | sample AraplaCvi_mLB_r2_FD_184282 | JGI IMG/M metagenome (GOLD analysis project Ga0209676, IMG submission 184282) | Arabidopsis root microbial communities from North Carolina, USA - plate scrape MF_Cvi_mLB_r2 (SPAdes) (version 2) | ecosystem: Host-associated > Plants > Roots > Endosphere | place: USA...
TCACCAAATGAACAAAATTTTATTATTAAGTATAAAAGAGACTTTGAAAAAGGAACCTCTTGGGAGGATATCACAGAGTACGTAGCAGCTATTATAGGCAATTTATTTGGTTTAAGAATGATGAATGTTCAAATGGTGACACGAAATTCTAGAAGAGGTTGCTTGTTAAGACACTTTGTTCAACAAAATCATGCTATTATGGCTGAGGAAGGTGGAGCTCTCCTTCAAAATCTAAATGAGTATGAGAGACTACAAAAAAGTGAACAAAGTGGAGAAGATTTACTGATAAATGGATTTAGTTTTATTGAAGAATTTCGATATTGGGATATAATTAAAGAAGATTTCATTGATATGTTGGTTTTTGATGCATTAATTGGAAATCAGGATCGACATCCTTTTAATTGGTCCATGTTGTTTTATGATAACAATCATGTAGAATTCTCACCTATTTACGATAACGGTGCATCGCTCGGATTTAGATTTGATGATGAGTCCTTATTATTGTTACTACAAGACCAAAACAAGAAAGATAAGTATGTTAGGAAAGCAAAAGTAAAAGCAGGTTTATTTGAGAAAAAACAAGTAAATGCTAGTACAGTCATTAATTTTCTAAAGAGAACTTATCCGTTAGAGTTTACTAAGTCTATTAATAAATTAAATCAATTTAATGAAGAATTATTTCAAAAAAAAGTGGATGAAATAGAATATTTATCAATCGTTCAAAAAGATTGGTTAAAGGAGATTATACCTTATCGCAAAATGAAAATTTTGAGTTGGGTAAATGAGGAGTGAACACATTGCAAACTTTATGGGTTATGTGGCAGAACGAAAAGAGTCGGGCTTATTATCATATAGGAACATTAAATTATTTAAATGAGATTTATGAATTTTCATATACGAATGATGGGAAAAGAAAGTTAAACGAGGCGTTGGCTGATGGATATTTTTTACATCCATCTTTTCCTGAAAAGCATACAATATATCAATCTAACGCGTTGTTTGCTGCATTTAAACGTCGTATACCAACAAAGGACCGTTCGGACTATTTTTCGATTTTAAAAGATTTAAATTTAGAGGAAAACTGTTCAATGATGGATCTTTTAAAAGCAACACGTGGTCGATTAGCAAGTGATATGTATTCATTTGAACAACCTATCGAATTTAAAAATAATAGTATTTCATTGGATTTTTACATTCATGGAGTTCGACATACTTTATCAGATGTACCTAATTGGTATCAAAAGATTCAAGTTGGAGAACAGATTTTGTTAAAGCAAGAACCAACTAATAAATTCGATAAAACCGCAGTTGCTATGTATACAAGTGGAGGATTAAAACTTGGTTATGTCCCAGCTGTTTATAGTGAACAAATCTTTAATCTTTTAGAAACAGGTGCAAGTACAGATGTTAAGATTACTTATATTAATGAGAAATCAGAACCTGCTTGGTGGTTAAAAGTTAAATGTAAGTGTTCATTACAAGTAAAACGGAGCTTACCCCGACAAACCAATACAGTAAATGTTTAATTGAGATTGAAAAAGAATACAATAAATAATTGTATTCTTTTTTTGTTTTATGAAATTTTGTTTAGGATGTTGTTTTTAAAAAAATACTGACATAAATCAGCATTAACAACATAAAATCATTGTGATATTAAGGAAATAACCGTATAATAATAGTATATTTTTTACTTATTGCAACCACTTATTAGTTACCTAATCTTGTTGGTTAGCGGTTTCCTTTTAAACGTAACAGCCTTTGAGGTTTGTATTTTTTACGCCACCACTGTGTCGTGAATTCAAATCTTGAATGGCTGTTTTTTGCGTTCATGGGGTTAAGAGCATCTATTTTCTGTATTAAATACAGGCAGTAGGTGCTCTTTTTTTATTTGTGAAAAATAAAAAACATTATTAAGGAGAGGTATTTATGGAGAAAGAAAAGAGAATTACAAGCTTAAAAAAAGAATATGAGGACATAATGCAAAAGCATTTATCTAAGGCGGGTTTGAATGAACGTTTGATGAATTTCAAATTCAATATTAAACTTTCTAACGAACCAGGGGTTTATCAAAAGCTATTTAATTCGCTTAGAAATCAATTTAAGAAGTTACTAGAGAAAATGATCTATGAGCAGCAAGCATACGAACAAATAGTTGATTTTGCTGAAATGGTTTCTTTCGGTTCTGCAAAACTTACATTAAGACGTGTGTATTCTACTCAAATGTCCTCTAAGGATTTTGAGGTTTTTGATTTACTTAAAGCGTTAAGAAAAGTTCCAATGAACCTGAGTGAAGAACACTTTAATGAACTATATTGTCCCATCGAAGTAACCTATACAAATGAACACGTACAACTTGAGGGCTACACTTATAAAGAACCAATCAAAAGTACGTTCCATAATACAAAAAGAAGAATAAACAGAAATTTATATTCTTATAGGCTTTATGATTTGGCAACAATCCTGACAAATGTTTTCCTAATCAATACATTTGAGGGATTTATTAAGAAAAATAATCAATTAATTCAATTTTTATTGGGACATTATATTCTGCAAAGGTATTCCGCTGAGTCGATTATTAAAATACCTGTTGATGCAGAGTTTAAAGAGCTATATGTTAGATTCCTTGAAACATTTGACCTTATTGATGGAAGAGAATTAGTAGAGTTTGACATGATAGATTATAGTTTTTTAGAACTGTATATGTTAGGTACTAAAGAATCTACAACACTATTGATTGAAAAGTTATCTTATCAAAAAAGATCATTCTATTTGGATTTTGTTACAACAGAATTGTTATCGATTCTAAATCTAATTAAGCAGAAAACAGACGAAGAGGCAGACCAAAGAAATTCCGCTAGAGCATTTGAAACGAAAAAGAACATCAATCAAAGTACGTTAGAAAAAATGAGTAATAATAAGTTTTTATCTCATTTTAGTTACGTAGAAATTGATGATTCTGTCGATTTGAAAAAATTTCATGCTTTAGAAAAGGAATGGGAATGGTTTACAGAGCAAGTATATATTCCTAAAAGTAGCGGTACCTTCCGAGTTAAAAAGCTAGGAAGACATAAAGCTGCCGGAATTTATTTTCCGCACGGTGTGACATGTTCCAATGTTAAAAGCATTGGCTAACAAAGGTTAACCTTTGTCTAGAACTGATTTTCCGAAAAGTCAAATGAAAGAGTAACGTCTTGAAGGGCTTTCACTAATACTACGATATGCAGTTTATTGTGTAAGCAATAAGGTGTATAAAGCTCGTTGAAGTCGGCTGAAGTGTACCGTAACACTTAAATGTGTCGAAAAGGGATTAGAGGTAATCTCCGTACATGATGGGTCGGGTGTCTACAAAATACTCATGGTGAGAATTGTTACACATACTACGTGTAGCTGACGAACAACCGAATGTACAGTTCTAAAGGAAGATTCTGTAGAAATGCAGAAAACCGTTAATAAAGCGGTGTTAGTGGGGTGGAGTAAAAGTCGTGTGTATGAAACACCTTGTGATGTTATAGGCATCTCTAAGCTAACAGGACTAAAGGTTGCACCTAAAAGTATATGTACAGATAGGAAAATCGGAACATGGAAAGCTGGTAACATGGAGGTCTTACAACCAGTGAAATGTTAAACATGAAAAACTATCATTATAAGTGTTTTTTATACCAGTGAGAGTGGTGGCACAGTACCAAAGAAGTAACGATAACAAGTTATGGAGGGATAGCCACTAGTCAACAAGTACATTAAATCCAAACTAATTTATTAAATTATAGGGTTCGAGTACGACTAAGAGAAAACCTACCTAAAAGGAGGTTTGACCTATGACTACTAATCTTAAGAAATCATTGAGGACTAAAAAGAAAAGTACATTGAGGCACAATGAGTATTACTCTTTGCAAGATACCTTTGACCTTCTATATTCTCAGAGTAAAAAAGGGAAAAGAAACTTCACAAATCTAATGCAAATTATTAGTAGTAGAGAAAATATTCTTTTAGCTTATCGAAATATAAAGAAAAATAACTGAAGTAAAACTACTGGAACTTCACCCTTTAATATTGAAGATATCGGAAATACTGGAACAGAAGAACTAGTTAGGAAAGTTCAATCGGCTCTTCAAAACTATAATCCTAAACCAGTACGACGAGTTCATATTCCAAAAGCAAACGGAAAAACTAGACCATTAGGAATACCAGATATTGACGACAGGTTGATACAACAATGTATTCTTCAGGTTATGAATCCAATTGCAGAAGCACAATTTCACCCACATAGTTACGGTTTTAGGAATAACAGAAGCGCCAAAGACGCTATTGCAAGATTCAATTACATGGCTAAAACTGAAAATATGCATTTCGCAGTAGATATAGACATTAGTGGATTTTTCGATAATGTAAACCACGCAAAACTCCTAAAACAATTATGGACCATGGGATTTAGAGATAAAAACCTACTCATGGTACTGAAAAAAATGCTCAATGCGGAAATAGTAGGCGAAGGTGTACCGGACAAAGGAACGCCGCAGGGAGGGATATTATCGCCCCTTCTAGCTAACATCGTTCTAAATGAACTCGATTGGTGGATCAGTAGTCAATGGGAAACAATGATTACGAATGACTACCAATATTCGAATAAAGGTAAACAAGATAGAGCACTAAAAAGAACTAAATTAAAGAGATTCTATCTAATTCGGTATGCTGATGATTTCAAGATAGTATGTCCAGACTTTGAAACTGCAAACAAAATCTTTATAGCAACTAAGAAATGGTTAAAAGAAAGGTTATATCTTGAAATAAGCGAAGAAAAATCCCAAATAACTAATATGCGTAAAAGATATTCCGAATTTCTCGGAATAAAAGTGAAGGTAAAAATCAAAGGGAGAAACGCCAAAGGAGAAAATACGTTTGTTACAACGTCCAGAATTCAAAAAAAGGCGCGAGAAAACATAAGGAAAAAATTAAAAGAAGGTATTAGTGAAATACTTAGACAACCAACTAGAATTAATGTGCAACATAAATATAATGCAATCATTCTAGGAGTCCATCAATATTATAAGATGGCATCTAACGTTTCATTAGACTTCAAAGAATTGGAGTATTCTCTTAGCCGGTATCTCTATAATAGATTACGAGACATCGCAATCATTGAAAAACCAAAACAGGGTATCGATAAAACATACGACAATATATATGGAAAGAACAAATCAAAAACATTTCGTATAAATAATGTTTATCTGTTCCCTATTAGTGGCGTGTCTTATACTCCGCCGATGAATTACACTCAGGATATCTGTGATTATACAGTAATGGGTAGAGCGAAAATTCATACTCGGTTGGGGTTAAGCCACAATATAATAAAGTACTTAATGGAAAACCCAGTTAAAAACGAAACAAATGAATTCAATGATAACAGAATATCATTGTTTTGTGGTCAGATGGGTAAATGTGCTATAACTGGAACTCTCTTAAAAGTAGGAAGTATGGAAGTTCATCATAAAATACCTAGAAACCTAGGTGGAACAGATGAGTACAAAAATCTACTGTTTGTGACAAATGAAGTTCACAAATTAATTCATGCATCCAACCAAAGCACAATCTCAAAGTACTTAAACATTATAAATCCCACTAGCAAACAACTTGGAAAAATCAATGATTTACGAGAGATAGTTGGTAATTATAAATTAGGTGGAATATAGGTAGTTGTTGATGGAACGCCGTATGAGGTGAAAGTCTCACGTACGGTGTGAATGGGGGGAAAAGGCAGAGATTACTTCAAAGCCTTACCTATCCATATTTAATGCAACAATTATTGATGTTGATTCTCCAGCGAGTTTAGTACACGAGATTTTTCACTTTATTGATTTTACTGTTGACAATGATCGTTTATTATCAGAAGCAGTATTATTCCGACCAGTCATTAAAGCGTATAAGCGTAGTGTAATAGCTTATCTAGAGAATTTGGAAGAAGGTAACCCTTTACATGCTCAGATGAATGGTAAATCTAAGTTTAATCTTGGTTATTACTTTCAACCAACTGAGATTTTTGCAAGAAGTGGAGAAATATACCTTAATCAAAAGGGTATTAAGAACTCATTCTTAAAAGAATCGTATAAGGGTTTTCAGTATCCAAATGATGCGGAATATTTACGTGAGTTAAATCGTTATTTTAATACATTTTTTTGATTTGTATGATGCGCCAGTGGTTGCGAAAGAAAGACCATTTGCAGCAAGTAGATTATTACCTGCATCAGATAACGAACAATTAATTGAATTTAATGAGGAAAACGGCCAATTACGTTTTTTTAACGGATTGTTTTTTTTATTTTAAAAAATTAGAGGGAGTTTTATATAATGACTAAATATACAATTGAGAGTTTAAAAGTAATAAATCAATCCTATCATCAAGAGCATCAATTAAATCAATTCGATGTAGATAAAGTAAATGAATTAGTTAGACTGATCGAAGGAAGTAGAAACAATGAATTTCCACAAGCAAGAGATATTGTTGAGTATACTAACCAGTTTGGTTGCTATTTCGGAAATGCACACATCGAAAATGTAGACGAGGATGATATGAGGATTTGCGAAAGACCACATGTTCCATTTGTAGACAACCAATCTGCAGGTAATCTACATTTTAATACAAGCGGTGGTATATGGAGACGCATACCAAAGAATTTGGAATTAGTTGGTACGAGAATAAAGTACTTTACTGTTTGGGGACATGAGCATAAAGGAGCCTTACAATTTGTAGCTGTAGTTAATGTATGGGGTTACTCTGAAAATGGTATTAGTTACTCAGGTGGTAAGTTAACTTTAGGAGAAATGGAAGATTGTAAGATTTATGCAATTCGTCAAAACGAAGGCTACAGTAGTGGTGTTTTTATTCGTAGAGATAGAGATGAACTAAAATTAGTACATTTTTGGATTAACGATAAAGGCAATATCCGATTAACTGAATTTGAAGGTAGTGGTGATAAACCACAATATGTGATCATGAAACTTAGTGCTTTAAATTACATTGAGCCTAAAGTGAATAAAGACAATTTTACCTTAGATGAACTTTATGGAGTATGCTTTTTAGACCTTTATGATTTAAGGAATGAAGGAAAATTATCTGAAGATGAGTTTGAATTGAAAGATACGGTTTCTAACTTACTGGAATTACCGAGTAAGTTCTATATTCCAAATTTTGCTGATACTACAATTGGTGAAATGGAAGAAGGTAAGATTTATGCTCTTGAACAAGAACGAGGTTATTGTGAGGGTGTATTTATTCGAAAAGATAATGATGAATTGACATTCATTCATTTTTGGAAGGATAACAATAAAATTCGCTTGATTGAGAACGAAGGACAAGAGTATTTGCCAGAATACGTAATGATTAAACTTAGTGCTTTAAATATCATTGATCCTAATGAAGATAAAGACCAAGTTAAGCTTAGGTTGCTGTATGAGAAATATTTTTTTGTACTATATGATATGGCATGGACAAAAGAAGTAAGTTCAGATGATGTTAAGGTAAAAAATACGTCATCAAACTTAATGGATTTACCTGGTGAATATTTTAATTAATAGTTAGAGTCAAAGGTCAATTACTTCATGTAATTGACCTTTTTACTTACTTTCTGGTGACTCAGAGTTTTAATCCAAGTTCAATTCAATCAAAAGAGAGAACTATAAATATAAACGCTTATAAATAGATGGAGGAATATATAATGAATATTACAAATCATAAACTAATTAATACTGGTGGAAATTGCATGATGTTATGTGTAAAAATAGAGGATTTTGGAATGGTTAAATCATTGCAAATGAATGAGGACAATATCAATGCAACAATCTATACCAGACACGAGATAGAAACTTTAGAAGATATTTCGGATAACATAATTTGGACAGTTGATGGTTGGGAAGGATTAGCTAGTTTAATAGGTCTTGATAATGCGATTACCATTTACAAATTCTACTTTGACAATTGGCTAGAAGCGTGCAAAATTACTAATGAAAAAGAGTTTATAGTTGGTGAAGAACCTACATATGCAATCAAAGATGTTCAAAGTTCAGAGATTGTTAGTGAATTTAATACTATCGTGGATATCAAATTGTTTGTAAATGAACTGTTTTGGAGCGATGAGAAAAGTGATTGTCCAGACGTTGATAATATGAATATTGAACAGTTAAAAGAGGTTTGTATTCATAATGATTATGAGGTAATTGATGAAAATAAGATCCCAATCAGGGTATCAAAAGAACGAGTAAAACAAATCGTTTCAGAATTAACGGATGGTACTCATACGTTAACTTTCGAAGCGAATAAGATCATGGGGAAGAAGCTGATTAAAAGTCCTAGTTTTTCAAGTTTTACTTTGAGATTTCTGAAGAGCGGTTATATATCTGTTAATGCAAGGTATGTAACGAAGCGCTTTTTACCAAGTAACGAACAAAGTATAGGGCAAATTTTACAAGGGTTCGAGGTAATCTAAAAAGCAAACTCATTAATAAACTAATATGTTTACTATTCGGTAAACCAATTAATTGAACTAAGTTTGATTCATAAAATAATAAAAATGATTAGGTGCTGAGTTAATGCTTAGCACTTTTATTTTGGAGGAAAGTAAAATGAATAAATTTGATGTTAAGGCAAATATGATAGAGCGTTCATTTTTTAGAAAAGTAAAAAATGGTTCAATATACTTAACAGGTAAAGGGCATGTGAATGAAATCAATAAAATAACTGATAGAGTAATATACTTTAATACTAAAGAGACTAGTTCTAGCCCCAATAGTCTATCTAGAACTAAATTAAGACGAGCAATCTCATATATGTTATATAAGAGAACAGCTTCAAGGAAAGACCTTCAAAGTTTTTCAAATTTTAATTCTGCATTAATGGGGTTGCTGCAGCTGATTTTAATGGATATTTCAAAGATCAGTAAAACGGTTAGTGACTTACTTAGAATTACAATTCGTGGAGTTAGGCATTTCTTCAGCGGTATGGACCGTCCTTGTAGAATCGGTTTTAACGCAGTTGTGAACAATAATGGCCATTTCATACTTAATTCATTTTTTTATCTAAGGAAAAAGAAAAAAGTAGATAAATGGATGCAACGATTAAAGGAAAATGATCTTAAGGTATTACTAGACTCAGGGGCATTTACCCTTTATCAGAAGCTTCAAAAAGGGAAAAAATTCGAACCAATTACTGTTGAGGAATATGCATCATTTATTAATAAATACAGAGATTGTATCTATGGATTTTTCAATTTAGATGTTATTGGAGATTCAGAGCAGTCAAAGCATAATTTTGAAAGATTAAAAGAGCTAACAGGTATATCGCCCATTCCAGTATGGCATTCTGATGTGAAAAACTGGTAGGAAAATAATTGGAGTACACTACAAGATTTGATTAATGAAGACCATGAAATAGTTGCTATTGGTGGAACGGTTATCTTAGGGAAGAATGCTGGACCAAGAAAACAAAATGATGTGAAAAGAGAATTGTTTACTGAGATTTTCAAACGATTCCCAGAACAAAACTTTCATTGGTTAGGTGGATCTAGTAATTTACTAATTGAATTTCCTTTCTTTTCGACAAATAGTTCTGGATGGCTTCAAGGACGAAGAAAACATCAAATTTATACTTTTGATTCTGAAACAAATTCTACACGAATCTCTAAGCATTGGAGTAAGGAAGAATGTCTTTCTTATAATGTAAGAGTATTAGCTTCTCTTGAAAAATGAAGCTGAAATAGAGCAGTATCGGGATCGCCTTGCACCCAACGCAACTATCATTATAAATGATACCGATTACATGAGGAAGGTGGAAGAGAGAAAGATGATGTTAAATGAGCAAAAAACCGAGTAAAAAAGAGATAGAAAACGTAACGAAACAGTACAATTTACGCATGAAAACCCCACAAAATGTAACAAACATTTTACGGAGAATGGCCAATGAAGTACTCAATAAGCAGGTAGATAGCAAGACAGCAAGTACTGTTGCATATATCTGTCAAACCGCTCTAAAGTCAATGGAATTAGGCGATATGGCTAAGAGGTTAGAAAAACATTGAGAATATGATGGAGACACAGAGAGAAGGCAAATAAAGACAATATCCCCTATTAAATAAATGGCCTGTAAACTTAATTGTTGATGAGGCTTTTTTTATTTTCATTTCTTTTTCTCTTATTAGTTCAAAAATGTAATAAGTTGGTATACAATTTGTACATATAATAGTTAGAAATGAGGGATATACTTGTTAGAAGGTTGGCTGGATTTTCTGAATATAAATAGTACAGCAATGTCTGTATTCATTAATGTAATTTTAGTAAGTGTAACTAGTTGGTATGCATTTTTAACATACAGATTAACTCGAAATGCAGATAAGACGATAGAATACTATAAAACGGAATATATGGACAAGAAGCTACAAGAGGATCAGATAAAAAATAATTTATTAAATACAATAAATCATGAGATTTATCTCAATTATATAAGGCTTGCTCAATTACTTCTTTTTTTGAAAGAAGATATTACAAAACCTACAATAAGCGCAGTTTTTAAGCATCTAGGTGAAGAGATTAAAATCACTAAGTGGAACGAACTAAATGCTTTATGTGTACAGCATATTGACCATGAGATACTAGAAGAAATAATTGGGTACTATGCCATGGTTGAAGAGCTAAAGACAAATATAACGATTAATTTTTCGTCACTGTTAGCTGTGAACGATGAATGGTTGAAGGATTTCATATCGTATCAGTGTACTACAGTCCTATTATCGTCAAAGAAATGTATTAATTTCACGCCAAATATTATCTCTACTTTAGAAGTGGAAATGCAAGGGAAGAGATTTAATGTAAATGATAAAACTGGTGAATTAGAAGAAATAATATAACGAACTATCTAGGGTTTTTATATATACGATGAATATCGTATATAACTCTAGTTTACATAATGATTCTTAACGGAAGTTGAATTATTTTGAAACGTTGATATATAAAGGTTTATAAATGGCCAATTTTCTCTAATTATACATATTTGATACATTGGCTTTATAGCGGGCATATAAGTGAGCGTAACATTGTTACTAAGGAAAAGTGAAAAAGAAAAACGGTAAAATGGTTATTACTGTATAGGGGGAATAATATTGGTTGGAGGGTATGGATGTTAAATAATAGAGAAATTGCAATTATAATATGGGTGACGATTCTAGGTATATTTTTAATTAGTAACAGAGATTTCAGTGAGTCATTAAAAAATCTCTTAAGTATGTTAATAGATGTGTTAAAGTTTAAGATAATGATTTTTTCTTATATTTATATTTTAGTTGTATATTTTGTTTTATATCAATTTGGTTTAATTAATGTTATTTGGTTCGATTATGTAAAATGGGTAATGCTTGCATTTTTTCCTTTGATTTATAAAGTAAGTACTAATTATCTAAATATAAGTTTATTTAATTTGGTAAAGGGACTTTTCAAATGGAGTATATTTCCTTTATTTATCATAAGTGAGTATACATTTAGTTTGTGGATTGAATTGCTATTGGCTCCTTTTTTATCCATGTTAATAATGTTAATTTCAGTTGTTAATATCAAATATGATGGAGATCCTCAATATACCTTAGTAAAAAAAGCATTGAATTATTTATTATTAATTTTAGGGATTATGATATTGATAGTCTCATTTAGTTCATTTTTCATGAATATACTTGATGTAGAAAAAATTAGTTTTTGGAAAAAAATGTTAGTGGATTTATTAGTAATATTCCACTTACCATTGTTATTTATCTTTAAATTCTATATGTATTATGAGGATATATTTGCTTTGCTAATAACTCGCACTGAGCCATTTAATAATTTCAAAGGTAGATTACATACAAGGTATCTAATATTTAGCATGTGCTATTTTAATGCAGATAAATTAATGTACATAAGGGATCAAGTTAGAAGAAGTTATGGCATTAAAAACATGGCTGATTTTAAGACGAAAATTAACTTAAATCATTATAAACAGTAGTAAATAAACTAAAATATAATTCTGAGGAGCGTTGAAGTGGAGAGACTAGGGGGTTAAAGTGTATTGTAGTAAATGTAATCAAGAGACGAATCATGGTATAGTAACTACACATGAGAATAGATAGTCTAACATACATGAAGATAATGATGGGTCAGATAAAGTATTCCGTTGGTATGAAAAGTTTCACAATGTGCAATGTTTGGGGTGTGATACTAATGCGTTTGTTAAGGAGTACAACGATGAGTCCCTCCTATATGGTATACCCGGCGTAGCAAGTGGAGAGGTTGAGATGGAATCAGTACCTATTTTTACAGTATATCCAGAAGACCCTGGAAAGACATTGAGGATTTAAATGCAATTCAAACCTAGATCTTTTACGAGAGTACCGCTTCATTTAAGAGAATTATATAAAGGTGTTGTAATGTGCTACAACTGAAGTGAACCCAAAAAGTTAGACATATAGTTTTTATGCAGCTAAAGAGGATTGGACTCTGTCTTGAACAGGGGTCAATCCTTTTAGTTTTATCTTAATACGCTCATGATTGTAATAGTGAATATATTCATGTAACTTCTCAATAAACTGATCCATACTGCTAAATTCCTCATTATAAAGTAATTCAGATTTTAATAAGCCAAAGAAGTTTTCAATGACTGCATTATCTAAACAATTCCCTTTACGAGACATACTTTGTTTAATGTTATTTTGTTTTAGTATCTCTCGATACTGTCTCATTTGATAGTGCCAGCCTTGATCCGAATGAAGAATTGGCTTATCTCCATCATTTAGGCAGCTTAATCCCTGTTTTAACATTTTGTAAACTAATTGAAAAACAGGACGCTTGTTAATGCTATAGGCTATAATTTCTCCGTTATAAAGGTCTAATATCGGAGATAGATATAGTTTCTCTCCGTACATCTGGAATTCTGTGATATCAGTTGCCCACTTCTCATTTGGTTTTGAAGCTGTAAAATTTCTTTCAAGTATATTAGGTGCAATTTTCCCTACGTTTCCTTTAAATGAACGGTATTTCTTTGCACGAACAGTAGCTTTCAATCCAATTTCATTCATCAATCGAAGTACTGCTTTATGATTAATTTGATATCCTCTTTTACGCAATTCTAAGGTAATACGACGGTAACCATAACGTCGTTTATGAGAATGATATATATCTTTAATCATTTCTTTTGTTTTACTATATTTGTCTGGTTGTTTCATGTTTTTAACCCAGTAGTAGTAAGTAGCACGAGGAATATTAGTTACTTCAAGTAGAACTGATAAGCTAAAACTAGACCTTAATTCACTTATGATTTGTGCTTTTATTTGACTTGTGATTTTTCTTTTTCTTGAATTAAGGCATGTAACTTTTTTAAATAAGCTACCTCCGCACGTAAACGCTCATTCTCTGCTTGTAAGGTTTCTTGAGATCCTGGAATAAATGTATTCTTTTTTTGTTTCTTCATTGATGAACGCCCCTTTTTCTTTGGATTAAGGGCATCAATACCATGTTCTTGAAATGTTTTTCTCCACACTTCAATTGAACTTGGAGAAGAAATTCTAAACTTTACTGCTGTTTCTAGAACAGAGGCCCCTGTGTCGCTCATATATTTTAATACGTCCATTTTAAGCTCTATCGGATATTTTGTATATGTAGAAATTAATCCATCCACTCCATATTCATTATAAAAAGCTACCCAAGTTTGTACGATTTTCTTTCGAACACCAATAGATTTACCGGTTGAATCAAATGATCCTTCACCATTAAGATATTTTTGAATAGCTGTTAATTTTTGATCTAATGAAATTTTAGTCACAAAAAATGCACCTCCAATTGTTAGTTGTGTCTAACAATTGGGGTGCATTTCACAACAGGGGTACCTTTTTATTAGCTGGAATAGGTGCAAGAACAATAGTCGAAGGAATATGCCTCCATTTAAAGATTGAATCGGGGCCAGTTATAAATACATTAAATGGAGATGTGAAAGTAAAAGCAAATTTAGTAGGTAAAATTAATGGATTAGTTGAGAAAAATATCATAAACACAGATGGAGCTCAAATCTTGCATGATATAAGAAAATTGGGAAATGAAACGGCACATGCATTAATAGATCCAAGTCAGATAATTATAAAAAAAGTTATAGAGATTATTGAACACATGTTTACATTTATTTATGAACTACCAGAATATAAATCATATTAAATGATAATCTATATTTCAAGTATAGATCCCGTCTCAGTGTTAACCGATATGTCTCACATAGCAAGAACTTCTCAAAGTAATGGGAAGTTTTTTTTTGTAATAAAAAGGAAATAAATACAAAATAATGAAAATATTGTATACGACTTGTATTTATTTGTGATAGGATTTATTTTTAAAGATTCATAAATTAATAGAAGGAGAGAGTACGATGAAGAAAAAGTTTAATTTAAATCAAATTTTAGCTATCATCCTTTCAGTCATGATGGTTGGACTTTCGATTCCAAAAGACATCAATGCAGAGCCAGTAGGCTACAAATCTATATCAACTCTAAAAAATGATGAGGGAACTACATTAAAAGAATCATTACCAGCACCAGCATTACACATTCCGGAAGACGAATCAGACATAGGACCGCCTAAAATACCTGTAGAACCTCCGACAGGTGATGGAGAAGAACCTTCTACTGGAGAGGTCGTTGAATTGCGTACAGAGGATACCAAGACCTTCTATGTTGGGAATGGAAAGTATAGAAAACAAATTTTCTTTCAACCTGTTCATCGAAAAAAGCCAGGTAAAAAGGTCTACGAAGAGATTTCACCAGGTGTAACGGAAGATGACACAGATTCAGAGTGGTTAGAAACAGAAAATACTGTAATTGAAACAAAGTTCAAGAAAAAAATGAAGAGTGGTCAATATGCGAGATTTACATCAAAGGGTCATACCGTAGATTTTTCAATTTTACAAGCTGCAGGTGAAAATAAACCAACTCTGGAAGTAACTAACGCTGTTGCGACATTTAAGATAAAAAGTAATCATATTGTACATAAAAACATTTTCCCAGATACGAATCTCAGAAATATTCTGTTTGATCAAAGCGTGAAGGAAGATATTGTATTAAACAAGTACAATGGCTATAATCAATTCACGTTTAAAATCGAAACGGATTTGACTGCGAAGAAAACGGATAAAGGTTCTATTTCATTCGTGGATGAGCATCAGAAAGAAATTTTCAATGTGCCAGCGCCAACGATGTCAGATTCAAATATTGACCCTCGATCGGGTGATGCCGCAAGCTCAGATGATGTGTCGTTTACATTACAAAAAATCAATAAAGGATACAAGTTAACACTTAAAGCAGATTCTACATGGCTAGAAGATCCAGCGCGTAAGTACCCCGTTTATATCGATCCGACAACATCAATCGGCATCACAACTGATACGTATGTATCAAGTGCGACACCCGATACCAATTATGAAAAAAATAAATTTGATAGTGCATTAGGTGAGTATGTTTTACGAGCCGGTTACTACAGTTCGTCAACAGGAACAAACTATGCGTATCTGAAGCATCCGATTAGTAGTATTTCCGGAAAATTGGTACAAAGTGCGACATTAAATGTCTATGTCACACATGCTTATTATGCAAATGGTACAAAAAACGGTTTGTGGGTTGCTCAAAATGATGAAGCATTAAGTCTGAACTCTGTTACTTGGAATACAAAACCAAGTTCAACACACATTACTTCAACGAATGTAGGGATTAATTCCTGGGCTTCGTTTAATGTCACATCAACTGTCAAAGGTTGGGCAGATGGTAGTATCATGAATAACGGATTTATGTTAAATACTGCTGGTCATGGTCAAGAATATCGGAAGAAACTAATTTCAGCAGAAAATAGTGTCAATAAACCGTATCTTTCTGTCACATACACAGATTTACCGCCTGGAAAAGTAAATAAACCGTATGTGATTACGAATAATCATCCAGGAAAGACAACAGGTGATGTAGAGTTATATTGGGATGCGGTACCAGGGGCGACATCGTACAAAGTCTGTATGTTTAATGGGAAAAACTATACTGAAATTTCGATTGGAAATTACACTTATTGGACTTCTAAAGGGAAAGGAATCTGGCCAACACAAAGTGAGATTGATAGTGGACGATATCAACTTCATACGGATGGACTAGGTACTGAACTACCAATTGATCCGCGTCCAGTTTATACAAATGGATATAACGCAGGTGGCGAGTTTGGAGACTATCGACAGTGGGATACCTTATTCTTCTATGTTGTCGCGGTGAATGGGTCTGGTAGTGGGCCGGGTTCAGAAGGCGTCTCTCCGACTATTCCGGTGGAAACCCCTTCTTTTTGGCATACAATTTCTTATCCATTTAGTGATACAGCTGGAGACATAAGTGTTTTTTGGGATGAAATACCTGGTGCCGAAGGATACAAAATATGGATATTTAATGGATACGATTACGAAAGCTTTGACGTTGGGAATACGTTATATTGGACATCTATTGGAAAACGTATTTATCCTACACCAGCAGAACTTAGTCAAGGACGCTACCAATTACATCATGATAAATTAGGTGCTGATCTTGCAATTCGACCGTGGGAGTTGTATCGAAATGGATATAATGCAGGTGGACTTTATGGAGATTACCGAACATATGAGAACTATTGGATTAGTATCAGTGCTTATGTAGGTGGGAAAAATTCTGGATCTTCTGGAGAAACAATTACTATTCCGAATAATACTGGACCAAATACCTATGATACCTCTACAGTAGAATCACCTGGAGATGTTGTATCGGCGGTTACAGATATAATATCTGAACAAGTTGAAGCTACTTCAAATGGTTTTGAACTAAAGAATGAAGATACTATACTCGATCAATTGAATCAGTTAAACTTTAATGAAATAGAAAATCTTGCTGAGTCACAAGGAGTTGAATATAAACAAAACTTGAATAAAGAGTCCGTATTAAAAATATTTAAAGACGGCATTCAATCTGTAAATGCAGATATCGCTAGTGGTAAATTGACTGTACTTGAGAAAGGAACAATTGTTGAATCAAATGAAGAATCTTTCTATCTACAAGGTGGATCGACATATGATGTAACGTATTGGTGGGGAAAAAAACGTTACAAAAGTACGGCTAATGCTAATAAATGGGCTTCTGATTTAAATACTGTTGGAAATGCTAATGCTGCGGGGGCCGTATTGGCAGGAGCTGTTTTCGGAGGTGTTGGAGCCGTACCTAATGGTTTAACTGCAGCATATAGTTATCAACTGGCTAATAAAGTCAATTATTATAATAGTTTAAGTAGCAGAGGGATTGTTGCGAATTTAACTTGGCTACTTGTGTTTACAGTCAAATCTCAATAATAAAAGGGGGGGAACTAATGAATTATGTAATGTCCATATTTATTATTGTACTTATTGTAAGTCTATTATTAAATCCGTACTTAAATTTAGATAAGCATCCAATAATTAGATTTACTACTATTGGATTAATTATTCTGTTATTAATAGGAGCATTAACTTTCTTTTATTCTGATTTTAAGATGGGTAAAAAAGAGTATGGATGGCAAGTTAATTATATGGAATATAAAAATCTACATAAATATTCCACTGGGACATCTCAAAAAATAGCCATTATTGATAGTGGCATATCCAATTTTCAAGAAAACAATAAGAATACCACTTCAATAAGCTTGATGGGAGATTTAAAAGATAATAATGGACATGGAACTATGATGTATTCCATTATCAAAGGTTATAATAAAGATGTTTTAGGCATTTCTCCAGATTCTGAGATACTTTCAATTAAAGTCATGGACATTGAAACAAAAATCACCTCAGACTTAATCATACAGGCTATCGAAAAAGCGATCCATTTAGAAAGTACCATTATCAACCTCAGTATAGGTAGTCACAAATTCAATAAAGAACTGTCAGATATTATCGATTTTTCTATACAAAAAGGGATTACGGTGGTGTCATCATCTGGTGATTACGCAGAAGCAGATATGATGTTTCCCGCAAATAAAGAAAACGTTATTTCTGTAGGTTCTATTTCTGCCAATAAGAAAGTATCAGATTTTACGAATGCATATGAAGATACTACTATTAATGCGCCTGGTGATGAAATCAAGAGTGTCTTATCAAATAAAAAAATTGCAGTTAATTCGGGAACCTCTCAGTCTACTGCAATAATTTCTGGATACATTGCTTTATTAAAAGATCATGCTCATCAAAAAAACATTAACTTAACTAATGATGAAATAAAAATACTACTAACGAACATAAATAAAGGTCAAATTACTTATAGCGAAGGAATTACCTCCATAAAAAAGGAATAAAAGATTCTTTTGGACGTACTGAATTGCATAAACTGAAGGGATACAGGCAAGGTACGTGGAAAAATGGGTCATAGACTGGAGCTTTTTTTCAACTGTGACCCATTCGCTGTTTTGAACTCAATTACATCATGATAAATTAGGTGCTGATCTTGCAATTTCGACCGTGGGATTTATATAGAAATGTCTGGAATGCCGGCGGACTGTATGGAAATTACTCTAACTATGATAATTATTGGATCAATATCAGTGCTTATATGGGCGGGAAAAACTCTGGTTCAACTGGTGTGACACCGACAATAGCTCAGTATAACTTTGTGGACGAATCCACTTTACCAGAGCAAACAATTAAACCAGGGGTTTCTGAAGAAACACTTGATATTGATGGCAAATCATGCATATACAGAGTTGAAGTATTATCTAATGGAATTATTCATACTACATTAATGGATCAAAATAGAAATGTATTGGATTCTGGATCATATGATTCAAACAACGAAACAGTAATTTACGATGAAGGAATTGAAGAAATAGATTCGTATTCTACTAATCCTTGGACTCCTGTCTATATGGCTACTTATTCTAAAAAATTGAAAGACATAGTAGGAGATGTTAGTAAATTTGGTGTATATTCGGTAGCGATTTTAGCTGGATTAGGTCTAGTCGTTTCTAGTATGGGGATATCAGCACCTGTTATAGTTGTTTCTTTAAAAGAATTCTTAGCTTCGTACATCGTCAAATAAATCGTTTACTTAATTGTGGATAATTCTGATCAATGTACTCTATTGATTGTGAAAGTAAGTCGAATGGAGTTTGTTCCAGTAGAAGGTTATCTGAAACAAAAAAATAAGCATCACACATATTACCTATTGGTCCTGTTTCCATACTTTGTAGCCAATCCAAAGAAATCACATCCTTACAGTTCATGCATATGGATAAGTGGAGGGGCTAGAACAAAACACTGCTTAAATAAAATTTGTAGCTGCATAAACGTTTAAAAAACCTTCGGACAATTTTTTGCGGTCGGTTGATAAAAACAATGTGCTTTATATCTTCCAGATAGTTTCTGATTGTACCATGTGGGCGGACATGCACCTGAGGGTTGAAAAAACCATAAGCAAAATGTAGCTGGCCAAAAACGTTGTCCTGCAATTACCCTTCTTGCTAATTCAATATCTTGCTCACGTGCTCGTTGATAGAAATATGATTTTTGAACAGCTTCAAATCCCCCAGGACTTTGATAAACCATATCTGTAATACTTCTAATGGATTTAAAGTCCAAACAATCACATAATACTCTATTCACACACACGTTTCCGACCATTAACATACCTTCTTTACCTTCGCCCTCTGCCTCAGCTCGTAAAAGTCTTGCAAGTAATTCAACCTCTTTTTCCGTATAAGGTATTACACCCATGGTAAAATTCCTCCCTTGAACATCTACACAAGACAGCAGATTTTAAAGTGAAAATAATCTATAATTACTCTATTTATTTTTCTTGCAATTTATAACCATTATCATTTTGGACCAAAAAGAATCGTATAGGGTATTTCATTGTAAACGCGTGTAATTAAATAAAATTTCACTCAATAGTTATGCTCTTTTTGATACAAGTTTGTTGTTAAGAGGGTTATCTGTTGGATTAATTCGAGGCCTGTCTGTTATTTACCATAAAAGAAAAAAATTATATAAATCTCTGTTTTTAAGATGAATTGTTGTGTCCAAGGTATAGTATAAACATATTATGTAATGATGATCTAACGGAAAATGTCATCGACTCTCCTATACAAGAAAGCATTCACTGTAATAGGTGGATGCTTCTTTTTTATTTTTCAGCAAAAAGCAGAGGTGTGATCTTAGAGGTATATGTAGAATGGTTAGGAGGGGAAGCTTGGAAAGCCTGTTTTAAAAACCAACTAGCGGTGGAGTATCGAGTGATGTACACCAACTTGCTTTATGTATAACATTCTTCATTGATGTAGATTTTGAGTTCCAGGTGTTAATATTTAGCACATATCCATCTGGATTCTGTTTACGCCAATCAAGATAATCTTGCTTTTGTTCTTCCTTCTTAAAAGTTTCGAATGCCATCTTTCTTGCCCCCTATATAAATATCTAATCTGATTAAATAAAATTTATATATTAGGTCTCCGCTAAAACCAATGGATCCAACAATTCAACATCATCTACTGGTATTTCTTCTACACCTTTTAGTTTACGAGAAATCGTTCTAGATTTTTGTGCTGCTAAATCGATTGTATTCGTCGCTTCAACCAATTTCTTACGGGTCTTTTCAAGAATATCTCCAAATTTACCAAATTCTGTTTTGACCATTCCTAATGTTTGCCATACTTCAGAAGAACGTTTTTCAATTGCTAATGTTCTAAAGCCCACTTGTAAGGCATTTAATATTGCAGAAAGAGTGGTAGGGACTGCAACAACAATTCGGTGTTCTCTTTGAATAAATTCAGCTAGTCCTGGACGTTTTAGTACTTCTGCATACAGTGATTCTGTTGGTAAGAATAGAATTGCAAAGTCAGTCGTATGTGGTACAACTATATATTTTTGATTAATCGTTTTTGCTTCCAATTTTATACGTTGTTCTAGGTTCTTTGATTGTTCTTTCATGCCTTCAATATCGCCTAATTCTTCAAAATCAAGAAGTCTTTGATAATCTTCAATTGGAAATTTACTATCAATAGGTAAATAAATAGAGCTATTCATATCGTCTTTACTTGGAATCTTAATCGCAAATTCTATTCGATCATTGCTTCCTTTTTTGGTAGCAACATTTTTCTCATATTGCTCGACTGTAAGCAGCTGCTCTATGATGTTTTCTAATTGTATTTCTCCCCAGGTACCTCGTGTTTTTACATTTGTAAGTACTTTTTTTAAGTCGCCTACGCCAGTAGCTAATGACTTCATTTCCCCAAGACCTTCGTGAACTTTTTCTAAACGTTCAGATACTATTTTAAAAGATTCACCAAGTCGTTTTTCTAATGTATTATGTAATTTTTCATCAACGGTAAGACGCATTTCCTCAAGGTTCTTATTATTATCTTGTTGCATTTTGACTATATTTTTTTCTAAAGTATTTGTTGTAATGGCTAGACCTTCGGTTACACGAGTACCTAAATCTTTTGTAACGATGTTAAGTGTTTTACTTAATTCCTCACGATCTTGTCTTGAAGATGATGTTAACTCTTTTCGAAACTCACGAACCTCATCTAATAAACGTTTTTCTAGTCTATCTTGTTGTTGTTGAATAGAAGATAACAATTCTTTTGTTGAATTAGTAGTTAAATTACCTCTTATCGATATAGTTAGGACAATTGTAATTAATAATAAAATTAAATTTACAATAGTTAATGAAATTAACATTTTGGTTCAACTCCTTTTGTTTAATTTATTCATTAAGTATATCCTTTTTCCCTTTATTTGTTCTCTAAATTTGGTGCTATCTTAAGTAGGTTCTCTATATTAAATAGTGTAGAATGATTGTAAGAGCAATTTAAGTAGGAGTATCGAGGAATTAGCTTAGATGAAAACGTGAGATTGTTTAAGAAAGATGGAAGTTATAATTTACAAACATCAAGTGCACTAGATAATTTAGCGAATTCACTAAAAGACAAGAATCATATTTTGGAAAGTTCATATAAAGCAACGCACGTAAAGATATTGATTAATTTTAATTGTGGTCATGAATCGCATTGGATAACACCTAATGATTATAAAAGTGGATATGGTTGTCCTAAATGTGCAGGATTATGTCCAATACAAGCAGAGGAAGACTTTAAACAATTATTAGAAAAGAATGGTCATAAGTTGTTGACTGAATATGTCAATGCACAAACCAAAGTAAAGATCGATTATAATTGTGGCCATCAGTCGATTTGGTTAAAACCTAACGGTTATAAAAACGGACGTGGCTGTCCCAAATGTAGTGGTAAATGCCCAATACAAGCTAAAGAAAAATTTCAGCAAATGGTTGGAAAAGCCGGTTATAAACTATTAGGCGAATATAAAGCTGCTCTTACTAAAGTTAAATTACAATGCGATAAAGGACATGTCATTGAAATCCAACCTAATAATTTTACTGCAAACAATGCCAGATGTCTTAAATGTGCAGGACATTGTCCAAAACAATTTAAAGAAAATTCATTAAAATTAATCAAAGAAAATGGTCATGAAATGTTAAGTGAATATGTGAATGACGGAGCTAAAATTGAAGTGAATTTTAATTGTGGTCATCAGTCACATTGGCTAAAACCTAACAGTTATAAAAACGGAAACCGTTGTCCTTTATGTAGAGAATCAAGAGGTGAACGAGTAATTCGTGAATACCTTGAAACAAATGGAATTGTTTATAAATCTCAATATAAGTTTCCGAATGATAATAGAGAATATGATTTCTATTTACCTCTTGAAAATACTATTGTAGAAGTACATGGGCAACAACATTATGAAGAAGTTAAATTTTTCCGTTTATCACTTGAAGAAGAGCAACTAAACGACAAGCAAAAAAAAGAGTGTGCTGAATCATTTGGTTGCAAATACATCGTAGTAGATTATAGAGAAGGTAAACCAGAATTAGCGATAGAACGATTTATTGCATCATATAAGCAAATCAAGGAAAAAGAATTATGTGAAATAATTCAAGATGAATTGACATTATCATTATAAGATCCTGAAGAGAATCTTTTTTATACAAATTTCATCGTAACCTAGGCAATGGTACGACTACTTTTCGTGTAACTATTCTATTTTAGGGCTCTCAATAATACTTTATCCTTCCAATAATTAATTCAATCTTCAATCAAAATTTCATTATTATTTTATACCTAGTGAGCATAAAGTCTTGTCATAATTTGGCATATAGATTATACTCTTAGTATAGTTTTTACTTTTTGCAACCAACATTTTTTAGTAATTTATTACTATTGTTTGGTTAGCGGTTCCTTATTTAATTTCTAACCCCTGCGGTTAATTTAACATTGTGAGTATTTTTACTTACTTGTTTTAATTAATCGTGGGGGTTTTTTGCGTTTAATTAAACATGGTCTAAGGTCAGATTGTATAATCTGCTCTTTCATCATGTTTTTTTATATATAAAACCATTACGAAGGAGTGAAGAACATGGCAAAGAAGTCATGGAAGAAAAAAACTGAGGATTGTAAAACCGCACATGAAAAAGTTGAAGAACTTGCTCTTGTGCTAAAAGAGGGAGTGGAAAACTTTTCTTATACACCTGAACAAATGAAGGCTGTATTTGAAATGAAAGCTATTATGCCAACTTACAGCTTTAGAAACTTAATCGTAGCTAAAGCACAATTACCTGAATCTATGTTTCTAGCGAGTTTTAAACGTTGGAAAGAATTAGGTAGGAACGTAAAGAAAGACGAAAAGAGTTTACGGATCTTTGCTCCACGTTTTAAGAAGGACGAAGAAACAGAGGAAAGCCAACTAAAGGGATTTATATCAGTACCTGTATTTGATTACTCGCAAACTGAAGGTGAGCCTTTACCGATTGATAAATTATTTATTAGTTTAGAAGGTGAATGTGATGAAGCGAGAGCAATCATTGAAATGGCCACTATAATTGCTGAGAAAAACAATTGTAATGTTTCATTTGGGAACACTGGAGCATCAAAAGGTTATTATTCGCTGACTAACCATCGTATTGTAGTTTCTGAATATGCATCAATAAACCAACAAGCAAAAACGCTTGTTCATGAACTTGTACATTCTAGAGTACATGCATTTGGTGCAATTAGAGAAAATGCTACATCAAGTGAGAAGGAAATGGTTGCTGAAGGTGTTGCATTTATTGTTTGTTCTTATTTTGGGTTAGATACTAGCGATTATTCTTTCCAATATGTTTATGGTTGGTCAAAAGATAAAAGCGAAGACTTCTTGAATTATGGCAAACAAATTTGTGATGTCGCAAGGGATCTAATTAAAGAGTTTCAAATTCTTCAAGGGCTTGTAGATGAAGAAGAAACATTAGCAGCATAAGGAGCTGAGTTATTTGGATGGAGTATTAGTGTATCAAGAAAAGGTTGTAAATGGATTGAAATTTACAATCAAAGAGGAATCGCAAAATAAGTTCAAGATATGCGCTATTACTAATTCGGATGTATTGTTTTTAGGACATTCTTATTTTTTTGATACCGCGCTTTATTATCTCGACATTATTAAATCAGATGAACGATTACTGAATATGATCGTTTATCCTAATATTGCTAATTGAGGAGGTGGACCCATTAATAAAAAGGGTTGACCTTTTTGTTATTTTTGGGGAGTAGATGATTAATAAATTTGAGGGTTTCCAAGAGTCAATTGAGACTCCAGCAATGATAGAAGTTTATCATAATCAAGCCTGGCATACTTCAATGTGTTTTGCTTTTGCCTATTCACAAGTAGAAGCTGAACACCATGTTCCTACTGCATTATTTGCAATAATCGGTGGAAGTGATTCGTCATTACAATCAATTAAAGCATCAATGGATTTAGGATTTCAAAGTATGGCATTTGGATATGGTCAAAAAGATACTCAAGGATATCAATTCAAACGACACTTTGAGTTTAAAGCAGATAAAGGAAAATATACAAAAGATGGTATGACCATTAATGCAAATCGCAAAGGGCTAACATTTGTTCACGAAGATTTAATGAATGGTGAATACGTACTTAGCTTTGAAGGTCAGCCATTTGAAGAATTACGTAAAGCTTTGGGTGGAGCGAAGTTCGGACTGCATATTCTTCCAGAATGGAGTGAACTGATTTATGAGGAAATGAAAAGTAGAGGATACATTAAAGAATTGGATGTTTATTTCGATCCTAATGTCTTTGTTAATGGATTTTCTATTTTCAAACTGGACTTAAATGAAGAACAATGTGATGAAATGATTTCAAATATGATTGCATCTAAAGTTCTTAAATTTCCAGTCGAAGGAAATGGTTCTTCGCTTGAAGAAGTAACTGACCTTACAAATTATCTTGTTGAATATAACCAAGATATGGTCAACAAACTTTCTGATGAAGTTGAGCCAACTCATAATCCACTTAATGATTCAATTCATCCAGTCGTTGATACATTTGAACGTACTCTTTTCCCGGTGCAGGCACACGTTGCTACTGCAATTGCTAAGAGATTGCAAGAACAAAAGAGTGTGATTTTACAAGGGGAGATGTCAACTGGTAAAACAGCTATGATGACTTCAATTGCTGATATAACGAATCAAATGAAAGGTAAAAAAGGATACTTTGCTTGTGTATTATGTCCACCATCATTAACTAAGAAATGGGCGACAGAAGAGATTGGATTTATCCTACCTCATGCAGCAGTACATTGGATCCAAAATACTTCAGAATTGATTCAGTTTCATACAGCATGGACGAATGCGGGTAGACCGAAACCTACTAAACCAACTTTCTTTGTGATGTCATTTAGTACGATGAAAAATGACACTGCAATTGTACCTGCAATTAAGTTTACTCATAAGACAACACCAATGTCTGTAGTAAACCAAGAAGAACCTTATAAAAAAGGATACTATTGCAACCATTGTGGTCATCTTCATGAAGTCATTGAAAGTACGAATATGGTAATCAATGAAAATGGTGAAGAGGAAGAAGTCGTAACAAAACGTCCAATGAAGAAAGATGAATTTGGTGAATCTAGACGTATCCATAACAGTACTAATCCTCAAAATGCTTTCTGCAGTAATTGTGGTGATAGTTTATGGACAAAGAAGTCTGCTACTAGATATAGCTCTTTTAGAGAATGGACTAAACATGAAAAACAAGTCTTACATTATTGTCGTAATGCTGAAAATAAGAATTTATTACGACATTACATGGATTCTCAACCAGAGGTTAAGAGTAAGCAAGGTAAGCCTAGACGTGTAGCTGCTATCGAATATATACGAAGAAAAATGAATAACTTCTTTGATATTTCAATAGTTGACGAGGTTCATCTGTTAAAAGCTTCTAATAGTGCTCAAGGAAACTGCTTATCTGCACTTGTTCAATGTTCTAAGAACACCGTAGCAGGTACTGGTACTCTCTTCGGGGGCAAATTGCGCCCATAAGGGCTAGTAACAATTCAGGTGTAGGCAACCTGTTAGAGAGAAGGAGATTAGTCGTAATCTAATCGTCAGCAGACTTATCCAAAAGGGAAACCTAGAGGGGAGTACAGCATGTCTGAAAAGCGTTAAGTTGCTAAATTACCTACGCACAACTGAAATGCAAGACGAAAAGAATTGAATGAGGATAAATGCTGGATTGCGTGAACGATAGTCAGAGGGGTCCTAGCGAAGACATAGACGGAAGGTAATTAATAACGTCTGTTGGTTAAATGTTATTTATCAGCTTTGCCAGTAAATAACTCTAATCTTATTACCCACCCAACTATGATAAATAGTAAATGACGAAAGTCGTATCCGACATCAATTCAAGCCTATGTTGTTATTAGTCTAAATGGGGATTACCTAAGTTGGAACGCCAAATGGCTATGGTGTTTAGCATCTGAATACCCAATATGGTAACGGAGAGGCCGTAGTAGTGATGAAGCAGAGTAACTTCTGTGGAGCGAAGGGCCCAAGTCATTCAGTCTAAAATAAAATTGGGAAGGAGCGTAATGCTCTATGATGATTCCGAGAGTAATATTAGAAAATCTAACTAAGAAGTCTAGTAATGAGGAAAAATACCAACATCAACGATTATACCGAAATCTGTACAATAAAGAATTTTTCCTTGATGCATACAGTAACATCTATGCAAAAGAAGGAAATATGACTAAAGGTACCGACGGAAAAACGATTGATGGTATGAGTATTCAACGTATCGAGAGTTTAATTGAAAAACTACAAAACGAAAGTTACCAACCAAAACCGTCTAATAGAATTTATATAGACAAAAAAGGTCGCTCTAAGAAAAGACCACTTGGTATACCTTCATTTGACGATAAGTTAGTTCAAGAAGTTCTTAGAAATATATTGGAAGCAATTTATGAACCATTTTTTACTGACACTTCACATGGTTTTAGACCAAATAAAAGTTGTCACTCAGCCCTAAAGCAAATACAGACCAATTTTACAGGAACTAAATGGTTTGTAGAAGGCGACATTAAAGGTTTCTTTGATAACATAGATCACCACATTCTAATAAACCTTTTAAGAAAAAGAATTAAAGATGAAAAATTCATTAATTTAATCTGGAAATTCTTAAAAGCTGGATACTTAGAAGAATGGAAATTTTACAATACATTTAGTGGAACTCCACAAGGCGGTATCATAAGTCCGATTCTCTCAAATATTTATCTAAATGAACTTGATGTATATATGAAAAAGTATGCTGAAAAGTTTAACACCGGTAAAAAGAGAAAAAGGACACATGAATACAGAGCCTTAGAATGGCAGTTAACTAAATTAAAAATTTCTGATGACATGTGGAAAACAATGAATGATAACGAAAAACTTGAACATCAAAAGAAAATCAAAGAACTATATCAAATAAGAAATGAAATGTCAGCTACAGACCCATTTGACCAAGATTTCAAACGTGTACTTTATACAAGGTATGCTGATGATTTCCTGATAGGTGTAATTGGTAGTAAATCAGAAGCTGAAAAAATAAAAAATGAAATCAGTTTCTTCCTATATAAAGAACTTAATCTAGAACTATCTCAACAAAAAACCTTAATTACTCATGCTACTAAGGAAAAAGCAAGATTTCTAAGCTATGACATCACTCTTACGGTTAGTAAGCAAGCTAAACGTGATAAAAATGGAAAACTCCAAAGACAAAATAGCGGAAAAGTTATGCTATATGTTCCTAAAGAAAAATGGGTAGGTAAATTAGTTGAAAAAAATATGGTCAAAATGAAGGGAAACAATTGGATTGCATTGCACAGAAAATCACTTACATCTTACGACGACCTTGAAATAATCAACATTTATGACAGCGAATTAAGAGGATTCTACGAATATTACAAAATTGCTAACAATGCTAGTGTCATAAATAAAATGGCATATTTCGTTGAATACAGCATGTATAAAACATTTGCTAACAAATATAAAATGTCGATGGCTCAAGTAATTGATAAATTCAGTGTAAACGGAATTTTCACTGTGAAATATGCAACTAAAACTGGAACAAAACAAAAAAGGTTGATAAGTTCGTTTGTAAGAAAAGATAAGGCAGAATTTAACTCTTCTATTGATGCGTTACCAAATACACAAATATACAAAGGCAGAACTAGTCTTATAAGTAGGTTAGAAGCAAATAAATGTGAATGGTGCGGTGCAACACTGACGTTGAACTAGAAATTCATCACATTAGAAAGCTAAAAGACCTAAAAAATAAGAAAAATATTGCCAAATGGGAAGAACACATGATTGCTCGTAACCGTAAAACTCTAGCACTGTGTGCTACAAATCAAGGTAACGACTGTCATAGAAAACTTCACAAAGGTATATTGGTTTAGACTTTTAGAGAGTTAGAGAGTGATAGTGAGCCGTATGCTTGGAGACTTGCAAGTACGGTTCTGGTGGAGGGGTGTGGTAAACCTATTCGAGTAATCGAACAAGGCGACTGCTCCCTATCCTGCGCTTCTGATGTGTACTTCCTTTTATGGCGTCTTGTTCCTTATGAAATGGTTAAAGCAGGATTTAAATATACTGAGTCTCTTAAATTTGATTATGAATATGGGAATGTTGAAACAACAACTTATAGTCGTGATGAAAAGAATGAGAACAGTAACAAACAATCCCGCGGTGGAAAGACAGATAAAAAGACTAAGATTTTACCAGGTATCAGTCCATTTATTTTTGGAAGATTCCTAGTACAAAATAGTGTATTTGTTACACTTCCACAAGTATGGCCAGATCCTGTTGATTTAGTCGATTTACCAACCATCTTTGTAAAACCGACTGATGAAATGAAAGGTTTATACAATAATATGATTCATACTTTTGAGAGAGCGATTGATTCTCGTGAAGATGGTCATAAATTATATCTTCCAATGATTGAAACTGGAATTTCCTATATGGATAATCCATTTACTTATCCCGATGTTTGTTTAAAAACAGATGATGGATATGCAGTTATTTGGGAAGCTGACCATATGAATCCGAATCAAATTCTGCCAAAAGAAAAGAAACTACAGGAAGTTATTACGACTGAAATTTCTGAGGGTAGAGCAAGTATTGTATTTGTAAAAGATACAGGTTCTACAAAGGAAGGTAGAGATGTTCGACCACGTTTAAAACATGTGTTAGAACAAGTCCCTGGTGCAAAAGTGGCTATATTGGATACAAATACTTGTAAAACGTATGAACGAAGTGACTGGATTAAGAACAAAGTATTGAATGAAGGTTACAACATAATAATCTCTTCTACGAAATTAGTTGAGGTTGGACTGGATTTACTTTTTACTCCATCTATTCATTTCTATCAGTTTGGTTGGTCACTATATACGATGTTGCAAGCAGCAAGAAGGGCTTGGAGAATAGGGCAAACAGATGAATGTAGAATATTCTACTATGCCTATGAAGATACTTATCAAGCATATATGGCAAAATTAATAGCTCAGAAATCAAAAGCAACGAAAGCCATTAATGGTGATGCTGGTTCTGATGGATTAACTGCAATGTTAGGTGGAGAAGAAGATTTAATGACAATGCTTATTAAATCTGTAAAAGAAGGAACAAAACTTCAAGGTTCTGCAGAAGAATGGAGTGTGACTTGTTCTTTACTGAAAATAGGTTTAACAGCCTAACAAAGTAAAGCATATTGCTTAAACAATATGAACTATATTTCTGATTCGATAGGGGAAGTACCTATCTCACAGGGTGGTTCCTGTTAGAAAAATTCTAATACTTCGAATGGCGATTGATGTGTTACCATCACTGGTCATAAGCTCGGGGAAGTCGGTGAAACAATACCTAAGTCTAATTGATAGGGTATCAAAGTAATCGGGAAGCCATAAAAACACTATGGATAGTATGTTGTATTAACAACTGACGAATTTGTGAAGGTACGGATCGTAATTCGGAATAGGTGGAAACATCTATAACGCTCATAAGCGTACTTGATTAAGAAGCAGTTTTCCATTATTGCAACTCTTTCACTATTGGAATAATCGATAGTGGAGATTGGAACGTAAACCTTAAATTCCAATCTTATCAAGCGGTCTAAAGCAAAGTCCTAAGGTGTAATGTAAGGCTAAGAAATATGGAACAAGTGAAGCGAAAAACAACGCATTAAGGTTGTAACAGACTAGTTGGTTGTGACGAAAGGCAATAGCTATAAGCACATTTATTTTCGTGGCAGTAGTGACATAGTACCAATGAAACCGGGATAACAAGCGGTGGAGGGAAGGTCACGAGTCAAACTTGCTTAGGTTTGTTATTACTAATGTTCTGGGTTGAGTAACAGTAACTGCTGAAATCCTCGTACCACAAAGGTGGTGAACGAGTGGCGCAAAAACTGAACTATTTCGAAACTGAAACAGAACTAGAGGAATACTTTACTAATCTTTTTCAAGAGGCAAAAAACGAAAATGTAGTTAAAATCAGAAACCTATACGAAGTTGTGATATGTAAGGCAAATATTCTTCTCGCTTTACGCAAAATCAAAGGCAACAAAGGAAGCACTACAGCAGGGGTTGATGGTCTAAACATTAACGATATTCTACAGATGGAAGAAGAAAAAGCAATCTCTTTAATTAGGGGAACAATCGATAACTATAAACCAAATATGGTTAGACGGGTTTGGATACCTAAAGCAGGAAAAAATGAGAAACGACCATTGGGAATTCCTACTATAATAGATAGAATTATTCAGCAAATGGTCAAACAAGTAATCGAACCTATTTGTGAAGCACAGTTCTTCGAACATTCATATGGGTTCAGACCTGCTAGAGATGCACACCAAGCTATGAGTAGAGCATCTTATTTAATAAATCATGTTCAGCTTACTTGGGTTGTAGAAGGTGACATCAAAGGATTCTTCGATAATGTTAACCACAACATTATGCTCAATAAATGCTTCAAAATTGGTATCCACGACAAAAGAGTGTTAATGATTATTAAAGCAATGCTCAAAGCAGGAATCATGGGTGAAAAAGTAACTAACGATATAGGTACGCCACAAGGTGGAATAATATCCCCGTTACTAGCCAATATCTACCTACATGATTTCGATAGATGGTTGGATAACCAATGGAGAGGTCTAAAAACTAGACATAAATATAGTAGACCTGATAAAAAGACAGAATCGTTGAAGAAATTAACGAATCTGAAACAAGGCTATCTGATAAGATACGCTGATGATTGGGTACTATTCACAAACTCCAAAAAGAATGCCATTCGATGGAAGCGTGTTATATCTGATTACCTACGTAAAAATCTCAAACTAGAATTATCTCATGAGAAAACTAAAGTAACAGATATCAAGAAAAAAGCAATGGACTTCTTAGGTTTCAATTTAAAAGCTAAAAAACTAGGTTCTAAATCATCTAGAGTTAAAACCATAAAGCAAATAGCTATATGTAAACCTAACGAAAAGAAAATCCATGCCAAGAGAAAAGAATTACTAAGACAGCTTAAAGCAATAAAGCAATCTAGTAATCAAAAAAACCTTATTCACAACATTAACCTATATAACAGTAAGGTGCGAGGAATTATTAACTACTTCAGCCATGCAACTCATATACAGACGATACTTAGAGTTATTGGTCACAAACTATGGTATGCAGAATATCACGCTCTGAAGCGACATGGGGGTAAACCTACACCCGTGAACGATTGTGATAATGTCAGTCAATGGTTCCCTAATAGAAGCGGTAGTAATGTTATAGCCGTAGAAATTGATGAAATCAAATGGGGATTATGGAAATTAGAATTTGCCACATTCGATGTAAGCAAAACAAGAGGAAAAACACAAGCTGAAAATGTGTACACCTTTGAGGGAAAACAACTCATTGCGAAACGCATAGACAGTAAACCTCTCCTGACTAGACTCGACAATGTAACATCATTAGAATTATCAGAAAAAATTGCTCACAAATTAACTGGTAAATTATACAATTTCGAATACTGGCTTAACAGAGCATCGGCTTTCAATAGAGATAAGGGTAAATGCAAGATTACAGGTATAATCCTTGATAAAAAGAACTTACATGTTCACCATATCAATCCAAAACTACCTCTAGATGAAATAAACAAGGTAAAGAATCTAGCTTGCATAACCAAAGATATTCATAAACTAATCCATAGTCCAAAACCATTAACGGAAATTAGTGGACTTACGAAGACAGAAATTCGTAAGTTGGAACAGTATCGAGAGAAAGTTAGTGGAACAAGCTTAGCAGTTTGATGGAGCGCCGTATGAGGTGAAAGTCTCACGTACGGTGTGGCGGGGGGGAAAAGGTGAGTACGGTTACAGGAAAGCCTTACCTATTCCGATTTGAACAAACTTCTGACCGAGCTAAAGAATTGTTGAGTAAAATCGGCAAGAAGAAAGATGTACCGGTTTCTGTCGTTGATCAGTTAACAAATTGGATACACAAAAACTTTATCGAAGAAGCGCCTAAGCAATTGGTATTAGCTAAGATTGATAACATTGCAAATGAAATCAAACTAGGCAATATTGAAGGATTTGCTGTAACAAAAGGTGTTCTTGAGATTGATATTGTTTCAGTATTTGGAACTGAGTTTGTAGAAGATGGTTCATTATACATCCACCTGATGCAAGCAGATAAACAACGACAAGAACGACTAAATGGTACAAAAGAACATTCGGGTGAAACAATTAAAACATCGGTTATTACAGTAATCGAAAAGGGAAGAAAGCGTGCAATGAAAAAAGCTCCAGTTGTTGGACAACTTGCATTCGATATCTTTTAAATAGGAGAGGGAATTCTAACATGTATATATTATTTTTAATTGTTCAGTTCTTAAAAACTGATGCAGTTCATGCTGCAATCTTTAATTTAATTTCGTCGATACAGATTTTCTTAGATTACTATATTGTCGAAAGACGTGTATATAATTCACAAACTACAGTAGATCCTTTTGTTGAAGAAATCCAAGGATATGATTGTAGTCCGTTCGTAGAGTATTCAATGCCAAAAGTAGTTGAAACTCCTGAAGTTGTTAGAGTTGAGGCGGAACTTGTGCCACTTGATGAATCAACAAATAGTTTTGTAGATTCACTACTTAGTGAATTCGGTGCTCACGAACATCCTGCAGACGATTATGTCACTATTAATGATTATCAATTCCTAGATGATTACATCATGGAAGAAGAGCCAGTTGTAGAAGATGAAAATACACGTACTTTACAAGCAAAAGTAATAGGTATGGAAGAAGGATATGTTCATGTCCAAACTAATACTGGAAGACAATGGATCCATCTTGGTGAAGAACAATCTAACCATTTGTCAAAGCATGATTGGTTAAATTTGGAATTCTCCGTAGACACTGAAGGGCAATTAAATCTATTGCATTATACAGTATTAGATACGAATGTATCATCAGATTATATAATTCCTGATGAAGAGAAAGACCTATTTTACTACAACGAAGCAGTTGGTCTTTAATCACTTTATACCGTTAGGTGTACTGAAGTTAGGTGTCGAACTATACAGTTCGACCCTCTTTCAAAATAGTTATAGCAGTTAAGTACTAGATAACTATTTTGAAAGGGGGAACAAAACTAGGTAATTAGTTTTAAAAATGGTATTAAACTATCATTTTTTTACAAAAACATACAAAATAAACAATTTTTATATTATTATGGATAATGGATTAGGGAGGACAAATATAATGGAAACAAAAACAATTCACGAAGAATGGATCCTTGAACAACTTAAGGTATATAAAGATAAAAAAATGCACATCAACAAGATTATCGTAAAATATGGCGTTGATAGTAAGGATGTACCTTTCTTAATATTAAATGCAAAAGGTATTCCGGGAGTAATAACTGATGAAGATTACTTTGAAAATGTAGAAGATAATCTAATAGCTGCTAACTTTTCTTTGATCACACCTCTGATAAATGAACTTTCTAACTTTAAAATTAATTTAGAAATAGAATGTGATGAAGAGGGAACATTAGACCTAAAAAATGTAAAAGTAGAATTAAAGAAAGTAATAAAGCCTCCCAAAAGAGACCTTGCGATCCATACCATGTTTAGTCAATTATCACCATTGCATACATTCGTAACAGATATACAGTTTGGTGGAATTAATACAATCAATATTTTTGATTTTGTATTAAACGTAAATAGTATGAAGTTAATTCCTCTATTTAGTAATGGAGTGAATACAACAATTGTCGGCCACTGGTTTACTTGTTATAAAACAATTGCTAAGCGTAATGAAGGCCAATACAACATATCTTATAAAGTTTCTGGAGTAAATGGGATTATGAATCCTCAATTACCAGAAGAAGATGTAATTGTACGTTTAAACTTTAAGCGTATAAGCAATTATGGTGAAGAAAAATGAAAAAATTGATAATGAGTTTTTCCTTTATCATGATTTTATTGCTTTCAATTAGCCCAACCGCAGCATTTGCTGAACCAAGTAAATTTGAACAGTTTATTGACAAGGCACAGAAACAAACACCAAAGAATGAACCTCAAACAAATACTTCAAAGACTTCACATCAATCAGATGATTTTGCTGAAAAAACACAAAATACAATTAATACGAAATTAATGGAACTAGCCCCAAAAGTTTACGATATCTTTATGAAATTTCTAGTGGTCAGTTTTTTAGGTGGTGCAATTTCCATGATTTATGGTTATATGAACAAAGTGCCTACCTGGAAGACTCTAGGAACACGTACCATGATCGGAACAATTATTTTTGTTGTTTTTTTACGAGTTATTCCTATCTTTTTAGCTTCAGCAAGTGTTAATCAATTTACTTTACTAATTGAAAATATTATTCTACTTTTAAGATCAATTGCACTTTATACAAGTGTTGGTGGTATCATCGTAGCAATCATTTTATATTTCTTATATAAATTAATTAACCACCCTGATTACTTCAGATGGTCTAGAATTCTAATAATACTTTCTTGTGTAATCCCATTAATCGTAACAGTAGGACCATATTTAATTTCTGGTCATTAATATGAAAGGAGTGTTGTACATGCTAAGACTTATTTCTAACGAACCAACAATTGCTACATGTCAAAATTGCGAACATTTTCACCAAGGATTAAATGCTTGTGCTATTTTAAAAGGGATTAATAAAGACGATCCTTATATTACCGCAAGATGTACATATTATTTAGCAATTGATAAATCTCAAACTTTATTAGAATTAGAAGAAGATAATGGACAGCCTCCTTTTTTCGAAGTTACTGGTAGTAAAGAAATTACAAATAGTAAATACCCAAGTGAACCAGATATTCCTTCTTACCGCGTAGATACAATTTGGTATGAAGATCCAAGTGGATTATTTGGTTGCTGGTTAATTAATCATTCAAAAAGAAAATTAATGAACACAGAACAAATCGGTTCTGATAAAATAAAGAAGTATATTTATAAGTCGCCATATCCTCTACATAACCACAATGTAGATGAAAAAGATGCATCAAGAATGTGTTGGTATGTCGATGAGGATGGTTATGGCCGTTATACGATGTTATAAAGAGGAAAAATGACTCAAATATCACTTTAAAAACTACATAAATCAAAAGGGAAAAATCCTACTTTATTGTGTGACTTTTTTTAAGAAGTTAGACATTAAAGGGGGTTTTTTGTCTTTTTTTAGGAAGGAGCCAAAAATGAAGACCGTTTATGTAATTACCAATCGAGATGAAACTCATTTTAGTTTTAAATTTATGTTCTTATTGAAGTTCTCACAAGTTCAGTATGAAATCCTTTCATCAAATGAATATCTAGCAATACGAAATTGCAAAATCAATAAAGATAATTTAACGATTTTAGATTTTACAAGCATTCCCGTAACCTTCTTAGAAGAAATTATTGAAGAATCCACAATAGCGGTTATCCTACCAGATGATAACAAAGAATTAATAAATGATTGTATGCAGTTTAATACGAAAGGCTATTTTCTAGAAACGATGCCATATGAAGAGCTGACGAATGGAATACATCAACTTCTAGAAGAAAATGTATTTATTGCACCAAAGGTTCTACCTTTCTTTGTTGAAAGTGTAAAGGTGAACAACTCAAAAAAGCCAGCTAACTTATTAACTATTCGTGAATGGGAAGTGTTAGAAAGGTTAGCAAAATTAGAAAGTTCACATGAAATTGCAAAAGCTATGTATTTATCAGAAAAAACGATTGCCTCATATATTCAGAAGATCATTCAGAAGCTGGGAGCGCGCGATCGATTAGCAGCAGTATTAATGGCTTTGAAAGAAAGTTGGATAACTTTGTAAAAAAAAATACTTGCAAAAATCAAAATAAAGTTTATTATAAGTTATATAACTATTACATAACTATTATACAACTTTCCAAAAGGAGGAATGAAAAATGAAACAAGTAAACGTTAATGAGTTGACAAAAGTAGCAGTGTTCGGAGGAAATGATACGCAAACTTACGTAAAAGTCGGGAAAAAACAAGGTTTTGAAGTGACTCATCACAAAGGAAAAAGTAGAAACGGCGGAAGCAGAAAAGTATTTGAACCAATTATCCGTAAAGCGGATTGTGTTGTGATGTTACATGAATTAGGCCATGTCCCAATGGATATCGTAAAAGAAGTTTGTAAGGATCTTAATGTCCCGTTTGTAATAAACGCAGGTATTTCTGGAGCACTACAAAAAAGTAAAGAAGTTTTAGCTGCTTGAAAGGAGGAAAACAATCAATGAAATCGATCGTTCTTATTCAGTCTAATTTTTATGCTCAAGGACTTATTCAAGTGATGAGTCATAGTAAATTGGAACACCAGATCTTAGATATCTTTCCAAATGTTGATAGTTATCTAGATTCTGATATTGCTAAATATCGTTCAGATGCGATAGTCATCGTAGCAGAGGCTCTTTTAAAAGAAGTAAGTAAATATAAAACAACAGTATTGTATAAAAATCAACGTGTGATCATTATTGCTGAGTCGAATAGTAATACAGATATTGCATTTAGTTCATATGTTAGTGAAGGTGCAAAAGCATTTTTACGAGTTGATGTATCTACAGAAGTTCTTTGTAAAGCTATTGAAACAGCAGATGAAAATTCAGTTTTACTTTACGGAGCTGTCAAACCTTCAGTATTAAAAATGCAACTAGATGCTTTCAACAAAATGCAAGCTTCAAATAATTCAAATCAAGCATTCCCAAAGGAACTTACAAGAAGAGAATGCGATGTTATAAAGTTACTAGCGTTAGGCATGGATAATCGTGACATCTCAGAGAAACTATGTATCAGTGAGAAGACAACTAAAAATCACGTTTCAAATATACTTGCTAAATTAGAACTGAAGCATAGAACTCAAGTAGTGATCCTTGCTGCACGTAAAAGATGGGTTGATTTAGATAATATGGAATACAAGATTAGCTAAGGGGACGGAATCATTATGAACGCAGTAATTATAAATGAAGATACTAAGCAACATGTAATTTTAACTGGTGGGTCCGGTACAGGAAAATCAGGGTATGCTAAATCACTTATTCTTGAAAACATAAGAAACAAGAAAATTAATTTAGTTGTTGATACAGATAATGAATATGGTCCACTTACATATGAACAATATGGAACTAATATCTATCATACAGAGCTGTTTGAACATAAATTTACTAAGCCTTTAACAAGAGTATCGCTACTCGAATTTCATAAGTTAGAAAATAATTCTATTGAAGAAATCGAACGCCAGGAACAGATTTTAAACGATAACCTTTTACATGTCGTAAAATTCTCAAACATTGATTATCTGTTTATTGATGAAGGGCAATATTTATTACATCAATATCCCATCTTTTTCACTGAACTGATAAAGCAAGCGACAAGAAGAAAGATTGTAATTGTATTAATAACATACGATTTCAAGCGTATTGAGAATAATTTAAAATCCGTAATCTCAGATTGCTCAAGAGTAATTCAGTTTTAGAAATGGGAAAGGTGAACCAGTATGTTAAGTTTGTTATTAGGAAGAAAAGTTATGATTGTGATGGGGATTTTATCAGTTGTGGTTGGCATAATTAAAGGATTATTAAAAACTGCAGTTAAAATAGGGTTCGTTATATTAATGGTTGGTATTTTGTTCTATTATTTTACTGCATGAACAGTAGATTAGATATTTGTATCCTCTATAATATTTTTCTCTTTTCAGTTTGAACGCGCGGCAGTAAGGTAAGTTAATGATTTGGCTTACCTGTCCTGTCCTGCCTAGAGGATACAAAGAAAAATGGTAATTTTTTCTAAAGAATATTTATAATTTACCGAAGTATAATATCGTAATGTATATTTTGACCTCTTAGATTCTCAATAAGAAATAAATATAACAATAATGAGAAAAGGGGTATAGTAATTGAAAAAGCTTGGATTTTTAGTCGTACTTACAATGTTATTACAACTCGTAGGCCCATTTAGTTCAGCAAATGCAGATATAGTCACACCATTAACATTTGGGACAACTGTACAAGACGAAATTACAACAGATAATGAAAGTGACGTATATTCGTTTAAATTAGATAAAACGAGTCGAGTACAATTAACCTTAAAATCTTATGTTGATGGGTATGTAGAAACTAGTTTACTTTCAAGCGATGAAGTAACTGAATTATCATCAGAATATCTATTTTCTTCACCAAATTCACCAGATATGTTAAACAAATTATTCGATTTTGAACCAGGAGTATACTATTTTAAAGTTAATCACTCATCGGGGAAAGGAAAATATGAATTAACTGTTAAATCAACTGAATATATCAATAATGATATTGAGGGGAATAATAGTGCAATTGATGCCCAAGTCATTAAAACAGATGGTACAAAGCAATTAGGTGTAGTTACAAAAAATGACGAGGCTGATTTCTATAAAATTAATTTGGATAAGCCAAGCCGTCTTTTTTACACTTTTAAATCTTATATAGATGACGCTGTTACTGCAAAAGTTTACACAAGTGATGAAGTAACACAGATTGATAACAAAACTTTATATGCATCAAGTACATCACCTAACCTTTGGAATGACTATGTAGACTTAGAACCAGGAGTTTATTATTTTAAGGTGGAGCGTGAAAGTATCTCTAAAACAGGGAAATATGAATTAACTCTGAAGGCAGCACCTTATATTAATAATGAACAAGAACCAAATAGTGGAGTTGATGAAGCTACACTAATTCAACCAAATGGGCTTAAATATTCAGGTATTATTAGTTGGAATGACAATATGGATTATTACAAATTCCAAGTTAAAAAAACATCGAAGATAAAGTTTCAATTAAATCGTTCATAAGCGAATCAGCATACGTATCGTTAATTAGTCCAGATGGAGTTAATACAATTGCAAGTTCATATATACAAGCTTTTGCGAATTCCCCTAGGCTTTGGCAGTCTTCAAATGTTCTAAAGACAGGTACGTATTATGTAAAAATAGAGAGACATTCACCTTATTCTACAGGTAGTTACGAATTAACAGTTAATACAGTAAATACCACTCCATCATCTGCACCAAAAGTAACAAAATTATCTTCTCAAGGTAAATTGATTACTGGAAGAGCAGAAGCTAATGCAAATGTTGATGTATATATGGGTAGTAAGAAAATTGCATCAACAAAGGCAAATAGCAAAGGTGATTTTAAATTTTCACTGAAAGCTATGAAGAAAAATACAAAACTAACTATTTATGCTTATGATGCTGCCATGAATAAAAGTAAGGCAACAATGATTATCGTTAAATAAATGATTGAGTGAAGGCAACGTACACAGTATTTAGTACGTTGCTTTTTTTATAAAATGGATATTTTTGGGTATTTATTTGAATATTTGATATTATTAGTTTGAGCCTGTCTAGTTTATATACATATAGAGAAAATGGGGAGAAATATAAATGAAAGCTACAGGTATTATAAGAAAGATTGATGAATTAGGGAGAATTGTTTTAGCGAAGGAATTACGAATGACGATGCATATAGGTGAAGAAGATCCGATAGAAATCGAATATAAAAATGATATGATCATATTAACGAAATATGATGCAATTTTAGGTCAAAGTGGTTTAGTTAGCAGAATTGATCCAACTGGAAGACTTGTACTACCAAAAGATTTAAGAACTTTGTTAGATTTAAAACATTTTGATCCATTAGAAATTTTTATTGATGATAATAAAATCTTACTTAAAAAATTCACTTCAAATAAAGCATGTGTGATTACTGGAGAAATAAATGATAGTAATTTTATATATGATGATAAGCTCGTGTTTAGTAAGGAAGGTGCAAGTATTCTTATAAATAAATTACAGAAATATATAGAACAATAAAAAAAGCTAGTAAAAGGTGGACTCCTTGGAGAGACCCAAATAAGTGAGACAAGGAAAAAACACCCCCTGAATCGTATTAGTTATCTAATCGATTTTGGAGGTGTTTTTCTATGGGGAAAAAAGTTAATTACCCTGAAGAAATAAAATGGGAAGCTGTACGAATGAGACAAGAAGGAGCGAGTCATAGCCAAATTCAAAAGAAGCTGGGGATTAAAAATAAGGCGCAAATTCAAACTTGGATGCGTTGGTTAAAAAATGGAGAAACCTATCGGTTCTCTCAACCAGTGGGAAAACAATATAGTTATGGGAAAGGGGTTGCCGAAGAACTTAGTGAAATTGAACAATTGAAACTAAAAAACAAACAATTAAGTGTAGAAATAGAAATTTTAAAAAAGTACAAAGAAATAGAAAGGAGATGGTTCCAGAAGCAGTTGTAGAGTTAGTTGAATGTCTTAAAGAGAAATACCCTGTTAAATTAATCTGTGAATGTTTAAATATACCAAGATCTAGTTATTATCGATGGTTAAAGAAAGGAACCAAAAATAGAAGTGATTTAGAGATAAAGATTAATGAAGTATGTAGAAAACATAAGTTTCATATTGGACATCGTACAGTGAAAGCATGGCTATTAAGAGACTATAATATCCAAGTTAATCGGAAGACAGTACAAAAAATTATGCAGAAGTATAATTGGCAATGTAGAGTTAAGCCCAAGAGGAAAGTGAAAATCTGTGGAGAAAGTAAGTGGATTGTGCCTAATCGTTTAAACCAAGATTTTAAAGCGTCTAAGCCAAATGAAAAATGGGTTACCGATATAACCTACATTCCGTTCGGTCAAACCATGATGTATTTGTCATGTATTTTGGATCTGTACAATAACGAAGTTATAGCCTATCAAATAGGTTTAAATCAAGATGTATCATTAGTAACTGAAACATTAAAAGGAGCAATTAAGGGGCGAAATGCACAAGGGGTTATTCTTCATAGCGATCAAGGTTCACAGTATACCTCTTACGCCTATCAGAACTTAGCAAAAGAAAACGGCATTATCACAAGCATGTCTCGGAAAGGCAACTGCTTTGATAACGCCGTAATTGAATCCTTCCACTCTACCTTAAAGTCGGAAGAATTCTACTCTCAGCCACGAGAGCATCTTACAAATCCTATTGTAGTAGAAAAAATCAAAAATTTCATCTATCATTACAATAAAATACGACTTCAGGCAAAATTAAACTACCTGTCTCCTATTGAATATAGGGAACAGGCAGCATAGGTGTTTTTTCTGTGTCTCAAATCAGTGGGTCAGTTCAATCATTCGAGTGCTTTTTGTTTTAAATATTAGTCTAACATTTTTGCTAATTTTGGAGAAATTGCAAGTAAGATTAAACCTACTACGATTGCTGCTCCACCAACTACTAAGAATACTTGAAGCATACCTAGAGTTGAAGTAAATGCTGCTAATTGACCAGCCACTAAGTTAGCAATGAAGCTTGATGATAACCATACACCCATCAATAATGACGCTAGTTTAATTGGTGCATAACGAGATACTGCAGATAATCCAACTGGTGAAAGAACTAATTCAGCCACAGTGTGGAAGAAATATGTCATAAACATAAAGATCATATTTGCTTTTACTGTAATGTTGTCTGCATCAGAACCTGTTTTCATAACAGCTAAAATAGTGAATACGAAACCGATTCCTAATAGTACAAGACCCATAGCCATTTTTGCAGGAACACTAATGTTTTTACCTGAACGTGCTAATTTAATCCAAATATATGAAAGCACTGGAGCTAACGTGATAATTAATAATGGATTAATTGATTGGAACCAAGCAGCAGGAACTTCAAAAGTACCAATTGTACGATCAATAAAACGATCAGTATAAAGAGTTAAAGAAGATCCAGCTTGTTCAAATCCAGCCCAGAAAAATACTGTAAATGCTGCTAAGATAAAGATAACTGTTGTACGTTGTTTTTCTTTTTTCGTTAAAGGAATGCTTTTATCAACACTGTTATTGTCTTTGATTGCTTTAACATTTGGTTTTGTACCAAGGTCGCCTAAGTATTTTTTAGCTAATAAGTTGAAAATGATTTGACCAATGATCATACCAATTGCAGCTGCTAAGAAACCAAAACGATAACCGTAAAAATTATCAGCTTTACCTGGACCGTTTGGATCCATAAATAAGTTATTTGCAAGGTAACCAGTTACTAATGGAGCAAAGAATGCACCTAAGTTGATACCCATATAGAAAATTGTAAACGCTCCATCACGACGTGGATCGTTGTCTTCATATAATTCACCAACAAGAGTTGAGATATTTGGCTTGAAGAAACCATTACCGATAATTAATAAAACTAATCCAATATAAAGACCAGTAGTTGTATTTACACCAAATAATGTAATATTACCGATTGCCATTATGATCCCACCAAGGGTAATCGCGAAACGTTTTGCAATAAAGTTATCTGTAATCCATCCACCAATAATTGGTGTGAAATATACAAGTCCAGTAAATAATCCATAGAGTTGAAGTGCCCATGCGTCTTTAAATCCAAGTCCACCTTGAACCACAGTTGATGTTAAATAAAGAACTAATAGTGCACGCATTCCATAATAACTAAAGCGTTCCCAAGCCTCAGTTGCAAATAATAAGTAAAGGCCAGGCGGATGTTTCGTTTTTTGTTGTTGCTCATTTGATGATACATTTTGAGTCGCTACGCTCATTTTAATTCCTCCCTCTTAAGTGCTATTCTATGTCGTTTTATGTCTGAATATTTATTGTCGCAAATTCATACACTATTCTGTCAATTTGGTGTAAAAAATAATTTAAATTCTACAAATTTCGACAATTCTGCCTAAAAAAAGATTACCTTACTATATAAACAGAATCATACAGACAAAATTCATTTATTTGAATTGTGTAAAAATATGGATAATAAATACTTTTGTAGTATAACACAAAACAACGTAACACTGTAAAGTAATTTATATTGTCAGACAAGTCTTGCAATACTGATTTTTCATACAAAAATATATATGTATCAGTGCTTTTTCGGTTGAAAAAGGCAAAACGCGTCTAATCTAAAAGACCTATATTTAAATAATAATAAGTTTTTGAAATATTTCAAGGGTTTTCTTAATTTTGTTATCTTAGATTAATAATTTTTAATAAAAGTAAATAATTGGAAATGTCGGAATTTGTAGAATTATATAATAGTTATTTATTCTGTTTTAATATTCAATCAATTCATATGGACGATTTTCTAAAATTTGGATATAATAATAGTAATTTTAATGAAACGGAGTGATGTTATATGGGAAAATCAATTAGTTTACTAAATAAGAATACAATTACAAGGGGACAAGAAATGAAGTAATTCTTCATTATTGTCCTTACATTTAGGAGGACAAAATGAATTTAGAACAATTAGGCTGGAAAGATGTGTTCGGAGAAAAAGATCAATCAACTGTAGTGGCTCGTGTGATTTCTGAACAAAGACAAATTTACAAATTACATGATGGAGAAAATGAATGGATCGGAGAAGTTTCTGGTAAATTTCAATTTCAAGCAAAAGTCAAAAGTGATTATCCATCGGTAGGAGATTGGGTGGTCATTGAACCACTAAAAGGTGAAAATAAAGCAATTATTCAAAAAGTGCTACCTAGAATGAGTCAATTTTCAAGACAATCCGCAGGTGACAAGACGGAAGAACAGGTTGTTGCCGCGAATATCGATTATGTATTTTTAGTCATGGCATTAAATAATGACTTTAATATAAGAAGATTAGAACGTTATTTGTTAGTAGCATATGAAAGCGGTGCAAACCCAATTATCGTTCTAACGAAAAAAGATTTATGTGACGATCTTCCTTCTAGAATTGCAGAGGTTGATGAGATTGCATTCGGTGTACCAGTTTATACGGTAAACAGTACAAACGGGGAAGGTATTGAAGAAGTTAAAAATCTTGTTTCAGAAGGGAAAACGGTATCCCTTTTAGGTTCTTCTGGTGTCGGTAAATCAACATTATTAAATGCATTAATAGGTGAATCGAAACAAATCACTCAGGATGTTCGTGAAGGCGATGATCGAGGTAAGCATACAACGACCCATCGTGAATTATTCTTCTTACCTACTGGTGGAATGGTGATTGATACACCAGGTATGCGAGAACTTCAATTATGGGGTGGGGAAGACCATATAAGCTCAACTTTTTCTGATGTAGATGAGTTAGCGAAATCGTGTAAATTTTCCGATTGTACTCATGAAAAAGAACCTGGATGTGCTGTTAATGAAGCCATTTCAAATGGTCTATTAGACGCTCAAAGGTTAACAAGTTATCGTAAATTAATGAGAGAATTGGCATATGCAGAAAGAAAACAAGATGCTTCATTAGCAAGGATTGAAAAAGACAAGTGGAAAAAAATGCATAAGATGATGAATACGAAATCTTATAAATAAAAGAAGAGTATTATACTCTTCTTTTTCTTTTGGAAAGACTCTGCTATATAATCAGATAGATTATTACAAATTTTTCTCAGACTTTAGACCGAGGAAAAACAATACTTAAGGTTGTTAACGATTTAATCAAAAATAGATAAACTACATATTACAAGCGTTACTAACAATTTGCTTTCAGTTGTTATTAACAAGTTACGTTTAGTGAATAGAGGAGAGCAATATGAAGCATTTAGAGCATTTAAGACGATTGTCTAGCAATGAGTTAATTGGAATATTATTTATCATTGCAGGTATAGGGCTTTTATTTGATTTGTTTTTGAATCCATTTGCAATTATTGCAGCAGGAGTCGGTATATACTTAATTCAATATGGTGCAAAAAAACGAAAAGTATATCCGTCAACTTCAGCAAATATTGCATTTTTTGGTGGGATTATTTTATTTATAAGCAATGTATTTCAACTGAAGTCTATTTTAGGTGTTTTAGCATTTATTGTGATTTATATAGGTTATTTAATTTTCATCAACTCAAAATTAAATGAAAAAATTGTAATACCACTCACACAAGAGAAAACAAGTTCTGGTGTATTTGAAGCGAAATCATTAATTTCAAATCGATTTTTCTCAAATATTCGAATGAAAAATGATACGACATTTGAATTAGATGATGTTGATTATTATTTTGGTATTGGTGATATTGAGATTGATTTAACAGATTCCTTTATACCTGAAGGTGAAACTGTTTTAGCAATCAATGGTTTGATTGGAAACATCACTTTATATGTTCCATATGATGTAGAATTAACTTTTCATCATGCAACTTTATTTGGAAAAGTTAATATCTTAAAAAATGAGTTAAAAGGTTTTAATAAAAATTGCAAATTTACTACGAATGATTATAAAGAGGCATCAAGAAAATTAAAAATCATTACCTCATTAGCAGTTGGAAAAATAGAGGTGACAAACAGATGAAAATAGATAAGGGAATATTTTTATCAATCTGTATGGCATCTCTGACGTCCAGCGCATTAATCTGTGGTATTGTTTATTATTTCATTGATCAATCGCTATTTGATAAATTAATGATTTATAAAGTAGGGAAATTATCATTATTATTAATTATTTTTATCGCGATTCTAATCATTGCGATTGTATATAGTACAGCAGTTCTTAGTACAATTCGTCATAATGAGAAAGCACTATTAACAGGGATGATTAAAGCGGAAAACGGCACTTATCATAAGGATACCAATCATTCTATTCGTTCTATTGAAAATGATATCGAATCAAATCTCCTAAAAATATCTAAACAAATTGAAGATTCAAGAAAAACTGTGCAAAAATTAGTTGATGAAAAGAAATTAATTGAATCACAAACAATAGAGGATGTTGTTACAAAAGAAAGGCACAGATTAGCCAGAGAATTACACGATTCAGTAAGCCAACAGTTATTTGCAATATCGATGATGATTTCTGCAATTAATGAACTAGGTGATACAACCTATCAGGAACAATTGCGATATATTGAAAAAATGGCTGTAAACGCACAATCTGAGATGCGAGCTTTATTACTTCATTTAAGACCTGTCCAATTAGAAGGGAAAAGCTTGAAGGAAGGTGTAGAAAAGCTACTAGCTGATTTAACAAATCGTCAGGCTCTCCAGTTAAAATGGAAAATCGATGATATCTCATTGTCAAAAGGTGTTGAAGATCATTTATTTAGAATTATACAAGAAGCTTTATCAAATACACTTAGACATGCAAATGCGAAGACTTTTGAAATAAGAATTAGAAGCATTGAAGATTTTGTGTTAGTACGAATGATTGATGATGGAATCGGTTTTGACATTGAAAAACGTAAAACAGGTTCTTACGGTATTCAGTCTATTAGTGAACGTGCCTCTGAAATTGGAGGTACCGCAAAAATTGTTAGTATTCCAAATCGAGGGACTCAAATTGAAGTCAAAGTTCCAGTAATTGAATAGAGGTGCTGAAAAAGTGATAAAAGTAGTATTAGTTGATGACCACGAAATGGTACGAATGGGTGTTTCTACATATCTGAGTACGCAAAACGATATTGAAGTAGTTGGTCAAGCAAGTAATGGAAAAGAAGGAATTGAGCTAGTATTAAACACGAAACCAGATATTATCCTAATGGATTTAGTAATGGAAGTAATGGACGGAATTGAAGCGACTAAACAAATTATCGCAAAATGGCCAGATGCTAAGATTATTATCGTTACTAGTTTTATAGATGATGAAAATGTTTACCCAGCAATCGACGCTGGTGCGATCAGCTATATGCTAAAAACATCAAGAGCAAGTGATATCGCAAATGCTATTCGTACAACTCATAAAGGCGGTTCAGTTCTTGAGCCTGTCGTAACTGGCAAAATGATGAACCGCATGAGAAAATCTTCCCATCGAGAATTGCATGATGATTTAACAGCAAGAGAGCAAGAAGTACTTCATTTAATGACTGAAGGGAAATCAAATCAAGAAATAGCAGATACACTATTTGTGTCATTAAAAACAGTCAAAACACATGTCAGTAACATTCTAACAAAATTAGAAGTAGTTGATCGTACACAAGCTGTTATTTATGCATTTAGACATGGAATCGTTGAACAGAAATAAAATGATGTGAATCTGAAAAAGGGGCTGTCTCAAAAGAGACGGCCCTTTATTTTTAAATGTCTTAGTATACTCTATTGTTGTTAAAAATAGAATTTCGTAGATTTCCACTTCAGGATACTCGCTTTTAAGTGGGGCGTGGACGTATAGGTCAAAAAAACTTCTTTACAATTCAATTCTTTTAAGAATACTTTTAAATACAAAAAACATTTTAATAGTTCTTATTTAGAATTTGAATTTTTTTAAGGAAATAAAGTTTTATAAATTTTGGTTATGGATCAGAAATGGTAAGATAGAATAATGAGTTTACAAAACGTTAAGGAGGAGAAACACATTTGTTTCGTACATTAAATCATAAAAAAATTAAAGAAATGTGTGGTGAAGTCTCCTTCAAACGAGGAGAATCTTTTTTTCGCGCTAATAAAGTAATATTTAAAGAATTTAATATAGATGAAAGTCATGCAATTGTAAAAGGTACAGAAGAATTTGAAGTAAGTATTAAAAGTGACGATAAAGATAGGTTGCTAACGTCATGTAGTTGTCCATCACTTGCATCGTATCATAGAGACTGTCAGCATATTGCAGCTGTTTTAATTGCAATGTGTGAGCATCTTCAAAAAGGGACAACTCCGAACTTAAATAGTAAAATGACTGATTTTGTATCTTCAAACTCAGACCTTACAGATGGATTTGTTAAGTTATTCAATGAAAAAAAGTCAAGTCGATCAAGTCGAAAGCAACGTCTTTTTGAAACAAGACAAATCATCAATGCAGAGTTTACTTTACAAGTTATTCCTTTGCAAAATGGAAGTAATATATGTGGAATTCAAGTAAAAATTGGCCCTTCGAAAGTGGGGAATATTCGAGAGTTTTTGGAAAATGTAAAAATTGGACATGTAACGGAAATTTCAAAATCGTTATCGTATGATCCAAATCTACATTGCTTATTAAGAGAGACAGATGATGTAGTCCAATTTCTAATCCAATTAATGGACGATGAAAAATCGTTTTTGGAGCATATTCATGATCAAACTTTTACTAAAAATAATCATGACACATTATTCATTCCAACAACATCATGGGAACAGTTAGTCAATACATTATTGCATGTTCCAATTGTAAAATTGATTACCAAGGACAAGTCATATGATGAATTGCACATTGCATCACATTTGCTGCCTTTACAATTTGATATTATTGAAGCCAACAAAAAAGATTTTCAATTAAATGTGTATGGTTTGGAAGATGTTATATTATTGAACTCTTATTCTTACGTACTCATGAAGGGGAAGTTCTACCGACTGAAAAGTGAAGAATTCATGAGATTAACAAATTTAAAAGCGATGTTACAAGATTCGGGAACGACCATCATCCCGATTCCTACTAAGCAAATAAAATTCTTTATGGATACAGTCATACCAGGATTGAAGAGATTAGGAGAGGTCCAAATTTCCGAAGCATTTTTAAGGCAATTCGACAGGCCTCCTTTAGTTGCGAAATTATATTTAGATCGTGTGAAAAATCGTTTACTTGCAGGGCTAGATTTTCATTACGACCATATATTAATCAATCCATTAGATCATCGCGATTTTATCAATCATTCGAATGTAACCAGAGATGAAGAAAAGGAATATGAAATATTACAATTAATGGAAGAATGTTCATTTTCAAAAACAGATGGTGGCTATTATTTGCATAATGAAGAATTAGAATACGAGTTTTTACATCATAAAATCCCAAAGCTAGAGAAACTTGTACAAATTCATGCTACGACTGCTGTGAGAAATCGAATATTTAGAGGTAATTCATTCCCTAAAATTAATGTAAAAGTGAAAAAAGAACGAACAAATTGGTTAGAATTTACGTTTAAAATGGATGGTATCTCCGAAAATGAAATACGTGAAGTTATTACGGCATTAAAAGAGAAAAGAAAATATTATAGATTAAAAAATGGGACTTTATTTACACTTGAAACGAGAGAATTTGCAGAAATTCAACGCTTCTTGAAAGAGGTTCCGAGCCAAGAAGAAGATTTGATCAGTGGTTTGAATTTACCAATAGTGAGAGGGCTTCAACTAATTGATTCCGAAGATAACTCAAATTCATTTGAACTAGAAAAGTCTTTCCATGAGTTTTTAGATCAAATTCAAAATCCCGGAAACATTGATATTCAAATACCTGATCGTGTTGAGCCGATTTTAAGAGATTATCAAAAACATGGCTATAAGTGGATGAAAACATTGGCTAATTATGGATTCGGTGGGATTTTAGCTGATGATATGGGATTAGGTAAAACTTTGCAAAGTATTTCGTATATTTTATCAATACTTCCAGAAGTACAAAACAAGAAACTACCTGTACTTGTCGTATGTCCATCTTCTTTGACTTATAATTGGTTAAGTGAATTTTATAAATTTGCACCAAATATTAAATCAGTTGTATTGGACGGTAAGAAAAGCAATCGAATCAAGCTACAAGAGGATGTTTCAACAGTTGATGTTGTCATTACTTCTTATCCATTGTTAAGAAAAGATATTAAATGGTTTGAAAAACAAACATTTCACACTATATTTTTTGACGAGGCTCAAAACTTTAAAAATCCATTAACGCAAACTGCAAGAGCTGTTAAAAAGCTTCAGGCAAATTATCGTTTTGGGTTATCTGGAACTCCAGTAGAAAACTCTCTTGAAGAGCTTTGGTCAATTTATCATGTAGTCTTTCCTGAGTTGTTTCAAGGTTTAAAAGAATATAGCAATTTAACAAAAAAGACGATAGCACGGAGAATTCGCCCATTTTTATTAAGAAGATTGAAAGAAGATGTGCTTAAAGAGTTACCTGAAAAGGTAGAGATGATTGAATCAGAGGAATTATTACCTGAACAGAAAAAACTATATGCAGCTTATTTAGCCAAGCTACGTCAAGAAACATTAAAGCATTTAGATAAAGATAAATCGTTCGGAAAAACACGGATTCGAATACTTGCCGGCATCACAAGGTTAAGGCAAATCTGTTGTCATCCTGCATTATTTATTGAAGGATACAAAGGGAGTTCTGCAAAGTTTGAGCAGCTTCTGCAAATTATTGAAGAATCAAAACATGCTAATAGAAGAGTATTAATTTTTTCTCAATTTACGAAAATGCTTGAAATGATCGGAAGGGAATTATCGATCAATGGAGACGAATTTTTCTATCTTGATGGAAGTACAAGCTCTGAGAAGCGATTAGAGATGTGTAATCGATTTAATGATGGTGAATGTGATTTCTTTTTGATTTCACTAAAAGCTGGTGGAGTAGGGTTAAATTTAACCGGGGCAAATACGGTAGTCTTATACGATCTATGGTGGAATCCAGCAGTAGAGCAACAGGCCGCGGATCGTGCTTACCGCATCGGACAGAAAAATGATGTGCAAGTCATTAAACTAGTTGCCCGAGGAACAATTGAAGAAAAAATGAATGAACTTCAATCTAAGAAAAAAGAATTGGTTGAAGAGATCATTGACTCAGCTGATAAAGTATCTTCTACTTTAACTGAAGAAGATATTAGAGAAATATTAATGATTTAACCTACCGCTCTTTAATTTAGAGCGGTATTTTTGAATGTACTCCTTTACTATCACAATTAGTTTCAATCTATCCATTCTGAAAAATTGAAATGCGAGTATATTAGAATGAAGCCTTATTTATATATGAACTTTTTGAGAATGAAATTGAAGGGAGAATGTTAGATGGCCATCAATCGGAAATTTACAAATGTTTCAGCAGGCGTACCTGGTCCAAAAGGTGCCAAATTAATCGAATTACGTAATCAATATGTACCAAATGGTGTTGGTAATAATACTCCCGTTTTTGTTGAAAAGGCTCATGGTTCAATTATAGAAGATGTTGATGGAAATAGATTATTAGATTTCGCAGGTGCGATTGGTACTCTGAATGTAGGCCATACTCCAGAGCATGTGGTACAAGCGATAAAACAGCAAGCTGATCAATTCATTCATTCTTGCTTTCATGTTGGAATGTATAAACCTTATATTGATTTAGCGATGAAGCTTTCTGACATGACACCAGGTCATTTTTCGAAAAAGACGATTTTATTAAATAGTGGGGCAGAAGCTGTTGAAAATGCAGTCAAAATTGCAAGAAAGTTCACAGGACGTTCCGGAATCGTTTCATTTACAAGAGGTTTTCATGGTCGTACATTATTAGGAATGTCATTAACAAGTAAAGTAAAACCATATAAATACAAAATGGGCCCATTTGCACCGGCTACATATAAAGCGCAATTTCCTTATTTAGCAAATCGTCCAAATGGTTTGACTGAGGAAGAGTATATTGATTTTTGTATTCATCAATTTAATGATTTTCTTTTAACTGAGGTATCTCCTGATGAAATTGCTGCTGTGATCATGGAGCCTGTACAAGGTGAGGGTGGATTTATTGTTCCACCTAAACGTTTTGTGAAAGAAATATATGCGATCTGTAAAAAAAATGGAATTTTATTTATTGCCGATGAAATTCAAACGGGTTTTGGGCGAACTGGTGAGTTATTTGCTTCGACCTATTTTGAAATAGAACCGGATCTCATCACAATGTCTAAATCAATCGCTGCCGGTGTACCGATTAGTGCAGTTACTGGACGTTCTGAAATAATGGACGCTCCGTCGCCGGGTGAAATTGGTGGAACATATGGTGGAAGCCCATTAGGTTGTGTTGCAGCACTTGAGGTGATTGAGCAAATTGAAAAAGAAAGACTTTGGGAAAGAGCAAATACGATTGGCACGACAATTAAGAAGTGCTTTAACGAATTAAAAGAAGAGCTACCAATTATATATGATGTCCGAGGGCTTGGAGCGATGGTTGGAATTGAGTTTGTTGATCCGATCACTCGTCAACCAGCTAAAGAATTGGTAGCTAATCTAACAAAGACTTGTTATGAAAATGGATTAATTATATTAAGTGCAGGTGTTCATAGTAATGTCCTTCGTTTTTTAACTCCTTTAATCATTTCTGATGAAGAGCTAAATGAAGGCCTTGACATACTAAAATTTTCTTTACAACAAGTGATTGGCAAGCATAAAACCGAGGTGAAATAAATTGAGGAAGAAACTATATATAAATGGTAAATGGATAGATGGAATCAATCATGTCGATCTAATCGCACCACATTCAGATGTGTTGTTAGCTGAAATCCCTTTAGCAACTTTGGATCAATTAGAAGAAGCAATCATGTCTGCCAAAAACGCAAGAGATGAAATGGAAAAACTGACCGCTTTTGAACGAAGTATGATTTTAGAACAATTAGTGGAGCAATTTAAAGCAAACCGCAGTAGATTAGCAGAGATTCTTGCCTTGGAAGCTGCAAAGCCTTTAAAAGCAGCATTAGGAGAGATTGATCGAACCATTGCGACATATAAAATTGCCGCAGAGGAAGCGAAAAGAATATATGGTGAAACTTTACCTTTAGATGCAGTAGCTGGGGGAGAAGGAAGAATCACATATACTGTTAGGGAACCAATCGGCGTAATTGGAGCGATTACACCGTTTAACTTCCCATTTAATTTAGTTGCACATAAGGTTGGACCTGCAATCGCAGCTGGGAACACAATCGTATTGAAACCCGCAAGCCAAACGCCTTTATCAGCTTACGCATTAGCTGAAATGCTTGATCAAACTGATTTACCGAAAGGAGCATTTAATTTAGTTACTGGAAAAGGTTCTGAAATTGGAGATGCTCTCGTAAAACATGCAGATGTGAAAGCAATTACTTTTACGGGAAGTCCGGAAGTAGGTATTTCATTAAAAAGTAAAGCAGGATTAAAAAAAGTTACACTTGAACTAGGCTCAAATTCTGCATTAATTATTGACGAAGGCGTAAAGTTATTAGATGAATTAATCAATCGCTGTGTATGGGGAGCCTTCATTTATAATGGTCAGGTTTGTATTTCATTACAGCGCATCTATGTACACGAATCGCTTACAGAAGAATTCCTAAGTAAAATGAAAATAGCTGTTGAAAAATTAATCGTTGGTTCACCACTTGATTTAAAAACTGATATTAGCGCATTAATTTCAAAAAAAGATGTCTTTAGAATTTATCAATGGGTGAAAAATTCATTAGAAGAAGGTGCTAGATTAATAACAGGTGGGAACGTGATCAGTGAACGAATTTATTCACCAACAATCTTAGCGAACGTGAGCAATACTTGTGAAGTATCTTGTAATGAAGTATTCGGTCCAGTTGTAACAGTTAACTCGTTTAAGGACTTTGATGAAGCTATTAATGAAGTAAATAATAGTAGATATGGGTTGCAAGCAGGAATCTTTACTGAAAATCTACAACGTGCACTATATGCAACAAAGAAATTGCATGTAGGTGGCGTACTCGTTAACGATGTACCGACTTTTCGAGTTGATTTAATGCCATATGGTGGAGTGAAAGAAAGCGGATATGGTAGAGAAGGTATTAAATATGCTATTCAAGAAATGACTGAAATGAAATTAATCTCGATTAAAATGTAATTTTATGTTGTGAAAAGACGTACCAATATAAATTGGTATGTCTTTTTATTTTCTAGTAATTTAATAATGAAAAGTTAAATGAAAACATTTCCTAAACATTCTGAATTATATGTTATATTGAGTATAGATGTTTTTACTTTAAAGAATAAGGAATAAATTGTTTAGATGAGAGGATAGGTATTTTAATGGACCAGTTGAAAGGTTATTATTGGACAATCTTTGAAGTTTTTTTAGCATTACTCATCGGATCAATAACAACTAATGTAATCATTAGACAGCTTTATGCAATCAATGATGTTCAATTTTTAGGAAACATAAGTGTGATATGGTTTAGTGTTAGTTTTATGATCTACGGGCTCGAATCACTGATCAGATTACTAATTTGGAAGAATTCGGAACAATTAAAGAAGAGAATAAGAGGATACTTTTTTTGGGCAGTTTTTTTTATTTCAATTATTATACTAATAATTCCGATATTGAAAGGTGAAATTCCATATTAAAAGGAGAACATACAATGGAAATCAAGAGATTAACAATTGAAAATCTAGATGAATTTATTGAATTAAGAAGTGAAGGTTTAACATTATCGCCTGAAGCATTTGGTGAAAGTTTAGTAGAGTATACAACTAAGACATACGATCAACATAAAGCGAACTTTCCTAAAACAGATGATAACTTTATTATAGGAGCATTTGAAAATAGTAAGCTTATAGGAGTTGTAGGTTTTTTTCAAAAGCGAGCTGAAAAGATGAAGCATAAAGGCGCGATCTGGGGAATGTATATTACACCTAGTCAAAGAGGAACTGGTTTAGGTAAAAAATTACTTCAATTTGCAATTGATCAAGCGATTTTGATTGAAGACATTTTACAAATTGAATTAGCAGTAATTTCTTCAAATATTCCTGCAAAAAAATTATATGAGTCATTAGATTTTGTTAGCTTCGGGGTAGAAAAAAGAGCTATTTGCGTTGATGGTGTCTTCTACGACGAAGATCATATGGTAAAAGTTATAAAATAAACAGATTTCGTTATTAATTAAAAAAGTGAAGTAGATTACAAGTATCTACTTCACTTTTTTCTGTTATTTTGATATTTTCTTAATGTAATTAAAGTGATCATTGGAACGGAAGGTGCTCGACTCCTATGGGAGTAGCGGGATAGGTGAAAATTTAAAAGTATTGAAGAATACAAACAAACAGTAATGCAAATAGAATTGAGGGTAGCATATTACCGATTTTTATTTTCATAACGCCTAGTGAGTTTAATCCTAGTGCAAGTAATAAGATCCCGCCAGTTCCTGAAATTTCAGCAATAATGGCATTTAATAAATGATGTGTTACTAGATTAGGAACAAATGAAGCAAAAATGGCGATGAAGCCTTGATATAAAAATACCGGCAAAAATGAAAATAAAACACCAACGCCAAGAGTAGAAGTTAAAATGATGGAAAGAAATCCATCCATTAAGGATTTTGTATATAGAATTTCGTGATTGTGTCGAAGTCCGCTATCAAGTGCTCCTAAAATCGCCATCGCTCCAACACAAAAAAGTAATGTTGAAGTTACAAAACCCTTAGAGATTGAACCTTCATTTTTCGTTTTTACTTTACTTTCAATAAATTGCCCTAGTTTATCTAATTTCCCCTCAATATCAAGCCATTCACCAACTACAGCTCCTAAAGCTAAACTGAAAATGACGATTAATACTTGATTCGTTTTCATTGCGAGGCCTATCCCCAACACAATAATGACAAGAGAAATTGATTGTGTAACTAAATTTTTCATCCGTTCTGGAATTCTTTTAATAAATAAACCAAGTAATGAACCGATGATAATTGCGATTGCATTTACAATTGAACCTAGTAATACCATGATAATCCCCTTTAATCTCTATTTTATCCTATGCTCTGTTAACAGATTAAACAGAGCATATTTTTCTTATTAATCTATTTTTAAGACAATTTTACCGATATTTAAATTTTTTTCCATTCGGTGATGAGCCTCGTTTACTTCGTTCCAACTAACAATTGAATCAATGACTGGTTTTATTTTTTTAGATGCAATGAAAGGTAAGACATGCTTAGTGAATTGATTTGTTAAATAAATTTTTTGATCAAGTGTTTGTGAACGAAGTGTACTACCGATAATAGAGACTCTTTTCATTAGTAACGGTAGTAGATTGAATTCGTTGATCTTTGAGCCACTCATTGTTCCGATTAGAATTAACCGACCATTCGTATTTAATGATTGAATGTTTTGATGGAAATAATCTGCGCCAACGAAATCTAAAATTAAATCTACACCTTTACCATTTGTTATTTTTTCAATTTCTGTTTGGAAATTTTGGTTTTTATAATTAATTGCATGGTTTGCACCTAATTGTAAACAGGCATCTAATTTTTCCTTTGTTCCTGCTGTGACGATTGAGTTAGCACCAAATTCTTTCGCAAGCTGAATTGCCGCAGTTCCTACACCGCTGGCCCCAGCATGAATTAATACTGTTTCTTTTTCTTTTAATCGACCAAGTTCAAATACATTTAAATATGCTGTTAAAAAAACTTCAGGAATGGCTGCTGCTTCTTCAAAAGTCATACCGTCTGGGATTGGAATAGCAAGTTGTGAAGGAAGAGAAACATACTCAGCATAACCGCCTCCTGGTAATAAACCACATACTCTGTCACCAATTTTCCAGTTCGTTACATTTTTACCAATTTCTTCGATTATTCCGGACATCTCTAAACCTAATATTGGCGAAGCACCTGGAGGAACTGGGTATTTACCATATTTTTGAAGAATATCTGCTCTATTTAAGGCCGTTGCATGAACTTTAATGAGAAGTTCATCATCACGGGTCGTAGGCTTTATGTCATTTCCAATAAATAATTCTTTTGAATCCATATTTATTTGAACTGCTCTCATTGTCAAAACCTTCCTTTATTTAATGATGAATACATCATACAACATATAAAGGCGAAAGAATATTTTAAAAACTCCAAGAAAATATCATCTGACGAAAATAATCGATAGAAATAATAAACGTTATGAATTTATTTAATTTATTTGAAAAACTAGTGTATGATTGTTTAATTACGAATAATTACTTTTGGAATTTAAAACAAATTAGGTGAAAGATATGCAAGTGAAACATACTAACGATGTGAAAGAATTAATAAAAGAATGGCAAATCGCGTTGGAAGCAGAGCGGAATTTCTTAAAATTTCATGGCGGTAGGGGACATTTATTAACAAGAGGTACGCCGCTATATGATATAGGTAAAAGTACAGTTGTATTATTTACTGTCTATTCTGAGGTGTTTGTCCCAGATGGGACTCCAGTCCGCATAAAAATTGAAAACCAAGATTATCAAGGCGAAATCCTTTCTAGTAAAGGGTTGCAATTAGAAATAAAGATAAATGAAAATCTTAAGTCTAACATTCCATACGCTGAATTATTCAGTGAACCTTGGGAATTGCTAGATCAATTAATAGAAAGACTTGATGAAATAAAAGATTATCGAGATAAACAAAAACGAATTATGAGACTTATGAATGCAAATTCAAAGCCAAAGCATCTTGAAAAATTAAAAAATGGTAGTTCGGTACAAAAGGAATGTATTTATCGTTCGTTCTATAATGCAACGACCTATATTTGGGGGCCACCTGGTACTGGTAAATCTTATAATTTGACGAATATGATTTTAAAGCATTATGAAAAGAATAAATCAGTACTAGTCATCGCTCATTCAAATGCTGCTGTTGATGTTTTAATGAAAAATGTGATTGCACAGCTTGAAGAAAATGCCAAATGGAAAAGTGGAGATATTGTCCGTTATGGATATACAAAAGATGAAGTACTCCTACAACATGATGATATCCTCTCATCTAAGCTTGTAGAGGTAGATGATCAGTCTGTTCAAATAGAGTTAGAAAATTTGGACGATCGAAAATCTGCAATGATTAGAAAAGCGAAAAGAGGAGTCGCTTCAAGAGGTGACTTACACGAGTTAAGCAAAATCCAAAATAAGCTGAATAAGCTTCGTGGTGAGATTCGTGAAAAAGAAAAAGAATTGATTGATCAAGCAAAGGTAGTAGGTACTACATTATCAAAGTGTTCAATTGACCCTTTAATCTACATGCGACAATTTGATTTGGTCATTGTTGATGAAATTAGTATGGCTTATACGCCACAAATTGCTTTTGCAGCAACATTAGGAAAGAGAATTGTAGTATGTGGGGATTTCAAACAATTACCCCCAATTGCTACTTGTTATCAAAATCAATATGTAAAAAAATGGCTTCAGGAAGATTTATTTCATCATGCAGGGATCGTGCAAAAAATTAATAATGGGGAAAGTTTAGAAAATCTAGTTCTACTGAACAAACAAAGAAGGATGCATCCGAAAATATCAGGATTTACAAATAAGGAAATCTATCATTCTTTAGTATTTGATCACCCAACTGTTAAAAAGAGGGAAGAGATTTCAAAACATCGCCCATTTCCTATGAAAGCAAATTGTTTAGTGAACGCGCAGTTTTTAAACACATATGCTCTCAAAGATTCAAATACTAACTCTAGATACAATTTAGGCTCAGCAATAATCGCCACACAATGTATGCTTACAAGTATAATAGATGGAGTTGAGTCAATTGGCGTTGTAACGCCGTATAGAGCACAATCAAAACTATTAACTGAACTGCATAAAGATACAATTGGGAAAACAAAATATAAAGATTTGCCAATTCAAATTGCAACAGTTCATCGATTTCAAGGTTCAGAATGTGATGTAATCATATTTGATACCGTCGATACGAAGCCACAATATTCTCCTGGATATATCTTAACGGACCAAAATAGTGATCGATTAATAAATGTTGCATTAACGAGGGCAAAAGGAAAATTTATTCACATAACAGATATTCCATTTATGAAGAATAAGACAAGTCATGAGAAAACAGTTCGAAAATTAATTGAATATCAAATAGAAAAGGAATATAAAATTGAAAAAAATGAATTTGAAAAAGTTTTTTCACATAGTATTTCTAAAAGATTGAAGTTCTTTCCAAATGATATATCTGAATGGAACAAGGAATTTATAAATGATCTTCGAAATATCAAAAAAAATCTCACTGTATCAATGCCGAATTTGTCTTCAATGTCTAATGAATTTCGTAAACTTTTGAATGAAATTGACGTTCCGATCACGTTCATTAGTGAGTCTAGTTATGAAAACCAAAAAAAGTGGAAATTTATCCAAAAAGAATTTGTTCAACCACTCATTATTATAGATAATGAAATTCTTTGGTATGGACATCCTTACTGTCACCATACGATGAATCAGTCTATATTTTCTGCTAGATTAAATAGTCCCAATACTATAAGAACATTAAAAGGATTTATAGATTATTAACATTACATGGATTGTATTCCATGTAATTTTTTTATTCTTTTACATTGATTTTTTGCATAAATTAATAAAAAAATTGCATCGGGATAGGTGTATAAATGCTCGAACGGACCGTGTTTGCGAAACTTGTCTATGCCATGTGCTTTTCTTGGATTTGATGTTTTTATACAAATGATATCGCAAAGTAGTCAAATCGAAGAAAATTCTAGTAGTTACTAAATCTATGAAATAAGTACAAGTTTTAAAACATTCAACGATTTACACAATTGACAGTGATTTGCCAAAACGAAATCATCAACTATTTTTACAACATACAAAGGAGATAAGGGGTGTTTCCTATGAAAAGCGGTTATTGGCAAAATTGGTCTGGTAGTGTGAAGTTTAATCCACAACATATTTTTACACCAACTTCGATCGAAGAAGTTGTAGCGATCGTAAAAAAAGCAAATATAGAAAATAAGAAAATAAGAGTAGTAGGTTCATCTCACTCCTTTACCCCGCTTATATCAACAACTGATTTCCTCATCAGTCTTGATCAATTACAAGGTGTCATTTCAATAGATAAAGAAAAACAAATTGCTGAAGTATGGGCAGGGACAAAATTAGAAAGACTTGGGCAAGAATTATACGAGTCTGGCTTTGCCCAGGAAAATTTAGGTGATATTAATGTTCAATCTATTGCTGGAGCATTATTAACAGGTACACATGGTACTGGTGTACAGCATGGAATTTTAGCCACACAAATTGAAGAATTAACGGTTGTTCTACCTAATGGTGAAGTGTTAGTTTGTTCGAAAATAAAGAATATTGATCTATATAAAGCAATCGGTGTTTCACTGGGGTTACTTGGGATTGTAGTAAAAATGAAAATTAGAATTAAACCTGCTACTACATATCGTTATGAAAGTAAAAAGATTCAAACAGTAGAATTATATCACCGCATTGAAGAAATGAAGAATGAAAATGAGCATTTTGAATTTTATATGTTTCCTTACTCAAAAAATATACAAGTAAAACTGATGAATGAAACTAGAACAAAGAATCATTCTTTTAAGTTCGAAAAATGGAAAGTAGCAACCATTGAAAATAATGCATTTTGGTTTTTAAGTGAAATTAGTAGAAATATACCTAAAACTAGTAGGATGATTAGTAGATTAAGTGCCCAGAATGTACCAAATTCTAGAATGGTAGGACCAAGTTTTCAACTGTTTTCTACAGTTCGAAATGTAAAATTTAATGAAATGGAATACAGTATTCCAAAAGTCCATATGGTTGATGCAACGAAAGAGATTCAAGAAGAAATAATAAAGAATAAATTCAATGTACATTTTCCAATTGAATGTAGATTTGTAAAAGCAGATCATTTTATGATTAGTCCTGCATCAGCACGTGACTCTGCTTATATTGCAATTCATATGTATAAAGGAATGCCACATCAGGATTATTTCTATCGAATTGAAGAAATTCTTCAAAGCTATGGTGGACGTCCACACTGGGGAAAAATGCACAACATGTCATTAGAACAATTGCAGAAGCTATACCCTCATTTATCGCAATTCCTTGAAATTAGAAGTAAACTTGATCCCAAAAACGTATTTGTTAATGCATATTTAGGGAAGTTATTTAATATAGGATAATGTATTAATGACAGGAGGTTTTGGCTTGCTGTCTTTTTTTTATGAAATTTTCATTGAAAATTATTATCAGTTATAATATGATGTTAGATGATAATGGTTTTCAATACATTTATAAAATCATAAAGAGTATGATTCATTCTGGAGGAAAAAAATGATGAAGAAGCAAACAACTTTGATCGCACTTTCAATTGCAACAAGCCTTATGGTAGCAGGGTGCTCACAAAAAACTGAAGAAACTAGTAAAGTTCAAAAGGATAAAAATGTAGTAGAAAAAGTAAAGCTAGATACTGAGATTAATAGTTATCGTGACTTTGTCGTTTCACAAACAGAAGAATTCGTAAAATCAACTCAATTATTCGTTAATGCAATCAATGCAGGTGATATAGAAGAAGCAAAACGTTTATATCCAATTAGCAGATCTTATTTTGAAAGAATTGAGCCAGTTGCAGAATCTTTTGGTGATTTAGATCCAAAAATTGATGCACGTGAAGGTGACGTACCAGCTGAAGAGTGGACTGGTTTCCATAAAATTGAACAAGTATTATGGGTAGATAAAACAACAAAAGGTCTAGAAAAATATACGAAACAATTAATGACGGACGCTAATTATTTACGTGCGAAAGTAGAAACAGTTGAAATTGATCCAGTTCTATTTGTGACAGGTCCTGTAGAATTATTAAATGAAGTTTCTTCTTCAAAAGTTACTGGTGAGGAAGAACGCTATTCACATACAGACTTAGCTGATTTTGCAGCAAACGTAGAAGGCTCACACAAAGTAATTGAATTAGTTTTACCTAAATTAAAGGAAAAAGATGCTGAGTTAGCGACTACTATTGATGACCGTTTTAAAGAATTAATGACATCATTGGATTCATATAAAAATGGTGAACAATATATCGATTACACGAAGTTAAAAGAAGATGAAGTGAAAAAATTAGCACAACAAGTTGATGCGCTTGCAGAACCAATCTCTCAAGTTGGCTCAACATTAGGAGTAAACTAATATGTCAAACTTAGAAACGAATAAAGTTTCAAGACGTGATGCACTTAAATTAATAGGTGTAGGTGGAGCGGGATTATTAATAGGTGCAACTGGAATAGAGGCTGCAACTGATAAAGTTACAAATTTCTTTACACCCAATAAGGTGGATGCAAGTGAACTTCTTCCATTTTATGGTGAGCACCAACAAGGGATTACGACGCCTGCTCAAGACTTTATGTATTTAGCATCATTTCAACTAGAAACGACATCAAAAAATGAGATAAAAACTTTATTTAAAAAATGGACAGAAGCGGCAGCTACACTTAGTGAAGGAAAAGAGATTGGAGATTCAGATGTACTGTCATCACCTCCAGCAGATACTGGAGAAGCAATTGGACTCCAACCGATGAAACTGACTTTCACATTTGGTGTAGGACCTAGTTTCTTCGATAAATTATCAATACAATCAAAACGCCCAAGCCAATTAAAAGATTTGCCACATTTCCCAGGAGACGATTTAAGAGAAGAGTGGAATGGTGGAGATATTGCTGTTCAAGTTTGTGCGAATGATCAACAAGTTGCATTTCATGGACTTCGTAATTTAATTCGAATTGGCCGCGGCATTGTATCTTTAAAATGGATGCAACATGGATTTCAACGTTCACAGGGTTCGGATCCATCTGGAAGCACTCCAAGAAATTTAATGGGCTTTAAAGATGGTACTGCAAATCCAAATCCGAAAGATAAAGATGAAATGAATAAGCATGTTTGGATTCAAAATGATAATACACCAACATGGTTAGCGGGTGGATCTTATTTAGTGGCACGTAGAATTCGTATTCGTGTTGAGGAATGGGATCGTAGTACTTTAAATGATCAAGAAGCAACGTTTGGACGTCATCGTCAATCTGGTGCACCACTTGGCGAAAAGGATGAATTTGCAGAACTGAATGTTAAGAAAAAAGATTCAAATGGTAATTTAATGATTCCAGCAGATTCTCATGTTGCCTTAGCTAGAGGGAATGGTAAAGTGAAAATCCTAAGAAGATCTTATTCATATACAGATGGATTAGATATTCAAACAGGTAAACTAGATGCAGGATTATTATTTGTTAGTTTCCAACAAGATATTGAGAAGCAATTCATACCTTTACAAGAAAAATTAGCAAAAATGGACTTATTAAATGAATATATTGAACATAATGGAAGTGCTGTCTTTGCATGTTTTGGTGGTGTAAAGAAAGGCAGTTATATTGGAGAAGGTTTAATCTAGGTGACAACAATGAAGAAAATAACAACGCTTTTCATAACTTTACTATTTATCCTATTTATGAATAGTCCAATTCAGAAAATATTTGCAGAAACAGATGTTCAAGAACAGGTACTTTCACATATTGGGAATTCCTTAACTGAAGTTAAAAACGGGGAAAAAGATAAAGTGAAAGCAGATTTACAATCGATCAAAAGTTTAATTGAAAATGAAAAGAAAACGGATCAATTAAATAAGCTCGTAAAACATGCTCTTGAAGATTTAGAAAGTAATGATATCACAGCTATTACTGAAGATATCCGTGAAATTGCTTTTGAGACCGAAAAATGGATAAAAAATACGAATGTAACGAAAAATCTATCTCAAATTGATTTAAAGAAACTAACATTCCATCTTGAAAAAGTTCAGTCTTATTCAACTGATTCAAATTGGGTAGAAGCAAAAAAACAATATAAATTGTTCGAGGTTGAATGGTATAAAATCGAGAATGATTTAAGAAAAGCGAATGCTGGTTTCTACGGTGCAATTGAATCAAATATGATTACAACTAGATCTGCATTATTTTCATCAAAGCAGGACAGTAAGAAAGTAACAAGTAGCTTAACAAAATTAATTGATGTTTTAAATCATCCAACAACTGATTCAAATAAAGACGTAAGTATCGAGAAAGCAATTGGATTAATTGATCAAACGATTGAGTATATCAATTCAAATGAACCAAAAAAAGCACAAGATGCATTTACAGAGTTCGTTCAGGATTGGCCTTATGTAGAGGTTGTTGTTCAAGCTAATTCAATGGAACTGTACAAACAAATTGAAAATGATACAACAATCGCTTTATCACAAATATCTGACAAACCAAACTCTAATCAAACGATGAAAACATTAAAACAGATTCAGACAAACTTAAATATGGCTACTGAGAAAAATTCGTATTCAATGTTTGATGCTGGTACAATTGTTTTTCGTGAAGGGTTAGAGGCGTTGATTATTATATCTGCGTTACTTGCACTAGTTTCAAAAAATAATCAAGTCGCTGCTCGTAAATGGATCTTCATTGGTGGAGCCTTTGGGGTTCTTGCAAGCTTAGTTGCGGGTGCATTATTCCAGTTCTTATTATCTAAAATTTCCGCGGGTATCAGTAATCAACTAATTGAAGGTGTTTCCGGTTTAATTGCCGTTGTCTTCATGTTAACAGTTGGACTTTGGTTGCATAAACAATCAAATCAAAAAGAGTATGGAAAAACAATGAAAGAAAAGGCGCAAGCTGCTTTAGCTGGCGGTGGAATTCTATCAATTAGTTTACTATCATTTTTTGCAGTATTTAGAGAAGGCGCAGAGACTGTAGTATTCTACATAGGGATGAGTTCATCAATCTCAATGAAAGAATTATTTATTGGATTTGCTGGTGGTATATTGATTCTAAGTATAATCGGTTTCATCCTATTGAAAGGAAGTAAACTAATACCACTAAAACCATTTTTCTTAATTGCAAGTTTATGTATTTACTATTTAACGTTTAAATTTATTGGGCAAAGTATTCATGCGCTACAAGGCATTGGTTACTTACCAAACCACATGTCTACAAAACTACCAACTATACCAAAAATAGGGATTTATCCTTCATTTGAAAGTGCAATACCACAAATCATATTATTGCTATTTGTGATCTGGTTATTTGTTGGAACTAAAATCGGTAGTAAAAAACAATCGATCTCAGCATAGTAGGATCTATTTTGATGAGAACAACATAAGAAAATGGCAACTAATGAATATTGGTTGCCATTTTTTTATTTATAATTTTTCAAAAACTACCCTGAATACGTATAGAATATTAAAAATATGTATAGTAAAATTCAAAAGTAGAAACAATTCTTAACAAGAATAGAAAAGGATATTTTGATAGAAAACATGATGGAAAGAATGTTTGTAAGAAATCGAAAATCCAAGTTTTGAGGTATAGTTAAGTAATTTTTAAAATTGATAGAAGAATTAATGTGAGGTGTTTTATGACAGAGAGAAAATTAAATCCAAAAGTAGATGCATTTTTAAGTAAGGCCAAAAATTGGCAAGAAGAATTTGAAAATTTGAGAAGAATCGTCCTTGATTGTGATCTGACCGAAGAATTTAAGTGGATGCATCCTTGCTATACATTTGAAGATAAAAATATAGTGTTAATTCATGGATTTAAAGAGTATTGTGCGCTTTTATTTCATAAAGGTGCCTTATTAAAGGATGAAAAGGGGATCTTAATCCAACAAACGGAGAATGTACAGTCGGCTCGCCAAATTCGATTTACCAATGTACAACAAATAATTGATATGGAAGAAATCTTGAAAGCATATATTTATGGAGCCATAGAGGTTGAGAAATCTGGGTTGGAAGTCGAGTTTAAAAAAAATACGGAATATATAGTTCCTGAAGAATTTCAAATGAAACTAGATGAAATGCCTGAATTGAAAACTGCTTTTGAAGAATTAACGCCTGGCCGTCAGAGAGCATATCTTCTTTATTTTGCTGCACCCAAACAATCTAAAACAAGAGTATCAAGAGTAGAAAAATATATACCGCAAATCCTTGATGGAAAAGGTTTAAAAGATTAGGATGCTAGATCCTTTGATAAATTGCCAAACATGAAGGGACCTTTTTAGGTCCCTTCATGTTGATTAAACAAATATACACATCAAAATATCATCCAAATATTCATGATCATTTAGTTTATATTCTTTCACTTTACGTCCTTCTTCAACAAACCCCAAACTTTTATATAATGTAATAGCTCTTGTATTTGTAGCAAACACCGCTAAACTAACTTTTTCAATAAATGGATTCTTCTTAGCCCATATTAGTAATTCTTCTAATAATAATCTTCCAATCCCTGAGTTACGCATTTCTTTTTTTACCATAATTCCTAATGAGCCAGTGTGTGATAAACGTTTTCGATTTTGTGTGTTAAAACAAATCCATCCAATAATCTCATCATTTACTTCGGCTACTAACAATGTTTCTCTTTCATTTTCTAGCGTATTTTTAACCCATTCTAGTTGTTCTTCTACAGTTTTATTAAATTCTTCAGAAACCGAAATAAAATATTGGCCTTCAGCAACAACTTCTCGTTGAATATCTAATAGCGCAGCTGAATCCTCGATACGAGCTGTACGAATATTTGATTTTTGTAACATGTTTTCAGACAATGATTTTCATCCTTTCAAAACAGTTGTTAATCTAACATTCAACAGGAAGGGAATATTACCTTCTTTTGTCTATAAAATCATTAAAATTGATTTAGAAACATAAATAAATCCTGAGTTTTATGTTGATTGAAACATGATCTAGTATGAAGTTTATCTAGCTTTAAGAATGAACATTAAAAATTAATCAAATTTGAGCTAAAATATTTAAAATAAATATTAAAAGCGATATGATAAAGTATAAGAAAAAATGTAGTTATACATAAAAATATTATGTAAACTAAATCGTTTGAAGGAGGATATACAAATGCTACAAAAAGCAACATTTGCAGGTGGTTGTTTCTGGTGTATGGTAACACCATTTGAAGACCTACCGGGCATACACGGTATTGTATCGGGTTATATGGGAGGACACTTAGAAAATCCAACATATGAAGAAGTTAAAAAAGGTAGTACTGGGCACTATGAAGTAGTTCAAATTACATTTGACGATGAAGTATTTCCTTATAAGAAATTATTGGATCTATTTTGGCCACAAATTGATCCAACTGATGCAGATGGACAGTTCCAAGATCGAGGTCCTCAATATCGTGCAGCAATTTTTGTTCATAATGAATCTCAACTTGCTGAAGCTACAGCTTCAAAGGAAGAGCTAATTGCAGGTTCACGTTTTAAAAAGCCGATCGTAACAGAAATTTTGCAAGCATCAACATTTTATGAGGCTGAAGAATATCACCAAGATTATCATAAGAAAAATCCAAAGCACTATAAAGAAGATCGAGCGATGTCTGGTAGAGATGAGTTCATTAACGAAAATTGGAAATAAGTTAAAAAATAGAAGCTCATTTGGGCTTCTATTATTTTAAGAATATTCAATTGAAGAAAATTGAAAGGAGATAGCAATTATGGAATTAAAACAGACGAATAGAAAGTATGTTACTGTTGGATTACTAGTAGCGGTAACGTTAGCGGCAATTGAAGGTACAATCATAACGACTGCTACTCCTACAATTACGTCAGATCTTTCAGGTGTCAATTTAATGAGTTGGATTTTTGCAGCATATATGTTGGCTATGACTGTAACAACCCCAATTTATGGGAAATTATCTGACTTATATGGCCGTAAAAATTTATTAATTTTCGGAATACTAATGTTTGTGTTAGGTTCGATTTTATGTGGTTTTGCACAGAATATGGGTCAGTTAATAACGTTTCGAGCTATTCAAGGAATAGGTGCTGGGGCAGCATTGCCACTTACAATGACAGTAATCGGCGATCTATATCCATATCAAGAGCGTGCAAAGGTTCAAGGATTTATTAGTGCTGTATGGGCTGTATCAAGTGTAATAGGACCTTTAGTTGGTGGCTTTTTTGTAGATTTTATATCATGGAGATTTATCTTTTTTATTAATATTCCATTTGGTATATTGTCTACTTATATATTGTGGAAATTCTATCATCAAAAAGTTGAACAAACAAAACGAATTTCGATTGATTACTTAGGTACAATTTTATTTATCATCAGTACATTATCTGTTTTATATGCTTTAGTTGTAGGGGGAGAGAAGGGGGATTGGAGTTCTCCTAATCTAATATTTCTATTTAGTATTGCAATTATTTTCTTTGCACTTTTCCTTTATGTTGAAACAAAAGCAATTGAACCATTATTACCTTTATCACTATTTAAGATTCAAAATTTAGTCGTCACATATGCTGCGATGTTTGTTGCACATGCATTACTAATTGGAATCGAAGTGTATTTACCAGTATATAATCAAAGTGTCTTTGGAAAAAGTGCCACAGAGTCTGGTTTAATGTTAATACCATTATCTTTTTCCTGGACAATTGGTTCATTCTTGTCTGGACGACTGATTAAACAGCTGTCAGCAAAACAAATCATTTTATTTGGGACTTTCTTTTGTATGATCGGTTCTTTAGGTTTATATGGATTGCATAGTGTAGAATTTTTTGTTTATGTATGTAATGCCTTTCTAGGATTAGGTTTTGGGTTATCCTTTCCAATTTATATGATCATCATTTCTTCTGCTGTTGAAACAAACCAAAGAGGAATTGCAATTGCAGCAAATTCATTTCTGAATACATTTAGTCAGACAATTACAGTCGCAATCTTAGGGACAATTTTTACCCTAAAGGCTTCTAGCTTTTTAAATGGACAGAAATTAGTTTTAGGTGCACATAGTCAATCTGGAGAACATGTAGTATCTGAATCTATTAAAAATGCAGTTACTGCAGGATTTCAAACAATTACCCTTTTAATGGCAATTTTTAGTGTAATCACATTTATTTTTGTATTATTTTTACCTAAAATGCATTCCGAAGAAAAGAAAGTTGAAGTGGCTCAATAATAAATAAAGAAAGCTGGGAAATTATGAACTCAACCATGAAAGGGATATTGTATGGCGTGTTTGCCTATGTCGTATGGGGCATCTTACCAATTTATTGGAAGCTTGTGCAGAATATTGCACCTTTTGAAATACTAACACACCGAATCATGTGGTCATTTGTAACATTATTGATTTTTATATTTTTAATTAGAAAAGGAACAGAATTCAAAGAAACTTGGAAACAAGTAATTGGAAATAAAAAAGTCTTGTTTTCAATGATATTGGTTTCATTGTTAATCAGTACAAATTGGCTACTTTATATTTGGGCAGTAAACTCAAATCATATTTTAGATGCTAGCTTAGGGTACTATATTAATCCTTTAGTTAGTATTATACTTGGCGTAATTGTGTTAAAAGAAAAATTGTCATTTTGGCAAATTTTTTCCGTTTGTCTCGCAACAATTGGTGTGGGGTATTTAACGATCACTTC
>Ga0209676_1000452_pt1 | contig 69567 bp, 49 predicted proteins | sample AraplaCvi_mLB_r2_FD_184282 | JGI IMG/M metagenome (GOLD analysis project Ga0209676, IMG submission 184282) | Arabidopsis root microbial communities from North Carolina, USA - plate scrape MF_Cvi_mLB_r2 (SPAdes) (version 2) | ecosystem: Host-associated > Plants > Roots > Endosphere | place: USA...
TCGGCCAGCATCGGGAATTGCAGGTCGCGCAGATCATCGTGGTTTTTGCGCCATGCGAGGTGCACGTATTCGCTGTCGGTAGAAGCACCGATCAGGATCGTGTCGCGGTCAGCGAAGTCTCCAGTGTGTTTGTTGAATTCTGCAATCTCGGTAGGGCACACAAAAGTGAAGTCTTTTGGCCACCAGAACATTACCATCCACTTCTCAGCGTTTTTGTGGTCTTCTGAGGTAATATCGTAGAATTCGTTTCCTTTTTCAAGCGATACTACGGATGTCTTTTTGAATTCCGGGAAAACCGATCCCACTGATAACAGTCTATTAGCCATGATTGCTCGTTTGTTTATAAATTGTATTTTTTGGTGTTACAAAACTACGAACGGTGAGTACATGGGACAAACCCTGGCCTGGTATTATGCCAGGAAAGAGTTGTTTTAATCAAATGAATTTAGTTTCATTTATGAGAACGGAATTGTTATAAACAAAATTGATATCGCCATCAATTTTTGCAATATAATTATACTAATAATAACTGTAATTATAAATTATTTATCGGGCATGACACTAAGCACCGTTTCCAGCGACATTCCCCGCGAGCCCTTGATGAGGAAATATGTATTTTCTTGCGGATTATCCATAATCCAGTTGTGAAGTGAGAATTTATCGGGGAAATAGTAAGCCTTTGGCAATGCGGGCAGCGCGTGCTGCATGAGTTTTCCTGCAAGTATTACGACGTCGAACTTCTCATCGGCAATTTGTTTTCCCAATGCCAAATGTTCCTCCGGCGCGGCATCGCCCAGCTCGAACATGTCGCCCAGGATCAGTATTTTGCGCGGCGCTTCCATTCGGCCAAAATTAGCCACGGCAGCCGCCATCGATGACGGGTTCGCATTATAAGCATCCATAATTATGGTATTCGTGCCTTTTTTGACGATCTGCGAACGGTTATTGTCAGGTTCGTAAGTCGCCACGGCCTCATAGGCATCGGCATCCTCCACTCCGAAGTGTTTGCCGACGGCCAGCGCGGCGCAAATGTTATCGAAATTGTACCTTCCCGGTAGATGCGTGGTTACGGTCTTGCCGCGGTTGCTGAAAACGACGTTCGGGTTCTCTTCGATCAGCGTCGGGTTCACCGGACTGTTTTCGGAGCAATAGAATACAATCTCACCAAATGCGCGACGCTTGCTTACCATGTCCATGATCACTTCTTGAGTGGCGTTTACAAACACGGTCCCCTTCTTTTTGGAAAGGTAGTCGAACAGCTCGCCCTTGCCTTTGATAATGCCCGCAACGCCTCCGAAGCCTTCCAAATGCGCCTTGCCGATGTTGGTAATGAGTCCGTGGGTAGGTTGGGCAATGCTGCTCAGCAGCGCAATCTCCTGCTGGTGGTTCGCACCCATTTCGATCACGGCCATTTCATGCTTCGCGGGATCGATACTCAGGATCGTGAGCGGCACGCCGATGTGGTTGTTCAGGTTCCCGCGGGTGGCGTACGTGTTGAACTTCATCGAAAGCACTTTCGCGATCAACTCTTTGGTGGTGGTTTTGCCGTTGGAGCCGGTTAATGCGACGACCGGGAACTCGAACGTTTTGCGGTGGTGCCGCGCCAGGTCCTGCAAGGCAGTAAGGCCGTCTTCGAACAACAAAAAACGGTCGTCGGCAACCACGCTCGGGTCGTCTACCACGGCATAAGCGGCTCCTTTTTGCAATGCTTCCGCCGCGTACTGGTTACCGTCGAATTTGTCGCCTTTCAATGCGAAGAAAATGCAGCCCTCGGTAATCTGGCGGGTGTCGGTGGAAACTTTGGCGCCCTTGCGGTATTTATCGTAAAGTGTTTCTATGGAAGTATACATGAATTGACCGGTCGTTATAAAGTAATGCAGGCTTATTTCGTTAGGTTTAGGACAAACTAGCCGTGCGGCCCGTCCGAAAACCTGCAAAACTAATAGATTATTCCTCAACGATGCGAACCAAATTTACCTCCCTCATCCTGTGCCTCATTTGCTTTTACAAACCATCCCAGCTGCTGGCCCAGCAAGCCTGGTTCAAGCTGGATACGCTCACAAGTGTGTCGACCGGCGACGTGAAAATGACGAACCCCTGGGGTGGGGGCCTCAATGCCTCGCAGTTCCTGAAAATGCATTTGAATAACGACGCCGACGAGGACCTTGTCGTGTACGACCGTACGAACAGCAAGGTTACCACGTTCGTGGCGGGCCCCGACCCATTGAATGCAGGTAAAAAGACCTTCATTCACGCGCCCTATTACGAAACGCTTTTCCCGCAGGTAGATAACTGGATGATCCTCGCCGATTACAACGGCGACGGCCAGAAAGACCTTTTTGCGAGCACGTCGCTGGGTATTGTGGTTTATCAGCAGGTCAAAACGGGGAATGTGTGGTCGTGGAAGAAAGTCCGCGATGTGTTGTATACCAAAGGCTTCTCGGGCAATATCAATATGCAGGTATCGGGGACAGACATTCCCGCCATTACCGACATCGACGATGACGGCGACCTCGACCTTTTGACCTTCGATTTTTCAGGAAATTACATTGAACTCCACCAGAACCTGAGCATGGAGAAGTTCGGGGTGCGCGACAGCCTCGGCACGCAGGCCAGCCCGGTTTTTCAGCGCAACGGCGATTGCTGGGGGAATTTTCACAAAGGCGATGCCGAAGATTTTGTGGTAGGGGTGGATTGCGGCGTGGTAACCGATCCGTCGAAGCGGGTGGCCTCGCCCCTGGGCATCCGGCACGCGGGGAATTCGATCCTCCTCCATGACCTGAACGGCGACGGTACCAAAGACCTCCTCGCCGGCCACGTGAGCAACGACCACATTTCTTTTCTGACCAACTCCGCCAAAGGCATTATGGCCAATTTTACCGCTTTCACCAACACCTATCCTGTGGCGGATCCCGTAGCGCTGCACATTTTTCCCGCGGGTTTTTATGAGGATGTGGATTTCGACGGCATCAAAGACCTGCTCATCGCGCCGAGCCTGCCCGCCAGCGATGCGAATATGACCGATTTTAAATCCTCGGGCTGGTATTACCACAACGAAGGCACGAGTGACAAGCCCGTTTTCAAGCTGGTGCGGAAGAACTTCCTGCAGGATCAGATGATCGACGTCGGAGAGAATGCGGTACCCTCCTTTTTTGACATCGACGGTGACGGCGACCTGGATATGCTCATCGGCACGGGCGGAATGCCTTATGCGGGCGGGTTCAAGGGGAGTTTCTGGCTTCTGAGAAACACCGGAACGGCCACAGAGCCTAATTTTACATTCGAATCGCAGGATTACCTCGAACTCCTTCCCAAACTTTCGGTTTACAATATCAAGCCCCAATGGGCGGATTTCAATGGAGATGGTGTTCCCGACCTCGGTTTTGCAGCTACGGCTTCTTCCACTTTGAAACTCGAATACCGCTACATTCCCAACAAAGGTACAAATGGCGGCGCCGCTCAGCTGAACCTCGCCGATGCCGTTACGATCGCATTGCCTTCGGACCTCCAAATCGGCGATTCGCCCTATTTCTACGATGCCGACGGCGATGGCGACCTCGACCTGCTGATCGGTAAAACGCAGGGTAATATTTACTACTACACCAATACCGGCAGCACCAAGCAATATGCATTCAAACTCGAAACGGATTCCTTCGCAGGGGTGGGGATCAATTTCGCCGGTCGCTTCTCGCAAGTCGCTGTGGCGGATTTCGACCTGGACGGCAAGCCCGACCTCGCAACCGTCGACCACACCGGGGCGATCCGCGTGTTCAACAACGCCGATTGGGGCAAATGGACCGACCGCGCCAGCGCCATTATCAGCGTGAATGGCAAGGCGGGCAATCCGTATTTGGGGAACTACCTCTCCCTGGCCGTTGCCGATTTGAACGGTGATAAGAAGCCGGACGTCGCGATCGGGAACAATGCCGGCGGCGTGCGTTTGCTGACCAACATACTGCCTGTTTCGGTCACAGGCGTGGAGCCTGGCAATGCCGTGGAGGTAAAGGTTTTTCCCAATCCGTCGGTCGATTATTTCAGCATTCATTCGTCCAAAACAGGCACTTTCGATGTGCTCACGGCTGGCGGCGTGCGAATGCTCCAAAACCGTGGTATCCGTGCCAACGAAACGCAACAAGTATCGACCGCACAATGGCCGGCCGGCCTTTACCTCGTAGAACTGAAGGCAGGTAACGGCCGGGTTGTGAGGAAGGTTGTCGTGGGCGACTGAGTATTCCGTCGATTTTAAAGACTTGCCTGGCTTGCCAGTAGATACCCGGAGGATCGCTCTTACATGATAAAATTCTAAAAATATTCATGCAAGCTCTTCTGGGTGTTATCTTCCATTTCATCGGTGGCTTCGCCTCCGGCAGTTTTTATATTCCTTACAAGCAAGTCAAAGGCTGGGCCTGGGAATCTTACTGGATCGTCGGGGGGCTTTTCTCCTGGTTGATCGTGCCGCCGCTCGCGGCTTATCTCACCATTCCGGGCTATACCGAAATCATTGCCCATACCAACGGGGGTATTCTCTTTCTGACCTACTTCTTCGGCGTGTTATGGGGCATAGGCGGCCTGACGTACGGGCTGGGCGTGCGCTACCTGGGCGTGGCGCTCGGGAGCTCGATCATCCTCGGGCTTTGCTCGGTTTTTGGTGCGTTGATCCCCTCGGTCTATTATGAATTTAACCCGCAGCCGGGTAAGGATACGATTTCAATGCTATTCAGCAATGCCTGGGGCCAATGGGTGCTCATCGGTTTGCTCGTTTGCGTGATTGGGATTGTCATTTGCGGTAAGGCGGGAGCGATGAAAGACGCCGATTTACGTAAAACCGGCCACGTCGCGGCCGATAATACCGAGTTTAAAATCGGGCTTGGGCTCACGGTATCGATCATTTCGGGTATTCTCAGCGCCTGTTTCGCATTCGGGATCGACGCGGGCAAGATCATGGCGCAGGAGGCGAACGAAATCTGGAAAGCGGCCAACCCGGGCGAAGGAGAATTTTTATTCCAAAACAATGTGACCTACGTCGTGATCCTCTGGGGCGGGCTTACCACCAATTTCATCTGGTGTATGCTCCTCAATGCACGCAACAAAACCTTCGGCAATTATACCGATTCCTCGACGCCGCTGCTCTCGAACTATATTTTTTCCGCATTGGCCGGTACGACCTGGTTCCTGCAATTCTTCTTTTACGGGATGGGAGAGAGCAAGTTAGGAAACGGCCCTAGCTCGTGGATCCTGCACATGGCATTCATTATCCTGGTGGCCAACTCGTGGGGACTAGTCCTGAAAGAGTGGAAAGGAGTAAGTAAAAAGACCATTTCCTCGATCATCATCGGTATTCTGGTGATCGTCCTCTCGGTGCTGATCGTTGGCTATGGTAACTATTTGAAAGAATAACCTATGAAAGCGCATTACCCGGTAATTCTGGCGGCGATAATGACGGCTGCGGGCTGTTCGTCGGACCATAAAAGTGATCAGAAGAAATTGGAAACAAAGCAAACGCAGGCGGTCGGGACCTTCGGCTACGACCTGGCATTTTTGAAGAAATATAAAGACGCTGTCGTACTCGCTGCGCCCGATAATGCAGAGGCACAGGCTATTATCATTCCGGCATATCAGGGCCGGGTGATGACGAGTACGGCCAACGGCGATGCCGGAAACAGCTATGGCTGGATCAACTACAAGCTCATCGAAAGCGGTCAGCATCAGCCGCATATGAATGGTTTTGGCGGGGAAGAGCGTTTCTGGCTCTCTCCCGAAGGCGGCCAGTTTTCGGTGTATTTCAAAAAAGGACAAAGTTTTGACTTCGAAAACTGGCAGACACCATCACTGATCGATACGGTGGCCTACAAGGTCGTGGAATCAGATGCGTCGTCGGTGAAGTTCCAGATCAATGCGATGATCGAGAATTATTCGGGTAAGATGTTCGTGATTGAGATCAGTCGGAAAATTCAAATGCTGACAAAAGAGGATATCGCCAACCTGCTCGATTTGCCTGCATTAAGTGGCGTCCGGGCGGTTGCTTACCGCTCTACCAATTTAGTGACCAATAAAGACGAAACCTGGAAACCCGAAACCGGAATGTTGGGTATCTGGCTGCTGGGCATGTTCCGACCGTCGGACCAGACGACCATCATCGCACCGTTTTCGAAAGCATTATCCGAAAAGCCGCTCATTACCGACGATTATTTTGGGCAGATACCTGCCGACAGGCTCGTTGTCAAAGACTCGATATTGTTCCTCAAAGCAGACGGCAAGCACCGCAGCAAGATCGGTATCGCGCCCAAATCGGCCCGGAATGTGGCCGGAAGTTACGATGCGGAAAAGGGCATTCTCACCATCATTCAATACGATCTCGACCCGCGGGGCCAGTACATGAAATCGACCTGGGAGCTGCATAAAGATCCCTACAACGGCGATGCGCTAAATGCTTACAACGACGGCAAACTGGCCGACGGCACGCAAATGGGGCCATTTTACGAGCTGGAATCGAACTCATCGGTGAAGGCGTTGAAGGAAGGGGAAGCCATTAAACACCGGCAGAGCACATTTCATTTCGAGGGCGACAAAGCTGCATTGAACGCGATCGCCCAAAAGGTGCTCGGTGTAAATATTGACCAAATCGGAGAAATTTTTTAAATAAAACATGACAGGGCAGGATAGTTGAGGGATAGTCAGTACAGATATTTACGTACTGATGCCAGGCATTTGCCGGACATCAAGGAGCGTATTTCAGACCGCTGACTATTCCTGATCCTGTGAAAAATTCAGAACGTTCATCAGAAACCTATCTGATCACACGCTGGCGGCAGTTTTGTGCGGGGGATAAAAGTGCGTTCGGTGAGCTCACCGAACTGAATTATGCTGCGCTTTATCACTACGGCACCCGTTTCACGCCCGACCGCGACCTGATCAAGGATTGCTTGCAGGACCTTTTTCTCGAAATCTGGGAAAAACGCGAGACGCTCTCCTACATCGCGGCAATCAAACCCTACCTGTTTCAATCGCTGCGGAACAACCTCATCCGCCGGATTCGCAGGCAATCGGTTTTCTCCGACATCCGCGACGACGACGTGCAGGACGACATTTCACCCGAATCCGACTGGATCATTCAGGAAACGGACCAACTCACGAGCCACCGGCTGAAACGAGCCATCGACGCACTGCCCAAACGCCAGAAAGAAGCGCTCTACCTCAAATATTACGAAAACCTGTCCTACGAAGAGATTGCAACCGTAATGGGGCTGCAACGGCAGGCCGTGGCGAATTACCTGCAATACGGCATTCAGAAACTGCGCGAATACTGGCAGCATGCCACTATTTTTCTCGCCCTATGCTCCGAAATTGTCTGGCACTGAAAAATTTTTGAAAATTTTTTGAAACCCGTGGGTACTATTTGCATACAAGCTACTCATCGTACCAAAGCAAATAGTTAAATAAAATCCATGAATAATTATAGTCATTTCCAGGTGAAGGATTGGCTCGATGATCAGGCATTTCAGCGCTGGGTCTATCATGGCGAGCAGGATGCGTTTTGGAAAGAAATTATTCAAAACCATCCGGGCCAGCAAGCCAACGTCGACCAGGCCCGCGAGCTATTGCTGGCGATCCGCGGAGAACTTGATGCCCTGCCCGACTCGGAAGTGAAGCTGCGTGTGAACGAAATCCTGAATGCCGTTCCGGATGAGAAGTTGTGTGTATTGCCCTGGTGGAGAAGTAATTGGCTTAAAATGGCGGCTATGCTGTTGCTTGCATTGGGCATTGTAATAGCATTATTCAAGGGAAGAGAAAATCTGCAAAGCCTGCAAACTTTTGTAGCGGGCCTCAGTGAGGGAGACAAGCCGGGGCTGATGGAAATTCATAATCAAACTCATGCCATACAGCTCGTAAACCTGCCCGACGGCAGCTCGGTAATCCTCAAAAAGCAGGCACGAATCAGTTATCCGGCCGCCTTTGCAGCCGATCGCCGGGAAGTTACGCTGCGCGGTGAAGCGTTTTTTGAAGTAGTGAAAAACCCCGAACAGCCGTTTTTCGTGTACGCGGGCTCGATGGTGACCAAGGTCAGGGGTACGAGTTTCAGTATCAAGGCCAACGATGACGAGGAAGATGTGGAGCTCGTCGTAAAAACGGGTGTGGTGGAAGTATCGGCGCTGAAAGAGGGAGGGAAAAGTGAGGCTAGTGCCGGTAAAAAGCTGATTTTGAAGCCGAACGAGCAAGTTACTTTCAACCGCAAGAGCTTGAATATGATTACAAAAACGGTGCAGAAGCCGGTCTTGCTCAATCTGCCGGCCGAAAGTCAGAATTTCGAATTCAAGCGAACGCCCCTGGCCGAGGTGTTTGCCGGTTTGGAAAAAACATACGGAATCCGCATTCAGTTTGACCCGCGCGCCATTGCACACTGCACGCTCACCGCGAAGCTCGGCGACGAGCCCGTGCACGAAAAGCTTGACCTCATATGCGCAGTCGTGAATGCGCGGTATGAGACGCGCGGAAGCACGGTGACTATCGCTTCGGAAGGCTGCGAATAGCATTACTTAACCTTTTAACTTATGGGAAAACATTACAAGGAGATCATTTGGCAGATCATGAAAATCAGCATTGTCCCGTGTTTGCTCTGGATGCTCTGTGTGCAGCTCTCGCTGGCCAAAGACCTGCGTGCACAGGAGATTTTAAGTCAGCGTATATCGCTATCCGTTACTGAAATGGACATGGAAAAAGTGCTTGAAAAAATAGAAGGCCAGACGAAGGTCCGCTTCATTTACAGCGCCGAGGTAATTCACGCCGAAAGGAAAGTGACGCTCGATTACCAGAACCAGCGGCTCGACACCGTGCTGGAAACGCTGCTCGGCCCGCTGGGGATTGAATACAAGGTTTCCAAAAAGACCATTCTGCTACGAAAAGCGGCCGAGAAAAAAACATCTTTGAAAACAGAACCCTTTGAAAATAGCATTCCGAGAGCACAGGCCGACCGCGATATTACCGGCAAAGTGCTCGACGAAAAGGGCGAACCCATCCCCGGCGCGAGCGTGGTGGTGAAAGGAACAACAGTGGGAACTTCGACCAATATCGAGGGCATTTACCAGCTTTCGGTGCCCGAGGACAAAGACATTGTGATATTCAGTTTTGTGGGGTACATCAGCCAGGAAATCCGTATCGGCAATGCTGCCAACCTGGATATTACCTTGAAAGTCGATGAAAAAGCATTGGAAGAAGTGGTCGTCGTGGGTTTCGGCGAGCAGAAAAAGGTATCAGTGACCGGCTCCGTATCGTCGGTTACGTCGGAAGTATTGCAGCAGAGTTCATCAGCAAGCTTGGCCAATTCTTTGTCGGGACGCTTACCGGGCCTGACCTCCATCCAATCGGGTGGGGGCCAGCCGGGACGCGATGACGCCACGATGTACCTCCGGGGCGCGGCAACGACCAATGGCCGGAGCCCGCTGATTCTCATCGACGGGGTGCCGCGCGACAATATCCGCACACTCGACGCCAACGAGGTAGCATCCGTATCCATTTTGAAGGACGCTTCCGCGACGGCCGTTTTCGGTGTAAGAGGTGCCAACGGGGTGATCCTGATCACCACCAAACGCGGCACCGCGGGCAAGAACGAGCTGACGATCAATGCCGAACAAAGCTTCACCTCTTTTACACGCGAGCCCGAACGCCTGCACTCGCTCGAATACATGGCGCTGCGTAACGAGGCCTCCAAAAACGATGGCATTACGCCATTGCCTTTTTCGGAAGAAACCATGGCCAAGTATGCCAATCCGCTCGCCGGCCTCGACCCGAACGACCCGGATTATGCCCGGAAAGCGATGGTGAGAAAATACATTTACCCGGATCACGACTATTACCGGGAATACATCTCGCGGTACGCACCTCAGACGCGTGTGAACATGAATGTGACCGGCGGTACCGACAAGGTTTCCTATTTTGTGAATGGCGGCTACCTGCATCAGGGCGGTAACCTCAACACCGAGCCGAAATCGGTGCTGGGCTACGATCCTGCTGCGAAAATGGACCGCTATAACTTCCGCGCAAACCTCGATTACAAAGTCACCAACTCGCTGAAATCGTTCCTGAACATCGGCAGCTACATCGAGCAGGTGAATATGCCCGCTGCGTGGCTCTATGGCAACAGCGATACCGGCTGGATGATGAGCGACCTCATTTACCAGGCACAAACGATATTGCCCATTACGCCAGGCCCCACGACGATCGACGGCTTTGGCGTAGCCCCGGGCCAGATCGTAGACCCCGGTTATATGGACCGGTCCGCATTTGAGATCATGAACCGAATGGGCGCCCGCAACGAAGTCCGCTCGAACCTGAACGCGTCGTTCGGTGCCGAATGGGACCTTAGCAATGTTGTTACAAAAGGTTTGAGCCTGAAAGGAATGCTTTCTTACGATTCAAAGGCTACCACGGCGATGCAGGGCAAGAAATCCGAAAGACTTTACCTGGCAGAGGTGGATATGGCGAAGGACCAGCTGAGCTATGCCGTAAAACGTTCCGATGAATCGCTGCTGACGCTCACGAAAGGTGCTGATTCGCGCTACAATATCAATGTGCAGGGCTCCATTAACTACGCCCGGGCTTTCGGCAAGCACGACGTGACGGGCATGATCCTCGGCCAGCGCGATACCTGGGAATCGACCGCCGGTGAAATTCCGTTCAATGTATTGGGAGTCGCGGGAAGGGCTACCTATGGCTACGACGAGCGCTATCTGGCGGAGGTAAATATGGGCTACAATGGCTCCGAGCAGTTTGCGCCGGGGCATCGCTACGGCTTTTTCCCCGCGTTTTCGGTCGGTTGGATTATCAGCAATGAGAATTTTCTCAAAAACAACCGCTACATCACCAATCTGAAACTGCGGGCTTCCTATGGTAAAGTGGGAAATGATAAAATGGGTAGTGCGCGATTTCTTTACCAGAGCAACATCACGCTGGGTGGCGACGGCCCATTGGGTAGCCTGGGGTTGGGGCAGACGATCAACCAGGGCTTGCTGGGTAACCCCAATATCACCTGGGAAATTGCCAAAAAACAGAACTATGGCCTCGATTTGCAGATTTTGCGTGACCTCAATCTCTCCGTGGATGTATTCAAAGAGCGCCGCAGCAATATCCTGATCTCCCGCGGAACGGTACCGGAATTCCAGGGCGTTCCTCTGGGCAATATCCCGAAAGTGAATATGGGATTGGTGGATAACAAAGGTTTTGAAATTGAATTATCCTACAACAAAGCATTCTCCAAAGATTTCAAGGTGATGGTTTCCGGAAATTACGGCTACAATCATAATACCGTGAAGTTCCTGGATGAATCGGCGCGGGACGAAACTTATGCCTACCGCTACCGTTCGACCGGCTTTTCACTCAACCAGTCTTGGGGTTATAAAATCGATTACAGCAATGGGAACGGGTATTTCAATTCAAAAGAAGAGCTCGACAGTTACCTCAAAACGACCACTTATGGTTTCGGCGAGCCGAGGATCGGCGATTTCAAATACATTGACCTGAACAAGGATGGCGTGATCAACGACAAGGATCAGGCGCCGATCGGTTATTCGAACATTCCACGTGTGATCTACGGCCTCTCGCTCACTTTTGAATACAAGGGCTTCGATCTCACGACATTCTTTCAGGGGGTAGGCAAATATTCCAGCAACTATTCCCAGCAAGGGGTGTATGAGTACATTATCCGGGGGACTTATTTTGACTACCACAAAACAGCCTGGACACCCGAACGGTATGCCGCCGGCGAGAAGATCACCTACCCGGCCCTCAGCACCCATAGCAATACCAACCACAATGCGAATGACTTTTTTGTGATGAACCGCTCGTTCACGCGCCTGAAAAACCTGGTACTGGGTTATACGCTGCCCGCAGGCTCGTTGAAGGCGGTGGGTGTGAGCAAAATGCGGCTGTATGTGAGCGCGCAGAACTACTTCACCTGGGCGCATTTGAAAATGGGCCACCTCGACCCCGAGAACGATGCTTCGCTGGGTTACCCGGTTACCAAAATGGCCAATTTCGGTTTGAATATCACTTTCTAATAGTGCCGCAATATGAAAATGAGAGCTTTACGATATGCATTGATACTGGCGATGCTTACAGTCACTTCCTGCAAGGATGTGCTGGACATGGCCCCGGACGGCAAGCTGACTATGGATGAGATTTTCGCCGATAACGACAAAACCGGCGCATTCCTGAACAGCTGCTATGCCAATATTCCCGTAAAAGGCACGCGTTACTTCTTTTGGAGCCGCGGACCGGTGAATTGGAGCGACGAGAGTTGGGATACCGACGCCGAGGCCGAATCATGGATCATGTCGGGGCGAATGTATAACGGCGACGCTTCCGCAGGCAACCACCCGATCACGAACATCAGTGCCGATGCCGGTAATGGCGATTACTGGGCCCGCTATTGGAGCGCCATCCGCAACTGCACGCTGTTCATCAGCCGCATCGACAAGGCCACGGTCCGCAATCCGGCCGACCGCGCTCGCTGGAAAGCCGAGGCGCATTTACTTCGCGCCTATTATTATTCCGAACTGCTGAAATGGTTTGGTGCCGTGCTGCCGATCGAGCGTGAGCCTTACGACTTTCAGCAAGACTTTTCGAATGTCACGAAAGCAGGCTATTACGAGGTTGTCAAGTTCATCATGGAAGATTGCGACGTGGCATTGGGTACCGCCGAACTGCCCTGGCGCATTACGACCGACAGCGAAGGCGGTCGTGTGAATAAGGCGCTGGCGGAGGCGATCAAATCCAAAATGATCCTTTTCGCGGCCAGCCCGATGAACAATGCAGGCAAGGATTACTGGCAGGAGGCTTATCAGGTGAATAAAACGTCACTGGAAAACCTTCGGGCGAACGGGTACGAGTTGTACAACAAGGTGAATCTGCCGCAGACCTACTTGTCGGACGTAGCTTTCCTCGGGCCTGACAAAAATGAAAAAACAGCGCTTTACAACGAGTACTTTACACAAACCATGAAGTACGCGCCCAATCCGGTGGACCGCGAAACGATATTCCAGAGCCGCGAAAACCAGGGAAATATCTGGAACATCGACGGAATCGGCTCGCAGGACGGTTACAAATCGGGCACTTGTCCTACGCAGGAACTCGTGGATGCCTACGAAACCAGCGACGGCCAGCCCGTACTCGACCTCGATAAACCGTACCTCGACGAGCAGCATTTACAGCCGAATTATAACACGGCCAACAAAACCTACGATCCGAAAAATCCGTATGCCAAACGGGACCCGCGCTTTTATGCTTCCATTTATTACAATGGTTCCAAAAGAAAGGCGATGTGGAACTTTGCCGAAGCGCCGGAATCGTTTGAAAATTATCCTGCCCCGATCGGTAACCGTGCCCGCGTGATTGCTACTTACAAAAACGAGCCGCAGACGGGCATTCACCCGAGCACGCGCAAAGCTACCCGCACGGGCTACTACGAGCGGAAATTCCTGCACCCGAATTCCGGCGGGGATAACCCCATTGCCGGAGCCAACTGGAAGCTGTTTCGCCTGGGTGAGGTGATCCTCAACTTTGCCGAAGCCGCCGCGGAGGCCGGTCAGCTGACCGATGCCGCCAAGGCCGTGAATGAGATCCGCGCCCGGGCCGGAATGCCCGCATTACCCGCCTCACTTTCGAAAGCGGATTTGGTCAAACGCATTCACGCTGAGCGGCGGGTGGAGCTGGCCATGGAGGAAAACCGCTATTTCGATCTCCGGCGCTGGTCGAAACCGGCCGATGATCTCTCGAAAACGGACCGCTGGGTAACTGCTATGGAAATCACCCGCAATGCCGACGGCTCCTTCACATACGCCCGCAGGCCAGTCCGTGCGACGGAGCGCAAGAACTACACCAACAAGTTCCTGTGGGTGCCCATCCCGCTGAACGAAGCGAACCGCCTCCGCTCCATTACCGGGGCCGACTGGCAAAATGCAGGTTGGTAATCAATGGCCTTCAAAGACTAGATCTTCAAGAATATGATACATTATATCAAATCGAAATTAATCCTGGCATTGGCTTGTCTGCTGATCGGTATGCCGCTTTACGCGCAGGAACTAGCCGGTACGGTGGCGGGAACAGTGCTGAACGAGTTCGGCCAGCCGCTTGCAGGAGTGACTATCCTTTCCGAAAATGGTAAAAACGGCACGTCTACCAATATCAAAGGCGAATTTACTGTGACGATCGACGACGGCAGTCGTGCGCTGGTGTTCTCCCTGTATGGCTACGGCAATGAGAAAGTGGCTCTTTCGGAAAAGCAGGAAATGGCTGTACGTTTGAAATGGGATGCCCATTTCAAAGACGAAGTAGTACAGCTCGGCTACACATCCCAACTACGCAGCGAACTTTCCGGAGCGGTATCGACTGTGAAAGGAGAGGAGCTGGAAAAATCGCCCGTCGCCAATCTGACGCAAACTTTGGCGGGCCGGCTTTCGGGCCTTACCACGCAGGAGGCATTTTCCGAACTTTCGCGCGCAACGACAAACCTCTCCATCCGCGGCCTTTCAGCAGCCCGCACGAATGGCCCGCTGGTGATCATCGATGGCATTATCAATGCTTATAACAGTAACCAGACGCTGGAATACATTACCGCCAATGAAATCGAATCCATTACGGTGTTGAAAGACGCTTCCACGCAAGCATTGTACGGTATTCAGGGTGCGAATGGCCTGCTGGTGATCACGACCAAACGCGGCAGGAGGGGCCCTTTGCAGATCAAGACGCGCTTTGACCAATCCATGCAGCAGGTTACCACCAAGCCCGCCTTTTACAATGCCGCCGAATATGCCGAAATGCGCAACCAGGCGGCATGGAACGACGGTTTGGGCGCGAACTACCTGTTCAGTCAGCAGCAAATTGAAGGCTACCGCGCGGGGCAGAACCGTGATTTGTACCCCAACAACAACTGGTACGATCGCTATCTCAAAAATTTCGCCGCCATGCAGCGCGCGAGTGTGAATGTGACGGGCGGTAATGATAAGGTCCAGTTTTTCTCGAACATCAATTTCATGCACCAGGGCGGCTATTTTAAAACGGATCAGCCGCGCTACGATCCGAACGCGAATAACATTTGGGTCAATTACCGCTCCAATATTGATATGAGCCTGAACCGCTACCTGAAAGCGTTCATCCGCCTCACAGGTAACGTGAAGCGCGAGCGCACGCCAGGCGGCGCGAGCAATGCGGACGTGTACAAAAGCATTTTCCAGATCCCACCGACTGTTTACGGACCGGTGACGCCGGCGGTAACCAGCGCATCGGGCGAAGTGCTCGATGTCGGAGGGAAAGTAATCACGACCGAACGCGTGGAATCGCCAACCTACGGTATGCTCAATCGCACTGGGTACACGAGGCACACCGTCACCAATATCGTGTCCCAGTTTGGTTTGGACCTCGATATGGGTTTTCTCACCAAAGGCCTCAGCCTGACGGGTACTATGGCTTACCAGACCAATTCAGTAGGAAGCCTTTCTACCAAGCAGGACTACGAACGCTGGGTGCAAGCCAGTGACTCGGCAGTGACATTTACCAAAAAAGGTGCGCAGAACAACACGCCGCTGGCCTATTCCAAGGGCCATTCCTACTATTACCATCTTACCTACAATATCGTAACCAACTATAAGCGCGATTTCGGACGGCACCGGGTGGGAGGAATGGCCTATATGTTTTACCAGAACCTGACAAAGGCCGACAACTCATCGCCCGGATTGCTTCCCTACAACCGCGTGAGCTCGGGATTTGAGGTTTCCTATGGGTTTGATAACCGCTATTTAATGAAGCTCGACCTCGGCTATTCGGGCTCGGAGCAATATGCGCGGAATGTGCGCTATACCAGCACGCCGGCGGTTTCGGCGGCGTGGGTGGTGTCCAACGAGCCGTTTTTGAAGAACAATGCATTGCTGACCAATCTGAAACTCCGCGCTTCCTACGGCAAAACTGCCAACGACCAAAGCGGGTTGATGCGCTTCGCCTATCTGGACAATGTGACCGTCAAGGGCGGCGGGCCGATCGGCTCCCTGCAATACCTGGTCGAGGAAGGCCAGGTGGGTAATCCCAATATCCGTGCGGAAGTTTCCAAAAAGCGGAATTTCGGGATCGATCTTGGCTTGCTGAATGCGCTGTCGGTATCGGTGGATGTGTTCAAGGAGCGGATGGACAACATGGTGGTAGGCGCGCTTTCGACGATCCCGCTTTACCAGGGCATCCCTTTGGAGAATTATCCCAAAATCAATGCAGGGATTTTCGAGAACAAGGGTGTGGATATCAATGTGGGTTACGCCAAAAGGTTTAATAGAGATGTTTCCGTCCACGCGGGACTCATGCTGAGCTATGCCAAAAACAAGGTCATCAGCTGGAACGAGGCACGAAAAACGGAGGATTATGCCTATCGCAAATGGGAGGAAGGTTATGCATTCGGGCAGGCATTTGGCTATCGCGTGGATTACAGCAATGGAAACGGCTTTTTCAACTCACAGCAGGAAATCGATAACAGTAACCTTGCATATAGTTTCGGCACACCCCGCCCTGGTGACTTGAAATACCAGGACCTCAATGCCGACGGTAAGATCGACGAGCGCGATAAGGCACCGATCGGTACGGGCGTGTTACCCAGCGTGATCTACGGCATTTCAGCCGGTTTTACCTACAAAAACTTCGATCTGAGCGTGCTATTCCAGGGCGTGGGCGACTATTCTTCCATGTATGGCGGCACCGGCGTTTTCGAAACCGATTACGATGGTGTGTTCGGCTCACTGCACCGCAATGCGTGGACAGCCGAGCGGCATGCGGCGGGAGAGAAGATTACTTCGCCCGCATTGTCGCTGGCGCGGACCGTGAACCACGTAGGGAGCGATTACTATTTGTACGATCGCTCGTATGTGCGGCTCAAAAACGTCGAGCTGTCATATACGCTGCCGCTTTCCATATCCAAACTCATCCGGGCGGATAAACTGAGGGTGCTGGTAAGCGGGCAGAACCTCATTACCTGGGACAAGATGAAATCCGGCGATTTTGGTCCCGAAGGGGACGGCTACCTGGCCTTCCCGGTGTACCGGGTTTACAATGCAGGTATCAGTGTGACTTTCTAAATCAGGTTTTGGATATGAAAAAATATAAACTACTTCTGCTGACCTCGGCGATTACCGGCCTGCTGGCTGCCTGCAACGAGCAGCTGGACCTCCCCACCGACGGCCGCATTACCATGGATCAGGTTTTCAGCGATTACAACCGGACGCGTGGCTATCTGAATTCGTGTTACGGCTCTGTTCCCAAACCCTACATGGACCGTGCCTCGTTCACCGACGAAGCCCAGGACGCCGACGACATTACCCCCGGCTCGCGCTACATCGTGTGGTATGGAGGCAATGTCACCTCCAATACTTATGGACAAAACTCTGCTGACGGCAGTCCGTGGGGGGATTTGTACGAGGGTATCCGCAAATGCAATGTATTTATTGAAAATATCAAAACCGCTCCCGTGTATGCGAGCGAAGGCGAGAAAAATGCCTGGACAGCGCAGGCGCACACGCTGCGGGCATTGTATTACCTGCAACTGATCAAGCGCTACGGCGGCGTCCCGATTTTTGACAAGCCGCTGGGCATCGATCACGATTTTTCGACCGACAAACGCGCGAAGTTTTCGGAGGTAGTGACATTCATTTTGTCGGATTGTGATAAAGCATTGTCTTATCCGGCTACGCGCGAGGGGCTGTCGTGGGAGATTTACGACAATCAATATGGTATCATGACGCGGGCCGTGGCTTATGCGGTCAAAAGCCAGGCTGTGACTTACGCCGCATCCCCGCTATGGAGCGATGGCACTTACACCTGGGCGAAGGCGACGGAAATCAATGCAGAGGCATTGGCGCAATGCCTGGCCAATGGTTACCGGCTCTTCGACGAGAAACCGGCCGCCAATATTGCCCAGAATGCGTATGCACTCTTTTTCTTCACCAGCTCCAACGACCAGCGCGCTACCGATAAGGAAACCATTTACCACGTGGGCGATAAAATGCAGGTATGGCGCTACGCGGGCATGCCTACCAACCCGGGTATGGAGCGCACCGGCCCGTGCCCGACGCAGGATCTTGTGGATGCCTACGAAATGGCCAACGGCGAAGCACCTATCACGGGTTATTCCGACGATAACCGGACGGTTCCGATAATCAATACAAAATCGGGATACAAAGAAGATGATCCCTATGCAGGCCGTGACCCACGTTTTTATGCTTCCATTTATTACAATGGCGCTGTCCGTAACCTGGATCAGCCGGGTGGGAAAAAGGTCGAGACGTTTGTCGGCGGTGCGGAGGAGATTTCGGACATCAACCGGAAGCATACCCGCACGGGCTACTATTTGAGAAAGTTCAACAACTTTCGCTCGGGGCAGGATAATGATGCCGACGGGGCAGTGCGCTTGCTAAGGCTGGCGGAACTCTACCTGAATTTCGCGGAATCCGCTTACCAGTCGGCCGGGCCGGATGTACCGGTGAAGGCGGGGACCTTCTCGATGTCGGCCCGGGACGCTGTGAATGCCGTGCGCACCCGTGCCGGAATGCCGGGCTTTCCGTTGGGCATGAGCAAGGAGGCATTTGAGAAAAAATACCGCAACGAGCGCCGCATTGAGCTGGCATTTGAAGAGCATCGCTTTTTCGATGTCCGCCGTTGGAAGATCCTCGACCAGACCGACCGTTTCGTGACAGGCATGCGCATTACCAAAAGCGGTTCCAACTTTGTTTACAAACGCTTTAAATTCCAGAACCGCAATGCATTCTCGGATAAGTACCTCATGTATCCGATTGACCAGAACGAAGTCGACAAGATCATCGGCCTTTCAGGATCCGACTGGCAGAACCCGGGCTGGCTGGATTGAGGTTAAATGGACCGCTGACCGCTGACCATGGAAAATTGAATGAAATTTATGCAAAACATTGTCCATTGTCGATGGTCCATGGTCGTTTCCAAAATCGACGGTCGGCGGTCCGGCAACCTGACGATGGCCCGTAACAGCGGAAGCCACAGTAATGTCTCAGACGTTCACTCAAAATCCTGAATCAATGCAAAAACACCTAACGCTATATTTCATCATTATTCTTGCAGTCATGATCCGTATCGTGCAGGCGCAGCCGCTTGCGGGTACAGACGATCTTGGGCGTACTTTACCGCAAAACGACGCTGTGGGAAATCCGAAAGCCAACCGGCAGGTCGGAATGTTCTATTTTTTGTGGCATGATGTGGCTCCGGCCAAAGCCTGGGACCTCAACGAAATTGTTACCAAACACCCCGAAGTGCTCGAAGATTTCGATCATCCCAGTTGGGGTGGCGATCCGAAGAATAATGTAGGCATGTACTACTGGGGACAGCCTATTTACGGATACTACAAAGCCGATGATTACTGGGTACACCTTCGCAGCATTCAGCTACTGACAGATGCCGGGGTGGATTTCCTGGTTATCGATGCTACCAACCGGCTTACCTATCCCAAACAGGCCGATGTGCTCATGAACGCCATGGACGCCGTGCGGGCACAGGGGCGTAAAGCACCTAAAATTGTGTTTTATACCAATACACAATCCGGTGAAACGATGCAGGAGGCCTATGATATGTTTTACAAAGAAGGCGCTCCCTACCGTCACCCCGACTGCTGGTACATGCTCGACGGCAAGCCGCTGATCATCGGCATTACCAGTGAGGCCAAGGGCAAGAATTTCGAGTCGTTCTTTACTTTCCGGGAATCGCAATGGCCTACCGAGAAACAGAAGGTGAATGGCTGGCCGTGGATTTCGTTCACGCGTCCGCAGAAGGTACATTATAATACAAAAGGAGAAGGGGAGATCATCAACGTATCAGTAGCCCAGCACCCGAACCCGACAGCCGGAATGGGTGGCTCCGCATTTTATGGTAACATGGATAACTGGGGCCGCAGCTACCGCAACGGCTTGCATGGCGATCCTAAAAAGGATATTGCCTATGGCTATAATGTGCAGGAACAATGGGACTATGCCATCAAACAAAACACCCCATTTATATATGTAACAGGTTGGAACGAGTGGATTGCCGGCAAATTCCCGAGCCACGACAAGAACCCGGAGCATTCGTGGTTCTGCGACCAGGCCAGCCCTGAATACAGCCGTGACATTGAACCCTCGCTGACGGCCGGGTTGAAGGATCATTATTATATGCAGCTGGTGGGGAATGTCCGTCGATATAAGGGGGTGGAAGCTAATGCCGCATTGGGTAATGCCCAAACCATCAAAGCGTTCGACGACTGGAAGAACGTAATGCTTACCTACCGCGATTACACCGGCGACACGCAGGCGCGCAATCACCTCGGTGCGCAAACCGAGCCCGCGCATACATACGTGAACAAAACCGGCCGGAACGATTTCGACCAGCTGAAAGTAGCACACGATGCTAAAAACCTCTATTTCTACGCCCAAACCGCCGCTGAAATAACGCCTAACTCCGGTGACAACTGGATGCGTCTCTACCTCGATACCGACCGCAAGCCCAGTACGGGCTGGAAAGGCTACGATTATCGCATTGTGGCTGGCAACACTTTGCAGCAATACCGGGGCGGCAACTGGTACGATGTGAAGAAAGTAACCTACCAGGTGCAGGGAAACCGCATGATGGTGACGGTACCCCGAAGCTATCTGACGAATTTGAAAGTGCCGCTAAATATGGAGTTCAAATGGTCGGATAATATGCAGGAGGATGGTAACCCGCTGGATTGGTATGTCAATGGGGATGTGGCGCCGGGAGGGCGGTTTAATTTTATAGTGAGTCAATAGTTGAATTAATGTTTCCTGAACCATGAATTTGAAATACGCCTGCATTGCCTGGATCTGTCTTTCTGTGCATTTAATGACAAATGCATTTGCCCAAAACTATTCTGCCGACGTCACTGCTACCGACGCCGTGGGCCGCAAACTGCCGGACCATGCCGAAGTCGGCGATTTGAAAAAGGACAAGTTTGTGGGGCTTTTTTATTGGACCTGGCACACGCAGCAGGCTAAAAACAACCCGCCCCTGAACGTGACCGAGTACCTCGCACGCGATCCGAAGGCAGTTCACGATTTCAAGAACCCGATATGGCCGAAACGCAACAGTCCCTGGTTCTGGGCCGAACCGTTGTTTGGATATTATATTGATACCGATGAATGGGTACTGCGCAAACACGCGGAAATGCTCGCCGACGCGGGCGTGGATATGATCGTTTTTGATTGTACCAATGGCAATATTACCTGGAAAGAGTCTTACATGAAGCTTTGTGAGGTATTCACGCGGGCACGAAAAGATGGGGTGAATACCCCGCAAATTGCATTCATGCTACCGTTTTGGGTCGGTGACGGCGGGAAGGAAATCATCCGCGAAATTTACCGCGACCTCTACAAGCCCGGCAAATTCAAGGACTTGTGGTTCCAATGGAAAGGCAAGCCATTTATCATGGCCGATCCGGCATTTACCGAAACCATTAAAGGGCAAGTCGCACAGCCGGAGCTGGAAAAGGAAATGCGGGAATTCTTCACATTCCGCCCCGGTCAGCCGGTATACAACAAAGGCCCCGAGAAAGCCGATCATTGGGGCTGGCTGGAAATTTTTCCACAGCATGGTTTTAAAAAGAACGCCGACGGCAGCTTCGAGCAGGCCACGGTGGGTGTCGCTCAAAACTGGACCAAAGAACGCGGCCTTACCGCATTGAATGCAACCGGCTCGTTCGGGCGCAGCTACACGCATGCGAAGGGGCACATTACCGACGCGGGCGCGGTGAATTACGGCCACAATTTCCAGGAACAATGGGACCGCGCGCGGGAAATCAACCCCGAACTGGTGTTCATCACAGGCTGGAATGAATGGATCGCGGGCCGCTACGATGTATGGCAGCAACAAACCAATGCATTTCCCGACGAGTTTGACCAGGAGGGCAGCCGCGACATCGAGCCGATGAAAGGCGGGCACGGCGATAACTATTATTATCAGATGGCTGCCAATATCCGACGTTTCAAAGGCTTGCCGGCACCGCAGCGGGCCTCAGCGGCGGCTACGGTTAAAATAGATGGGCAGTTTAAAGAATGGGAAGACATTTCGCCGGCATTCAGGGCGCATAAGGGTAGCACGCTTCACCGCAATAGCCCCGGCTGGGGAAGTATGCTCTACCGCAACACCACGGGGCGCAATGATATTGTCCTATCCAAAGTAGCCCGCGATCAGGACCACATTTATTTTTATGTAGAAACAGCCAAACCGCTCAGCCCAACGACCGACCCCGGCTGGATGAGGCTCTTTATCAATACCGACCGTGACAAGAACACCGGTTGGGAAGGTTATGATATCGTGATTAACCGCATTAACCCGGGGCAGAAAGCCATTGTTGAAAAAACGGACGCCGCCTGGAACTGGCAAAAAGCCGGGGAAGCTGAGTATTCCGTATCGGGAAACAAGCTGGAAATCAAAGTGCCAAAATCCCTGTTGGGCATTTCCGGCGAACCTGATTTTGAATTTAAATGGAGCGATCACATGCAAAATGATGCTGACGTGATGGATTTCTGGCTGAATGGTGACGCGGCGCCAGGGGGGCGCGGAAACTATCTTTACCGTCCTTGACCCCGGCAAATAATCGGCCGGTACCACTTGGGTATCGATCTGTGTGATTGCAGGTCAATTGGTTGACATTCGGGCATTTAAAGAATGCTTAGTGTTCAACCTTTTACGAATCACATACCATGGAAAATTTTACAGCCTGCAAGCACCTGATTCTTTCCGTTGCTTTCACAATGATTGCCAAGTTTGCGATTGGTCAGGTAGGGATTGGGATAGCCAATCCACAAGAGAAGTTGCATGTAAATGAAGGGTCGATCTTAGCAACGAGTATCAGCACTGATCCGACAGATAACCCGTTTTACGACCCGTCTAATCCTGAGAATTTGGAATTTGGGTTTAAGTGGTTTCATGATAGGTGCGCGCTCAGAGCAGTTGGGCAGGTAGTTGGGGGATTTGCACTTAGTCCATCGGAAATAAACTATTTTTCATTCGCAACGGGATTTGAGGCCTATGCTCACGGCTTTGCAGGAACATCGATGGGTATTAGAACGGCCGCGGAAGGAGAAGCGTCATTTGCAACTGGATTTTACTCGACCGCTAGCGGTGCAAAATCATTTGCTGCCGGGAATTTTAGCACGGCCAGCGGAGATCGGTCTGTGGCGATTGGCTACAAAGTGTCAACCAATGGCAGGGTCGGTTCGTTTGTTTTTGGAGATGCGAGCAGTTTTGGCAATTCGAAAAATGATCAAGACCATCAAATGATGATGAGGTTCTCGGGAGGATATAAATTGTTTAGTGATGATGCTTCCATAACGGGAGTATCATTGTCCTCTAACGGCAACTCGTGGTCAGTAATGTCCGACATCAACAAAAAGGAAAACTTCGCTCCCGTCAATGGTGAAGAGTTCTTGCAAAAAATCAGCAAAATGAACCTGACCTCCTGGAACTACAAAGGTCAGGACCCTAAACAATACCGGCATTACGGTCCGATGGCGCAGGATTTCTATAAGGCATTCGGGCAGGATGCTTATGGCACGATCGGATCGGATACGACTATTAATCAGGCGGATTTTGACGGCGTGAACCTGATAGCAGTCCAGGCATTGATTCGAAGAATGGAAGAAATGAGTGCTGAGATTGCCACAATCAAAACTGAGTTGGCAGCGGCTCGACCCGAACAGGGAAGGAAGAAGAAACGTATGCTGGCGATTCAGAAGTAGTATTGGTGGGAGAACTAGATTCCGGCAAATAATCGGCCGGCACCACTCGGGTATCGATCTGTGTGATTGTAGGTCAATTGACTGACATTCGGGCATTTTATGTCGAATGTTAAACTTTTACAATCACGCACGATGAAACAATTAAGGAATGCAGGGCGCATTGCATTGGGTGCAATGGCTCTGAGTTTGATTACCCATTTTTCGAAAGCCCAGGTGGGGATTGGGACAACTTTGCCGCAGGAGAAGTTGCATGTTTATGACGGGTCAATAATTGGAACCACTCCTGCATTGCCGGCTGAAAACGATCCGTATTATGATCCTGACATCCCAATACCATTGCATTATGGCTTCATGTGGTTGCACGACAAAAGTGCCTTGCGAGCAGTAGGGGAAAGAGAAGGCTCAGGCACCTTGGATAAACAGGCAATGGGGCAATTTTCATTTGCTACGGGATATGAAAGCTCGGCAAGTGGTTTAGGCGCCTCTTCCTTCGGGCTTCGGTCTTCTGCGGTAGGAATGGGTTCTTTTGCTGCAGGGGAAAAATCGAACGCTATGAGTCCTTTTGATTTTGCGTTTGGTACGGGTGCGATAGCAAATGGAGGGCACTCGGTTGCAATGGGAGATCAAGTATCAACAAATGGCCAGTACTCGTCATTCGTCTTTGGATCCGGAGGGAATTCCAGTTTGAAGAACGATAAAAGTTATCAAATGGTCATGGGATTTTCGGGCGGGTACAAGTTGTACACGAATAACGCCCAAACCATGGGTATTCAATTACAATCGGGAAGCAACGCGTGGTCGGTCATTTCCGATGTCAACAAAAAAGAAAATTTCGCTCCCGTCAATGGCGAGGATTTCTTGCAAAAAATCGGCAAAATGAACCTGACTTCCTGGAACTACAAAGGTCAGGATCCGAAGGCATTCAGGCATTACGGTCCGATGGCGCAGGATTTCTACAAGGCATTCGGACAGGATGCTTACGGCACAATCGGATCGGATACGACCATTAATCAGGCGGACTTCGATGGCATTAACCTGATTGCAATTCAGGCGTTGGTGAGGAAAATGGAGCAGATGAACAGCGACCTGCTGGCGGAGATTGCGGTGATCAAAGCGCAGCTTGCGGATGCGCAATCTGCGTTGCGGCGGAGGAACAAACGTGAGCTTGTGAGCAAGAGATAATGAAAAATTTACTATGCAAATTCAGTTTGCTCGGGCCGATATACCTGGTAGGTTGTAGTATGGCTCTTGCCCAGCTTGGCGTTGGTACAAACCTTCCCCAGGGCAGGCTGCACGTATACAACGGAACGTTTTTGTCGCAAACACCGAAGCTGGATCCGCAAACGAGCCCGTTTTATGATCTGGTCAATTTCGACGACGATTCGGTTCATCATGCATTTAAATGGATGCCCGAGAAAAGCGCGCTCCGAGTGGTAGGTTCGAGTATTTACAGCAATACACTCGATCCTACAAAGGTTGGGAAGTTTACCATTACATCCGGGTTCGACACGTTCGCGACGGGGATGGGCGCTTCCGCCAGAGGTTTGCGAGCGAGTGCTACTGCGCTGGCTACATTTGCCAGCGGGCAGACAACCGTTGCGAGCTACGATCTTTCGTTTGCACAGGGATATTTCACAAATGCTAATGGTCTTCATTGCATTACAATCGGCACAAATCTTTCCAATAATTATACGACAGGTGCTTTTGTAATGGGACACAGCTCTTTCAATTTTCAGAGTACCAATGATCATCAGTTCAGAATGTTGTTCGACGGGGGCTATCGCTTTTATTCAAGCAATCTGTTGATCAGTGGCGTAATGTTACCTGCCGGGGCGAATGCATGGAGCATGATTTCGGATGTGGCGAAAAAGGAGAAATTTATTGCCGTGGACGGCAGGAGGTTTCTGCGGAAAATCGAGGTAATGCATCTTCCGTCCTGGAACTACAAAGGCCAGGATCCGAAAGCTTTCCGTCATTATGGGCCAATGGCTCAGGATTTTTTCCGGGCATTTGGTAGTGATGCATATGGCACGATCGGAACGGATACAACGATCAATCAGGCAGATCTCGATGGTGTGACGCTTATTGCCATTCAGGCGCTGGCTAGGGAAACCCGGGAGCTGCAAAAGGTCAATGACGATTTGGAAAAGGAGCTAGCATCTCTTCGCAGACGCATGGCGAATGGCCCCGGTTCCCGTCATTCTTCCAAAAGGGTTTTGATGGCAAACAGGGGACGGTAAACTATTCGAAGATCATTTAACGAGAATCACACTATGAGAACTAAACGTACTTATCGGTTAATACCTACTGTCTCGGGTCTAATCAGGAAGGGATTGTTGCTCATTTCCGGCTTTATGATGCTGCATTTGCCGTCGAAGGGGCAGGTAGGAATTGGCACCACTCAGCCACAGGCTATGTTGCACATACACGACGGGTCAATATTATCGAGCACGTTGCCCCAGAATCCGGTCGACAACCCCTATTATGATCCGGCCTTCCCCGATCCGGTGGAATTTAAAATGAAGTGGTTTCATGACAAAGGAGCATTCAGATCCATCGGGTTTAGGGTCGGAAGCGGTGCATTGGACCCTCTTGTTACGGGGATGTACTCGTTCGTTTCGGGGTTTGAATGCTTTGCGACAGGCGTCGGTTCTACGGCGTTCGGTTTAAAAACACTAGCCTCCGGAAAAGCCTCGCTGGCAAGTGGTGAAAGTTCATCGGCCACAGCCTTTTGCACATTTGCGCATGGGGAATCTGCAATTGCCAGCGGCGCTAATTCGGTGGCGCTGGGCACACTGGTTTCTACCAATGGAAAAGCGGGGGCATTCGTGTTTGGAGATTACAATAAGAACGTGCAGCTCACCAGCACTGCCGATAATCAGATTTCCATGCGGTTTGCAGGCGGGTATCAATTCTATACGAATAGCCAGGCATCGGTAGGTGTAAGTTTAGCACCAGGCGGCAATTCGTGGCAGATCGTATCTGACCGGAACAGGAAAGAAAATTTCAGCCCGGTGGATGGAGAGGCTTTTCTGGAAAAGATCGAAAAAATGCCACTGTCCTCCTGGAACTATAAGGGGCAGGATCCAAAACATTTCCGGCATTACGGTCCGATGGCGCAGGACTTCTTCAAGGCCTTCGGGCATGACAGCTATGGCACAATTGGGACGGATACTACGATCAACCAGGCGGACCTGGAAGGTGTGAACCTGATCGCAGTTCAGGCGCTGTCCAAAAGGACACGGCAGCTGAGAGAAAAACATAGTGAGTTGCTTCTGGAAATTGAAAGCATCAAGACGCAGCTCGTAAACAATGATCCAGGCCCTGCGGGGCGGAAGCGAAGAAAAGTGCTTTTGACGAAACGCCAGGGAAGTATTCCAACCAGAAAAACCATTTCAAGATTATGAAAAGAAATAAACTAATCACAGGCCTGCTGCTCGTCTTGTGCGCGGCACAGGCTAAATCGCAGATCGTGACCGGGAGTGATATGTATGTTAAAATTGGGACGGTATTGTCGATGGACAGCCTCGTACTCGTACCCACCGAAGATCTCAATCTCGGCAATAATTATTCCCTCACAGTATCGCATACGGCTGTGCCGGGTAATCCGAATGCGAGTATCAATAAGAAATATGTTTTCAACAATCCGGTCAATTTTCATGGCAGCGTAGGCATTATCTACAATCCGACCGAGTTGAATGGCAATACGGAGTCGATGCTGGAACTGGCGAATTCGTGGTCGGATGAGTCGGGGTTTGTGACGATGTCGGGGTCCACGCGTGATTTAGGCCTGCATTTTGTATCCAAGGACGTTGCGGACCTGGATATCAAATTGCTTACGCTTGTGAATGCACAGAGTGCGCTGCCGGTTACGCTCGTGACATTCGATGCGGAAAAGGAAGAAAGAAACGTGAGATTGTCATGGAAAACGTCCCTTGAAACAAACAGCGATTTTTTTGAAATCCAGCGAAGCCGGGACGCGAAGAACTGGAAAGAATTGCACCGGGTGCAGGCGGCTGGGGAAAGCAGCCAACAGGCGACCTACGGCTATACGGATGCTGACCCGATTGCCGGAATAGCCTATTACCGGCTGAAAATGGTGGACCGTGACGGCACATTTGCATTCAGTCAGATCAGGAAGGTAGCGTGGGACGGAACGGATCTGGTGGTATTCCCGAACCCGGCAGGCGATCGGCTCGAAATGGACTTGAAAGACTGGGCGAAAGTAGTGAAGGTAAGCGTGCTGAACGCAGCAGGCAGCGTCGTGAAAGAAACCGCCGGGCCAAGAGGGGCAAAGGAAAAATACATTCTACTGACCGGCTTTCAACCGGGGAGCTACATTCTGCAAATCGAGTACCGCGACGGAAGTTCTGAACGTACGCATTTTATGAAGTATTGATATTTACCCGATCCGGGCTATCGTGCTGCCGGTAACGCACATAATAGCCCGGATTCTGATTTTAATCCTAATTATCATAGTAAAATTACCGGCTTGCCGGGTTTAGTTACCAGTATTTATTCAACGAGATTCCTTAACCCTGCTTTTCCTGTTCGATCGTATGCTGCCATTCCGAAGTAGTTTCAGAATCGGTCTGCCATTGCTGACCGCCTCCCTGTTGTTTAATACCCAAAGTTGTAAACCTCCCCAAAACAAGTCGGGCCAGAATGTAACGGTGGCTAACGCACCTCAAAAAGCGGAAACCGACGTTTACGCCGAGCATATCCGCACAACCGCTTTCCAAACACCGGAAGAGGAACGCCTTGGTTTTGTGCTGCCGGAAGGATTCGAAGTAACACTTTTCGCTTCCGAGCCTGACATTACCAAGCCGATGAACATGGAGTTTGACGATCGCGGCCGGCTGTGGGTGACGCAATCGTCGGAGTACCCGGTGGCGGCGGGAGAAAGCGATGGGAAGGACCGCATTACGATCCTCGAAGATAAAAACGGCGACGGCCGGGCAGATACCTTCACGCATTTTGACGACAACCTCAATATCCCAATAGGCATTATGCCCGTTGCCGATGGCGCGATCGGATATAGTATCCCTAATCTTTATCATTTCAAAGACACTAATAACGACGGCAAGGCCGATAGCAGGGAGATATTGCTCGGCGGCTTCGGGCATAAGGACACGCACGGAATGGTGAATAACCTCATGCGCGGATTCGACGGCTGGCTGCATGTATGCCACGGTTTTTCCAATATTTCGAACATTGCCGGAACGGACGGCGACTCGATACGCATGAATTCCGGAAATACTTTTAGGGTGAAAATGGACGGGAGCCATGTGGAACAGACAACCTTCGGGCGGGTGAACCCGTTTGGCTATGCTTATGATGAGAAGGGTTATTTGTATTCCGTGGATTGCCACACGAAACCCATTACCCAACTCATTTTTGGCGGGGATTATCCACATTTTGGCAAGAAGGCGCCCGTCGGGCTGGGTTTCGCCCCGGCGATGATGACCTACGACCTGGGATCGACAGCGTTGGCGGGACTTATTTATTACACAGGGAAACAATTTCCTGAAAAGTACCGGGGCAGCTTCTTCACCGGAGATGTAGTTACCTGCCGCATTGACAGGAATACGGTTACTTTCAATGGTTCCACACCTTCTTCAAAAAAAGATGAGCCACTTCTGGTTAGCAAAGACCCGTGGTTCAGGCCGGTGGATATCAAGGTCGGGCCGGATGGCGCATTGTACATCGCCGATTTTTATAACCGGATTATCGGGCATTATGAAGTAGCGCTGAACCACCCCGGCCGCGACCGGGTTAGCGGGCGGATTTGGAAAGTGACTTATAAAGGCAACGAGCCGCATGAAAACTTGCCGGTTACCGACTGGTCGAAAGCATCGATCGCACAGTTGCTGGAAGGGCTGAGACATCCGCAGTTAAACACACGCCTCAAAGTGGCCGACCGGCTTGTAGATACCTGGAAAGATAGGGCCATCGCACCGGTAAAAGGGCTTCTAGGCAATGCCGACGCGGCTGCTCAGGTACACGCATTATGGATATTGCACCGCCTGGGCGCGCTCGACGACCGCCTGCTCGACCATGCGCTTGCAAGTATGGAGCAGGTGGTGAAAATTCATGCATTGCGCATTTTGGGAGAACGCAATACCATCACCGATGGACACTACCGGAGGGTTACGGAAGCATTAAAAAGCAATGATCCATTTATCCGGCGAGCGGCTGCGGAAGTTTTAACGCGCTTCCCCAGGCCTGAAAACCTGGCGCTGTTGATGGATCTGTATGAAAAAACATCGGCTGAGGATACCCATTTGCGCTATACGGCATTGCTGGGTGTCCGGAATAACCTGAAAAATACCAGCGTCATGTGGCGCGTTCCTGCCATGCGATGGACGGATGCGCAACTGGCATTGCTGAATAGGGCATTGCTCGATGTGCCGTCGTCCGCGGGTGCAGCATTCGTGCTCGACTACACACTCACGCACGAGCTGGATTCCAAAGATTTGTTAAACAATCTCGAGTACATTGGCCGGCTCGCAGCGCCTTACCAGATCGAAAAGGCTATTGGCCTGATCAATGAGAAGTTTACGAATGAACCGGAAAAGCAACTTTCACTGTATCGGACGATTCAGACCGGGATCCGGCAAAGCGGGGTAGCGCCAAGTCCGAAGATGGCTGCCTGGGGTGAACAATTGGCTGGAAAGTTTTTGAACAATGTATCTGCCGGAACCGACACATGGAAGATCAGGAAGGTTGCCAAGCATGCCGATCCCGTGAATTCCTGGACTGTTTCGGATCACTTTCTAGTGGATGTAGTACCTGCCTTCCGGATCGTTTTGAGCGAAAAAGGCGGTTATGCGCCGCAATCGGCATTGTACTCGGTGCCGTTTAAGCTGCCAACAACATTGAAAATGAATGTGTTTGACAATGATGTCCATAACCGGGCGGAGAAAAAAGGTGTTTCGAAAAACTCGGTTAAGATCCGTTTGGCAGATAGCGGAAAAGTGGTTGCGGAGTACCGGGTTAATCAGGCGGAGGCCATGCAGTTCAAAGAGCTGATCCGCAATGCGACGTTCAATCTGGCGGGGTATGAAGGGCAAATGGGGTATATCGAGGCCATAGATAGTTCGCAGACGGGTTCGGTGGGGATCGGGCAGTTTGAGCCGGCGGTGGTTACTATTCCTGAAAAGGGGCCGTCGACCATTTCGGAGCAACGAATTGCCGCGGCGGAAATAGCCGGGGAGTACCGCATTCAATCCCTTCAACCTGCATTAAGAAGTATTTTACAAACGGGATGGATGGATTTCACGGTAAGAAGTGCCGCGGCCGGCGCATTGATGAACATTGATCCGAAAGGAAATGTGGATGTGCTTTCGGGGGTGTTCAATGATCCGGCGGAGCTGCCGATCTTACGGGAGAAACTGGCTGTGGCGATGGGGCAGGCTGCCTCTCCTTCTGTTTACGAAACATTGAAAAAGCAATTGGCAAGCGGGGCCCGCAACCTCCAAATCGTGATTGCGAGCGTACTGGCCAATACTTCCGAAGGCATTGGCTATTTGCTGAGTGCATTCAAGGGCGAGGAGCTTGGAGCGGATATCGCTACGGAGGTGCCGGTGCAGGAGCGGCTTACCAACAATGCGGATGCTTCGCAGCAGACGCAAATGAGGCAGTTGCTCACCGCCGGCGCATCCGAGCGCGAGGAGCGCCAGAAGCTGATCGATGCACGTATTGCAAATTTCAAACCGGCTACTGCGTTTTCGGATGCTGGAAAGGTCATTTTCGTGCAGAATTGCAGTGGTTGCCACCAGATCCAGGGATCAGGAGGGCTCGTCGGCCCGCAGCTCGACGGCATCGGAAACTGGGGCCATAAGGCATTGACGCAAAAAATCCTTGACCCCAACAGGAATATAACTGAGGCGTTTCGTACTTATAATATCACATTGAAAAATGAAAAGACCCTCACGGGCTTGTACCGCAGGACGGAAGGCGAGACGATTGTGTTCGCGGACATGACAGGGCAGGAATTTTCAGTGGCGAAAGGCGATATGAAAGAATATCGGGCATCCAAATACACATTAATGCCCGACCAGTTCCGGAATATCATTCCTGAAAAGGACTTTTATGCATTGCTCGACTACCTCCTCGGGGTAAAATGATATTTCAGTATTAATCCTAACCCATAAATCCGATGCTGTTAACCGGAAGAGTTTTGAAATGGTTTTGTTTGATCAATATGGTTGCATTAGCCTGGACCAATGCGTCGGCGCAGAAGAAAGGGAAGAGCGGATCTGCGCTCGCATTTAAGAAAACGGAGCTTACCAAACGATTCATCGCAGAAGGTGCCGCGATGGGCGATGTAAATAAAGATGGCAAAAAGGACATTCTTTCGGGGGCTTATTGGTTCGAGGCACCCGACTGGAAGGAGCACGAACTCGCCAAGCCGCAAGAATTTATCGTGAATGGCAGTTACAGCGATTCTTTCCTGGATTTCGCCATGGATGTGAACCAGGATGGGTGGATAGACCTCATCCGTATTGACTGGCCGGGGAAGGCCGCTGCCTGGCACGAGAATCCGCAAAACAAACCGGGACATTGGCCGGTGCATACCATTTATTCTTCGGTAGGGAATGAGTCGCCGCAGTTGGTGGATATCGATGGTGACGGCCGTTTGGATCTACTTTGCAATGACCCGACGGGTAAGAAGGTTATCTGGTTGAAATGCCCTTCCCAAAAGGGTGAAACGACCTGGGAGAAATATGTGATCAGTAACGATCCCAACAACTCCACGCATATGTACACCCACGGGATCGGTTATGGCGACATTAATGGCGATGGCCGCAAGGATGTGCTGGTGCGGAGCGGATGGTGGGAGGGCCCGGCAGAAGGACCTGCCAAGTATCCCAAAGACAAGGACTGGAAGTTTCATCCGGCTGATCTGGGACAAGATTGTTCTCAAATGTATGTGCTGGATTTGAATGGCGACGGCCTGAACGACGTACTCAGCGCGTCCGCACATAACTATGGCATCTGGTGGCACGAGCAGCGGACGGAGGGTAACGAAACAGTCTGGATCCACCATGACATCGACAAAACTATTTCGCAGACGCATGGTTTGGCGCTGAAAGATATGAACGGCGACGGGCATCCCGATTTTATCACGGGCAAGCGTTATTTTGCGCATAATGGAAACGATCCCGGCGAGTTCGAGCCTGCATTTATATCCTGGTTTGAATACAAACCGGGCAAAGTACCGACGTGGATCAGGCATGATATTGATGACAATTCGGGCGTAGGCCTGCATGTGACTGTCGAAGACCTGAATGGCGACGGCCTGCTCGACATCGTCACGGGCAACAAAAAGGGCGTACGCATTTTTACACAGCAAAAAGGGAAGTAAGCACGGATGAAGTTTGGCATCAATACCTACCTGTTTTCTTCACCATTCACGAACGAGAGCGTATCGTTTTTTCCACAGTTCAAGGAATGGGGCTTTGATTTTGTTGAAATAGCTTTGGAAGATCCCGGCAATATCGATCCGGATTTTGTCCGTAAAGCACTGGACGATAACGGGCTCGAATGCAGGTCGGTGTGCGCGGCTACCGGCCCGGGGCGCGACCTGCGCGGCACGCGTAAGGATCAGGTGACGGCGATAGAATATGTGGAAGCGCTTGTCCGCATTGCACCGGTCCTGGGAAGTAAGCTGGTGGCCGGGCCTATTTATTCTGCGGTAGGCCGGGCGGAATTCGTTTCCGATGATGAAAAGCGCAAACAATGGGAGCTTGTTGCGGGTAATCTGAAAGTACTGGCGGATTTTGCCGCAAAGCACGATGTAAAACTTGCAATAGAGCCGCTTAACCGCTACGAAACCGACTTTATCAATACCTGCGACCAGGCGTTACGAATGATCGAAACCGTGGGCAGCGACGCATTGCAGGTACACCTCGATACCTTTCATATGAACCTGGAAGAAAAAGACCCGGCGCTTGCCATTCAGAAGGCCGGGAACAGGCTGGGTCTTCTGCACGCATCCGGTAGCGACCGCGGTACCCCCGGCGGCGATCAGATCAACTGGGACCGCATTTTTGCCGCGCTGGACCGTATCCATTACCAGGGTGACATCGTAATCGAATCATTCACGCCCGATGTGAAGGTCATTGCCAAAGCGGCATCCGTCTGGCGGCAGGTCGAGCCCTCGCGCGAGGCCATTGCAGTGGACGGGCTGCGTTTTTTGAGGTCGCTGGCGTTTTAACCGGACGATTGTTCAATGGGGCGTTGGTACATCGCGGACGTTCGTTATGGGAATAGGCATGGGTATTTGGTAATATTGTAAAAAACGACCCAGCTCATGATCACAAGTTTTGACCAATTGGACCCCACTAAGCAGTACACTTACGCTGATTACCTGAAATGGCAGTTCCAGGAGCGTTTGGAACTGATTAAAGGGTATATCTATAAAATGTCGCCGGCTCCGTCAAGCAGACATCAAACTGCTGTCATGAATATAAGCGGCATGATCTGGACACAACTGAAAGATAGTCCTTGCCGGGTTTTTCCGGCACCATTCGATGTCAGATTGCCAATCGAGGATAAAAAGAGCAATCAGGATATAACGACGGTTTTACAGCCAGATGTTTGTGTGGTCTGTGATTTATCGAAGGTGGACGAGGGTGGGTGTTTGGGGGCTCCGGATCTTGTTTTCGAAGTACTTTCGCCAGGTAACTCGACCAGAGAAATGGGGCAGAAATTTACAGCATACGAAGAAAGTGGTGTGCGGGAATATTGGGTGGTATCGCCTGAATACGGGCACGTTGACATCTTTTTGCTTAACGAGTCAGGTAAATTTGTCGGGCAACAGCCCAAAGTAAATGGTGAGGTACTAAGGTCAACAATCTTTGCCAACCTCTCCATTAACCTTTCCGAAGTTTTCACTTATTAAACCAAAAGCCCCGAGAAAATCCCGGAGCCTTTGGTTTATGATGCGAATCTCAAAATCAAGCAGTTACTTCTTCTTCCAAATGCGAGGCGCTCAAATGCAGTACCTCGGTTGTGTAGGCGCGGGTTTTGGCGGCCAGGTCTTTTTCTTTGGAAAGTGATTTGCCGAATGAAGGGATGATCTTCTTGAATTCGCGCTGCCATTCCGGAGATTTGGCTTCCGCGAAACATTTGTGAATCAATTCCAGCATGATCGACACGGCGGTCGAAGCTCCCGGTGAGGCGCCCAGCAATGCGGCGAGTGAACCGTCGGCGGCAGTTACCATTTCGGTGCCGAATTCGAGCACACCACCTGCTTTTTTATCTTTTTTGATCACCTGAACGCGCTGGCCAGCCGTTTCGAGATCCCAGTCTTCGAGTTTCGCTTCCGGGAAGTAGTCTTTCAGCGCTTCGAGGCGGTCTTGTGGCGATTGGCGAACCTGGTCGATCAGATACTTGGTTAGCGGAATGTTGTGCAGCCCCGCCGCCAGCATGGGTTTGATATTGTTCAGCTTAATGGAAAGCGGAAGGTCCAGATAAGAACCGTTTTTCAAAAACTTGGTTGAAAAACCAGCATATGGCCCGAAAAGCAATGCCTTCTTGCCGTCGATAATGCGGGTGTCGAGGTGGGGAACCGACATCGGTGGTGAACCCACAGACGCCTTGCCATATACTTTCGCCTGGTGTTTTTCAACGATTTCAGGCTTGTTGCACACCAGCCATTGTCCGCTCACAGGGAAACCACCGAATCCTTTGCCTTCCGGGATGCCGGATTTTTCGAGCAACGGCAGTGAGCCGCCTCCCGCTCCGATAAATACGAATTTGGCGTTGATCTTGCTTGCTTTTTTTGTAGCACGGTCCTTAACCTCAATGTGCCAGGAGTTATCCTTCTTACGCGAAAGGTCGTCGACCTCGTAGTTGAGGAAAAGATTTACGCCGTCCTGCTTTTCCAGGTAACTGAACATCGCTTTGGTCAATGCGCCGAAGTTAACGTCGGTACCAAGTTCCATGCGCGTAGCGGCTACCTTTTCATCCGCAGCTCTGCCGTTCATGACCAGTGGGATCCAGCTTTCGATGGTATCCTTGTCCTCGGTGTATTCCATTCCGTGGAACAAATGGTGGCTGGTCAGCGCCTTGTAGCGCTTGCGGAGATACTCCACATTTTCCTCTCCCCATACAAAGCTCAGGTGAGGAATGTTGTGGATAAATTCATCAGGTGAATCAATCACACCATTTTCAACCAAATACGCCCAAAACTCCTTCGATACCTCGAACGATTCGGCGATTTTAACGGCCTTTTTGGTTTCAATGGAGCCGTCGGCCAGCTGTGGCGTGTAGTTCAACTCGCAGAAAGCGGAATGGCCGGTACCGGCATTATTCCACGGATCTGAGCTCTCCGCCGTAACGCGGTCAAGACGTTCGAAAACGGAGATGGTCATGGATGGATTAAGCTTTTTCAGTAGAACCCCGAGCGTAGCGCTCATAATGCCTGCCCCAATCAAAACCACGTCAGGTGAGCTCGTTTTTGAAGACTTTTTGGTATTCATCACGAAAAAAGGAAATATGGTAAGAAGGCCTAAGCCCGGAAAAGTACAAATCACTGTTAGGTAACAATCGTCCTAACAATATTTGTTTCGAAAATAGTATAATTTCAAAAATAAAAGTTATGGCAAGTTGTAAGTTCTTGGCAGGGGGCAATTAAAACTTCCTATGTTGCAAAAAATACCGATGAGCAGGAGTGATGTAACCGATATATTAAATATCCTTTGTTTTTATACTAAACGGGCATTTTCTTCGTTCTTAAAACTGTCATTTCGGACACCACTCAACGTCATTTTCAGCCCCTGGTGAAATTTTGCGAACTTCAAAAGTTATCGTAGATTTATAATTGCTTACAGCTGTTTGGCTGCTCTTTTTGTGTCGAATGTTCCCTAAAATTGAAAGAAAACAAATCATCTATGTATGAAAACAAATTCTACTTTTAACACACTGCGCTTCCCGAAGATTTTTAGCACGCTAGCCGTTATTATCTTTTTAGCAAGTACACATTCTATCGCTCAAAAATGGAGTGGCGTCAATGGAAATGAATGGCTTGCCGGCAAATATTCCCAGCCCTGGGTTAGGATTGGCGTCACTGCAAAAGGGATTCACAAAATTAATGTCTCTGACTTACCGCAGGCATTTAAGGATGCGGATAAAAACAGGCTGGAACTGTGGCACCGCGGTACGCAGGTAAGTATTATCAAGGCCGATGCCAGCGAAATCGTTTTTTACGGCGTGCCTAACGACGGGGCTTCGGATGCCCTGCTTTTCAGGCTGCCCGTTTCGAGAAAAAACCCGTATTACAGCATTTATTCGGATGAGAGTTCTTACTTCCTGACGGTCAATCCTTCGACGAACGGTAACAGAGCGGTAGTGGCTACACCTTCGGCGAACCCGTCCCCGGTTGCTGTGGCATCGCATGTTAAGAACGATGTAAAGATTTATAAGAACGAGTATTCACACAGTTCTTCGATCTACTACCGTCCATCTACCTATAACAGCTATTTTGAAGAAGGAAAGCAGTACACAGGTACGTCGCTGGTGGGGGCCCTTCTGGGTGCCAACATTCAGGTACAGAATCCTAAATCTTCTCTCTACTCGTCGTCATATGTGCCTGAGCCTTTTAGCTTTCAAATCAAATTTCCTGTCGGGGCAAACACTAAAAAGATTGTCGTTCACCTGAAAGCGAGATTAGGGGCTTCAACTGCGGAAGTTTTTGTAGGTAAAACCGCTGCGACATTGAGATCCGTCGGAACTCTGAGTGTTTCCGAATTAAATGATTACGACTTCAATATTGATTTGCAGGATAGCGATTTCGATGCCAACGGCGTTGGTACACTCGGATTTAAATCCACACAGGTAGGTTACGAGGGAAGCGGTTATTCCGTTTCTTTCTTCACCCTTACGTACGATCAGGCATTGAATATGCAATCACTCAATTCGTACGAATTTGAACTGCCGGCAGTGGGCGGTGGTACTCAATCATCTGTTTCGATATCGAATGCGCCGGCTGGCGTTCAGGTGTACGATATCACTAACCCTGACGTGCCAAAAGTTATTCCCGGAAATCCGTCTGCGCTTCTGATCGACCGCGACGGAACGAAAATTAATCTTTTAGCTACCAACCAGGTAACGACAGTTGCTGCTGGAAAAATTACAAGTACTACATTCACCGAGATCAACCCTGCTAGCTTCGATTATCTGATCGTGTGCTCAAACAGTTTGATCAACTCGGCCAACACATATGCCACTTATCGTAAGGATTCCAGTCCAGGGAAAAAATATAAACCTCTGGTAATCACTATCCGCGATCTCTACAACCAATTCAACTACGGAGAGCCGAGCGCTGTGGCAATCAGACGTTTCACGGATTACATGATTTCTGACGGTCAGAAGGATAGCAAATACCTGCTACTGCTCGGAAGATCAAATACATTTCCGGAAAGGATGACGAGAGAGATTCCGGACGAGGTTCCGACCGTCGGTTATCCCGGGTCAGATTTACTCCTCACCGATGGCTTGGCAGGAACACCTGATGACGTGCCGGCGGTGCCTGTGGGACGTGTCGCTGCGATTTCAGATCAGCAGGTATTGGACTACCTGGCCAAAGTGCAAAAATTTGAAAATCAAACTACGATCGCATGGCGGAAAAATGTCATCCACATGAATGGAGGTAAAACACAAACCGAGATTACCCAATTCTCGAATTACCTCAATTCAATCGCGACCGACATTACCAGCAACCCATTCTCAGGAAATGTGATTCCAAAGTTGAAAACCGTTGCCAGCGACAACGTTATCGAGATGAACTTTGCGCCTGAACTGAACGGTACCGGTGTAGGTATGGTAACTTATTTCGGACACGGTGGTGTCGACAAGACTGACTATAATGCCGGTTATGTAAGCGACCCCGCAAAAGGCTACAATAACCCGGATAATTTTCCAATATTGTTCTATAATGGCTGTGGTGTTAACAACATTTTCAGTGGGCGTAACGGGTTGTTCGGGACAACACCAAGCACTTCGGTTCGTCCTATGTCGCTCGATTGGCTGATTACCCCTAACAAGGGTGCTGTCGTTGTATTTGGAAATACATGGGATGCTTTCGCAAGTACATCAAATGAATACCTGGACAAACTTTATACGCAAATCTTTACGGTTACCGACCTGAATAGAAAGTCTATTGGTAATATTGTCAAGGAAGTAGCCCGTTTGACCAAGCTACAAAAACAGTACACCTATAATGTGGGTCAGAATTCACGCGTTGCATCGTACTATGACGCGGACAGGGCCAATGTCCATCAGGTTTTGTTGCAAGGTGACCCTGCACTGAACATTCTGATCACGGATGGTGCTTTGCCGGTCGATCTGGTCACTTTCACCGCCAAGCCGGAAAATGACAAAGTGCGCGTTGAGTGGCTAACGGCTTCGGAAAAAAATAACAGCCATTTCATCGTTGAAAGAAGCTACAACGGAAAGCTGTTCGAAGAGATTGGCCGTGTAGAAGGTAAGGGCACAACGCAGGCTGAAACAAGTTATCTGTTCTACGATTCGAAACCGCTGACCGGCGTAAGCTACTATCGTCTGAAGCAGGTTGACTATGCTACTGTTGTAAATGGTAAACCTGTCGATGGCAAGAGCATGTATTCGAGCATTGTGTCTGTAAAACGTGAAGAGTCGAAATTTTTCGTTGTTTCACCGAACCCGGTTACCGATGCCGCAGAATTTGCGTTGGATGTCCCTGTGAAAATTAAAAACTGGAACTTGATCAATGTGGCGGGGCAATCTGTACTGAAAAATCAGACGGGCCTTAAACTGAACCTTTCACACCTGGCTCCTGGTGAGTATATTCTTGAAGTACACACCGAAAACGGAGATGTGTATCACAAAAAAGTAGTTAAGAAATAGAAAAATAAATGTGTAGGCTGGCATGCATGTAATCACTGTGTGTCAGCCTTTTTTGTTTAGATACTATGGGTTTCAGGTTTACGTTTTGCCTCGCTGTACTGCTGAGCTTTGAAGTTTTGAGTGTTTCCGCGCAATGGGGGGCACCGTACAGGAACAACTGGATTGTTTATGGGAAGCCCTATGTGAAAATCGGGGTTACACAAACAGGAATACACAAGCTCCCATTTTCCGTTTTGCCTGCGGACTTTCCGGTAAACGACGTTTCCAAAATCCAGTTGTGGCGCCGGGGTAAACAGGTAGCCATTATTTCAACAGACAACAAAGAAGTCGTCTTTTATGCCGTACCGAACGACGGTGCAAGTGATTCATTGCTGTACCGGCCGATGAGCTCACGGATAAATCCGTATTGGAGCATGTATTCGGATGAAGGGGCCTATTTTCTCACCGTCGGCGACGTCGCGGGGCTGAGAGCGGTTCGAAGCAGCAAGGAAGCTACCGCCCAGGATACGCCCGTAGCCACGCATATCGCCGAGAACCTGGTTACCTATAAGAATGAATACTCTCTTAGTACGAATTCGTATCTCAGGCCATCATTTTTTAACAGTTTTTTTGAGATCGGAGCTAGCCGTACAGGTAAGGCATCGATGGAGGGTAAAGCCAGTTCTGTTGCAATTCAGTTGACAAACTATGTGAGTAGCGCTGGAAAACCTATCGTCAAACTCGTGATACATGGCAGAAGCCCCGGATCAAAAAACATAGAGATAAGGGTAGGCAAAAATGACCAGTCGCTGAGATTGGTCTACGCTCTGCCGAACAATGGATTTGCTGGCTCGCAATATTCTTTTCCATTGGAAAGCAATGACCTCGATGCTCAGGGAAAAGGAGTCCTTAACCTGAAAGCAGTGGGCACAAATACGATCGATGGATATTCGCTCACCTATTATTCCGTTAAATACCCTCAGCAAACAGACATGAAGGGTAAGAATTCCAATGAGTTCTTTCTTAATAAAACTTCCGACAACTATACACGACTGAACGTTTCAAACGCCCCTGCAAACAGCACCATTATCGACATCACCGACGTAGACAAACCAGTAGTTGTAGAAGGAAATGCTTCGGGTGTAATGGTGCCGCGGCCTGCCGGCAAAGATGCCAGGGTACTGGTTACCAGTGAATCCGTGACCATTCAGAAAGCGAAGGTCAATGCGGTGAGCTTCGGAACGAAGTACCCTTTAAATGCCAATTATATCATTATCACTAGTGAAAACCTTCTTACGGGTTCAAAAGAGTATGCCGACTACCGTTCTTCTGTGGAAGGCGGTGGTTTTACTACTCTGGTAGCCAATATTAAAGATATCTACAACCAGTTCAATTACGGGGAGCCAAGCCCTGTCGCGATCAGGAATTTTGTGGATTACATGATTTCGGATGGTAAGAAAAACAAGTACGTGCTTCTGATGGGTAAATCGATTACGCACAACGAGCGTATGGTGAGAGAGCTGCCGGATGAAGTACCTACCATTGGTTTTCCTGCCTCAGACGTTCTATTGGTTGAGGGGCTTGGCGGTACGCCTAGGGATGTACCGGCCGTTCCGATTGGGCGGCTCAGCGCTGTCACCAACCAAAATATACACGACTACCTGGGAAAGGTGAAGGAATACGAACACAATAGCACCGGTAACTTTGGTTGGAGAAAGAATGTGTTGCATTTGAATGGTGGAAAATCAGTTTCCGAAATCACGCAATTGAAGCAGTTGCTCGCTACTTTGGAACCGAATGTGTCTCGTGGAATCATTGGAGGCTCCGTTAAACCATTTGTAAAACAGCAAGCTATCGGAGAGGTGGAAACGGTCAACATTACGCCGGAAGTAAACAGCGGGGTAGGCTTGATCACCTATTTCGGGCATGGATCTACCACGGTTACTGACCTTGATATGGGTTACATTACAGATGCCGACAGAGGCTATAACAATACTGGAATGTATCCGATGATGTATTTCAATGGATGCGGGGTCGGAAACATTTTCAGCGCCCGGTTTAATCCCACTCCCGGCGCAAGCGACAGGTATCCTCTGTCAATGGATTGGCTTTTGGCTGCAAGGAAGGGAGCAATTGCTATTATCGCCAATTCGTTTGAGAGCTTCGTGAGCCCATCATCCAACTATTTGACGAAGCTTTACGGAAGTATGTTTTTGGATTCATCGACCTACAACCTGGCCATTGGAGATATTCAGAAGGCTCTTGCTTTGAAAATTCTGGCGGAGGATGCAGGGATATACAGCGTCGCAAATATCCATCAGTCGGTGCTTCAAGGCGATCCTGCTCTGAAGGTTGTCTCGGTGGCCAATCCGGATTATAGTGTAGACTCCGACGAAGGCATTAAAATTTATTCGGAATCACCGAACAAGACGATTGGGGCTTCCTCGAAAGTGAACCTTAGTGTACGCGTCGATAACCTGGGCAGGTATGTGCCTGGCGATAAATTGCCAGTTGAAATTACTTACTTCTCGAACGGAGGCCAGACGCAAGTGAAAGAAACTGTTTCAGGGTTCGCATATCATGACACGATTTCAGTGATAGCAACCTTGGCTGGACCGATTGAGAAAATAGAGGTCAAACTTGATCCAGCCAATACAATTAAGGAACTGAATGAAAACAATAATAAGGCGGAGCTACTTGTAGATTGGGATGTGGCAAAAAATGAGTCTGTATATCCTCAGGGGAGTATCAAGGACGTAATTGCCCCCATTTTGACCGTTACGTTCAATGGCAGAATGATAAAAAATGACGAAGTGATTCAGCCGGGAATCGATATTGCCGTTAATTTGGACGATGACCGTTTTCTTTCGGCAGACAGCTCCCGGGTGAATGTGTTTTTGAAGGCTTGTGGGGACAATTCCTGTGACTTTAAACGGGTGGCATACAATGCGGGGAAAACACTTGAAATCAAGACTCTGTCAGACCGTTCGTTGGCCGTCAACTGGCTAAAGACGCCGACTGAGCCGGGCGAGTATGAGTTGCTGGTTACGGCGAGCGATGACGCCGGCAATATCAGTACAACGCCTTATAAAATCCGGTTTCGTATTTCCGATAGTAGCGAGGCATTGAAACTGGTGGTTAGTCCTAATCCCGGCGCGTCTTATTTCCGTTTCGAAACTTCGTTGCCTGCCGACAACCCTGTCGTTCGGATCGATTGGATGATCTTCGACCAGCGGGGTATACTGGTTCATAAAGACCATCTGGACAATCCAAAGACCAGTGTGAATGAATGGTATTGGCAACCGACGCAAAGTGTTAGCGGCTTATACTATTACAAGGTCAATATGACGAGACAACAAGGAGGGGAAAAGAGTATTACCGGAAAGGTAACGTTGATCAGATAATCTTTAGGGGAGGATTGAGGAGGCATTCAATGAATGCTTCCTCAGCCAATCGAGCCATACCGCAAAAGAAATCCCCCTTGTGATGAGTAAGTACACATTGGTTTTCTGAGAGTGCGGAATTCTGGGATTAAGTGCGATCCGGACTTGTTCTTCAAATTTTTGACGGTCAAGATAGCGCCATACAGCCGGGTTGTCGAAAAGATAATGTTTGGCTTGGTCGTACAGCCGCATTGTCATATTGTGACCGTCTGACGAGCTCATAGTAGCTTTGGTGTGCCGGAGGCGCACCTTGTCCGTCAGAATGCCCTTCATAGCCTCGCGCATATGCGCACGACCGATTCCATCCCCAAACTTCATGATGTCGGGTATTGCTAGGTTGAGCTCAAAAAGCTCATAGTCCATGAAAGGTGAGCGGGAACTTACACCATAATGATTTCCGAAAATAAAGTACTCTTCCTGAGTTTCGATGACATGAGGATGGAAAACGTCTTCAAACAACTCCTTGAAGTTTGCCGGGAGACGACCTCTTACAGCTGCCGGGAAACTAACCGCCTTTTCCTGGTGCTCGTACATCGCTTCGATATCAGCATGGACAATTGAAACCTCGCTTGGGACCGCGTGACTGCGTTGCGTAATGCGAGGAACCATGTTTTTTATGTACCTGCTAACGAAGTATAAAAAGGAAGGTTTTAGATTGGCCGGGAGTGATCGGTAAAGGCGAAATAGGGCAACCGGGGATCGATCAGGGCTTGTTGAAAAACGGCGATAAAGCGAGTTCTGCAGGACTAACTCGAACTTTTTCGTTTCAGAAAAAGAATGCCAACCGGCGTATTCATGCGCACGCGTAAAATACTGGGCCCTCTTTCTAAGCAATTCCTCATAGCCTTCCCAATTTTGTGAATTAAATGCTTGCAATACGAGCTCGCTACCATTTCCTAGCACGGAGTCGCCACCAAAGCCATTAAGCAATACGCTGCATCCATGCCGAGCTGCGCTTGATATAATCTCATGGTTGGAAGCAGGGGATAAGAAGTTCGTTTCTGGCTGCCCAAGCAATCGCGTACTTAATTCCAAAGCTTCCAAATCATTGGAAGGTGGGTGAATCAAGTGATGAAAAGAACCGATGGATTGAGCCACGGCCTCTGCATATTCAGTTTCGTTGGATGACTGACTTTGGGCTACAATGTGGAATGTATGCAACGCTTTTTCCCTCCAGAGCCGCCGGGCTACGGAACTCACAGAAGAGGAGTCCAGCCCGCCGCTCAGATGAAATCCAATATTATCAAGTTCGCTTGGAATACACTGCCCCACCGCTTTGAAGAACTTACTGCGTAGGACTTCGGTGTATTCGTGAGGACTCTTTAAATTCGACCATCTTTCAGGCTGGAAGGCGACATAACACCTGGATGTGCTTTTGTTTGCATCGACGGTCAGAATATGCCCCGGCAGTACCGTTTGTATGGCGGAAAAGAAAGTCGATGACGCGTCATGAATGAAGCCAGGATGATACGGCGAGCAGTATGAGACTACTTTTGCGATGTTAAGGCCGGCATCTGCTGCCACCTCTCTCATTCCGATCAAGGAGATAAGGTCCGTGGAAAATGCGAAGTACTTTCCGGGGGAGTAAGAATAATACAGCGGAATGAAACCGAATACGTCTCTGGATAAGGATAGACGTCTGGTATCTTTTTCGTACCAGACTCCTATATTAAGATCGGGTGTAGAAGAAAGGAGCTCCGGAAGGTGGTGGTATTGTGTTTTGTCATCCGTCAGATTCGAGTAATTCCTAACATTACCATCCTGATCGGGGGCGTGGATAAGGCAGGTTGGGTAGTTTCCTGCCAGCTGTCTTATGCCTCTTTCACCGACAAAGCCGTTGTCGAGCAAAAAAAAACTATCATACTGTTGATCCAACTGAGAACTAACAGTATGATAGCTTATAAAACCTTCAACTAGCAACCCGGGTAAATTCATTTAACGGGGGAAGGCGTTGAACCACTAGGACTCTCCTTGGCCGTCAAATTTAACCGGGTTTCCAGCGCCGTCGAAAGCGCTGCCCAATTTACCTTTAGTAAGATTGCTAACTGCGCCAAATCTGTTCAGAGCAGGTTTGCGATAGGATTTCTTTGTCTGTGTAGAGTGCATAGTAACAGTTTTCATATTAAACGCTTTAGGTGTTTTATAGTATCCGCTGTAAAGGTAGCGATTTTTCTTAATTTACAAAAAAAAATGAAATAATTCGTCTTTTTTTAGCTTTCGCCTTAGTTAGATCCAAATTTCTTCAAGCTCCTGACTCTGTGATAACCCGATTCTATCTTGCGAATATCACTGTTGAGGCACTCAGGGGTTTGGCAATATTCGTACGACACCTGATCATCATAGACAAGCCCAACGTCCAGTGCATATTTTTTTATGCCGGTATACTTATTGATGATGGAGGAATCTTGTCTCTCCACTACGGTCAAACTATTGCCAAAATTCTGTTCGGCGATAGTGAGCGGGAGATCAATATCCTCGTAATGATAATCTTCGGCATCACGATTGTTATACTGGTTCCCATTCCAGCTCATCCCTTTGTTAAGCGGAAAGACGAGACTAAGGAAACTCTCATTGTCGATTGTGGTCAGCAACTTGTCCGGCGACCGCACAATTCTGAATTCTTTGACTTTTGTCCAATAGTCATTGTCACCGCTCCGTTTGTACCTCGCAATCAAAGCAACTGTCGAATTAGCGTTTTCTTGTGATAAGCTGACGACCTGATCTTTTTCCTGCCAGGAACTGACATCCGGTGCGTTTTTCCCGGCAGAATAATTTTCTTCGCGAACATCATAGATAATATAATTGCCTTCTTCCAGGACTCCGTATCTGTTGGAATCAATCGCATCAACGTCCGACTTGTTGCAACTGGCAAAAAAAGATAACGCTGTAAATGCAAAGTAGGAGAGGTATTGTTTCATATTAACGAGTGATATTTCGCACGAATAGGTGTTTAAAGTTCCGGCAATTCAAATACGATTGCCGGAACGCTTCTATTGTCTGGTATATTTTCTTACAGGTGGAGTTGTCACCACGCCTGTCTTTTTCGAAGTCGCGGTTGAGGTAATGGTTAGTACGTTGTCAATGATCGTGCCGATATCCTTTGTCATGAGCGTATCGCCTGGAATAACCAACTCATCTGTCAAGGTCAATATAACTGTATTCGTGGCTGTTCTGGTCAAAGGCACATTTTCAAGGGTAATTACCTCCGATGAGGAAGTGTATTTGGGATCGGTAGCCACGAAGTTGTATGTTGAAACAATTTTCAATGTATTGTCATTTACTTTGGAAATTGCCCAGTCGGTGCCATAGTTGTAACCTTTCTCAACCTTCACTTGTCCTTTCCAATTGCCCACAAAGGTCTTTGTTAGATCTGCATCTGGCTCATCGTTGTCAGAACAAGACATGAAGAACGCAGCAAAAAGCATTACAAATAGGTATTTTTTCATAGTTGGAACAGTTAAGTGAATTAAGCGTTAGTAATTGATAAGGATTTAATGTGGTACAGTTTCACTATAAAAACCATACCAGATAAACTGCAATATTAAGTAAAATAGACGTTACACCCAAGATTTGGCTATTCAACGGCGTCTCCCTATACGACGTTACCGGTTTAATTTCCCTTTCAGAAAACCTATCAGCACCTGTAAACCAGTATCAAACCGGGAATTGTTGTTGATGATCATGTCCGCTTCCGCGCGCAGGGGAAGTATAAATTTGTCGTAAGTTGGGGCGACGTGATGCTCCCAGCGGTAAAGGACATCGTCGAGGTCGTAGCCACGCTCATTATTATCACGAATAATCCGGCGTTTTATTTTAACGTGCTCCTTGGCATCTACAAAAATTTTCAAATCAATCAGCCGGGCAATTTCGGGAAAATAAAAAACAAATATCCCTTCCACGATGATGATAGGCTTCGGTTCGAAATGCAATATCTCGGGCTTAATGAGCGGATTGTTGAACGTATATTCCTTTTGCTGTACTGAACGGCCGGCCCGGAGTACGGCAATGTGCTCCGCGAATAGATGATGGTCTATAGTTTCAGGTAAGTCGAAATTTTCCACCCCATTTTCGTCCCGCGGGATTTCATGGATCGGACGGTAATAATTGTCTTGCGAGATCCGTGTGACTTCGTCTGCACCAAACGCGTCGATGAGATTTTTCATGAAATAGGTTTTCCCCGACGCACTTCCGCCGGTGATACCTACAATGTAGGGTGCTGTTTCCTGATTCGACATCATATTGTCTGCGGCGCCCGCTAGTCTGAACGCCTGGATTAATTTATGATTTTAATTAATAATTGCCAATTTGCCGGCCTGTTGCTCAGTGCCGTCGGCTGACACGACGAACACGATGTATATGCCTGCCCGGGCCCGGCGCCCGGTGTAATCGTTCAGGTTCCACGAGGCAAGGCCTCCTTCCGACCGTGTTTCGAATACCAGCCTGCCTGCCAGGTCAGTGATTTTGACGGTCGACTGGCCGGTAAGGCCACTGATCCCTACGTTGCCCGAATATCCCGGCCTGATGGGGTTCGGGAAAATAGTGATACGGCCAATGCGTTCTGCCGCCGCTTTGGCATCGCTCTGGTAAGAAACCATTCCTGCCGGTGTGTCGATGAACAGCAAGCCGGTCTCGGCTTCGAACTGGAGTGCTTTGATTACATCAGACGGCAGCGGGCTGTCGGCAGATGTGAACTTCCGGATCAGCTCGGTACCATCTTCATTGAAAAGGTAAAGCCCCGTCCGGGTGCCGATCCATTTCCGGTTCCCTGGTTCAACAGCCAATGCCGTACATTCTTCATTGTTGAAGAGTCTCCGCTGGCCGTAAACAGGGAGGATTGCATCTACACGGGCCGCTTCCAGAACGCCGTCGGGGATAAAATAGCCTACACCCTTTGCTCCGGCAAACCATACAAACCCGTCCTGATCAAGTGCGAGGCTATTGACCTTCGAAGCAGGTAACGTGCCGGTACCTATGGATGTTGAAAGTACTTTTTTTCGTGAACCATCTTTGTTACTTACGATAATACCTCCGCCCAGCGTTTCGGGCAGGAGGGTCCATGACAAGCCATTGAGATCGGTGATTGTCGAGTCGGAGCGAGGTGAAATGGTAGTGTCCCCCTGCGCAGGCGAAACCTGTTTGAAGTCAGAAAATTGATTGGTGATCAAACCGTTTTTCTGATCGGCGATCCAAAGGGATTTCGGTCCTTTACGAATGCCGGACCGGATATTTCCCCAAAATGGGCTGCTAAAACTCTGGGCTGCATAGAGAGCATCGAGTGTGAGAACAGTGTTTTGAGTGGCGATGGTAAGTATCTCACCTGTATCGAGGATTCGCACGACAGGCGCATTGGAAGCGTAAACGAGTTTCCAAACTCCCTTTTCATATCTTAAAATACCCTTTCCCGGAACAGCGGCATGAATAGCCCCCGCAAAGAGTGCAATGCCTGAAACGCTGCCGGGGCTATTCACCGGTTTCCAATTGCCGAAGTATTGCCTGTTTACATCCGCGCGCATAGACGCGGCCAGCATGCCCTGTGAACACACGAGATAAAGCGAATCGCCTGAAAATGCAAGGTCGCTTACGGCTAACTGCGTGCCATTGGGGCCGATGTAGCGATAGGTTTCTTCTACTTGTCGAAGCTGAGGATCCAGAACGAGTACCCCGAAACCGGTTGCGAGGTAGGCCAGATTGTCTTTAAAAACGACGCGGCGAATCGCCTTATCGGCCGGCAAACCCTCAGTTTCGTTCAAAAGATCCCAGGTTTCGATCTGGTCAGGCTCGGCCTGTTCATTAAGATACGTAAAATCGATGGTCCCGTTCCGGTAAGCCAGCATGAGAAGCCTGGCTTCCGGTAGGTAACCCATTGTGCTGATACCCGTATGGCTCAGACCGTCGGCTTTGGAGAGCGTCCGCGTTTCGCCTGTTTCGGTATTGACTGAAAAAAGGCCGTTATAGGACGCGCAATAAACCCTCGAGCCGGCGTCAACAACCTGCTTGGCAGAAAGGTAATTGAAGTGGCTTTGCCATTGGCCCAACGGCAAAACCTGTCCGAGAATGCGCGAAGGGCCAAATATGACAGCCAACAAGAAAAACAATATCTTCCCTTTGCGCATGGCTGTATGCTAGTTTTCGACCGTCACGACGGCGGAGCCGCGCCCGGTTCCGGTTCCGCAGCCACTTTTCAGTGAACTGATGGTATATTCTGTGGTAGAGGAAGGCGAAACGGAAATCAGGTACGGATTGAGGAATGTACCGTTGATCGCCGTGCCGTCGGAAAGTGTGAATGACCACGGCGGAAGCCCGTTTTTGAACCTCAACTGAATGCGGGTCGAGCGACCTGCAGAAACCGTGCCGCGTCCCGAAACTTCTGCAATGGCCTTGTCTGGCGCGATCACTTCCAGCTCTTCAATAGCGCTCGAAACAGCCGGAGAAGAAGATACAATGCGGATCTTCTGAATTTTGCTGGTGTCTCCCGGTGCTGCCGCCGCAATTTTAACCTGCATTGCGGTAGGTGTTACGGTCGTTGGGAGCGTTACAAAACGGCCGGATTTATCCGTCATTTGAACCGTAAACTTGTTGTTCGGATTATAACGACCTTCTGTTTTGTAAGGAATATCAATGGTAGAACCTGCGCAGACCATATTCTGCGGCAGCTTATCGAGCGTAATGCTGGCCGGAGGAGCTTTTACAGTGACTTTCGCCGAACCGGAGAATTTACCCACACCACACAAGCCACCGGCGGAGCTGATTTGGTAATTGGTATCATAAAATGGTTTTACCTTGACCTTATGCGGCGATTCCTGAATGTTGTTTTCATAGGTCCCGTCCGAAAGCAGCACGAACCACGGACCGCCGCCGGTGAATTTCACTGTGAGCTCGCCCGATTCGTTTTCGCCTAACCGCAATGAATCCTTTTGAAGGGTAGCAACGGTAGGGGATACGATCGAAACGTTCGTGGTCTGGCTTACCAGGTAAGGCGCGGTGGAAGTTACACGCAGGCGATATTCGCCGGGTTTGTAGCTGTCGGGAATTTGTGTGGTGATATAGCCCGACGAATCAGGTGTTGAAATGTTTTTGAATGCGCCGTTGCGTTCGGCGATTTGAACGACGAATTTATTGCCTTCCTTATACTTGCCGGTCGCATTGAAAGGCACCTGAAATGGTACACCGGCGCAAAGCTTGGCGATTTTCTCCATTTCTTTTAGTTCCAGTTTAGGCTCCGGGTTGTTATTCACATTCACAATGGCTTCGCCGGAAGTAGTACCGCTTCCGCAGGCATTGGAAACGGCCGTCACGCGGTAGGCTTTTACGTCTGCCGGTTTAACAGTAATGTAATGCGGGTTAGAGAGCGTTTGCAATACCGTGGTGCTGTCCGAGAGCCGGAACGACCACGGAGCAGCGCCCGTGAGGTTAATGCGCAAATGCGCTTCCTGCCCGGGCATAATGCGCACGGTCTGCGTGCCGTCGATCAGGTCGATCTTTGCAGCAGGCGCTTGCAGCAGCCTCAACGGCACTTCCTGGCTTTTGATAACCGGGATCGAGGAGATGATTTGAAGCCTGTACACTTCGCCGCCTACTTTATACGAAGGTATCACCGCTTTGGCAGGACTTTTCTTCACCGGAAGCGAAATAGGTACCGACTTGCCGGTAGCGTCTATAATATGTACAATAAAAGTATTGTCCTCGTCGAACGGCCCTTCGGTTTTGAATGGGATGGTCACATTAGTGCCCGGGCACACCGAGAGGTAGGAAATATCCTCGATGGTAATCTTATAGGCATGTATGCTATCGGCCTTTTCCACAGGAAGTTTGGCCTCGTTCGCTGCTTCGGTGAGCGTGTCTCCGGTGGCTGAAACTGCGCTCGGCATGGTGGTATCCGCCACAGCCGGGTCACCAGCCGGAGCTGCGGGAACCTGCGTCTTTGTCGTGTCCTTCGCAACCTGCACCTGGGGCCTGGCTGGTTCGGGGGCTTTTTTCTTGGGAGTAATGAGCTGTTTTCTTGGAGAAACAGTCCTGCGCTGGGCCTCTGCGTGACCAGCCATTAGAAATAACCCAAGAAAAATGACAAAGACGAATCGGAACATGCAATTGGGATTGAGTAAATATTAATTCATGGAAACCAGCGTGCTGCCTCTGAGGACGGGAACTACGTCGTACAGGTCGGTTTGCAGGCAGTAAGAAATGTCTTTCTGAATGCCCAGGCGTTGCAAGCGCCGCACGTGCGAGGAGTTGGATACATTCGCCAGCAGGTTGTCGCGGCTTTGGAGGTATAAACGCTGCGCCATCAGAGTTCCGTCTTCGAGCAGCATAAATTGATCCTTCAATGCCTCGGCCAATGCTCCCGCAAACAGGGTATCTTCGAGATTAGGGCGGCCTTTCCAGCCTGCGCAGAGTACCAGCACATCATAAGGCTCTGTTTTCAAATGATTAGCCAGTGCACCCAGGTTGAGGAACGAGCCGATCATTACTTTCACCGCCGACGATTTTGCTTTGGAAATAGACAATGTCCCGTTGGTGGTCGTCATCGCGATCTGTGCGCCGATGAGGCTTTCGTGCATGTAGCTGAAAGGCGAGTTGTCCAGGTCAAAGCCTTCCACTTTCCGCGCATCACGCTCGGCAGCGGCTATATATCCTTTGTCTTGCAAAAATTTACATTCCTCTACACTGGCAACGGGGGTAATGCTTTTTACGCCATAAGCCAGTCCCGTCACCATGCAGGAAGTGGCCCTGAAAATATCGGCCACTACTACTATTGAATTATCGAGTTTGTGTAGATGAAGTAAATCAGGGGTAAGACAAACATCAAGTTGTTTCATAAAAATGCAATCGGACTGAATAGGAGGGGATTAGTTTCTTACAAATGGCGTTTTGACAACCTGTGCTTTCAATAACCTGTCGCGCACTTTTACGAAAATCTCGGTGCCGGCTTTGCTGAATTCGGTCGGAACATAGCCCAATCCGATGCCTTTTTGCAAAGTAGGCGATTGTGTACCGGATGTTACTTCGCCGAGCTTATTGCCGTCGGCATCGCAAAGCTCATAATGCCCGCGCGGAATACCGCGGTCGATCATTTCGAAGCCGATCAGTTTTCTTTTCAATCCGGCCTCTTTCTGTGCCTTCAATGCTTCGGAATTGATGAAATCTTTGGTGAATTTGGTTACCCAGCCGAGGCCGGCTTCCAAAGGCGACGTTTCGTCGTCGATATCGTTACCGTAGAGGCAGAATGCTTTTTCCAGTCGCAGGGTGTCTCGTGCGCCCAATCCAACCGGCTTGATACCGAACTCGGCGCCTGCTTCGAAAATGGCATCCCACATTTTCTCAGCATCCTCATTCTTTACATATATTTCAAAACCTCCTGCGCCGGTGTAACCTGTCGCAGAGATGATAATGTCCTTAATACCCGCCATTTCGCCGATTTTGAAGGTGTAATACTCCATCGAAGCGAGATCAACGGCAGTTAGTTTCTGCAAAGCCGCCGTGGCGCTTGGTCCCTGAACGGCCAGCAGGCAAAGCGAATCCGACAAGTTTTCCATCGCCACGCCTTCGGTATTCTGGCTCTGGATCCAGTTCCAGTCCTTTTCGATGTTCGAAGCATTCACCACCAGGAAATAGTCGTCCTCTGCAATGCGGTATACCAGCAGGTCATCGACTACCCCGCCGGTAGCATTGGGCAAATAGCTGTATTGCACTTTTCCGTCATACAATGCCGTAGCGTCATTTGCGGATACTTTCTGGATCAAAGCGAGCGCACCAGGCCCTTTTACGCTGAATTCGCCCATGTGCGATACATCAAAAACACCCACGGCGTTTCTTACGGTGTGATGTTCATCCAGATCCGACGAGTAACGGACAGGCATTTCAAAACCTGCAAACGGGACCATTTTTGCACCTAAACGGATGTGGAGCTGATGTAAAGGGACTGTTTTCATGAACGATATTTGGTTTTACAATAATTCACAAAAGTAGGGAATGCGGGGCAAAGCGACACAAAAAACTGTTTTTTCAATGTCCGTAGCGAGCATTTTGAAGTATATTGTTAAAAAATAGGTTAAAACATTTATCCATCGGCAGCTGCCGATTTTCAGGAATATGAATAAACGACTATTGTTCTCGATCGCATTTTCAATAGCCGGAAGCGCATTTGCCCAAACGGCCACTTTCAAAGGTGAGACGATCGACGATCAGGTAAGTATCGGCTACGGGGTAGCTTCCGGCGACGTGGATGGCGACGGGAAGCTGGATATTCTCATGGCCGATAAGAAGGAAATTGTATGGTATAAAAATCCCGGGAAAAAAGACGGCGCATGGACGCGCTACGTGATCGCGAAAGATCTCACCGAGCAGGATAACGTCTGCATCGCCGCCCGCGACATCGACGGCGACGGGAAGGTGGAAGTAGCCGTAGGTGCAGGCTGGAACCCTTCCGAAACGAAGGATTTGAAAACTTCGGGCGCGGTATTCTATATGGTAGCCTCCAACGACCGTACCAAACCCTGGGAGCCGGTGCGCCTGCATCATGAAGTGACCATTCACCGGATGCATTGGGTCAAAACCGCCGATGGACCGTTTCAACTGGCGGTGCTGCCCCTGCATGGCGAAGGAAATACGGGCGGAAACGGTGCAGGTGTGAAACTGATCGTTTTCGATGTTCCTGAAAACAAAAAGGGCATTTGGCCTTACAGTCTGGTTGAAACCAATATGCATATGACCCATAATTTCCAGCCGATGGAAATTCCCGGCAGAATGGCCGGATTGTCCATCGCGAGCAAAGAAGGCGTGCAGGTGTTTCTGAATGGAGCGGACGGCTGGGCGCCGTCGGGCAACTGGATGGTGCCGGAACGCGGGGTAGGGGAGATCCGGACCGGAAGTTTGGGTAAAAAACAACTGTTCACAGCCACGATCGAACCCATGCACGGAAACACATTAGTGGTGTATACCAAAGACAGCCGCACCGTTCTTACCGACCGCATTAAGGAAGGTCACGCATTAGCCTGCGCCGATTTCTTCGGGCAAGGCCGTGACCAGGTGGTAATGGGCTGGCGTAACCCGAACGTAACCGGCGAAACCGGCGTGCGGATTTACGTGGGCACCGACCCCGAAGGCAAGAAATGGACGGAATACACTTTGGATGAAAGTATCAAAATTGCGTGCGAGGACTTACTACCGGCCGACCTGGATGGCGATGGAGATTTGGATATTATCGCGGCAGGCCGTGCGACGCATAACCTGGTGGTGTATTGGAATCAGCGGAAGAAATGAGTGTAGAGTTATGAGTTTAAGGTTTAGGGTTTAAGGTTTAGAGTTTATGAGTTTAGAGTTTACGGTTTTAACGTGAGATGTAGGGACAAAAAAATGTCAGTCCCCGCGAACGAAGACTGACAACAATATCGACTTCAAACTTTAAACTCTGAACTTCAAATGCTGAACTCTGAACTTCAAACCATTTAATCCCGACGCCCCATCAGCAGGCTCACATAATAAAGCAATGTGGCCAATGAACCGATGGCAGCTACCAGGTAAGTACGAGCCGCCCATTTCAATGCATCGGCAGACATAACGTATTCCCTTTCGTTCACAATGCGGTTTTTCTGAATCCATGCCAATGCACGGTTACTCGCATCATATTCAACGGGCAATGTGATAAAGCTGAACAATGTGGTTACCGCGAACAGCGCTACACCAATAGCCAGCGGAATAATGGAGGTATTGATCAGCAATACGCCGATGAAAATGATCCATTGCATGTACTGCGACGCTACGCTCAGAAATGGTACCATTTGCGAACGGAATTGCAGCCAGCTGTAAGCGGTGGCATGTTGCACCGCGTGCCCGCATTCGTGGGAAGCGACAGCCGCAGCCGCTACGCTACGTCCGTAATATACATCGGGACTGAGATTGACTGTCTTATCCTGCGGATTGTAGTGGTCGGTCAGGCGGCCTTCCACGGACACCACTCTTACGTCGTAAATGCCGCTTTCCCGGAGCATGGTTTCTGCGATTTCCTTACCGCTCATGCCGTTGCTCAATCCCACTTGTGAATATTCTTCAAACTTGCTCTTCAAACGCCATTGTACGTAAAAGCTGACGCCCATTACGATCAAAGCAATCAAAATTCCCATAGTTATTGCTATTTATATCCTTGTTTTATCTTTTCGATCAGTGCGGTAGTCGAATAGCCTTGTACCAAAGCAATCGTTTTTACCTCACCTCCTCTACTTAAAACAAAATCCGCGCCAGCAATGTTCTCGATCTTATAATCGTCGCCTTTGACCAAAATGTCAGGTTTTACGGCTTCGATTAACTGACTAGGCGTCGGTTCGTCGAACAAAATGACAGCATCGATGAAAGATAACGCGGCCATCAGCCTTGCTCTTGCATACTCATTGACGACGGGTCTCAGCGGGCCTTTCAGGCGGCTTACCGAAGCGTCGGTGTTGAGGCCGAGTACCATTCTGTCGCCTAATGCGCGGGCTTTTTCGAGGTAGTCGATGTGCCCTAAATGCACAATATCGAAACATCCGTTGGTGAAAACAACTTTTTGCCCGGCGCGTTGCCATGCTTCAACGGTCGGGATGGCTTCTTCTAGTCTCAGGATTTTGCTTTCTGTCAAATTCATCGTAAAAGACAATATGGATTTAAGAAATGGAATAACGTAACATACTCCATTTCCATTTTTCAGGACTATTAAAGTTACAATTAGTTTGCGGCGGGCACCTGTTCAGGTTCCTCGACTTTGTTTTTGTTCACGATCAGCACGTATAAAAATGCCAATGCGCCGATCACCAGCATGAACAGCATTTGCGCCCCGTGGATGAATGTAGCGAGGGTAATGCCGTCATTTTGCGAAAGCCCGTAAAGTACCATGACGTTACCGACGAGCAGGTGGTAAGCACCAATCCCTCCCTGTGTAGGGGCCGTCATGCCAATAGCCCCGACTACCAGCAATGTAAGGCCCGCGAGCGGTCCGAGGTGGGAAGTTTCCGGAATGCAGAAGAAAAGCACGTACGAAACCAGGTAATACAATACCCAGATGAGGATGGTGCTGAAAATGAAAAGCCCGGGATTGCGTAGTTTGCGCACGCTCAAAAGCCCTTCGAGCATCCCTTGCGCGAAATCGACGATTTTGGCAATGATCGCATTCTGTTGCAGTTTGTTACGCAATGCGGCATTTCTGAAAATAACCGTAGCCACAACGCCGACTGCCAGCAAACCGACGATCAGGATGCTCAGCAACATGCCGCTACCCGAGCCGCCGCCCTGGCTTCCGCCTATTTTGCTTTGGAAAAAATCAGTGAAGAAAGTGCTGAGCCGATCGAATTCGAGGATGAAGTTCAATCCAATCATCAACACCAATATAATTACATCAAAAATCCGCTCGGCGACTACGGTACCGAAGCTGAGACTCACCGGAATGCGTTCCAGCCGGTAAAGTGTTCCGCAACGGGTTACCTCCCCCATGCGCGGTACGATGTAGTTGGCAAAGTAACCTGTCAGTACCGACATCGTACTGTTTACGATGCCCGGTTTGTGATCCAGAGGTTCGATGAGCATGCCCCAGCGCCAGGCACGCACCATGTGTGCGAGCAGAAGGCAAAAGCATGATACGGCGATCCACCGCCAGTCGGATTGAGCAAAACGGTCGAGCATTTCGCTCAGATTGATGTCTTTAAACACAAACCAGAGCAGACCGCCTGCCAGAACAAGCGATATCGTGTAACGCAGTATATTTTTCATGCTATGCTAAATTGCTGTGTCGTGTAGGGAACGCCGGAGGTTAGCCTACCAAATGATTGTTGTGGTCCGGGAAAACCACCATCGGCTTGAACGTTTTGGCCTCTTCCTGACTCATGCTGCCGTACGCGATGATGATGATAATGTCGCCGATCTGCACCCTGCGCGCTGCCGCGCCGTTGAGGCAAATCATGCCCGAACCCCTCTCACCTTTGATAACATATGTGACAAATCGTTCGCCATTGTTATTGTTTACAATGTGAACCTGTTCATTTTCTATAAGTCCCGCTGCGTCGATCAGATCCTCGTCGATCGTGATGCTGCCAACGTAGTTCAATTCCGCCTGAGTCACCTTAACCCGGTGAATCTTCGATTTCATTACTGTGATTTGCATTACCCGGTGGTATTGGTCTAATTGAAATGCATTACCCCGCAAAGTTACAGGAATAATACCCAGTCCTCAAAACATACTCTCCGGTGGGACGGTTCCCGCGCGTGCATGCGGGAGATTTATACTATGTAAATAGCCTGAAATGCAACCTTTCAGCGTATTTCAACTAATAATTGAAATAGCTCAGCTCATGGGTTTCATGAGAACATTATTATATTTAAGCGGGATTTAATAGTATTCGATCTGTAATAAGAACTTATTCCTTTCATCTATATTAATCTACTTTATTTTTTCATTACCAAAACCGATGAGTACAGAGAACAAACCGAAAGACGTTAATCGCCGGGACTTTATCCAGAAGACCTCCGCGGCGGCCATTGGAAGTTTCTTCATAGTACCCCGCCACGTGCTGGGGAAAGGATATAAAGCCCCCAGCGACAAGCTGAATATCGCCGGTGTCGGTGTGGGTGGTAAAGGTTTTTCTGACACCAACAATGCATGGAACAAAGGCGCCGAAAACCTGGTGGCACTTTGCGACGTGGACTGGGGACAGCCGCAAGTGAAAAAGAATTTCGAACTGCATCCTGACGCGAAAAAGTACAAAGACTTCCGCAAGATGTTCGAGGAAATGGACAAGAGCATCGATGCGGTAACCGTTTCGACGGCCGATCACATGCACGCGATCATCGCGATGGCGGCTATGCAGCGCGGCAAGCACGTGTACGTACAAAAACCTCTTACTCATGATATTTACGAAGCACGTATGCTCACCGAAGCTGCGCGCAAATACAAAGTGGTAACCCAGATGGGTAACCAGGGGGCTTCCAACCCTGCACAGAATCAGATGAAGGAATGGTTTAACAAAGGCCTCATCGGTAACGTCCACGAAGCCCACGTGTGGACCAACCGCCCTGTGTGGCCGCAAGGCATTCCCGTTCCGACCGGCAAGCACGAAGTGCCAGCGGACATCGATTGGGAACTGTGGGTAGGCTGCGCCGACTGGGTGGATTACAACCCGGCATGGCATCCGTTCAAATGGAGGGGTTGGTGGAACTTCGGTACCGGTGCATTGGGTGATATGGGCTGCCACCTGATCGACCCGGCGTTCCGTACGCTCGGCCTGGGTTATCCAACGGAGGTTGAATGCTCGGTAGGCCAGGTGTTCATCAAAGACTGGACGGCTGAATATATTCCTGAAGGCTGCCCGCCGTCGTCACGTGTTCAATTGAAGTTCCCTGCGAATAAAATCAATAAATCGGAAGTGACCTTGACGTGGCACGACGGTGGTCTGCGTCCGTTCCACCCGGATTTGATCCCTGCGAATGATCCGCTGGGCGAGCCGGATAGCAGCAACGGCGTGCTCCTGATCGGTGAAAAAGGGGTAATGACCTGCGGAACTTACGGTATCGCACCGAAAGTGTACCTCAAAGACGGCACCAAGCTGGAATACAAGCAAGGCGATTTCGGGAATAAATACACCACCATGCCTGAATTCGGTCACCACGTGTCATGGAGCGATGCTTGCAAGGCTGGTTTCAACAGCAAAGAGCACAAAGCGCTTACTTCATCGTTCGATTACGCTGGTCCATTGACAGAGACTGTGATCATGGGTAACCTAGGTATCCGCAGCTACAACCTCCGCACCGCGAAGGCGGATGGCAAGGGTTTCGATTATCCGGGCCGCAAGAAACTCCTGTGGGATGGCAAAAATATGAAGGTTACCAACTTCGACGAAGCAAACCAGTTCGTACAACGCAAATACCGCGGCGACTGGAAATTGGCATAAAAACAAAAAGAAGGCTCCGAAAGGAGCCTTCTTCGTTTTAAAGCGTTGGTGAGTAATTCAGAATATAATGTTGTCGATCAGCCTTACCGGGCCTAGGAAAGCAGCTACGCAAATCGCATTCGTACCCGCCAGGCCTATTTTCTCAACAGGAAGCAGGGTTTTAAGGTTAATGACTTCAAAATAGTCGAGGGTGAATTCTCGGATCTTCTCAAATTCACTTTTGGCCCAGCCGATTACCTCGCTCACATGCTTGCCTGCGCGCAGGTCTTCGCCCGCGCTTGCGAGTATGCGGTATATATGAGGCGCGATCGCGCGCTCGGCTGCATTCAGGCGCGTATTGCGCGAAGACATCGCCAGCCCGTCCGTTTCGCGAACGGTGGGGCATACCACGAGTTCGAACCCGAATGCGAGGTCATTTACTAACTGGCGCACTACCGACACTTGTTGCAGGTCTTTCTGACCAAAATACGCACGGTGCGGCCGTACGATATTGAACAGCTTCGAAACCACAATGCCGACGCCATTGAAATGCCCCGGGCGCGAGGCACCTTCCATTACCGTTTCCAATGCACCGAAGTTCATTTTGAGCACGGGCTGTTCGGGATACATTTCTTCTACCGACGGCGCGAAAACCGCGGAGCAGCCCGCATTTTCGAGCATCATACTATCGGCTTCGAATGTTCTCGGGTATTTGGCCAGGTCCTCGGGGTTATTGAACTGCGTGGGGTTCACGAATACGCTGCAAACGACGATATCAGTATCTTTTTTCGCGGCCTCGATCAGCGAAATGTGGCCTTTGTGAAGGGCTCCCATGGTGGGCACGAGACCGATGGTTTTCTGCTGTAAAAGTTGCTGATCCAGGTATTGGCGGAGGCTTTTGACCGAAGTGAATACTTCCATGTAAAATTCGAAAACTGAGGGAGTAACCTGCGGGCTACGATTGCTTTTTCAAGATAGCATTAACCGTAAAGCAGATTATGGAAACATTAGGACAGGGAAATCCCAAACTGGGCGCAATATGACAATTAGTTTGGAATATCTTTTGAAATTGCCATTTTTTTTGTATAATTTTGCAAAACTTTTTTTCACAAACTGCTAAAAGATCTATGGAGAAACTACGAATTTTGTATGTAGCCAGTGAAATCAATCCCTTCCTCCAAACCACTGATGTTGCCGACTACGTGAGAAAACTCCCTCAGGCAATGCAGGAAAAAGGGGCAGAGATCCGGATACTCGTTCCGCGTTTCGGGTTGATTAACGAACGCAAAAACAGGCTTCATGAAGTAGTTCGACTGTCAGGAATCAATATTACCGTAGGAGATGAAGAAAAGCCGCTAATCATTAAAGTAGCTTCGATTCCCAATGCGAAGTTGCAGGTCTATTTTATAGATAACGACGATTACTTCCATCGCAAATCCGTTTTCTTCGATAAGGAAAACAACTTCTTCGACGACAACGACGAACGTGCGATCTTCTTTTGCAAGGGTGTTTTGGAAACAGTTAAGAAACTGGGATGGGCCCCGGATGTGGTGCACTGTAATGACTGGATGACGGCTCTGATTCCACTGTACCTTAAAACCACTTATCGCAACGATCCGATGTTTAAGGATACGAAAAGTGTGTTTACCGTACACAACAATGCATTTGACTACAAATTCGATGCGGATTTGCAGAGCAAAGCCAAGGCCATGGACGTGAGCGACGAAGCGCTGGCACATTTGCATTCTGCCGATTTCGAAGGTTTTGTCAAAATCGGATGTGCTTATGCCGACGCGGTGCTGAAAGCCGAAGAGCATTGCAGCGCAAGTCTGAACGAAATTTTCAACAACGCGCCGAAACGCGTGCAGCTCGATGAGCAGGATGAGAATTTCTCGGAGTCTTACTACAATCTCTACAACGATCTGGTAAGCTAACAGATAGATTTCACAGGGCAGAAAAGCCGGCGATTCTCAGAGTCGCCGGCTTTTTTATGTTTTTCAGGAATGTTTTGTGTGTTCGAGCACTGTTCATAAATTGGATATTTTTTAGTATTTAATTAAAAATAAGCTTGCTAACGACCGCTGTTTGCCATTTATTTGCCCCGTCTAGGGCATACACAAAAATTAAAATATTTTAAGAATATGTGCGGAATTGTGGCTTATGTTGGAAACAGGGAGGCATATCCTTTGATTTTAAAAGGACTGAAACGTCTGGAATATCGCGGCTATGACAGCTCCGGAATCGCGTTGCTGGAAAATGGCAAATTGAATATTTACAAGAAAAAGGGGAAGGTGACAGACCTCGAATCGGAGTTGAATGGAAAACAGCTGCCGGCGACGATCGGCATTGGTCACACGCGCTGGGCCACCCACGGAGAGCCGAACGACGTGAATGCGCACCCGCATTACTCCAACAACCGCCGCCTGGCGATCATTCACAATGGCATTATCGAAAACTACGCGTCGATTAAGCAAAATCTCGTGGGCAAAGGCCATAAATTCCTGAGCGACACCGACACCGAAGTATTGATCCATTTCATTGAGGATGTGCAGAAAGAAACGGGGGCTACGCTCGAAGAGGCTGTGCGGCTGGCATTGAAGGAAGTGGTAGGCGCTTATGCGATCGTTGTGATATCGCTCGACCATCCCGGTCAGCTCATTGCGGCACGTAAGGGCAGCCCGCTGGTGATTGGTGTGGGTGAAAATGAATATTTCCTCGCTTCCGACGCTACGCCGATTATAGAATATACCAAAGACGTGGTGTACCTCGACGACTACGAAGTGGCTGTGATCAACGAAGGCAAGCTTAGCATTCAGCATCTGGAAAGCACCAAAGAAACTACTCCATACATTCAAAAGCTCGAAATGGAGCTCGAAACCATCGAAAAAGGCGGTTACGACCATTTTATGATCAAGGAGATCTTCGAGCAGCCCCGCTCCATCGCCGACTCCATGCGGGGACGCCTCCGTGCAGACGACGCGCACCTGCAACTCGGCGGCCTGAACGACTACCTCGACAAACTTGCGCAGGCGGACCGCGTCGTGATTGTCGGCTGCGGTACCTCATGGCATGCCGGGCTCGTGGCCGAATACATGTTTGAAGAGCTGGCGCGCATTAATGTGGAGGTAGAATATGCCTCGGAGTTCCGTTACCGGAATCCGGTGATTAAAGAAAACGACATTGTCATAGCCATTTCGCAATCGGGCGAAACGGCGGATACCCTGGCGGCGATCGAGCTCGCGAAGTCGAAAGGGGCGACGATATTCGGTGTGTGCAACGTGGTGGGCTCGTCCATCGCCCGCGCTACGCATGCAGGCGCCTATACACACGCGGGGCCGGAGATCGGTGTGGCCAGTACGAAGGCATTTACGGCCCAGGTGACTGTGCTCACGCTGATGGCCATTGCCGTAGCCAAACGTAAAGGCACGATTTCCGAGGAAACTTACCGCCAGTTGCTGATCGAGCTCGAAACGATTCCCTCAAAGGTAGATAAGGTGTTTGAGAATGCGGCCAAAATCAAAGAGATCGCATTCATATTCACTTATGCACGCAACTTCATTTACCTGGGGCGCGGCCTGAACTTCCCTGTGGCATTGGAAGGCGCATTGAAACTGAAAGAAATTTCCTACATCCACGCCGAAGGTTACCCCGCGGCAGAGATGAAACACGGCCCGATCGCATTGATCGACGAGGATATGCCGGTGGTTTTCCTGGCTACGAAAGACAGTTCCTACGAAAAAATCGTGTCGAACATCCAGGAAGTGAAAGCCCGCAAAGGCCGCGTGATCGCGATTGTGACCGAAGGGGATACACTGATCCCCGGTATGGTCGATTTTGTGATCGAAGTGCCCAATACCCATGAAATTCTGACGCCGCTTGTTTCCGTGATCCCGCTGCAACTGCTATCGTACTACATTGCAGTGATGCGGGGCCGGAATGTAGATCAACCAAGAAACCTTGCCAAATCTGTTACCGTCGAGTAACGGAGGAGGGTGCCGGAGAGCGAGACTGTCATAGACGGTTTCGCTTTTTTGTTTTCAGGCAGGGATGAAAATAATGTTTCCCGGTTTTCGTTAGTTTTGCGCATGTTTGCCAACGGGACCTATTATATGTACAAATTCATTTTCGCGATTTTCCTGCCTGTGTCAGTGCTGTTTATCTCAGGTTGCAAAAAGGAAGGAGAACAAACCTATATCCCGAAACCCAAAGGCTACAACCGCATCGACCTGCCCAAGCACGGCTACCGCCAACTGACCGACGCGCATCCGTACACATTTCAGTATTCCAAATATGCGGTGGTGGAGCCCGACACGTTCAAAACGGCCGGAAAGGACTGGATTTTCATTAATTATCCCCAGTTTAAAGCCAATATCCAGATCACCTACAAGCCGCTGAACAACAATCCCGCATTGCTGAAAGCTTTCATTGATGATAGCTACAAACTCGCCAGCAAGCACCAGATCAGGGCGTCGTCTATCCAGGAGCAGCGGGTTTTGGGAAAGACGGGCCGCACGGCAATGCTGTTTAAAATTGAAGGTGATGTGCCGAGCCCGTACCAGTTTTATACGACCGATAGTTCCGGTCATTTTCTGAGGGGGGCCATTTATTTTCCAACTGCTACTAAAAATGACTCGCTGGCGCCTGTAATCGATTATTTACAGGCCGATATGTTGCAACTGCTCAACACGTTGGAGTGGCGATAATATTACCTCCCTGCTGTTGCGGCGGAAATCGGAAGGACGTATCTTTGAAAGTTAACACCTCAACAACTACCTCGATATGGCCCGGAAACAGCCCAAAAACCAACTCCTTCTTGATTACTCCGTCCGCGGTAACCGTATTGTCCTCCATTTGGGCCAGGTCGAAAGCCAAAGGATTGCGGACCATCTTTTTGAAGGCCTGGTGAATGGCGACTGGATGATCGAGCCGGCAGGTGAGGTGGCCGACATTTCCTACGCGCAGGATATTGTGCATCAGATCGGCCACAAGCTGCCGTACCCCGACGGCATCAAAATTGCGCAACTGCATAATGTTGACCCGCTTTTCAAAGGATTTTCAGCAATCTATCATCAAAAAGGATGGGTATTTGTGAATGCCGCCTCGGATATCAACGAGCGCAATTATCACATTCACTTGCTTACGGTTTCACTTGGACTGCATACGATTTACGCCAACACGGCCTCGCTCGCGGCCCGTTCGGAGCAGCTTATTTTTGAAGCATTACTACCTTTCGAAGAAGTGGAAAGCTTTTTCCGAAATGATATTTCCAAAATCCCGGAATTCCTGGCTTCGGATATTGCCAACTTCTTCAAGGTGCCGTTCCCTATGGTGCTGAAAAGGGCATTGAATCTGAAAATCATTACCGACGACCAATACCGCAGCTTCATGACCGTCAACCCGAGCGCCGCTGCCAAACCACGGGAGCTGTTCTTTTCAAAAGACGGCAGCATCGATGACCTGGAAGCGCAGCTTTTTTCGGGGGAATAAGGGGCTATTTCACATTCATATTGCTCAGATCGGGCAGGGGACTCACGGATGTCCAGCCTCCGTCGACAATCAGGCTTTGCCCTGTAATGTGCCCCGAATGGGGAGAGAGCAGGAACAATGCGGCATTGGCAATGTCTTCACAAATGGCCGGCCTGCCCATGGGCGTAATCGCCGACCAAGTTTTGGGATACGTCGGGTCCTCCGCTAGCGTCCGTTCGGTCAACGTCGCACCCGGCGCCACGGCGTTAATGGTAATGCCGTGCGGGGAAAGTTCAAGCACGAGATTTTTGGCCAGCATTTCCAACCCGGCCTTCGTCATTGCATAGGCCCCGAGAAACTGATGTGCCTGGTGCCCTACCACCGACGACATCAGCAATATCCTGCCGCCTGACTTCTGCTTCCGCATTTGCTTCGCAGCCGCCTGCGTGAGCAGGAAAGAGCCCATCAGGTTTACTTCGAGTACTTTTCGCAGGTTTTCAACGGGGTAATCGAAGAAATCTCCGAAGAGGGTAATGCCCGCATTGCATACGGTCAATGTCAGTTTGCCGAAGCATTTCACAGCCTCGTCGACCATGGCGTCGATGACTTCCGGCTGGGAGGCGTCGCCGGCGAAAGCCACACATTCGCCCTCCTTGTTCCGTATTTTCTTGGCAGCCTCGGCGGCGAGGGCCTTGTTGGTATCGTTCAGGATAACTCCGGCGCCCTGGCAGGCCAGTTGTTTGGCTATCTCAAAACCGATCCCTTGTCCGGCTCCGGTGACGATGGCGACGTGGTTATCAAAAAGTTGACTGCTCATTGTAATGCTATTTGAAAGGTGGTAATGTGCCGGACCCGTGTACCGGCAGCCCGAACGCAGGAACATCGGTCCGGCACATTACCAGCCCGTTAATGCGAATCTCTTGTTACCTTATCGCCCGAACCGCCTTTGAGGAAGTCCAGGTCGGCGCCCTCGTGCGCCTGCGTCACGTGGGCTATGTGCAAGTGCACGTAACCCCGGTTGTAGCCCAATTCGAGCGGTTTCCAATGTTGCCGGCGGCGTGCCAGCTCTTCGTCGGATACTTCCAGATGAAGCTTTCTGTTTTCCACATCCAGCTCAATATAGTCGCCGTCCTGTACCAATGCGAGGTTCCCTCCCACAGCGGCTTCGGGCGACACGTGCAAAACAACCGTTCCAAAACCGGTTCCACTCATCCGGCCGTCAGAAATGCGTACCATGTCGATCACGCCTTGCGCGAGCAGCTTTTTAGGTAACGACATATTGCCCACCTCCGGCATGCCCGGGTAGCCTTTCGGCCCTACATTTTTCAATACCAGTATGCTGTTTTCATCCACATCCAGGTCCGGATCGTCGAGGCGGAGTTTATAATCGTCGATATCCTCGAAAACAATCGCTTTGCCGCGGTGCTGCATCAACTCCGGTTTCAGGGAAGCCGAGGGTTTAATCACCGCGCCATTCTCGCAAAGGTTACCCCGCACGACGGCCAGGCCTGTCAGATCTTTAATAGGCTCTTCCATAGTGCCGATCACTTCCGGGTTGAAGCATTCCGCGCTTGCGGCGTTCTCGGCCATTGTTTTACCATTAGCCGTAATCACCGACTGGTGCAATATGCTGCTGAGCTCCTTGATCACCACCGGTAAGCCGCCCGCATAATAGAAGTCTTCCATAAAATACCCGCCGGAAGGCTGCAAGTTGAGTAATAGCGGTATTTTCTTGCAGAGGTCGTTAAAATCATCCAGATTCAAATCCACTCCAATACGGCCTGCAATCGCGAGCAAGTGAATCACAAAGTTGGTAGAACCGCCAATCGCCGCATTGATCATGATCGCATTTTCGAATGCCTCGCGGGTGAGGATCTGCGACAGGCGCAGGTCTTCCTTCACCATATCCACAATGCGCCGGCCGGATAAATGCGCCAGTACCTTCCGCCGCGAATCCGCCGCTGGGATAGCCGCATTCTCGGGCAATGTAAGTCCCAGCGACTCCACCATACAAGCCATCGTAGACGCTGTGCCCATTACCGCACAGTGGCCGTCGGAGCGGCACATGCAGGCTTCGGCGGTGTAGAGTTCTTCCTGCGTGAGCTCGCCCTTGCGGTGCATTTCGCTGAAACGCCACACGTCGCTGGTAGCGATGGTTTTGCCCCGGTAGCGCCCCGTGAGCATCGGTCCGCCGGACACGACGATGGTAGGAATGTCCACGCTCGCCGCGCCCATGACGAGCGAAGGCGTCGTTTTATCGCAGCCGCAAAGCAACACCACACCGTCGATCGGGTTGGCGCGGATGGACTCTTCTACGTCCATACTCGCGAGGTTGCGGTAGAGCATCGCCGTGGGTTTGATAAGCGTTTCGCCCAGCGACATCACCGGAAATTCGAGCGGAAAGCCGCCCGCTTCCCACACGCCACGTTTCACCGACTCGGCCAGCTCGCGGAAATGCCCGTTACAGGGCGTGAGCTCCGAAAATGTATTACAAATGCCGATCACCGGCCGTCCTTCAAACTCATCAGAAGGGTAACCCTGGTTTTTCATCCAGGCGCGGTAAATGAAACCGTCCTTACCCGATTTGCCAAACCAGCCCCTGCTGCGCAACTTGTTTTCTTCCATTATTCGCCCTATTTTATGTCTAATCAGAAAAGGAGCCGGGGAGTAAAAACTAATTCCGGGTACCCTTTAAAATAAAAATCGTATATTCGGCTAACACGTGCCCGGTATTCTCCATGCTCTTTTTTAGAAATTATAATCTGTTGCTTTTCTTGACTTTACAGCTGGCAGCCCTGCCCATTCACGCACAGTACCATTCGGATAATTTCATCGAAAAATTACTAAAAAAGCATCCGGAACGCTTCTCGGCGATCCTGCAAAATCCTGATAAATACAAGGTACAGGTGCTCTACACGAAGATCGACCGGAGTAAAAACAACGTTCCGCACTTTACTACGCATCGCTACCGGGTGAATACCGGGGAGTATTTTTATCCGGCTAGCACGGTTAAGCTACCGGCAGTTGCACTCGCATTTGAAAAACTGAACAAACTGGGGATCGACAAGTACACGCCCGTGTTTACGGATGCTGTGAGGCCCGAGCAGACTGCCGTGAAGGCCGATACCAGTTCGGAAAACGGGCTGCCGTCGGTAGCGCATTATGCCAAAAAGATATTACTGGCCAGCGATAACGACGCATTCAACAGGCTATACGAGTTTATTGGCCAGCAGGAATTCAACGACAGCCTGCATAGCAAGGGATTTAAGGACGCCCGCATTCTCCATCGCCTCGATTCGCCGATCGGGCCGGAAAACAATCGTTATACCAATCCAATCCGGTTTGAGCAGGACGGCAAGATCGTTTTTGAGCAGCCCGCGAGGTATAATGAACATGAATACAATGCGCCGGGACCTATTATGCTGGGTAAAGGCTACATGAAAGACGGCGCATTGGTGAACGAGCCCTTTGATTTTACCAAAAAGAACTTCTTTCCGCTCGAAGAACAGCACCGGTTGCTGAAAACGCTTTTCTTCCCCGACCAGGTACCGGCATCGCAGCGTTTCCATCTGACGGAGGACGATTATCGGTTTATATACCAGTACATGTCGCAGTTCCCGGTGGAAACGAGTTACCCGGCGAGTTATACCGATGATTATTACGATGGTTATGTGAAATTCCTACTTTTTGGAGCAACGAAAACGCGCCTTCCGCGCCATATCCGGCTTTTCAATAAGTGTGGAGATGCCTACGGCTTCCTGCTCGACAATGCCTACATCGCCGATTTCGAAAAAGGAATAGAGTTTATGGTGACCGCCGTGATCTACTGCAACGAGGACGGCGTTTTTAATGATGATAAGTACGACTACGACACCGTCGGCTTCCCGTTCATGGCGAATCTGGGGAAGACATTCTTCGAATACGAACTCGACCGTAAGCGTCCGAACCGCCCCGATTTAAGTCGCTTTGAGGTGGAATACGATAAGTGATCAGCGGGTTTTGAACTTCAACCGCGGTGCGATCTGGCAAATGTAGAGGTTAATAAGGTGCCCGATGATCAGCAAAGCCGACCCTACGTAGCCCAGCCAGGAGAATACCTGATGACGGCCTTCGAAAATCAGTGAAATCGCGAAGATGACCAATGCACTCCAAAGCAGCACGCGAATACCCGTGGAACGGTGGTCGCGGGTAGCGTAATAAACGGCAATGCCGTTGATGAGGATAAACAGGTAATCCAGCGAAATGAGGCCGATATGTGCGTGGTTATGCGTCGCTACCGACGACCCGAGCGCCAATGCAGGAACCAGTATGCAATGGATAATGCACAACACGGATCCTAAAATCCCAATGTAGTCGGCCCTGCCATGTGAGTGTACTGCTTTCATTTCCTACATACAATAATGTTGCAAAAATAACACCCTCGGTCCGAACTTGCAACGGGGTTGCAGAATATTTTTAGCTAATGGTGCCCCGGTCCATGAAAGTGTAATCGGAATCCTTGGAATTTGAACCGGTTAGAACTTAACTTTGGCGGGAAAGGTTTTAGAAGGGAGGAATTATTAAACTGTTGGAAACAATGGACCAGTTAAGAGAAACGCTGAAAGTACATCACCTGCGCACGACCACGTGCCGCGAGGACGTGCTTTCAACATTTATTAACCGAAAAAACGCATTATCGCACGGAGACCTGGAAGGGGAGTTAGGGGAGAATTACGACCGTGTAACCATATACAGGACACTCAAAACGTTCCTCGAAAAAGGCATTATACACAAGGTGCTCGATGATGAAGGACTGCGTTATGCATTGTGCTCGCACAGTTGTTCGGAGGAAAAGCATCAGCACGACCATATCCATTTCAAATGCAGCTCGTGCGGCGAAACCAACTGCCTCGAAAACCTGCACATTCCGGCGGTGCAGTTGCCGGAGGGTTACCATCCCGAGCATTTTAATCTGCTGATACAGGGCGTTTGTCCCAAATGCAACTAAACAAAAAGAGGCTGTCTCAAAAAGGCAGCCTCTTTGCATTTTCTGGGTTTTGCCAATTTTCTGGTATTGATTATCTTTAGATATTAGCAATCCAGGATCGATGGCCCGACGACAACCTACCTTCAAGCCTTATA
>Ga0209676_1000453_pt1 | contig 69137 bp, 68 predicted proteins | sample AraplaCvi_mLB_r2_FD_184282 | JGI IMG/M metagenome (GOLD analysis project Ga0209676, IMG submission 184282) | Arabidopsis root microbial communities from North Carolina, USA - plate scrape MF_Cvi_mLB_r2 (SPAdes) (version 2) | ecosystem: Host-associated > Plants > Roots > Endosphere | place: USA...
GTCGCCCTCCTGCACCCACCAGAGACGGTCGTGCTTTTCCCTCAGGTCATCCGATAACCTGAAACTGGTTAAGATATTGTTGGTGAAGCGCCCAAAGGCCTGCTGCGGCGATGGCGACCCCATAGGGAACCTCGACCGGCTTGTCCGAAGGACGCAATTTCATAAGGATAAGCATCACCGCCGAGAGGACGCCACCCCCGATGGCCATGACCATCAGTGTCGGCATGAACAGCGGCAGGGGGATCCAGAGCATCACGGCGCCGATCATTTTCACGTCGCCGCCGCCCATCGCGCCGATTGCGAACAGCCCGGCAAAGACGAGAAAGACCGCAAAGGCGGCACCGAACTGGAACGGCACATCGGGCCAGAGCGCAAGGCCGCTCGCAATCCAGAAGGGGATCGCGAGCAACGCCATCGCGGCGTTGAGTTCGTTGGAGATGGTGCGCGACCTGATGTCGCTGATTGCCGCGGCAATCATCAACAGGCCGAGTACAGCCATCAAACCGAGCGAGATCGTGCCGCTATCCATGGGCTGTCTCCTACGCAACATGGCTTACTAAAGAGTAACCATGTCCACGCACGGCGCCGCCGCTTGCATTCCGCGGTCCAACGGATATGCGGCGAGCATGAGCAATGCGCCGCCATCAGCCACCGATGTATTGATCGTGGGCGCCGGGATTGCGGGCGCCAGCCTGGCGGCAGCGCTTGCGCCCTGGCGCCGTGTCATGCTGGTCGAGGCGGAGGATGCGCCCGGTTATCACGCGACCGGCCGATCGGCAGCCTTCTGGCACGAAAGCTATGGCGGGATCGGGGTGCAGCCGCTGACCCATGCGTCGCTGGCGGCGTTGAACAATCCGGACCCCGAATTTTCGGAGCATGGTTTCCTGTCACCGCGCGGCGCATTGACGCTGGGGCAACGATCCGAAGCTGCGGCGGTCGACGCCTTTGCCGCCGAATTCGCGGCGCAAGGCGTCGATGTCGTGCGCATGTCGGGCGCGGCGGTGGCCGATATGGTTCCGGGCCTTCGCCCCGAATGGACTGAGGCCGCTTATGAAGCGGCGTGCCGCGACATCGACGTCGGCGGCCTGCACGCGGCCTATCTTCGCGCCGCGAGGCGCGCAGGCGCGACGCTGGTCACGCGCGCGCCGTTACGACGGGCACGCCGCGTCGGCGATGGCTGGGATGTCGAACTGGGCAGCGAGCGGGTCCGCGCGGCGCTGATCGTCAACGCCGCCGGGGCATGGGCGGACGAAGTTGCGGTCGCATGCGGTATCGCGCCTGTCGGTATCCAGCCCTATCGCCGCACGGTGATGCAGGTTCGCCTGGGCGTTCCGGTTCCCGCCGACCTGCCGCTGGTCATCCACGTCGGCGGCGAATTTTATTTCAAGGGGCAGAGCGAGGGGCGCGTCTGGCTGACCCCGCACGACGAGACGCCGACCGCGCCGCACGACGCCGCGCCCGAGGAACTGGACGTCGCGCTTGCAATCGACCGGATGCAGTCGGTCGTCGACTGGCCGGTCGTCGCGGTCGAACGTAAATGGGCGGGGCTACGCAGCTTCGCGCCCGATCGCATCCCGGTTTTCGGCGCCGATCGGCACGAAAAGGCTTTCATCTGGTGTGCGGGGCAGGGTGGCTTCGGTATCCAGACCGCGCCGGCGATCGCGGCCTTGCTCGCTACCGAGCTCGGTGCTCCGCCGCCGGAGGGCGCCATCGGGCGCGTCGATCCCGCACCCTTTGCACCATCGCGCTTCGCCTGATCCATCTGATCGCTTGCACGGCGAAACGACTGGATTAACATAAGTTTGGCCCTGCCACCCCCGGCAAGGCCCGACCCGTGGAGGATGGCATGGCCCATTATTTCGAGATCAAGAAGAACAAGGCCGGCGAATTTGTCGCCTATTTCAAATATAATAGCGAACCCATCTTCTGGACCGAAGGCTATAGCAGCAAAGCCTCCGCGAAAAATGCGATCGAGTCGATCCTGAAGAACGGCCCGGGCGCCGAAGTCCGCGAAACCGAGTGATATCAGCGCGCGGGTGCCCTCTGCGCCCGCGCCACTTCGAGGGCGGCGTCACTAGCCAGCGTATCGGCCAGTTCATTGTCGCCGTGGCCCGCGTGACCCTTGACCCAGATCCACTCGACCTTGTGCCGTGCGTTTTCCTTGACCAGCCGCTGCCACAGGTCGGCATTGGCGACCGGCTTTTTGGCTGCGGTTTTCCAGCCGTTCTTTTGCCAGCCGAAAACCCATTTGGTGATCCCGTCGCGGACATAAACGCTGTCGGTCGACAGTTCGACGTTACAACTGCGCTTGAGCGCGGCGAGCGCCTCGATCGCCGCCATCAACTCCATGCGATTGTTCGTCGTGTCGGGTTCGCCGCCCGACAATGTCTTTACGACATCGCCCCAGCGCAGCACGGCGCCCCATCCGCCCGGGCCGGGGTTGCCCTTGCATGCGCCGTCGGTCGCGACGATCACGGTCTTGCCGGTGTTTTCGCTCATCGGGCGGCGAACAGGCTGGCAGCGTCGGCGGCGCTGTAGCGCTGCAGGCGGGCAAGGAACGGCGACGGATCCTTGCGCGTGACGAGCGCGTCGGCGGGCGTGTGCACCCAATCGTGCGCGCGGGTGAGCAGAAAGCGCAGCGATGCGCCGCGCGCGAGCAGCGGCAGCGCGGCGACTTCGGCGTCCGACAGGGTGATTTCGCGGGCGTAGCCGCGCATCAGCGCCGCGGCGCGGGCGGGGTCGCAATGCTTGCCGTCGGACGAAAAGGCCCAGGATGCGTGCGTGATCACGAGGTCATAGGCGCGAAAGTCGCTCGCGGCGAAATAGAAGTCGATGAGGCCGGTGACCCGGTCGCCGAGCATCAGGACATTGTCGGGAAACAGATCGGCGTGGATGACATGCGCGGGCAGATCGTTCGGCCAATGGGCGTCGAGGTACGCCAGTTCGTCGTCGACGATCGATTGAAGTCCAGGCAGCACGGCATCGAGGTCGCCGGTTGCTTCGGCGACGCCGCGCCAGTGATCGTGTCCCATGCTGTTCGCGCGCGCGCCCGTATAGCATTCGAGCGCGCGGTGCATCGCGCCGAGCGCGGCGCCCGCCGCTTCGCACTGGGCCGGGATCGGCTGGGTCAGCGAAATGCCGGGCAGGAACTGGATGACGCACGCCGCGCGGCCCGACACCTGCTGGATCGCGTGGCCTTCGCGGTCGCGGATCATCGCCGGGACCGGGCAGTTCTGGCTGGCGAGATGGTTCAGCAGGTCGACGAAGAAAGGCAGGTCGCCCTCGCTGACCCGCTTTTCATAGAGCGTCAGAATGAAGCGGCCGCCCGTCGTCTCGAGCAGGAAATTGCTGTTCTCGACGCCCTCGGCAATGCCTTTGCACGATACGACGGTGCCGATGTCGTATTTGGCGACGAGCGCAGCAAGGTCGTCGGGTTCGACGTGCGTATAGACGGCCATCAGGCGGGTTCGAGTCCGCGTGGCAGCTTGAACACCATATTTTCCTCGGCGGTGACGACGACGTCTTCGACGATCGGGCGAACCGATGCGACGGCGTCGATCACTTCGCGAACCAGCTTTTCGGGTGCGCTGGCGCCGGCGGTGATGCCCAGCGTGCCGATGTCCGTCAGCCAGACGGGGTCGATATCGGTGCCGCGCTGGACGAGGTGCGCGGGGGTTCCCAGCCGTTCGGCGACTTCGACGAGCCGAAGGCTGTTCGAACTGTTGGGCGCGCCGATGACGATCATGCGATCGCACTGTCCGGCGATCGCCTTCACCGCGTCCTGACGGTTCGACGTCGCGTAGCAAATGTCTTCGCCGCGTGGGCCGGAGATCGCGGGGAAGCGGTGCTGGAGCGCCGCGATGATGTCGCGCGTATCGTCGACCGACAGCGTCGTCTGGGTGAGGAAGGACAGCATTTCGGGATCGGCAGGCGACAGCGCCGCCACATCGTCGACCGATTCGACCAAAGTCATCGCACCTTCGGGAAGCTGGCCCAGCGTGCCGATGACTTCGGGGTGGCCGGCGTGGCCGACAAAGACGATATGCCGTCCGGCATCATAGACGCGCTCGGCCTGACGATGCACTTTCGACACCAAAGGACACGTCGCGTCGATATAGTCGAGCCCGCGCATTTCGGCCTTCGCCGGCACCGCCTTGGGCACGCCGTGCGCGCTGAATACGACCGGCACGCCATCGGGAACCTGGTCGAGCGATTCGACGAAAATCGCGCCCTGCGCCTTCAGTGTGTCCACGACGTAGCGGTTGTGGACGATTTCGTGCCGGACATAGACGGGCGCGCCATATTTCTGCAGCGCCAGTTCAACGATACGGATCGCGCGGTCGACGCCCGCGCAGAAGCCGCGCGGCGCCGCGATCAAAACCTTGAGTTCTGCCGCTTCGCTGCCGCTGGCGGGCATCATCGGATGGGGAGCGTTCATGATGCGGGCGCTCTAGCGCAGCAAGCCATATGGGGTAAAGCCGCTTCGTCTTGAGTTCTCTTTGTTGCGCCGCGTTCATCGCACCGATAAGAAGCGGCGCGCATGACGCGGGATCGATTGTCCCGACGCCTGTCAAAGCGCCTGATTGGAAAGCCCGTTTATCATGATGTCCATTTCGTCTCCGTCCCGTAAGTTCCTGACCGTGCTCTGCTGCACGGCAGCCATGGCGACGGTGGCGGGCTGCGCGAAGGACAATGAAATCGACGTTGCGGGCGGCGTCGGGATTACCGCGACACGCAGCACATGCCCGGCGGTGGCGGTGCCGCTGCACACCGGCGACGTTACGTTGTTCGACCCCGCGACGAGCCGCGACGCACGCGCCGTCGACGTCGTCGCCGCGATCACCAATGTCGTGCCCGTCTGCAACGACGCCGCCGAGAAGGTTTACCAACTCGCGAGCTTCGATGTTGTGGCTACCCGCCGCGACGCCGGACCGGCGCGCACCGTGACTTTGCCCTATTACGCCACCGTGCTGCAGGGCGGCACCGCTGTCGTTGCAAAACGTCTTGGCAATGTCGCCGTGACTTTCGCCGAAGGGCAGGTGCGCGGCACGGGCCGGGCGCAGGCGTCGGCCTATGTCGATCGCGCCGCGGCGACGCTGCCCGCCGATATCCAGGAACGCATCACGCGCAAGCGCAAGGCGGGCGACCAGGATGCCGCGATCGATCCGCTCAGTCTTCCCGAAGTGCGCGCCGCGGTGCAGCGCTCGAGTTTCGAACTGCTCATCGGGTTCCAGCTGACGCAGGACCAGCTCGAATATAACGTCCGACGATAAGCCCGCGGCGGCGTTCCTGCGCCGTACGCATCGTTTCGCCCCGCGCGCCAATCGGCGACGCGGGGCTTTTCGCGCCCGCCCAGCTGTTATAGGGCGCGCGCAAGACTTTCCTGATCGAAGATAGGCCAGCCCCGTGACCCTGTTCAGCCGCTTTTCCAACCATATCGATGCCGCGCTCGATGCGCTTGTCGCCCGCGACGCCCTGCCGAGCGGTCTCGATCGTAGCGCGATCAGCGTCGAGCCCCCGCGCGATCCCGCGCACGGCGACGTCGCGACCAACGCTGCGATGGTGCTTGCGAAGCCCGCGGGCATGAACCCGCGCGCGCTCGCCGACCTGCTCGTCGCCGAACTTGGCGCACTGGGCGAGGTGACCGAGGCGAGCGTCGCCGGTCCCGGCTTCATCAACCTGCGCCTTGTCGACGACAGCTGGCGCGACGAACTCGCGCTGATCTTCAGCGAGGGTGGCGATTATGGCCGCTCGACGATCGGGCAGGGGCGGCGCGTCAATGTCGAATATGTCTCCGCGAACCCGACCGGCCCGATGCACGTCGGCCATTGCCGCGGCGCCGTCGTCGGCGATGCGCTCGCCGCGCTGCTCGAATATGCCGGGCACGAGGTGATCCGCGAATATTATGTCAATGACGCGGGCGGCCAGGTCGATGTGCTCGCGCGCTCGGTGCACATGCGGTATCGCGAGGCGCTTGGCGAGGATATCGGCGCGATCCCCGAGGGGCTCTATCCCGGCGACTATCTGATGCCTGTCGCGGACAAGTTGGCGGTCGAATATGGCGACCGCTTCGTCGGGGCGCCCGAAAGTGCGTGGCTCGGGCTGTTCCGCGCCGAGGCGGTCAGCGCGATGATGGACATGATCCGCGCCGACCTCGCCAAGCTCGGCATCCATCACGACCTCTTCTCTTCGGAAGCCGAATTACAGGCCGAGGGTAAACCCGAAGCCGCCGAAAAATGGCTGCGCGATCACGATCTCGTTTACGACGGCCAGCTCGAAGCGCCGAAGGGCGAGACCCCGGAGGATTGGGAGCCCGTCGAGCTGCCGCTGTTCCGCTCGACGCAGTTCGGCGACGATCAGGATCGTCCGATCAAGAAGTCGGACGGCAGCTGGACCTATTTCGGCGCCGACCTCGCCTATCATTTCCAGAAGAGCCAGAACGCCGACGAGCTGATCGACATCTGGGGCGCCGACCACGCGGGCACGGTGAAGCGGATCAAGGCTGCGGTCGCGGCGCTGACCGGCGGCAAGACCCGCTTCGACGTCAAACTGGTGCAGATGGTCCGGCTGCTCAAGAACGGGGAACCGTTCAAAATGGGCAAACGGACAGGCAATTTCATAACGCTCGCTGATCTTGTTGCCGAAGTCGGCAAGGACGCGGTGCGCTTCACGATGCTGACGCGCAAGGCCGACGCGCAGATGGATTTCGACTTCGCCAAGGTCGTCGAGGCGTCGCGCGACAACCCCGTCTGGTACCTGCAATATGCCAATGCCCGTATTTCGCGGCTGCGAAAAAAGGCCGCTGATGCCGGTATTGAGCTGCCAGCGCCCGCTCCGGCGCGTCTCAACGCGCATGAACTGGGCCTCGTGAAATTGCTCGCTCAGTTCCCGCGGATTGTCGAGGCGGCCGCCTCGGCGCGCGAACCGCACCGGATCGCCTTCTATCTCGCCGACGTCGCGGCGGCGTTCCACGCCTGGTATAATCTGGGCAATGATGATCCGGGCCTTCGGATCGTTCTCGACAATGATCCCGAATTGACCGCGACGCGGCTTTATTTGGCCGACGGAATCGGGCAAGTCATCCGTAACGGGCTGTCCCTGATGGGGGTAGAGGCGCTCGAGGAGATGGTTTGATGGCCGGCGACAGGAATGCAGAGCAGGGGGATGCGGGTCTCGGTCTCGAAGACGAGGATCGGCTGCCTTGGCTGGAAGCCGCCGACGGGTTTGAGGAAGACGGCGAAGTATCGCCCGCGCGCTTGCTCGTCATGGTGCTCGGCGGCTTGCTGCTGATCGGCGCCGTGCTAGGCGGCCTGTGGTGGATCCAGAACGGCGGCGCGCGCGGCAACGGCGAATTGATCGCGGCGCAGCAGGGCGACTATAAGGTCGCGCCCAAGAATGACGGTGCCAAGGCGTTCGAGGGCGAGGGCGATGCCAGCTTCTCGGCGAGCGAAGGCGCCGAGCCCGCGGGCAAGGTCGATCCGAGCCGTATGCCCGAAGAGCCCGCGGTGACGCCGCAGGAGCGCGAAGCGGCGGCGACCAAGACGGCTGCCGACAAGGCTGCGGCGGCGAAGGCGAGTGCTGCCAAGGCTGTTCCGGCGGACAAGGCGAAAGCCAAACCCGCGGCGACCTCGGCCAAGACGCCCGATGCCGAAGCAAAGGCCGCGCCCGCGTCATCGGGATCGGCGATGATCCAGCTTGGCGCGTTCAGCAGCGATGCCGCAGCGGCGAAGGCTTGGACCAGCCTGTCGAAGCGTTTTGCCTATCTGGCCGAGCTCAACAAATCGGTTTCGCCGGCGAAAGTAGGCAATGGAACCGTTTATCGCCTGCGCGTTTCGGCAGGAACGACGGCCAACGCCACGAATTTGTGCGGAAAATTGCGCGTCGCCGGTGAAAATTGCGTCGTCGTTCGCTGATTCGGCCCGCTTGGCCGCAGACTCCGTTGGTGCAATGCTGCCGCTATGGCATGCTGCGCATTCTGGTTATCGCCTGAGGGGGCGGCGACCGATGGAGTTTGACGCACGATGATACCCGCAATTTTCGGCCTGTCGGGCCTGACCCTCACCGACGACGAGCGCGCCTTCTTTCGCGATAGCGACCCTGCGGGCTATATTCTCTTCGGGCGCAACATCGAAAACCGCGAGCAATTGCGGCGCCTGACCGACGAGCTACGCGCTCTCGACGGACGGACAAATTTGCCCATCCTGATCGATCAGGAAGGCGGCCGCGTTGCGCGCATGCGATCGCCCGAGTGGCCGCTTTTCCCGAGTGGTGCGGCATTCGACGCGCTCTATGACCGCGCCCCGGCCAGCGCGATCGAGGCGGCGCGGCTGAACGCGATGGCGCTTGCCGTGATGCTGGCCGAGGTCGGGATCACCGTCGATTGCCTGCCGCTGCTCGATGTGCGCCAGCCGGGCGCGAGCGATGTCATCGGCGACCGTGCACTCGGCAGCGAGCCGATGCGCGTCGCCGCGCTGGGCCGTGCAATCCTGGGCGGATTGCAGGCCGGCGGCGTCGTCGGCATCGTCAAGCATATCCCGGGGCACGGCCGCGCGCTGCTCGATACGCATGAAGCGCTGCCGACGGTCGATGCGCCAGACCGCGATCTTCAGACCGATCTTGCGCCCTTTGCGGCGCTGCGCGACGCGGCGATGGCGATGACGTGCCACGTCATCTTCGAAGCGTGGGATCCCGACCGGCCCGCGACGCTGTCGCCGATCGTCATCGACAGCGTCATTCGCCAGCGCATCGGCTTTCACGGCCTGCTGATGACCGACGATCTCGACATGAAGGCGCTGTCGGGCGACGTACCCTCGCGCGCCGCCGATGCGATCGCCGCGGGCTGCGACATCGCGCTCAACTGCTGGGCGAAGATGGACGATATGGTCGGGATCGCCAATGCGCTCGATCCGATCAGCACGGTTTCGCGTGCGCGGCTCGAAGGCGCGATGGACCGCATTGCGGGCGATGGCGACGAGCGGCCCTTTGCAACCCTGGTCGATCAGCGCGACGCGCTGCTCGCGACCGCCTGATCCGCCGATGGACGGCCTGCCGCTCGATTTCGAAATCGCACCGGCAGCGCCAGAACGCGACGACGCCTTCCAGCTTACGTTCGAAAGCTGGGAAGGGCCGCTTGATCTTTTGCTGACGCTGGCGCGCAGCCAGAAGGTCGATCTCAAGCAGATTTCGATCTTGGCGCTGGTCGAGCAATATCTGACCTTCATTGCCGAGGCGCGCGAACTGAAGCTGGAGGTCGCCGCCGACTATCTCGTCATGGCGGCGTGGCTGGCGTACCTCAAATCTGCGCTGCTACTGCCGAAGGACCCGCTTGAGGATCCGTCGCCCGACGAGCTTGCGCTGCGGTTGCAACTGCGCTTGCAACGGCTGGCGGCGATGCGCGAGGCGGCGGCGCGGCTTCTGGCGCGCGATCGTGTAGGACGCGATGTCTTCCTGCGCGCGAAGCCGGAGGGGCTGCGCGACGTGAAGCTGCGGCGCTGGGATGCCAGCCTTTTCGATATTCTATCGGCTTATGGGCAGGTCAAGCTTCGCAGCGAGCCGGTCGTCCATATGGTTTCGCGCCGTCCGGTGATTACGCTCGATGCCGCGCTCCATCATCTCCAGCGGATGATCGGGGTCAAGATGGACTGGGCCGAGCTGTCGGATTTCCTGCCGGCGGACTATGACGGCCCGCTGCGCCGTTCGGCAATCGCGTCGAGCTTTGTCGCGGCGCTGGAATTGGCGCGGCAGGGCCGTGTCGACTTGAAACAAGACGGCGCGTTCGAGCCGCTCTATCTGAAGGCTGCACAGGCATGATCGACGATCTGGAGCGCGCGATAGAGGCGATGCTGTTCGCCAGCGACGAGGCGCTCGACGCGCGCCAGGTGGCGAACCGGCTTGGCGACGAAATGACGCCGGGTGAGGTGCGCGCGATTATCGTCAGGATTGCGGCGCGTCACGACGGCAGCGGGATCGAACTCGTCGAGCGCGGCGGGCATTGGCATTTTCAGACCCCCGCCGATCTGGCGCATCTGCTTCGCCGCGAGCGTGACGATCCGCGCAAGCTGTCGCGCGCGGCCGCCGAGGTGCTCGCGATCGTTGCCTATCATGAGCCGGTGAGTCGCGCCGAAATCGAAGCGATCCGCGGTGTGCAGACGTCGAAAGGAACGCTCGACGTGTTGATGGAGGCCGAGTGGGTCGCGCCCGCGGGGCGCCGCGAGGTGCCGGGGCGACCACTCATCTACAAAACGACCGACGCTTTCCTGCAACATTTCGGCCTCAACAGCCGCAAGGACCTGCCGGGAATCGACGATCTCCGCGCAGCCGGCCTGCTCGACCCCGTCGACCTCGCTTTTGAGGAGGCGGTAGGCGAACTGGACCTAGTAAAAGACGGTGAAGAGGCCTAGATGGGCCCTTCAAGGAGACGATAAATGGGTAGCTTCAGCATCTGGCACTGGCTCGTGGTCGGGATTCTCGTCCTGCTGCTGTTCGGCAAGGGCCGTTTTTCGGACATGATGGGCGATGTCGCCAAGGGCATCAAAAGCTTCAAAAAGGGCATGTCGGAAGACGACGTGCCGCCCGCCGCGCCGAAGCATATCGAGGGCCAGCGCGCTCCCGACCTGAGCGCGACGCCGACCCCCACCGCGGAAACCGAGAACCGCTGATTTCGGCCGTCTGCGGGATTGGGCTAAAACATGTTTGACGTTGCGCCCACCGAGTTGCTGCTCGTGGTGCTGGTGGCCTTGGTGGTTATCGGCCCCAAGGACCTGCCCAAGGCGATGCGTTTCGTCGGCAAATGGATGGCAAAGGCGCGCGGCATGGCGCGCCATTTCCGGTCCGGGCTCGACACGATGATGCGCGAAGCCGAACTGGAAGAGCTCGAAAAGCAATGGCGCGAGCAGAATGACGCGATCATGCGCGAATTTCCGCGCGTTGACGATGTGACGGCATCGCCGGCACCCGCGACGACAACAGCCTCAGAAGCAACGAACGAGCCGGTGACCGAAGCCGACATCGATCAAGCGGCGGCGGCCACGCCGCCCGAAACGCACGCGATACCGCCCAAGGACGGTCCGCTGCCATGACCGACGAAACACCGCTCCTGACCTCCGACGAGGATGGCGGCGGCGGCAAGATGCCGCTGCTCGACCATCTGATCGAACTGCGTTCGCGGCTACTGAAATCGCTGCTCGCGGTCGGCATCGCCTTTGGTGTGTGCCTTTACTACGCGCGGCCGATTTTCGGGATTCTTGTCCAGCCGCTGGTTCGCGCCGGGCAGGGGAAGCTGATCTATACCCAGTTGTTCGAAGCGTTTTTCGTCGAGATCAAGGTGGCGCTGTTCGCGGCGACGATGATCGCTTTTCCGGTGATCGCGAACCAGCTTTGGAAATTCGTCGCACCGGGGCTTTTCAAGCAGGAAAAGCGCGCATTGCTGCCGTTCCTGATCGCGACGCCGATCCTGTTCGCGATCGGCGCGAGCTTTGCCTATTTCATCACGATCCCGATCGCGCTGAAATTTCTGCTCGGCTATCAGGGCAATATCGGCGGGATCACGCAGGAAGCGCTACCCTCGGTCGGAAACTATCTGAGCTTCACGATGCAGTTCATCATGGCGTTCGGCATCGCATTCCTGCTGCCGATCCTGCTGATGCTCATCGAGCGGTCGGGTCTGGTGACGCGCGAGCAGCTCGTTTCGGCGCGGCGCTATATGATCGTTGCCGCCTTTGCGATCGCAGCGGTTTTTACCCCGCCCGATATCCTGAGCCAGCTGTTGCTCGCGGTGCCGTTGGTGTTCCTGTACGAAATGTCCCTGCTCGCGATCTGGTTTACCCAGCGCCGACGCAAAACAGGCGCCGAAGAGGCGCCTGTCGAGCCTCTTGAAGAGGCTTAGGGTAAGTTAGTCTCAATCCCGATCAGTCGATGGCATCGCTGCCAGCTTGACCGACAGATTCGATGTCGCGACCGGCACCCTTTACCGTGTTGCAGCCAGCGACCAGAAAGCTTGCCATCAGGGCGAGAAGGATTGCGCGGTAACTCGTCATATTTCTACCTCTCAGGATGTTTTTTGCAAAATGGCCCGGCACGCTTCGAGGGGGGGGAGGGAATGCGGGCCGGGCCAATGTTGCTGAGCAGCGCTGCGGGGGGGCGATGACCGCTGCTCGAATGGGAAACGACCAATACCGCCGATAAGTTCCCAAAAAAAATTGCGATAATGAATTTTTTTTTGGAGCTTTTTGAATCGCTTGGATTTCAGGGACTTGCCCTCAAAGAGTGGTCAATCCGCTGAGCACCGCGAGCCCCAGGAAGGCCAGAAAGCCCATGGAATCGGTCGTCATGGTCACAAAGATGGAACTCGCGACGGCGGGATCCTGATCAAGCCGATCGAGCAGCAAGGGGATCGCGACCCCGGCGACGCCAGCGACAAAGATGTTCACGACCATCGCCGCGGCGATCACCACGCCAAGCTGCGGATTGCCGAACCACAATCCGGTCGCGGTGCCCGCGATCAGCGCGATCGTTCCGCCGTTGAGCAGCGCGATCTTCATTTCACGCCAGATTGCGCGCCAGCTGTTCGAATCGGTGAGCTGGTTCATCGCCAGCGCACGCACGGTGACCGCTAGCGTCTGCGTCCCCGCATTGCCGCCGACGCCCGCGACGATCGGCATCAGCGCGGCAAGCGCGACCATATGCTCGATCGCGCCGCCGAAAAATCCGACGATCGACGAGGCCAGCAGTGCCGTGCCCAGATTGGCGATCAGCCAGCGCACCCGCGCGCTGTATGTTTCGCGGATCGGTTCGTTGATGTCGCCGTCACCGGCACCCGACAGACGCAGGATATCCTCGCCCGCCTCTTCCTGAATGATGTGGACGACGTCATCGACCGTGATCATGCCAACGAGCCGTCCACCCTTGTCGACGACCGCGGCCGAAATCAGCGCATATTTCTGGAAGCGCAGTGCGACCTCTTCCTGATCCATGTCGACCGGGATCAATGTTTGCTCGCGCTTCATCACATCGCTGATCGCGATGTCGCGCGGGGTGCGGAGAATCCAGCTTAGCTGGCAGGTGCCGACCGGGCGGTGCCGCGGGTCGACGACGTAGATTTCCCAGAAATCGCTGGTCAGGTCGGTATCTTCGCGGAGCCGGTCGATCACGTCGCCGACGCTGACATGCTCAGGCACCGCGACGAGGTCGCGCTGCATCAGGCGACCGGCGGATTCCTCGGGGAAGGAGAGGGCGTCCTCGATCGCGGCGCGATCTTCGGGTTCCATCGCCTGGAGGACGGCCTGCTGCTCGTCCTCCTCCATATCCTCGATGATCGCGACGGCGTCGTCGGTATCGAGTTCGGACGCGAGTTCGGCAACTTGCTCGGGCGCGAGGAGATCGATCAGTTCCTCGCGAACATAATCGTTCATTTCCGCAAGCACGTCGGCGGACAGCATGTCGCCGAGGACCGCGGCGAGCATCGGGCGCTCGTCGGCGCGCGCGAGTTCGAACAGGTCGGCGATGTCGGCGGGGTGGAGTCGGCCGATGCGTTCGCGCGCGGCTTCGCTTTCGCCGGCCTCGGCCAACTCGATCACGTCGCGCACGAATTCGGGCTTGAGCCGGTCGTCCTCGTCGAGTTCGGTGTCGGTTTCGCGGGCCAGCTGTTCGCGGTCGCGGTCGTCGGCGGTGACGATATCTTCCGGCGGCAGGGAATCTTCGCGTTTGTCCATCGCGCGGTCCTCCCTGACTATTGCGGCGTCCGAGCCTTCCCCTAGTGCCGCCGCCCGCCGATGGCAACGCCGCGGGCGCCTTTTCGCGATTTAATGCGTGGCTTTGGCGGCTCGCCCCGCTATGGGACCGGCAACTTAGACCGCAGGAGTTCTACCATGTCCGACACTCTCACCCTTTCGCTGTCGACCGGCGATGTTGTCATCCGCCTCCGTCCCGACCTCGCGCCGCAACATGTCGAACGCATCACCGGCCTCGCGAATGACGGCTTTTACGACGGCGTCGTGTTCCACCGAGTGATTCCGGGCTTCATGGCACAGGGCGGCGACCCGACGGGCACCGGCATGGGCGGCAGCCAGCTTCCCGACCTGCCGCAGGAATTCAGCAGCGAACCGCACGTCCGCGGTGTTTGCTCGATGGCGCGCGCGCAGAACCCGAACAGCGCGAACAGCCAGTTCTTTATCTGCTTCGACGACGCGCGCTTCCTCGATAATCAGTACACCGTATGGGGCGAAGTGATCGAAGGCATGGAAAATGTCGACGCGCTGCCCAAGGGCGAGCCGCCGCGCGAGCCCGGCAAGATCGTCAAGGCGACTATCAGCTGATTTCAAAGTCCCCGCTTCGGCGGGGACTTTTTTGCCCGCGGCTTTCCTAGTCGCCGATAAAGCCGTTCAGCCGCTCGCAAGCGGCGATCCAGTCTTCCTTGAATTCCTGAACAACCTGCCCGGCGCCCATCGCTTCGTTCATCAGGCCGACGCCCTGGCCGACCCAATAGGTGGCGAGCGCCTTGGCACCTTCATGGCCGCCCTCAGACAATTTATCGACCTTGCGCAGCGCGGGTTCGCTGACCAGCGACTGAAGCGGCATCGGCAGCGGTTTGGGCGCGCCTTCGGCCTCCCACGCGTCGGTCCACGGCGAGCGGAGTTGGCGCGACGGTTTGCCGGTGCGGCTCTTCGACCGCACGGTGTCGCGCGACGAGGCGACGAGCATCTTTTCCTTCACGACCGGGTTGGTTTCTGCCTCCGCGGTTGTGAGCCATACCGAACCGGTCCATGCACCGTGCGCACCCATCGCCATCGCCGCGGCCATCTGGCGCCCGGTCACGATCCCGCCCGCGGCGAGGATCGGGGTGTTCGCGCCGACGGCCTCCACCGCGGCGGCGACTTCCGGGACGAGCACCATCGTGGCGACCTCGCCGCAATGTCCGCCGGCTTCGCCGCCCGCGACGACGAGAATGTCGACGCCGGCGCGCACTTGCGCCAGCGCGTGGTCGCGGGTGCCGACAAGCGCGGCGACGGGGACATTGTGCCGCTTGCCGAGTTCGAGCATCAGCGGCGGCGGGACACCCAGTGCATTGGCGATTAAGCCGATGGGGTGGCGGAAGGCGACTTCGAGCAAGCGCGCGGCGCCGTCGTCGCTCATATTGTCGCCAAGGCTGCTGCGTACCGCGCCCGGAAGCGACAGGTCGCTGCCGTCGACGCCGTGCTTTTCCAACAGACCGGAAATGAACGCCTTATGTTCGTCGGGAATGGGCGGAGCTTCGCGCTGCACCTCGCCTTTGCCGGCAAAGCTGTTGGGCACGATCAGGTCGACGCCATAGGGCCGCCCACCGATATGTTCGTCGATCCAGGCGAGTTCTTCTTCGAGCCGTTCGGGCGGCAGCGACGCGGCGCCGAAGACGCCCATGCCGCCGGCTTTTGAGACCGCGACGACGACGTCGCGGCAGTGCGAGAAGGCGAGCAGCGGGAATTCGATGTCGAGCATCGCGCAGATGGGGGATTGCATGGTGACCTCTCCGTTCGTCTATTTGCACCCATGTCAGCGCCGGTTGACGTAAACGTCAAGTTGATTTGCTGTGCCGGCCTATTATCGCGGGACGCATGACCATATTCTCGCTGCCCGATTTCGACCTTGATGCTTTCGTTCGCGCCACATTGGCGGAAGATCTGGGAGCGGGGGGCGATATCACCTCGATGGCGACGATTCCCGCCGACGCGCGTTTCGGCGGCGTGATGGACAGCCGCGACGCGATCACCGTCGCGGGGCTGCCGATCGCCGAACGTTTCTTTCGCGCGCTCGAACCGGCCATGGAGATCGAGATATTGGTCGAAGAGGGCGCAGAGGTTCCGTCCGGAAGCGACCTGATGCGGCTGTCGGGCAATGCCCGCGCGATGCTGACCGCCGAGCGGTCGGCGCTCAACACCGTGCAGCACCTGTCGGGCATCGCGACGATGACGCGCCAATATGTCGATGCGCTGGCGGGGACCGGCGCGACGCTGCTCGATACGCGCAAGACGATCCCCGGCCTCCGCGTGTTGGAGAAATATGCGACGCGGATGGGTGGTGCCAAGAATCACCGTATGGGCCTGTGGGATGCGGCGATGATCAAGGATAATCATGTCGCGGTGGCCGGATCGGTCGAGGAAGCGGTTCGCCGCGCGGTCGATGCAGGGATCGAAAGCATCATCGTCGAGGTCGACCGGGTGGCGCAGGTCGAACCCGCGCTGAGCGCCGGCGCGACGCACTTGCTGCTCGACAATATGGACCTTGCGGAACTTCGCGAATGCGTCGCGCTGGTTGGTGGCAAGGTGCCGACCGAGGCATCGGGCGGCGTACGGCTCGATACGATCCGCGCGATTGGCGAAACCGGCGTGACCTATGTGTCGGTCGGACGGCTGACCCAGTCGGCGCCGGCGGCGGATATCGGGCTCGACTTTGCGCTGGCTTAGCGTCGCCTTGCTGGCGCTGATGCCGGTCGCCGCGCAGGCGCAAGCTTCGTCATGCGAAGCGCCCGAGAGGATTTCGGTGCCGCGGCTCGAACAGCCCAAACGCGGCGAACCCGTGCGCAATCCGGCGATCACCGGCTATCTGCTGGCGATGAGCTGGTCGCCACAGCATTGCGCCGACGTGCGGAATCCGCGCGATGCGCGCGACCGCTTTCAATGTTCGGGCGAGAACGGCCGTTTCGGGTGGGTGCTCCACGGCCTGTGGCCCGAAACCGACAATCCAGGCTATCCGCAATGGTGCCGCCCGGCGAAGATCGTACCGCAGCCGGTGCTGAGGAAGCATATGTGCATGACGCCGTCGGCGCAGTTGTTGCAGCACGAATGGGCGAAGCATGGGACGTGCATGAGCCCGAACCCCGCAGCTTATTTCCGTTCGGCAGAGCTTTTGTTTCGTGCGGTGCGCTTTCCCGACATGAAAAAGCTGACGGCCAAACCGCAGACGGCGGCAAGCGTCCGCCGGGCCTTTGCGGCGGTCAATCCGGGGGTCACCGCCCCGATGATCGCCGTGTCGGCTGACAGGCAGGGATGGCTCAGTGAAGTACGCTTTTGCTTGGGGCCGCGCATGAAGCCGGCGAAGTGCAAGCCATTCCAAAGCGGCGCGAAAGACGGCCGCCAGATCCGCGTCCGCGATGCCTCCGCGTTAAGGTAAATCGGGCAAAGCGTGCCACCACGGGACGTCGCCGCGTTAACACTCTTTTAACCTTACCGACTCGTTAACATCGTCCTAGCTTCGGGTGCATGGACTCGAAGGATCATCTCGACATTCGAACCCGCGTTCGCGAATATGGTTCGCGGCGGTTGATCATCGCGCGGCTGAGTGCGCCGGCGGATTGGCAGGGCGAGCTCCGAACCGCGCTGGCAGCGCACCGCGAGCCCGCAACAATCTTTTCGAACAACGACTTCCGGCTGTTTCTTCAGAGCTTCGCGATCTTCTTTACCGCGGCGATGATGTTCCTGATCTAGGAACGCGATCAATCGCAGGCGCGGTGGAGCTTTTGCGCGAGCCAGGCCGAGATCAGGCACATCGCGGCGCTCATCAGCAACTGATCGACGGTGCCGACACCCGCGAACCCCAACCCCATCGCGAGCAGCGAGCCCGCAACCATCGCGCCCGAATTGACGATATTGTTGGCGGCAACGGTGCGCGCGGTCTGGTCCTTGGGCACCGTTGTGGTGAGGAAGGCGTAGAGCGGTACGACGAACATGCCGCCGCTGACCGCAATGCCGAGCAAGCTGAGGAGCAAGGGGATGACGCGGTCGTGCGCGAGGAAGCCGCCGATGTCGTAGAGCGCGCCGGCGGGTTCGGTGCCCCAGTTGCGGCAAACCCAATAGAAGGCAACGACGAACAGCGCCATCACGATTACGCTCGCCGGGCTGTAGCGCGCGGAGACCTGCCCCTTGAGCAGGCGGTTCACCGCGACCGATCCGATCGCGATCCCGATCGAGAAGACCCCGAGGAAGAGGCTGGCGACGCTCTTGTCGGCGTGGAGGATATTCTTCGCGAGTGGCGGGAACTGGATGAACAGCACTGCGCCGATGGTCCAGAAGAAGCTGATCGACAGGATCGCCAGATAGAGCCGCGGGATGTGCATCGTCCCGCGGACGAGTGCGACCGACGAACGGATGATATGCCAGTCGATGCCGGTTTCTTCATGTTCGGGCGGCGCGGGCGGGACCTTGCGCGCGGTCCAATAGCCGATCGCGGCGACGAGAACGACGCCCAGCGCGGCCCATTCGACGTCGATGACCCCGGCAAGGATCGTGCCGGCGAGGATCGCGATATAGGTGCCGGCCTCGACGAGCCCGGTGCCCGCCAGCACTTCGTCGTTCTCGAGATGTTGCGGCAGGATCGCATATTTGATCGGGCCGAAGAAGGTCGAGTGGACCCCCATGGCGAACAGCGCGAGCATCATCAGCGGGATCGCGATCAAATGAACGGCGAAGCCCAGCCAGGCGAGCACCAGCCCGGCTCCGCCGACGAACATGATCAATATCTCGCAGAATTTGACGATGCGTATGATCCGCGCCTTGTCGCGCGTGTCGGCGAGCTGGCCGGCGAGCGCCGAGAGTAGGAAGAAGGGCAGGATGAACACGCCGGTCGCCACGGCGCTGAACAGCGTTTCCTGCTCTTCGCTGTTGAACACGCCATAGACGACGAACAGCACCATCGCGTTCTTGAACAGATTGTCGTTGAACGCGCCGAGCAGCTGGGTGACGAATAGAGGCAGGAACCGGCGTTGCTTCAACAGCGCAAAGGTGCCCGTCATGCATGATCCCATCTCGTCAGTTCAGTTCGGTCACCACGCAGTCTGCGGGCAATTCGGTTGTCGCACCGGGGGCTTATCGGCTAGGGCCTATGGGGTCAAAGGTCATTTTGTTACAAGCGCGCCACATTGGCGGGAATCAGGGGTCATGCTCAGTCTTCCGAACATCCTGACATTGTCGCGCATCCTGGCGGTGCCGATCCTGCTCTTCCTGCTGTGGCCGGGGGTGGTCGAAGGGTCGCACCAGCCGAAGCCGATCGACTATGCGCTCGCCTTCGGCCTCTATTGCCTGATGGGCATCACCGATTATTTCGACGGCTATGTTGCGCGTTCGCGCGGCATCGTGTCGCGCCTTGGCGCTTTCCTCGACCCGATCGCCGACAAGATCATGATCGCGGCGGTGATTCTGCTGCTCGTCTTTACGCGTGACATTACCGGCTACCATGTCATCGCGGCGCTGATGATCCTACTGCGCGAGATCATCGTGTCGGGCCTCCGCGAATTTCTCGCGACCCTGCAAGTGTCGATGCCCGTGACGCAGCTCGCCAAGTGGAAGACGACGTTCCAGCTTGTCGCTTTCGGCGCGCTGATCCTTGCCGGCGCGCTCCCTGCGATGGAATGGATCAAGACCGTCGGGCTTGCCTCATTATGGGGCGCCGCGGTGCTGACGCTGATTACCGGATGGGATTATCTGCGCGTCGGCCTGAAGCATATGGATTGAGCGTCGGATGGCGTTGGACATCGCCTATTTTGCATGGGTGCGCGAACGGATGGGGGTCGCCGATGAGGTGGTCGACCTTCCGGCGGGCGTTGCTGATGTGGCAGCATTGGTCGCATGGCTCGCGGCGCGCGATGCGCGCGGGAAGATCGCTTTTGCCGAACCGCACCGCATTCGCGCGGCAGTCGATGGCGTGATGATGGGCCCAGACGCACCACTTTCGGGGGCAAAAGAGGTCGCGCTGTTCCCGCCGGTGACGGGCGGATGATCCGCGCTCTCGTTCAGCAGGCGGCGATCGAAATTGCAGCCGAACTCGACCTGCACGACGCAGGCGGGCATGGCGCCAGCGCCAGTTTTATTGGGCGGGTGCGCGGCGATGATGACCTGACCGAGCTGTTCCTCGACCATCACCCGGCGATGACCGCGGCGGGGCTGGCCGATCTGGCGCATGCCGCGGCCGATCGCTGGCACCTTTCGGCATTGACGGTGATCCACCGCGTCGGCGCGATGGTGCCGGGCGAAGCGATTGTGCTCGTTCTAGCGAGCAGCGCGCATCGCGCCGAGGCACTGGCGGCGTGCGAGTTTCTGATCGACCGGCTCAAGACCGACGTGATGCTGTGGAAGCGCGAAACCTTTGCCGGCGGGCGGGTGCAATGGGTCGAGCCGCGCGAGGGCGATCAGGCGCGCGCGGAGAAATGGGGCGCTTAGTCCCCCCTATGCTTGCGGAAAATATCGGCGAGCATTTTGAATTCTTCGGCCCGCGGGCTGCCCTTGCGCCACACCAGCGCGATCGTGCGCCAGTCGTGATCCGAATCGAGCGGGCGTGTGTCGATGTCGGTGTGATCGAGGATGCCCGCTTCGATCGCCATCTGCGGCAGCATCGTGATGCCGAGGCCGTTATCGACCATCTGGACGAGCGTGTGTAGCGAGGTTCCCATCATCCGCGCCCCGGCGCGCAGTTCGGGGCGGTTGCACGCGGCGAGGACATGATCCTTAAGGCAATGTCCGTCTTCGAGCATCAGCATCTGCGCGGGGTCGATCTGGTCGGCGCTCACCATCGCGGGGAGGTCCTCGGACTGGTCGCCGGGGAAGGCGACGAACAGCGCGTCGTCGAACAGCGCCTCGCTCTCCACGTCGCCGCACGCGTAGGGAAGCGCGAGAAGGACGCAATCGACGGTGCCATGATGCAGCGATTCGCACGCTTGCGCGCTCGGCTCTTCGCGGAGGAACAGCTTGAGCGACGGGCGCTCCTTGCGGAGGCGCGGGAGCAGGCCGGGGAGGAGGAAGGGCGCAATCGTCGGGATCACGCTCATGCGCAGCTCGCCGACGAGCGGGGCGGCGGCGGCGGCGGCCATGTCGGCGAGTTCCTCGGCCTCGCGCAGCACGCGGTGCGCCTTTTCAACAATCGCGTTGCCGAGCCCGGTGAAGCGCACGACGCGGCGCGTGCGTTCGACGAGCGTCTGGCCGAGCAGCGTTTCGAGCTCGCGAATCCCCGCCGACAGCGTCGATTGGGTGACGTTGCATGCGTCGGCGGCGCGGCCGAAATGGCCATGTTCATGCAGTGCAACGAGATATTGCATCTGTTTCAGCGAGGGCAGGTAATTGTGCATTGATCGGATGTAGCAATTATTGAGAGAGTTTTGAACAAGTTTACCGATCAAAATTCGCCGCCATTATGGCGGCGTCTGTTGCCGTTTTTCGCGCCGCCGTGATAGCTATCGCCGATCATCCGGCGCGGAGGGGCGTATGGCAGTTTCCCGTTTTCTGATCGGCGGCGTCGCGAGCGCGTTGATGCTCACCGGCGGCCTGTTCATGTGGAAGGGCTATACGCAGATCGCCGAGGAAGAAGTGTTGCCCGATCCGCCGCCAGCCTTACCGGCGATCCCCGTGGCGGCAGCGGGAGCGCCCAAGCGCGGGCCGGCACCGCCCGCGCTGCCAGCCGCGAAAGAGGCTTCGCGCGAGGAGCGGCGGTTCAACCGCTTCGACCGCGACCGCAACGATCGGATCAGCCGAGTCGAGCTGATGTCATCGCGCACCGCGGCGTTCCGCAAGCTCGACAAGGACGGCAATAATTTGCTGACCTTCGAGGAATGGGCCGCGGCAACGGGGCAGCGCTTTGCCGGCGCCGACGGCGACAAGTCGGGCGACCTCACGCGCGCGGAGTTTGCGACGACGGCGCCGAAACGCGCAGCTGCGGCGAAATGTAGCTGTTAGGCGGTGACCCCGTCGGCAACCTTGATCCACTCGGCGAGGGAGGCGCCGGCGCGCGCGGTGTATCCCAGCTTGCGATCCTTCTTGCGCACATCCTCGGCGAGCGGCGGGAAGAGGCCGAAATTGACGTTCATCGGCTGGTAGCTCGCGGCATCGGCGCCGCCGGTGATGTGGCCGAGTAGCGCGCCGAGCGCGGTTTCGCCCGGCGGCGGGGCCAAGTCGCGACCCGCGAGTTCGGCTGCCGCAAAGCGTGCGGCGATCAGGCCGATCGCGGCGCTTTCGACATAGCCTTCGCAGCCGGTGATCTGGCCCGCGAAACGGATGTGCGGTGCGGACTTCAGGCGCAGCTGCTGGTCGAGCAATTCGGGCGAGCGGATGAAGCTGTTGCGGTGAAGCCCGCCGAGGCGCGCGAATTCCGCTTTTTCGAGCCCCGGAATGGTACGGAACAGCTCGACCTGCGCGGCGTGCTTCAGCTTGGTCTGGAAACCGACCATGTTCCACAATGTGCCGAGCGCGTTGTCCTGCCGGAGTTGGACGACTGCATAGGGCCAGCGCCCGGTGCGCGGATTGTCGAGGCCGACGCCCTTCATCGGGCCGAAGCGCAGGGTTTCGGGGCCGCGCTCGGCCATCACTTCGATCGGCATACAGCCTTCGAAATAGGGTGTGTCCTTTTCCCAGTCCTTGAAGTCGGTCTTGTCGCCGTCGACGAGGCCTTGGACGAAGGCGTGATACTGGTCCTTGTCCATCGGGCAATTGATATAATCCTTGCCGTCGCCGATCGGCCCGACCTTGTCCCAGCGGCTCGCCATCCACGCGACGTCCATGTCGATGCTGTCGCGGTAGATGATGGGAGCGATGGCGTCGAAAAAGGCGAGCGCGTCCTTGCCGGTCGCGGCGCCGATGCTGGAGGCAAGGCCAGCGGCGGTGAGCGGGCCGGTGGCAACGATTGTCAGCCCCTCGGTCGGTAGCGTGTCGACGCGCTCGCGAATGATGGCAATGTTCGGGTGATTTTCGAGCGCATAGGTGACGCCGCCCGAAAAGAGGTCGCGGTCGACCGCCAGCGCCGAGCCTGCGGGCACTTTGTGCACATCGGCCTCGCGCATGATGATCGAGCCGAGCGTTCGCATTTCGCGGTGGAGCAGGCCAACCGCGTTGCTGTCGCCGTCGTCGCTGCGAAAGCTGTTCGAGCACACCATTTCGGCGAGGGCGTCGCCCTGATGCGCGGGGGTCATGTCGCCGCCGCCACGCATTTCGGAGAGGCGGACGCGGAAACCCGCCTCGGCAAGCTGCCATGCGGCTTCGGATCCCGCGAGGCCGCCGCCGATGATATGAATGTCGTAGCTCATTTACCGTATCCGTTGACTTGTATGGGGTGCGCCGCGCACTAGGCCCATTGAAAGCAAGATGCAAAGGGGCGGGCGATGAGCGGCGGACAGAGTTGGGATCGGGCGCGGTGGCTTTGGTGGTTGGCGTTGCTTGGTGGCATCAGCTTTTTCATCGCGGTATATCTGCGGCTCGACGGACCTGCGATCTGGGCGTGGAAGACGAGCGGCGTCTCTTTTCTGGCGCTGTGGGCGTCGGCGAATGCGCGTGGGAAATATGGCTGGCTGATCGCTGCGGCGCTCGGTTTCGGGGCGCTCGGCGACTGGCTGCTCGATGCGAAGGGGCTCGAAGTCGGCGCGGTCGCGTTCGTCATTGGACATATCATCGCGATCACCCTTTATCTGATGAACCGCCGTCCGCAGCTGACGCCATCGCAGCGCCTGCTCGGCTGGCTGACGATGCCTGCGACGCTCGCAATCGTGTGGGGCATGCTGAGTCCCGCAGCGGGCTGGTGGCACGCCGCGATCTATTCACTGTTCGTTGCCGCGATGGCTGCGGCCGCATGGACGAGCCGCTTTCCGCGCTATCGCACCGGGGTCGGCGCGATGTTGTTCCTCGCGAGCGATCTGTTCATTTTTGCGGGTGAGGGCGCCGTGCTGTCCAAGGACGTCACGCTCTGGCTCGTCTGGCCGCTCTATTTCGGCGGGCAGGCGCTGATCGCATGGGGGGTGGTGAGCACGCTGGCGAAGGAAGTGAAAGCCTAGTCCTTACCAGCGGCGCATGACGCCATCCACGCCGCGTCGTCGGGCTCGGGGCCTTCGTCCGAGAGAGTGCGAACTTGCGGCAAGCCGGCGTCGGGCCGCGCAGCGGCGCAGGAAAAGGCCTCGCCGCTGTCGGTGCCGTAGAGGCGACTGCCGCAGGCGTGAAGCGTCCGGTTCGAGGCTCCCCAGCCGGTTTTTTCGGCGCCGGCGGGCGCACTCCCGGCGCAATATGTGTCGGTTTCGGAACCCGGGTCGCCGCAGATCTTGTCGATGCGCGCGCTCTTTCCTTCGGCGGTCGCGATAAAGCGCTGCCTATAATAGGCGTTGGTGGCGAAATCGCGCTGGACGCCGCAGACGCGCGCGCCCTTTTGCACCGTCAGCGTGTAGGAGCAGATGCGCGCGCCCTGATAGGTTTCGCAGCTCATCCACGCACCATCGAAGGGTCGGGATGCTCGTTCGGGCACTGCGCCGCCGGTGAGCAAGGCGGCGAAGGGGAGGAGGGCGAGAAAGGCAAGGCGCATGGCAGATCGCTTTCGTAAAGGAGCGCGGTCAGTCTATCCGCACATCCGCACGCGTGACAATGCCGGCGATCACAAGTCGTGCCAATATTTCCCGTCTTTGGAAGAGGTTGACACCCTAACCGTCCCACGCGGCGATCGTCGTGCGGTGGAGCAGGCGGTCATAGCCATCGTAGCCGCCGGTCGCGCGGTGGAGCAGCGAGCGGTTGTCCCACATGATGAGCATGTCGGGTTCCCATTCGTGCGAATAGCGAAACTCTTCGCGGCCCTGCCACTGGATGAGTTCGTACAGAAGCGGCAGGCCTTCGCTATCGTCGAGACCGTCGAAGCCGATGATATAGCCCGCGCAGCCGAACAGACCCTTCCGGCCCGTCTCGGGATGTTCGCGGACGAAAGGATGGAGTTGTGTTTCGAGCGCTTCCTCGCCCGAGCGGATGTCCATGCTGCGGTCCTTGTCGTTCGCGCCGTACATGCCCGAAGGAGCGTAGCCGGCGCGCGCACTGTGGATCGCCCGAAGTCCCTCGACCCGCGCACGGAGATCGGCGGGCATCGCGTCGAGCGCGGCGTGCTGGTTCGAAAATTCGGTGTTGCCGCCGACCGGCGGAATGGCGATCCCGAACAGACAGGTGCCCGCGGGCGGGCGCGCCTGAAAGCTCCAGTCGCTGTGCCAATTCTCGGCAAAGAGCGGCGCGGTCTCGTCGGCCTTGCGTTTAACGGCAATGATATGGTCGTGGCCGGAGATCGGACGGATGAAGGGATCATCGCCGAAACCGCCGAAATAGCCGGTGAAGCGCTCGAGATCATCCTCGCTCATCTTCTGGTCGGGGAAGGCGAGGACATGATGCTCGAGCCATGCGGCGCGGATTTCGGCGATGGTGTCGGCGTCGAGGGGCTGGGTCAGGTCGACGCCGGTGACACGCGCGCCGCAGGACTGGCCGCTGGGGGTGATTGTGAGATTCATGGGGCGATGCTGCGCCGCTTGACCGACACGGTCAATCCCGCGCGGCAGGCCGCCCCAAAATATCGCCGAACCGATGAGTAAGCCGAGCGATAGAACCCGCAATTCAGCGGGGCGCCATGTTTCCGATCTTAATCTGCCTGTGGGGGGCAAGGACGGAGAAGATAAATGTTCCTGCTCAAGAAATTGGCGTTGACGGCATTGATCGGTGCCAGCGCCTTGGCGACGATGCCCGTCGAGGCCGACGCACGCGACCGGCATCACCGCCACGGCTATTATGGCCACCGCGACAATGATCGGTATCGCGACTATCGCCGCCACGACCGGCGTGATTATCGCCGCGATTATCGGCGCAGCCATTATCGCGACCGCGATTATTGCCGGCGCGGCAGCGGTACGACTGGGCTGATCGTCGGGGGCGCAGCGGGCGCCTTGCTCGGCCGCGAGGTCGATCGTTATGGCGACCGGCTTCCGGGCACGATCATCGGCGGCGCCGCGGGCGCGCTGATCGGTCGCGAGGTGGACCGCGGCGGTCGTCGCTGCTGATCCGGCGTTAGCCGTTTGGATGCACTTTGGCTGCCGTGCGTACGGGGGCCAAGGTGCACCGCGGCATCCGGGCGGCAGCGTTGGCCGAAATTTTTTCCCACCTGTCGGCGAATTTGGGCGTAGAGGTCGTCGCGGCGGACGTGCCCAAGCTGTTCGAGGTGGAGACCCAGATGAAGATGCTGATGAAATTTGCGTTGTCGTTGGGCCTCGGCCTGTCGCTGGCCGTCATTCCGGCGCAGGGCATCGCGGCGCTTCAGCAGGGCGCAAAGGCCCCCGACTTCACGCTGAACGCCGCGCAGGGCGGCAAGCCCTTCAGTCTTTCTTTGAAGCAGACGTTGAAGAAGGGGCCGGTCGTGCTCTATTTCTTTCCCGCCGCCTTTACCCCGGGCTGCACGATGGAAGCACATCTGTTCGCCGAATCGAGCGACGACTTCAACCGGCTGGGCGCCCGCGTCGTCGGCGTCACCGCCGGCAATATCGAGCGTGTGGCGGAATTTTCCAAATCGGAATGCCGCGACAAATTTGCCGTCGCGGCCGATCCGGGTGCGAAGATCGCGTCGAAATATGACACCCTGCTCCAACGCCCGAACCAGCCGGCGATTTCCAACCGGACGTCGTTCGTCATCGCGCCGAACGGAACGATCCTGCTGAGCTACACCGATAGCAAGCCGCAGGCGCACATCGAAAAGACGATGGCGGCGGTGCGCGCGTGGAAGGCCCGGCAGCGCTGATCCGGATTTGAGGGAGGCGCCGATGTCGAAATCCGTCTTTCTGGACGATCTGGAGATCGGCCAGTCATGGCGTGGCGGTCCGATCGCGATGACCGAGGCGGATATCATCCGCTTCGCGCGCGAATATGATCCGCAGCCGATGCACATCGACACCACGGCGGCGGCGAGCGGCCGTTTCGGCGGTATCATTGCGAGCGGTTGGCACGTCGCCGCAGTGGTGATGCGCGATTTTGTCGAAAAGGCGCCGTTCGGCGACACGCCGCTTCTGGGGCTCAAGATCGACGATTTGCAGTGGCGCCTGGCCGTGCGGCCGGGCGATGTGCTCGGCATCACGCGCGAGATCGTCGACATCGCGCGATCCAAAAGCAAACCCGACCGCGGCGTGCTGACGATGCGGATGACCGTCACCAATCAGGATGGTGCGGTCGTGATGTCGTTCGTCAACCTGATGCAGATGCCCGCCAGGTCCCAGTAGCTGATCGGCCCGGCTATTTCGGCGCCCCGCTGTAGCCGGCCGCCTTCCGCAACTCGCCAGCGTCCATGACATAGCCGTCGCTCACGACCGTCACGACGCGGCGGAGCGCGCCAAGGTCGGTCGACGGGTCGCCGTCGACGAGCACCATGTCGGCTTCCTTGCCGACTGCGATCGAACCGGTGCGCTTGTCGGCGCCGACGACGCGCGCCGGGACGATCGTTGCGCTCTGGATCGCTTCGGCCGCGGAGAACCCGGCCTGCTTGTAGATTTCGAGTTCGCGGATGAGTTCGATACCCCAACCGTCAGTGCCGGCGACAATCGTCACGCCCGCCTTGTGCAGGCGGCCGACCAGATCGACCATTTTCGCATAGCTTTTGCGGTAGTCGTCGCGCGTCAGCCCTTCGATCAGCGGATAACCGCCGGCGGTGAACACCGAGCGTTCGAGGACGGGCGAGATGATCCCCATATAGGGTGCATAGGCCGGCTGCGGCTTGCCACCGTCCTGGGTGAACATGCCTTCGAAGATAACGATCGTCGGATCGACGATGGTCTTCTTTTTCGCGAGGTCGGCGACGAAGCCCGACATCAAGGGCGCGTCGAGATCGACATCCTTGAAATAGCGTGCGGGTCCCTCGACGCGCGCCCGTGTGTTCGCCTTGTCGATCACCGCGCGCGGCATCGATTCCATCACGACGAAATTGAGGTGGGTGAGCTCGTCATAGCCCGCGGCGACGGCTTCGCTCGGCTTCATTCCGGCGGGGACGTGACCGTGCACATGGAGGCCGAGCTTGTGCGCCTCCGCGGCGGCTGGGGCGATCCACGCAGGGTTCATCGAGGTATAGAATTTGACGCCCCACAGGCCAGCCGCCTTGACCCGGCGCACCGCGGCGATCGCCTCTTCGGGGCTGCTGACCACCTCGGCGCCCTGCGCCGCCAGCGGATCCTTCTTGTCGATGATGACCGAGATGAAGGGTTCGCCCATCAGCAAGCTGTGGTCGGCGCGGCGTTTCGTTGCCTCGATCGCGCGGTCGAAGTTGGTGCCCGGACTGCGGAAGCTGGTGATCCCGTTCGCTATGTTCGAGAGCACGTCCCAATCGTCGCCGATGTGGAGGTGGCTGTCCCAGATGCCCGGGACCAGCGTCTTGCCGCGGCCGTCGATGATTTGCGCGCCGGCAGGGGCTTTCAGCGATCCGGCGGCGCCGATCGCGGCGATCTTGCCGTCCTGCGCAAGCACCGCGCGATTGGCGAGAAAAGCACCCCTGTCGGCGTCGAACAGCTGGACATTGTCGAACAGCACGGGGGCTTTGGCGGCGGGAGCGAGGAAGCGTTTGGCGATGCCGGCGACCGCTTCGGCCGTCGCCTTTTCCTGCGTGTTGCGCAGCTGTTTGAGCGCGGCCTCATATCCCGCGGGGATCACCGAGATGAAGCTTATATCGGCGAAATAGCGCTTATTCTCGTCGAGCCAGACCGGATAGGGGGAGGGCAATATGCCGCTGACGAACGCGAGCTGAACCGTCTTGGGGCCGCTCGGGCCCTGGATCGTCTGCGTCGGGCCAAAGGTCATGCGGCCCTGGCCGCTTGGCAGGAAATTCAGCCCCGCATCGCCCGCCGCCGCAAGCGCGTCGATCATCGGGGCGCTGGCAATACCGACGCCGCCCGCCGGGATGTACCAGCCGCCGGCAGCGGCTTCGCCCGCATCATTCGCCGTTTTCCACGTGGCACGGCCGTTCGCGACGCGATATTCCTCGGCGGCATCGCCCGATGTGGTGACGCCGCGGACGGTTAACGCCGCAATCGTGCCGCCGGGGGCGAAGGTGGTCACCTGATCCATCTCGGTGATCCAGCCGCGCAGTTCCTGAGACCAGCGATAGGCGGTGCGGCCGTCGGGCAGCTGCCAGCGCCACTGGCTGCCATGTTGTCCAGCTTCGGACACGACGACATAGCGCACCGCATCGGCAGGCGGCTTCAGCAGCTCTTCTTTAGAGACGGGCTTCGATTGCGCGACGGGGGCGGCCGTTTCGTGCGCGTAGGCAGGCGCGGCCGAGGCCAGCAGGGCGGCAATCAAAACGAGGCGCATCTATAATCTCCCCCAAGGGCGGACTGTCAAAGCCCAATGGTGGTAGGAGGTTTTGGACGCGCGAAGCAAGATGCGACCAACGCCGACTAGCCTTCGACCAATGCGCCGATGAATGTGGCCGTCAATCGCGTCTTTGCAGGCTCACCACCGCATGGATCGGCAGTTCTGCATAGATGTGCGGGAACAGGTCGCCACCGCGCGCGGGTTCCCAGCGGATCGCGTCGCCGAGGCAGATCAGGTCCACCTCGGCGATCATCAGGCCGCTTTGGCCCGCGAAATATTTCGCGATCGTCGTCTCGAGCTGTTCGGCGGTCGACAGGTGGATATAGCCGTCGGCGATATCCACTGGCGCGCCGCGGAACACGCGCTCGCGTTCGAAATCGGCCCACTGCTGTGCGGTGAGCACCTTGAAGGCCGTCGACGCGGTCATTCGGAGGGCGTTTCCGTCGGAGCCTCGGCTTCGGGCGCCGGTGCCTCGCCTTCGATGCCTTCGACCTCTTCGTCGCTTTCCTCGATCAGCGCGGCCGAGACGACATGCTCGTCCTTGGCGACGTCGAACAGGCGCACGCCCGCCGAACCGCGCCCGATGACGCGCATCGAATCGAGACCCATGCGGATCAGCTTCGCCTGATCGGTGACGAGCATTAGCTGATGCACCTTCGTGGCCGGGAAGCTCGCGACGACCGGGCCGTTGCGGCCGATATTGTCGATGTTGGTAATGCCCTGACCGCCGCGCCCGGTGCGGCGATATTCATAGGCCGACGACAGCTTGCCATAGCCATTGGCGCAGACGGTGAGGATCAACTCCTCACGCGCGGCCAGCTCTTCCATACGGTCGGCGGGCAGCGTCGGTTCGTTCTCATTATCCTTCCACGGCGCGGCGCGGAGATAGGCTTCGCGTTCTTCACTGCTGGTCCCGACCTTGTGCAGGATCGACAGCGAGATGACTTCGTCGCCGTCGGCGAGGCGCATGCCGCGCACGCCGGTCGAGTTGCGGCTCTGGAACTCGCGGACATCGTCGCCGGCAAAGCGGATCGCCTTCCCCTGACGCGTCGCGAGCAGGACATCGTCGCTTTCGTCGAGCAACGCGACGCCAATCAGCCGGTCGTCCTCGTCCTCGCCTTCGAACTTCATCGCGATCTTGCCGTTCGAGGGCACGTTGGTGAAAGCGTCCATGCTGTTACGACGCACGCTGCCCTTCGCGGTTGCAAACATGACATGCAGCTTGCCCCATTCGGCCTCATCCTCGGGCAGCGGCAGCACGGTCGAGATCGTTTCGTCCTTGCCGAGCGGCAGCAGGTTGATCATCGGACGGCCACGCGTTGCCGGCCCGCCCTCGGGAAGGCGCCACACTTTCATCCGGTAGACTTTGCCGAGGGTCGAGAAGAAGAGCACCGGGGTGTGCGTCGAGGTCACGAACAGGTTGGTGACGACGTCCTCGTCCTTCGTCGCCATGCCAGCGCGGCCCTTGCCGCCGCGGCGCTGCGCGCGGAAGGTTTCGAGCGGGGTGCGCTTGATATAGCCGTCGAGGGTGACGGTAACGACCATTTCCTCGCGCTCGATCAGATCCTCGTCATCGATACCGTCGGCCGCGGGGGCAAGCTGCGTCCGGCGCGGCTTGGCGAATTCGTCGCGCACCGCGATCAACTCTTCGCGCATCACGGCGTAGAGTTTTTCGCGGTCAGCGAGGATTTCAAGCAACCCCTCAATTTCGCTCGCCAACTCTTTGAGTTCATTGCCGATATCGTCGCGACCGAGAGCAGTCAGGCGGTGCAGACGTAGGTCGAGGATCGCTTTGACCTGGATTTCCGAGAGGCGATAGCTCGAGCTTTCATCCATCTCACCGTCGATGGCTTCGACGAGGCGGATATAGGGCGCGATGTCGCCGATCGGCCATTCGCGCGCGAGCAACGCATCGCGCGCCGCCGCGGGGCTCGACGAGCCGCGGATGATGCGGACGACTTCGTCGAGATTGCTGACCGCGACGACGAGGCCGAGCAAAATATGCGCTCGGTCACGGGCTTTTGCGAGCTCGAACTTGCAGCGGCGGGTGATGACTTCCTCGCGGAAGGCGATGAACGCCTCGAGGATCGTCTTCAGCCCCATCATTTCGGGGCGTCCGCCGCGGATCGCGAGCATATTGGCGGGGAAGCTCGACTGCGCCGGCGTGTGGCGCCAGAGCTGGTTGAGCACGACCTCGGCGGTCGCGTCGCGCTTCAATTCGATGACGACGCGGACGCCCTCGCGGTTCGATTCGTCACGGATATCGGCGACGCCCTCGATCCGCTTGTCGCGTGCCGCCTCGGCAATCTTTTCGACGAGGCCCGACTTGCCGACCTGGAAAGGAATGGCGGTAAGGACGATCGATTGACGGTCGTTGCGGCCTTCCTCGATAACATAGGTCGACCGCATCATGATCGATCCGCGGCCCGTGGCATAAGCGAGGCGCGCACCGCCCTGGCCGAGCATCATCGCGCCGGTCGGGAAATCGGGGCCCGGAATGATCGCCATCAGGTCGTCGAGGCTGATTTCGGGATTGTCGATCGTCGCGAGCGTTGCGTTGATCACTTCGCCGAGGTTATGCGGCGGAATGTTGGTCGCCATGCCGACCGCGATGCCGCCGGCGCCGTTGACGAGCAGATTGGGATAGCGTGCAGGAAGAACGGTCGGTTCGGACTCCGACCCGTCGTAGTTCGGCTGGAAGTCGACCGTATCCTTGTCGAGATCGCCGAGCAGCGTGTTCGCGACCTTGGCGAGACGCGATTCGGTGTAGCGCATCGCCGCCGGCGGATCGGGGTCCATCGAGCCGAAATTGCCCTGACCGTCGACGAGCGGGACGCTCATCGACCAGTCTTGCGTCATGCGGGCGAGCGCCTCGTAGATCGAGCTATCGCCGTGCGGGTGATATTTACCCATGACATCGCCGACGATACGCGCCGATTTGCGATACGGGCGTCCGGCGACATAGCCGCTTTCGAACGCCGAATAGAGGATGCGGCGGTGCACCGGCTTCAACCCGTCGCGAACGTCGGGGAGCGCGCGGCTGACGATCACGCTCATCGCGTAATCGAGGTACGATGTCTTCATTTCATCGACGATGTTGATCGATGAAACGCCATCCTCGGACGGCGGCGTAGGCGTATTTTCTTCGGTCAAGACCCGGCCTTTTTTCGTTCTTTCGGGAGGTGGATTTGGCCTAGCCGATGGCAGGCGGAAAGACCAGCCATTCGGTCATTTTTCCCATAATTTTTTGCGGGCAAAAACGACGCGGAAAGTACGGGAAACCAGGATGAAGGCGTGACGTCATCGCGCGCCATCGCGGGGCTTGCCAATCGCTTCGTCGGCCCTAAAGCTTCGCGTCGATGACCGCTGCTCCAATCCCTCGGCGCCGATGGCCCTGATCGCGCTGGTCGGCGCTTCCGAAACGCTGCCCGACGGGTCGCTGCGCGCGCTCGTCACCGTGGCGGGCGAGACGCTGATCGAGCGGCAGGCGGCGCGCCTTTCCGACGTCGGGGTGACGCATATCGCCGTCGCGGTCGCCGCAGTCCCTGCCGAATTGCTCGCGACGTGCGACCGTATTCGCCGCCGCGGAGTGAAGGTGACCCCCGTGCGCGCCGCCGCCGACCTGATGGGAATGGTCGAGGGCGACGACCGTATAATCCTCGTCGCCGATGGCCTGCGTGCCGGCGGGACGCATTATGCCGCAATCGCCAAGCCCGGATCGCCGGCGATCCTCGTCACCGGCGATACGCCGCTGACGCAGATGTTCGAGCGCATCGACGCGACACGGCGCTGGGGCGGGCTGGCGTGCATTTCCGACACGATGGTCGCCGAACTCGCCGCGATGCCGGGCGAGTGGGACATGATGCTGACGCTGCTGCGGCTCGCCGTGCAATCGGGGGCGCGGCGGCTCTATTGCGAGCCCGCATTGTTCGAGCAGGGAGAGATCGCAATCATCGTCGATCGCCCGACCGCAGTGCTGATCGAGCAATCTAGCCTGCAACAGGTCGAATATGGCGGCATGGGGCTCGGCCGCTCGGCGATCATGATGCCGCTGATCCGGCTTGCGGGTCCCTTGCTGGTCAAATCGCCGACGACGGCGCGTTATCTGCCTTATGTTACCGCCTTATTATGGGTGATCGTCGCGCTGCTCGCGGCGAGCGGGTTGGCGGCGGCGGGCGCGCTGGTTGCGATTTTCGCAGGGCTGGGGCTCGCCGCGATGCGGTTCCTGTCGGCTTTCCGCGCCGAAAGCGCCGCGCAGGACCGGACGCGGGAGGTGATCCGCACCTTTGCGTGGGTGTTGCTCGCGGGCTTCCCGTGGCTGCTGTCCCTCACGGGGCCCGCGCACAGGATGCCGCTGTTTTCGGAGGCGGCGCTCGCGCCCTGCCTCGCCGCGACGATCCTGCTCGCGCGCTGGCTTTATGAGGATTCGGGCGAGCGTCGGCGCTTTCACTGGCTTTTGCCCGATGCCGATCAGGCTTGGATCATGCTGGCGCCCGCGCTGTTGTTCGGCTTTGCCCCGCTGATGTTCGCGATCCTGCCGCTGCTGGCGCTGCTCCAGATCCTGCTCTGGTTGCGGCTCGCCCGGCGCCCGGAGGCGCGGTAAAACAAAGATATTGAAGGTTTAAGGCCTATTAACGCCATGCTGTTATTGGCGGACGCGCATGATTGACTCGGTTTCCTCCCCCGGCATCGACCCGCCGTCGCCGACGCTGTCCGCACGCCTTCGCGAGCTGGCGAGCTATCTGGCCGCGCCCGCCGCCGGACGGTTGACCGAGGAACAGCGCGCCCTGTCGCTCGGTATCGCGCGCCGGCTGGTCGTCGACGTCGCGGCGCGGCTTCATCCCGGTATCGATCCAAGCGGCCTGTGGAATGAATGGATGCGCGGCGGATTGCCGTGCGCGGCGCGGATTGCCGGCCTCTGTTTCGCGCGCGCCGAGGAGCATCGCTGGCGCGAGCAATCGGCGCTGCGGACCAGTCCGCCGCCGATCCTTGCCGAAACCGATGGGGCAATCTCCGATGCGTCCGCGGTGGGCGAGCCGATGTCCGACGTCGACCGCGCGTACCTGGCGCTGCAGATCGCCGACCGCCGCCGTTTCGACGCGCTGAGCAATCCCGCGCTCACGGTTGCCGATCTCGATGGCGAGATTTTCCGCACCCTGCTTCTCGATATCGCCTCGTGGAGACTATCGGCGCTAAGCGGGGACACTGCACGCGCAGCTGAGCTAGGCGACGCCGTGAGGGTCGCGACCGAGCGGCACGCTCACGAACGCGGCATCGAACACGCCGGACAAGCCTATTACGAGATTTTGGGTTCCGCCTTGCCCGACGCCGCTGCTGCAGCGATAGCACGCCACAATTGGCCGACGCTTATCGCGCTTGCCGCCGCCGCGCACCGCCGTAGCTATAACGATATGGCGATGACGCTACTGACCGCCGAAAGTGCCGCCTTGCCTTCGCTGCTCGCGCCGCTGCGCCTCGATCATGCCGCGCTGGCGCCGCTCGAAGCCTCACTGACGATGCTGCCCGCGCGCGCGGTGGCCGATGCGAGCGGCGATGAGTGAGCGCATCATCCGGGGCCGGATCGACCGGTCCGGCGCGCTGGTAAGCGCCGATGCGCCGCTGCTGCGCCTGCAACAGCGCGCGGGTGCGGGGCTCGACACCCCGTTGGCGCTGCCGCATCTCGCGCGGCTTGTCGCGCTGGCGCAGCGGCTCAACCGCGATATCAGTCGCCCGCTCTATGCCGCCGACGATCATAGCGACATCCACGCGCTCGTTCGCATCATACCCGATGCCGAGGGTGCGAGCCTCGAGATCAGCGACTGGCGCACGCGCCCGGTCACACAGCCGCAAGTGCCGGCGATCGCCGACAGCACTGCGGTTCCGCAAAGCTGGACCTGGGAATGCGATCAGCATCTGCGTATCGTCGCTTTGCGCGCGGCCGCCGACGCGCCGCCGATACCCGAAGGATGGGAAGGGCGTTCGCTCTCGGAGTTGTTCGAGTTGCAACCCGACGAGGACGGGCGTTTCCCCGTACTCCGGGCGCTTGCCAGGCAATCGCGCTTTGACGGCCAGCGCGTGCAGGCGGCGGGCGGGGCGATGACCTTGTCGGGCGACGCGTTGTTCGACGCGACGGGCCGATTCACGGGTTTTCGCGGGCTCGCGGTCGTCGCCGATGCGCCGCCGTCGGCCGAACCGGCGCCGAGCCCGGCGCTGGTCGATCCGGCCTTCGGGTCGCTGCCGCTGTCCGACCCGCAGTTTGGCCGCCGCATCGACGGAGCGTTGCGTGGGCCGCTCAGCCGCATCATCGCGACAGCGGAGACGATTTCGGGGCAGTTCGACGGACCGATCCGCGCCGATTATGCGCGCTATGCCGGCGATATCGCGCATGCCGGGCGTCATCTTCTCGGGCTTGTCGATGATCTGGCCGATCTGCAAAATATCGAGCGACCCGGGTTCAAGGCGGCGCAGGACAAAATTGATCTGGGCGATCTCGCGCGCCGCGCGGTCGGCCTGCTCGGCATGAAGGCCGAAGAAAAAGGCATCCGCATCGACGCGCCGCGTACCGACGACCGGGCCCCGGCGACCGGCGAGTTCCGCCGCGTTCTGCAGGTCCTGCTCAACCTGCTGGGCAACGCGATCCGTTATTCGCCCGACAATTCGCAGATATGGATCCGCGTCGATCGCGAAGGCGATCGTGCAACGGTCACCGTTGCCGATCAGGGGCAGGGGATCGACGCCGATCAGCAGGCGGTGGTGTTCGAGAAGTTCGAGCGGCTGGGCCGCACCGATAGCGGCGGTTCGGGACTCGGTCTCTATATCGCCCGGCGCCTCGCACGAGCGATGGACGGCGACTTGACGGTCGATAGTGCGCCGGGACAGGGCGCGCGCTTCACGTTGAGCGTGCCCGCGCGCGAGGGCTGAATCGAAACGGCGGCATGGTTGCCCATACCGCCGCTCGAAATCCCGTGAAATTTGGGCTTAGCGCTTGTCGACCGCGACGTACGGACGGTGCGTCGGACCCGTGTAGAGCTGGCGCGGACGGCCGATCTTCTGCGCGGGGTCCGAAATCATTTCGTTCCACTGCGCGACCCAGCCGACGGTGCGGGCGAGGGCAAAGAGCGCGGTGAACATCGTCGTCGGGAATCCGATCGCCGACAGGATCACGCCAGAATAGAAATCGACGTTCGGGAACAGCTTCTTCTCGACGAAATAGGGGTCGCTGAGCGCCATTTCCTCGAGCTGCAGTGCAACTTCGAATACCGGGTCGTTGACCTTAAGCGCCTCGAACACTTCGCGCACGGTCTTCTGCATCACCGTCGCGCGCGGATCGTAGTTTTTATAGACGCGGTGACCGAAGCCCATCAGGCGGAACGGATCATCCTTGTCCTTTGCGCGCGCGATATATTCGGGGATCCGTTCCGGACGGCCGATTTCGCGGAGCATGTTGAGCGCGGCCTCGTTCGCGCCGCCATGCGCGGGACCCCAGAGGCACGCGATGCCCGCCGCGATGCACGCGAAGGGATTGGCGCCCGACGAACCGGCGAGGCGGACGGTCGAGGTCGACGCATTCTGCTCATGGTCGGCGTGGAGGATGAAGATGCGGTCGAGCGCGCGCTCGACGACCGGGTTGACCTCATATTCCTCGGCGGGAACGCCGAAGGTCATGCGCAGGAAATTTCCGGTGTAGCTCAGCGAATTGTCGGGATAGACGAAGGGCTGGCCGACCGAATATTTATACGCCATCGCCGCAATCGTCGGCATCTTCGCGATCAGCCGGTGGCTGGCGATCATCCGCTGGCGCGGATCGTGGATTTCGGTCGAGTCGGGATAGAAGGCGCTGAGCGCGCCAACGACGCCGCACATCACCGCCATCGGGTGCGCGTCGCGGCGGAACCCGCGATAAAAGGTCGCGAGCTGTTCGTGCAGCATCGTGTGGCGGGTGATCGTGTTTTCGAACGACGCCAGTTCCTCGCCGTTCGGCAGTTCGCCGTTGAGCAGGAGGTAGCAGGTTTCCATGAAGCTCGAATGTTCGGCGAGGTCGCCGATCGCGTAACCGCGATGGAGCAGAACGCCTTCGTCACCGTCGATATAGGTCAGCTGCGATTCGCAGCTCGCGGTCGAGGTGAAGCCGGGATCATAGGTGAAGGCGCCGGTCTGGGCGTAGAATTTGCGGATGTCGACGACGTCGGGGCCGACGGTGCCCGACAGGACAGGGCTGTCGACGGTCTTGTCGCCGAGGGTGATTTTCGCAGTGTCGGTCATATTTTGTTCCCTGTACTGACGGCGGGGAGAGAGAGTGGCTACGCCCCTGCCGGATAATGTTGCGCTGCGTCAAGTCGGGCGAGACTTACATCGCGTCCGAGCAACAGCAGCACGTCGAAAATCCCCGGGGAAATGGTTCGGCCGGTTAGCGCCGCGCGCAAAGGTTGCGCCAATTTGCCGAGCCCCAGTTCGGCGGCTTCGGCTTCGGCGCGCACGGCGGCGTCCAGCTCTTCTATCGTCCAGTCGTTCAGCCCGCGCAGTCGCTCCGTAACGGCGGCGAGCAGGCCTTCGGGCGAGGCCTTTAGCACCTCGGCCGCCTTTTCGTCCACCGGCAACGGGTCGGGCTGGTACAGGAAAATGGCGCCATCGGCGATCTCGTCGAGCGTCTTGGCGCGCGGCTTCAATGACTCCATCGCGCGCGCCAGCAAATCGCGGTCGGCATCGCCCATTGCGCGGCCGACGAGCCTCTCGACGCGCGGTGCGACGAGGCCCGCGAGGCGCTCATTATCGGCTTCGCGCAGATAATGGCCGTTCAGATTCTCGAGCTTTTTGAAATCGAAACGCGACGGCGAACGCCCGACATGCGCGAGGTCGAACCATTCGGTCGCCTGTGCGCGGCTGATGATCTCGTCGTCGCCATGGCCCCAGCCGAGGCGGAGGAGGTAATTGTTCACCGCCTCGGGCAGATAGCCAAGTTCGTCGCGATAGGCGTCGACGCCGAGCGCGCCGTGACGTTTCGACAGCTTCGCACCGTCGGCGCCGTGGATCAGCGGCACGTGGGCATAGACCGGCTCACGCCAGTTCATCGAACGGAGCAGCGCGAGCTGGCGAAACGCGTTGTTCAGATGATCGTCGCCGCGGATCACGTGCGTGACGCCCATGTCGTTATCGTCGACAACAACACTGAGCATGTAGGTCGGCGTGCCGTCGCTGCGCAGCAGGACGAAATCGTCGAGTTCGGCGTTCTGGACGGTGACCTCGCCCTGAACCTTGTCGGTGATCGTCACCGCACCGTCCTGCGGCGCGCGCAGGCGGATGACGTGCGGAACCGACGGATCGCCGTCGTCGCGGTCGCGCCATGGGCTGCGGACGCGGAAGGGCAGGCGTTTTTCCTGCGCCTCGGCGCGCATCGCGGCGAGTTCGTCCTGCGTCAAATAGCAGCGATAAGCTTCACCCTTGGCGAGCAGTTCGGCTGCGACCTCGGCATGGCGCGGCGCACGCGCGAACTGGAACACCGTCTCGCCGTCCCAGTCGAGGTCGAGCCACTGCATGCCGTCGAGAATCGCGTCGATGGCGGCGTCGGTCGAGCGCGCGCGGTCGGTATCTTCGATACGTAGCAGGAATTTGCCACCGTGGTGGCGCGCGAACAGCCAGTTGAACAGGGCGGTGCGCGCGCCGCCGATGTGGAGGAAACCCGTCGGTGAGGGGGCAAAGCGCGTCACCACATCGGCGCCAGTTGCTTCAGGCGTCGCCTCGGGGGTCGCTGCCACTTTGGTCTGGTTTTCGGTTGCCACTGCGGCCTCTTTCACTCAATTTGCCGCCTTCCGGGCGGGGATCGGGGGAGCCCCTAGCATGGCGACAAGGCTGCTTCAAACGCCCATTGCGCGAGCGTGGGCCATATATCGATATCGCGTCGCCGATGCGCTCGAAGCGCGGCTCGAGGCCGAGCGCGAACGGATCTGGCTCTGGCTGCCCGTAGCGCTCGGCGCCGGGATTGCGGCGTGGTTCGCGCTGCCCAGCGAGGCGCACTGGATCGGGTTGCTGTGCCTGCTCGTCGGTGGCTTGTGCGCTGGGATTCTCATCGGCTGGCAGAGCCGGTTCGGGCGGTTGATCGCTATTGGATGCGGCGTGATGGCGGCGGGCATTTTGCTGATTTGGGCACGCGCTATCTGGGTTGCGGCGCCGGTGCTGGCGGCGCCGGTCGTGACCGAAATTTCGGCGATCGTCGAGCGCGCCGAACCGCTGCCGGCCAAGGGGCAAATTCGCATAATCGCCCTGCCGCAGGGTCGCGCCGACCTGCCGCCGCGCTTGCGCCTGACGCTGCGCAACGAACAGGCGGTAGACCTTACCGATGGCGAGACAATCGGGGTCAGGGCGCGGCTGATGCCGCCGCCGACGGCGAGCCTTCCTGGCGGCTATGATTTTGCTCAGCGCGCATGGTTTGATCGCATAGGGGCGGTGGGGACGGTGCTTGGCGATGTTTCGCGTGCGCCCGGAGCCGGACGAACAACGCCGCCACTGCGCGCGCGGCTCAGCGCGCATATTCATGGCCAGATCGACGGGTCGCCGGGCGGCATTGCCGCGGCGCTGGTAACAGGTGATCGCGGTGCGATCAGCGAGGTCGATGAGGAGGCGATGCGCCGGAGCGGATTGGCGCACCTCCTGTCGATCAGCGGGCTGCATGTGACCGCCGTCGTCGGATTTGCGATGCTGCTGACGATGCGGCTGTTCGCGTTGAGCCGGCGGCTCGCGCTGGCGGGTTATGTCCTCCCACTCGCGGCGGCCGCAGGCGCGCTTGCGGGAGGCGGATATACGCTGCTTGCCGGCGCCGAGGTGCCGACGCTGCGCTCGTTCATCGCTGCGCTGCTGGTGCTTGTCGCTTTCCTGATGGGACGCGAAGCGATGACTTTGCGGCTGGTGGCGGCGGGCGCGTTGGTCGTGCTGATCTGGCGACCCGAGTCGCTAGCGGGGCCAAGTTTCCAGCTGAGTTTTGCCGCGGTCACCGCGATCATCGCATTGCACGAGAGCCGTCCGATGCGCGCCTTTCTGGCGCGGCGCGAAGAACCGTGGCTGCTGCGTTTCGGCCGCGCCATTACGGGATTGCTTGTCACCGGACTCGTCGTCGAAGTCGCGCTCGCGCCGATCGCGCTATTCCATTTCCACAAGGCAGGTCTTTATGGCGCGCTCGCCAATGTGGTCGCGATCCCGCTCACGACCTTCATCATCATGCCGTTCGAGGCGTTGGCTCTGCTGTTCGACAGCGTCGGACTGGGCGCGCCCTTCTGGTGGATCACCGAACAGGCGCTCGGTGTGCTGATCGGGCTCGCGCATGTGGTCGCGAACGCGCCGGGAGCGGTCGCCATGTTGCCGACCTTCCCGGGCTGGGGCTTCGCGCTGGCGGTCTTCGGGGGCTTGTGGTTGTTGCTCTGGAATAGCCGCTGGCGGCGCGCCGGCGCGGTGCCGCTGGCGATCGGGATGACGGCGCTGCTTGTCCAGCCGCGCCCCGACCTCCTTTTGACCGGCGACGGCCGTCATATTGCCGCCGCACTTCCCGATGGCAGCTATGCGCTGCTGCGCGATCGGGCAGGCGATTATGTGCGCGACAGCATGGCTGAGGCCGCAGGTGTGGACACCCAGCTGTCGGCACTCGCAGAACTCGATCATGTCGAATGCAATCGCGATTTCTGCCGCTGGAGCCAGGGCGAGGGCGCGCGGCGCTATGACATTCTGGCCTCACGCGGTCGGGATCGCATCGAAGGTAGCGACATGGCCGCAGCTTGTGCCGCCGCCGATGTCGTGATCAGCGACCGCTGGCTGCCGCGCGAGTGTATCGGGCGCTGGATGACGATCGATCGCGACAGCCTGGCCGAAACCGGCGGGCTGGCGCTGTATCTGGACGAAACGCCCGAAGCCGTCGCCACGCTTCGCGCGGGCGACGGCCATCCGTGGCGTTTACCGCAGCAACTTAGTGGTAACGACGAAGCAATCCCGACAGTCGACCCTGTACGATGACGCGTTCGGCGGGATAGCGCTGCGGCTCATAGGCGGCATTTGCCGGATCGAGGCGGATCATCTGGCCTTCGCGGCGGAAATATTTGAGCGTTGCGTCCTGTCCGTCGACGAGCGCGACGACGATATCGCCTTCGCGCGCGGTGCTCGCCTTCTGGATCAGCGCATAGTCGCCGTCGAAGATGCCTGCCTCGACCATCGAGTCGCCCGACACTTCGAGCGCATAATGTTCGCCTGACCCGAGCAGCGCGGCGGGGACCGCAAGATTGTTGTGATCCTCGAAGGCCTCGATCGGTACGCCTGCGGCGATCTTGCCGTGCAGCGGCACCTCGATGACGTCGTTCGCGGCGATCGGCTTGAGCGCCGGCGGCGCCTTGCGAAGCGGGACGATATTGTCGCGATCGTTGCGCACGACAGGCTTTGCAGCTTCGGGTACCTTGAGCACTTCGAGAGCCCGAGCGCGATTGGGCAGGCGACGGAGAAAACCTCTTTCTTCCAAGGCGCTTATCAGTCGATGTATACCCGATTTCGATTTAAGGCCCAGCGCCTCTTTCATCTCTTCGAACGACGGCGAAATCCCGCTCGTGTCGAGCTTTTGCTGGATGAAGTGGAGCAGCTCATGCTGCTTTGCGGTCAACATCGGTCGTTCTCCATGATGTCAGTTCCGGACATATTGAGAACGATAGTGGAACAAAGCGGAACTTGTCAAGCGATGACGATATAATCCGCCATATCGCCCGCATCGCGCGCCGGGGCGCCAATCTCGCGGATCAGCAGGCTGTTAGCCGACGCGAGCGGCAAGGTCAGGCCGCTCTCCTGCCCCAAGAAGGGGGTGAGGCGCCCTTTTTCGAGGCGCGCGCGCAGGTAATCGCGGCGTGTGCCGCCATCCGGCAGCGGCGCGGCAAGCGGGGCTTGGTGGACTATCGGCAGCGGATCACTTGCGCCGGCGAGGTGGCGGACGAGCGGGAGCAGGAAGAGCGTCGCGGTCACAAAGGCGGACGAGGGGTTGCCGGGGAGGCCGAGGAGTATTGCGTCGCCGATCGTCCCGGCGATCAGCGGCTTGCCCGGACGCATCGCGATGCGCCAGAAATCGATGTGGCCGCCCGCGTCTTCGAGCGCGCCTCGGACATGGTCGTGATCGCCGACCGATGCGCCGCCGACGGTGACGATGACGTCGTGACGTCGCGCCAGATCTTTGAGAACCTTGGAAAGTATCAGCCGGTCATCGCGGATATGATGCGGCAAAATTGGCTCGGCGACCTCCTCTGCGAGCATTGCCGCGAGCATCACACCGTTGCTATCGGGTATCTGGCCGGGGGCAGGCGGCCGTCCCGGCTGGACGAGTTCGTCGCCCGTAGTGACAATGGCAACGCTTGGACGGCTGCCCACCGCGAGCTGGCCGGCGCCACTCATCGCCGCCGCGGCGATCGCGCCCGGCGTCAGGCGCGTTCCCGCGACGAGCAGGCACGCTCCGCTCCCGAAATCGGCCGCGCGTTCGCGGATATGCCGTCCGCGCGCGCTTGGGCCGTCACCAGCCAGTGTCAGTTGCGTGCCATCGACGGCCACATCTTCCTGCACAACGACCGTGTCGGCGCCGGAGGGCACCATCGCGCCGGTGAAGATGCGCATCGCTTCGCCCAAGCCGACCGTCTGATCGGGCGCCGCGCCCGCAGCGATTTCGCCCGTCACGGTCCATGGACCGGGCAGGTCGTCGAAGCGGATCGCATAGCCGTCCATCGCCGACAGCGGCGCCGCGGGCTGATCACGCTGCGCGAGGACATCATCTGAAAGATAGCGGCCAAGCGATTCGGACAGGCTGATATTTTCACGCGGCAGCGGGTCGCGAAGCGCCAGCAGCCGCGCCTGCGCCTGCTCGACCGGCAGCAGGCCCGTCATCCAGCGCGCCAGTCGCCCGAGCGACCGCCGCTCTTTTCGAGCAGGCGGATATCGCCGAGTATCATCGCACGATCGAGCGCCTTTGCCATGTCATAGAGCGTGAGCAGCGCGACCGAGGCGGCGGTGAGCGCTTCCATCTCGACGCCGGTGGGACCGGTCGTGGCGGCGGTCGCCGTGACGGCAATGCCATTTTCTTCCCAATCGAAATCGACGCCGACCTTGGTCAGCGCGAGCGGATGGCACAGCGGGATGAGGTCGGCGGTGCGTTTGGCGGCCATGATTCCGGCGATGCGCGCCGTCGACAGCACGTCGCCCTTGGGCGCATCGCCGCTGCGGATCGCGTCGAGTGCGTCCGCCGACATGGTGATGCGTCCACCCGCGACCGCGCGGCGCTGCGTCGCGGGCTTGGCGCCGACATCGACCATCGACGCAGCCCCGCTTTCGTCGAGGTGCGTCGGACGCGTCATGCCGCAGCGCCCGTGAGCAGCGCGCGCGTTGCCGCCGTGACGTCATCTTGGCGCATCAGGCTTTCGCCCACGAGGAAGGCTTTGACGCCGCTTTGCGCCAGTCTTTCGCAATCGGCGTGGCTCGTTATGCCGCTTTCGCCGACGAGCAAGGTTCCCGGCGGGACGCGTTTTGCAAGGCGTTCAGTGACCCCGAGATCTGTCTCGAAGGTGCGGAGGTCGCGGTTGTTGACCCCGATCAGGCTCGATTTGAGCTTGGTAAGCGCCCGCTCGAGTTCGGCTTCGTCATGCACCTCTACGAGGACGTCCATGTCGCGTTCGAAGGCAGCCGCCTCGATCTCGCGCATCACGCTATCTTCGAGCGCAGCGACGATGATCAGGATGGCATCGGCGCCGATCGCGCGGGCTTCGGCCACCTGCCAGGGGTCGACCATGAAATCCTTGCGAAGTGCTGGAAGAGGGCAGGCGGCGCGCGCCGCGATCAGATAATCCTCATGCCCCTGAAAATAGGGGGCGTCGGTCAGGACCGACAGGCATGCGGCGCCGCCGGCCGCATAGGCGTGCGCGTGATTGGCGGAATCAAAATCTTGCCTTATCAGGCCTTTGGATGGTGATGCTTTCTTGATTTCAGCGATCAAACCGAAATCCCCCGCGTCGATCTTTGCCCGCAATGCGACGGCAAAGCCGCGCACGGGACCCGCGTCGATCGCGTCGAGATCGGAAAAGGAACGAATTGCGCGGCGTTCGGCGACTTCGTCCGCCTTGGTCGCAAGAATTTGCGTGAGCTTGTTCATTTATAAGCGATCCAGCAATTGAGCAGCGCGTTGGCAAGGCCCTTGTCGATCGCCTCGGCGGCTTCTTCGACGCCTTCGAGCAAACTGTCGGCGGCCCCGGCGACAACGAGCGCCTCGGCTGCATTATAAAGTACCGCATCGCGATACGCACCGGGCTCGCCTTCGAGCAAGCTGCGTAGCGCCTTTGCGTTATATTCGGCGTCGCCGCCACGGATTTCGGCGAGCGAGCGTGTCGGGAGGCCAGCATCGGCGGCGACGCTGCGCTGCATCCGGACGCCTTCGGGCGTCACCACTGCAACCTCGTTGCCGCCGGCGAGCGAGAGTTCATCGAGTCCTTCGTCGCCCGAAATGACGCGCGAATGCTCGGTGCCGAGCCGGTGGAGCGCCTCGGCATAGACCGGGACGTAGGCGGGGCGCGCGATACCGACGAGTTGGCGCGAGACGCGCGCCGGATTGGCGAGCGGCCCCATCAGGTTGAATATCGTCCGGCGGCCGATCGCCTTGCGGATCGGCATGATGCGCTTCATCGCCGGGTGACGCGTTCCGGCAAAGAGGAAGCAGATGCCGAGGTCGGCGAGCTGTTCCTCGGCTTGCCGGTCGGCGCGCTCCATATCTAGGCCGAGCGCTTCCAGCGTATCGGCCGCACCAGATTTAGAAGAAGCTGCACGATTTCCGTGCTTTGCGACTGGAACCTCGCACGCCGCGACTACGATCGACACGGCGGTCGAGACGTTCAGCGTATGATGACCGTCGCCGCCGGTGCCGCAGACGTCGATTGCGCCCGCGGGCGCCGCGACAGGGATCAACCGGTCGCGCATCGCCTGCGCCGCGGCGGCGATTTCGACCATGGTCTCGCCGCGATCCGAGAGTGCAATGAGAAACTCAGTGACCTGCTCATCGTTCGCGCCGCCGTCGAGCATCGTCGCAAAGGCGTCTGCCGCCTCGTCATGATCGAGCAGCGCCGAAGGGTCCGGAAACGGCCCGAAGCGGCTCATGCCGCTTTCCGTTGGCCGACCGGCAACCCCGCGATTTTCAGGAAGTTGGCGAGCATCGCGTGCCCATGTTCCGTCGCGATGCTTTCGGGGTGGAACTGCACGCCATGGATTGGCAATTCGGCGTGGCGGAAGCCCATAACGGCGCCGTCGTCACTCGTCGCGTTGATGACGAGATCGGCGGGAATATCGACGACCTCGAGGCTGTGATAGCGCGTCGCCTGAAACGGCGAGGGCAGGCCCGCGTAGAGGCCGCTGTTGTCGTGGCAGACAGGCGAGGTCTTGCCGTGCATCAAATGGCCACGCTGGACGGTGCCGCCGAAATGCTGGCCGATCGCCTGATGGCCTAGGCACACGCCGAGCAGCGGACGCCGCCCCGCGGCGCAGGCGGCGACGAGGTCGAGGCTGATTCCGGCCTCGTTCGGGGTGCATGGCCCGGGCGAGATCAGGATTGCGTCGGCGCCGCTAGCAAGCGCGTCATTTGCGCTCAGCGCGTCGTTCCGTTCGACGCGCACCTCAACCCCCAGCTCGATCAGATAATGAACGAGGTTGAAGGTGAAGCTGTCATAATTGTCGATGACGAGGATCATGGGGGCGCACTAACGTTTTTGGGGCTGTGGGGGAAGGGATAGAAGCTTTTCGGCGGCCAATCCCTGCTTTTATTGGGCCATCAGCTTCGCCAGATCATCCTTCCAGAATTTTGCCCAGGTGTGGGTGCCGTGGCCCTTGGTTTCTGGGCTGGCGGCGATCAGGATGAACCTTGCCGTCGGCAGGCGCGCGGCGGCTTTCTCGGTGATCCCATAGGCGGGCGGGTTGATGAAATCGTCGGCCGAGTTGATCCACAGCATTGGCACCTTGATCTTTTCGAGGTCCGGCCAGGGGTTGTAGGTTCGCGAGCTATCGAGCTGATAAATAACGTCATTGGCATCATTGCGGCCATTGGTGCGCGCGAAGGCTTCGTCCTTGTACTTCTCGGCGGCCGAGCGCGTCGGATATTGCGCCTGCAGCGCATAGGGGTTGGCGCCCGCGATCATGGTCAGCGAGGCGGCGGTGCGCAGGCCCGCGGCGGGCGGATCTGTGTAGTTGCCGTCCTTCCACAGCGGATCGGCCTTGATCGCGTCGATCGACAGCGTGCGCCACATGCGGTTCTGGCCCGCGATCTCGACGGGAAGGCACGCGAAGGGTGCAAGTTTCTCGGCGAAGTCGGGATGGGTTTCGCCCCAGACGAAGGCGTGCATGCAGCCCATCGAGGTGCCGAGGATCAGCTTCAGTTTCTGCACGCCCAGTTTTTCGGTGAGCATCCGGTATTGCGCGCTGACCATGTCGTCATAATCATATTTGGGGAAAGCCACCCGCATCCCGTCGCTCGGCTTTGACGAGCCGCCGTGACCGATGTTGTCGGGCAGGATGATGTAATATTTCTGCGTGTCGAGCGGTTGGCCGGGGCCGAACAATTCGTTTGCGAACTGCGGCTGGAAAAATTGTTTTCCGCTGCCGCCGGTGCCGTGGAGGATCATTACGGCGTTGGTGACGTTGCCCTTTTTGTCGCGCTGCGGCGTCCCGAGCGTCGTATAGTGGATCTTGAGTTCGGGCAGCTTTTCGCCGGTGGCAAAGGCGAAATCCTTGAGGATCGCGTCGCCTTCGACGGCGCCCTCGACCGTCTGGCCATGGGCGGGTGTGACGCTGGCGAGCAGCAGGGCGAGCGGCGCAAGGAATTTGTGCATGGCGGGACGCTAGCGCGCGGCCCGATCAGGTCAAGCTATTGGCCATACCCCGGCGTACCCGCCAGCCGCACCGCTTCGCGCGCGGCGGCGAAGAGCGCGCCGGCCTTCGCCTCGCACTCGCGCTGTTCGTAAGCGGGGTCGCTGTCGGCGACGATGCCCGCGCCGGCTTGCACATGCATCTCGCCGTCCTTCACGATCGCGGTGCGCAGCACGATGCAGCTGTCCATATTGCCGTCGGGCGCGAAATAGCCGACGCCGCCGGCGTAGGGCCCGCGCGCATCGGCTTCGAGCTCGGCAATGATCTGGCACGCGCGGACCTTGGGCGCGCCGCTGACCGTGCCTGCGGGAAATCCGGCGAACAGCGCATCGATCGCGTCCTTGTCGGGCGCGATGCGCCCTATGACGTTCGAGACGATGTGCATGACATGGCTGTAGAATTCGACCGTGTAGCTGTCGGTGACGGTCACGCTGCCACCCACCGCCGCGCGGCCGACATCGTTGCGGCCGAGGTCGAGCAGCATCAGATGTTCGGCACGTTCCTTCGGATCGGCGAGCAAGGATTCGCGATTCTCCATGTCCTCGGCGCTGGTGCGGCCGCGAGGACGCGTGCCGGCGATCGGGCGGATCGTGATTTCGCCATCCCTGACTCGAACGAGAATCTCGGGCGACGAGCCGATCAGCGCGAAACCGGGCAGGTCGAGGAAATAGAGGAACGGCGACGGATTCACGCGGCGGAGCGCGCGGTAGAGATCGAAGGGGGGCAGGTCGAACGGGGTCGAGAAACGCTGCGACAGCACGACCTGAAAAATGTCGCCTGCGGCGATATAATCTTTCGCCTTGGCAACCATCGACGCGAACTCGGCGGGCGTCGTCGCAGCGTTCGGACCGATATCGGCGGGCAGCGCTTCGGTCGACGCGCGGTCGGCATGCGCACTGACGCTCGACAGACGCGCGGCGATGGTGTCGAGCCGGTCCTGCGCCGCCTCGATCATCCGGTCGATGGCGCCCTCGGCATCGGGCCAGATCGGCGCGATCAGGAACAGTTCGTCGGCGAGGCGGTCGAAGACGAGGATCGTCGTCGGGCGCACGAACACCATGTCGGGCAGGCCAAGCCCCGTGCCCGGCGCGCGCGGGATGCGCTCGACGAAGCCGATCGTTTCATAAGCGAAGAAGCCGACGAGCGTGGCGAGCGCCTTGGGCAAGCCTTTGGGTACGTCGAAGCGGCATTCGGCGACGAGGTCGCGTAGCGCCTGCAGGGCCGGGGTTTTCAGCGGCTGGAAGGCCTCGCGGTCGCGGCGCCAGTCGCGGTTGATCCGCGCGGCGTCGCCGGTGACCTCGAACATCAAATCGGGGTCGAGGCCGAGCAGGCTGTAGCGTCCCCGCGTCTCGCCGCTTTCGACCGATTCGAGCACCCAATCGCCGCGCCCCGGTTCGATCAGCTTGAGCGCCGCCGAGACCGGGGTTTCGATGTCGGCGATCAGACGCTGCCAGACGACCGCGCCGCGGCCCTGCGCCAGCGCTTCGAGCGCGGCGGCCCTGCCTTCGAGGCTCACCCTTATTCGGCGACCGGCGCGGTGCCGGTCAGTTCGGCGCGCAGCTGGTCGACGAGCTTCTTGTTGATCGTCACCCCGACGCGGCGCTTCGCTTCGGCGGATAGCTGTTCGATCAGCTCGTTGCCGAACGCCGGTGCGAGCGGCTGCGCGATCGCGGCGACGCGCTGCGGCTCGATCGACTTGGCGTCGGGACGCTGAACGTCGTTGAGCGCGATGACCATCCAGCCACGATTGCCGGGGATCTCCAACGTCTTCACGCTGCCCTTCGCCATCGAGAAGAGCAAGGCGAGGTCGGGCGAGACGGGTTTGCCGCCCGCACCCAATTCGGCGCGGCGCCCGCCGATCGTCTGGACGTTGCCGATGTTCGGGCCCGCGGCGGCGACGGCTTCGGGCAGCCCCTTGCCCGCTTCGACGGCCTTGACGATCGCGCGCGCCTTGTCGCGAGCGACCTTCTGCCCCTCGGCAAAGCGCCATTCGCTGAGCAGGTCGGCGCGGACCTGCGCAAAGGGCGGCGGCGCGGCGGCGATGATCGACTTCACCGCATAGACCGCGAACTTTTCATTCTCGACCAGCGTCGCGATATGGCCTTCGCCTTCACCAGCGGCCTGGAACGCCTGGCTGATCAGCGGGGCGAGCTCGGGGGCGGGGACGAAGGCCGGCTGGCCCGGCGCACGCCCGCTCGGCAGGATCGCCGGGGTTTCGAGCAGCTGGAGCTTGCGATCGGCGGCAACTTCCTCGATCGACGCGCCGCCGTTCACGGCATCCTGGATCGCGTTATAATAATCGACGATCGCCTCATTGGCCTTGTTCTTGCCCAGTTCGGTGCGGATTTCGGGGCTGGCGTCGGCGAGGCTGCGTGCAGGCTTTGCCGTGACATCCTCGACGCGCGCAACGGTCCAGCCGAGGCCGGTCTGCGTTGGGCCGATCAGGTCTCCGCGCTTCGCGGCAAAGGCGGTCCTGGCAGCCGCGGCGCTGCTCGTCGCGGCATAGGCCGACTGGGTAAGGTCGCCGGTGGTCGAAGCCGAAAGCCCGGCCGCCTGCGCCGCCTCGGCGAGCGAGGTGCCGCCGCGAACCTTCGCGGCGAGAGCCGTCGCCGCAGCCTGATCGGGAACGATCACCTGCGCAAAGCGGCGCGTCTCGCTCGCGGCATATTGCGCGGCATTGTCCTTATAGACTTTGGCGATTTCGGCGTCGCTGACCGCGGGAACCGGCACTGCGCTGCGATCGAACAGCGCATATTGGACGACGCGGCGTTCGGGGACGGTGAATTTGGCGGTGTTCTGCGACAGATATGTCTTCAGAACCGCGTCACCCGGGTCGGCGGTCGGCGCGAATGGGCTTGCCGGGATGAAAGTTGCCTGTCCGCGGCGCTGTTCCAGCAACAGCGCGGCATAGGGCTGAGCCATGCCCGTCGCGATGCGGGGCATCGAGGCGATCGGCGCCGCAAGCTGCTCGATCAGCAGCTGCTGGCGCAGGTCGCGGCGAAGCTGGGTTTCGGTGAGGCCGTTCTGGCGCAGGAAATTCTCGAAGACCTTCTGGTCGAATTTACCCGACACGCCGGCGAAGGCGGGCAGGTCGGCGATGCGTCCGTCGATGAGGCGCTTGCTGACGCTGAAGCCCATTTCGGTTGCGAACTGGTCGAAGGCGAGGCCCTCGACAAGCTGATCGAGCACCTCGTCGAGTGCCCCCGATTCGACGAAGGCCGCCATCGTCAGTCCGGGCTGTTGCTGGCGTGCCTGATTATAGGCTTGCCGCGCGCGCTCGCGCAGCTCGCCGACGCCGATCTGCTCGCTGCCCACTTTTGCGACATTCGCGCCGCCGATCCCGCCAAAACTCGAATTGCCCGTGACATCACCGAGCGCGAAGGCGAGCCCGACGAGGACGACGAAGGCGAGGGCGAGGAATTTGCCGATCGTCGAGGAGAACATGGCGCGGATAGCGGTAATCATGGAACGGGCATTCTTTCCGGCAGGGCGCGGGTCAGGCGCGGTTGCGCGCTGCTTTAGGCGGGAGGCGGTGCCGCATCAAGGCTGGAAAGGGGCTTTTCATGCGCACGCGACGCGACTTGCCTATCGACCCCCGGCGCCGCTAGGGCACGGGCAAGGTTAAAGCAGCGGGAGAGATGGCAAATGGCGCGGCGCAAATATGTGGTCGGCAACTGGAAGATGAACGGCCTGTCGGACGCGGTCGGCGAGGCGCAGGCTATTTTTTCAGCCGCGGACGGTCATCCCGCTGTCGACATTGCGATCTGCCCGCCCTTTACGCTGATCGGGGCGATGGTTGCGTCCGTGCCCGGCAAGGCGATTGGCGGACAGGATTGCCATAGCGCCGCCTCGGGCGCCTTCACCGGATCGGTCGCCGCGCCGATGCTGGCCGATGTCGGCGCCAGCGTTGTCATCGTCGGACATAGCGAGCGGCGCGAAGGCTTTGCCGAAAGCGACGCCGATGTGCGCGCAAAGGCCGAAGCGGGCCTTGCGGCGGGACTGTCGGTCATCCTGTGCGTTGGCGAACCGCGCGAAATACGCGAATCGGGCGGCGCGATCGATTATGTGCTGGCGCAGATTGGGGGATCGGTCCCCGCCGACTTCGACGCGCACCGCCTCGCCATCGCCTACGAACCGATATGGGCGATCGGAACCGGACTGGTGCCCACCGTCGCCGATGTCGCCGCGATGCACGGCGCGATCCGCAGTGCGCTGGTGGCGCGGTTCGGAAGCGCGGCGGAGGATATGCGCATCCTCTATGGCGGATCGGTCAACGGCGAGAATGCCGCCGAACTGCTGGACGCCGGCGACGTCGACGGCGCGCTGGTGGGCGGAGCGAGCCTGACGGCGGCGAAATTCGTGCCGATCATTGCGGCGGCGGCGACACTCGCGGGTTGAAGCTTCGACGCTTCGTCTCTATGTGCGCCGCGGGCGCGGTCCGTTTGAGGTCGCGCAAGTTCGGGAAAATATGATGTCCAGCCTCTTCACCTTCATTCTCGTCCTGCAGGCGCTCGTTGCCGCAGCGATGATCGGCGTCATTCTGATGCAGAAGTCCGAAGGTGGCGGCCTGGGTGTTGGCGGCAGCCCCGCGGGTCTGCTTTCGGCGCGCGGCGCGGCGGATTTCATGACCCGTGCGACAACGATTCTGGCGACGGCTTTCGTCGCCCTGTCGATTGTGCTGGCGGCGATGGCTTCGGTCGGCCGCAGCGGTTCGACGATCGACACCTCGCTGTCGAAGACGGCGCAGCCGCAGACGAGCGGCTCTTCGGCGCTGACCGGCACCGCGCCGCCCGCGCAAGGTGCGCCTGCTGGCGCGGCTGTAGCGCCGAGCGACGACCCGCTGGCTGCTGCTGCGGCAGCGGCGGCAAGCCCGGAAGCCGCTCCGGCTCCCGCACAGGCACCGCCCGCCAAGAAATAACCGGCGGCTTCGGCCTCCGACCGTAACCCGCCTGGCGGAAATATTTTCCGCCGGATGCGATTCGACGGCTTGCGCCGTCCCCCTCCCGTTGAGTAAGTCTTTCCTCCCATGGCGCGGTTCATTTTTATCACCGGCGGCGTGGTCTCCTCGCTTGGCAAAGGTTTGATGGCGGCTAGCCTCGCAGCCTTGTTGCAAGCGCGCGGCTATCGCGTCCGTATCCGGAAGTTCGATCCCTATCTGAACGTCGATCCGGGCACGATGTCGCCCTATCAGCACGGCGAGGTCTATGTGACCGACGACGGCGCCGAAACCGATCTCGATCTCGGCCATTATGAACGGTTTACGGGCGTTGCGGCGCGGCAGAGCGACAATGTCACCTCGGGCCGCATCTATCAGGGCATCATCGCCAAGGAACGCCGCGGCGACTATCTGGGCGCGACGGTGCAGGTCGTCCCGCACGTCACCGATGCGATCAAGGAATTCGCGCGTACCGACATCGACGACCTCGATTTCGTGCTGTGCGAAATTGGCGGCACCGTCGGCGACATCGAATCGCTGCCGTTCATTGAGGCGATCCGCCAGCTCAAGAATGAAGAGGGCCGCGAAAACGCGATCTCGGTCCACGTCACGCTGGTGCCGTACATCGCCGCCGCGGGCGAGCTGAAGACCAAGCCGACGCAGCACAGCGTGCGCGAACTCGCCTCTTTGGGCGTCCAGCCCGACATCCTGCTCTGCCGCTGCGAAAAGCCGCTGCCCGAGAGCGAGCGCGCGAAGATCGCGCTCTTCTGCAACGTCCGCAAGGAAGCGGTGATCCCCGCGCTCGACGCCGACAGCATCTATTCGGTCCCGGTCCAATATCATGGCGAAGGGCTCGATAACGAGGTATTGCGCGCCTTCGGTATCCACGACGCGCCGGCGCCCGACCTGTCGCGCTGGTACGATATCATGGACCGCAAGCAGCATCCCGAGGGCGAAGTCACGATCGGCGTCGTCGGCAAATATGTGTCGCTGCCCGACGCGTATAAATCGCTGAACGAAGCGCTCGTCCACGGTGGCATGGCGCACCGGGTCAAGGTCAACATCCGCTGGCTCGACGCCGAAATGTTCGAGCGCGACGAAGATCTGGCCGCCAACCTCGAACCGATGCACGGTATTCTTGTCCCTGGCGGCTTTGGCGAGCGCGGGTCCGAAGGCAAGATTTCGAGCGTGCGCTTCGCACGCGAACGCAACGTGCCCTTCTTCGGCATCTGCCTCGGCATGCAGATGGCGTGCATCGAGGGCGCGCGGAACACGAGCGGCATCGCCGACGCGTCGAGCACCGAATTCGGCCCGACCGACGAACCCGTCGTCGGCATGATCACCGAGTGGATGAGCGACGAAGGCCTGCAGAAGCGCGGCGCCGACACCGATCTGGGCGGCACGATGCGGCTCGGCGCCTATGAAGCGAAGCTGTCGCCGAACAGCCATGTCGCGAGCGTCTATGGCGCGAACGACATCAGCGAGCGCCACCGCCACCGCTACGAGGTCAACAACGCCTATCGCGAGAGCCTGGAGAAGGGCGGTCTCGTCTTTTCGGGCATGTCGCCCGACGGCATGTTGCCGGAAATCGTTGAGCGCCCGGACCATCCGTGGTTTATCGGGGTGCAGTTCCACCCGGAACTGAAGTCGAAGCCGTTCGACCCGCATCCCTTGTTTGCGGGTTTCATCGAAGCGGCGGTGAAACAGAGCCGGTTGGTCTAGCGCCGGGCAAAAGGGGTTTAGGGGCAATGGATCACGCGAAACTCGCCGAATTGCAGGGCCCCGACAGCATTTTTTCCGGACTTTCGGTCGAAGATTGGGCCGAAATCGGTAGCCGTGCGGTGCAGGTCAATTTCGTCAAGGGTAAGGAGTTGCTCGTCCAGGGCGACCCGGGCGACATGATGCTGATCCTGACCGAAGGCACCGCGCGCGTATCGATGCTGACCTCGGGCGGGCGTGAGATCGTGCTTGCCTATGCCGAACCCGGCGCAGTGCTGGGCGAAATCGCACTGCTCGACGGCGGCGAGCGTACCGCTTCGGTGACCGCGACGAGTTCGGGAAGCGCGCTCCAGCTCGGCCGCAATGCGCTCAAGGATTTTGCCGCCAGCCATCCCGAATTCGCCTGGTCGCTTATGCAGCAACTCGCGCGGCGCCTACGCACCGCCGACCAAACGATCGAGAGCGACCGCGCCTATGCCTCGGGACCGCGGCTCGCGCGCTATCTCAAACGACTGATTCGCAAGGATGTCGAGGTGTCGCAGCGCGTCGAACTCAGCCAGACCGAGCTTGGGAATTTCGCAGGCATGAGCCGCGAACATATCAACCGTCAGCTCAAAAGCTGGGAGGAATCGGGTGTGATTTCGCTCGAACAGGGCCGCGTGCGCGTGCTCGATGCCGATATGCTCGAAGATATCAGCGAGAGCGAAGGCTAGGGCTGGAATCACAACGCCCGGGCCTCGTTTCCAAGACCCGGGCGCCTGTGACGAACACTCGCCATCCCCCTTTGTTGCAGGCCCGGCGAAAGGCCTGCACTCCCTGGAGCCGGGCCTTTGGGCCGCGTTGAACCAGAAGCTATGGGAGTAGGTCCGCAGGGGGAGCTTGTCACCCTCTGACGGGTAGTTGGCCCTGCTTTTGCTCGCGCCTGTGGCCTATAGGCAACACATTATCGCAAATCATTTGCAGTTTTCCGCGGTGCCGGCAGCCATTGCCAGCCGCGCCAGCGCCGCTTAAAGCGGCCCATATGCGTGTCATTTCCCATGCGCCGCAAAGGCACATCGCTCCATGATCCTGCGTCCGTACGAACGCACCATCTTCAAACGCTATTTGCTTCCGCAGCGCGGCGAAGGGTTCATCTTCGTCGCCGCGGCGTTCAGCTTCACGGCGGTCATGCTCGGCGTCGCCGCGCTGGTGATCGTGATGAGCGTGATGAACGGCGTGCGTTCGGACCTGTTCGACAAGATCGTCGGCTTGAACGGCCATGCGGTGGTGCAGGGCTTTGGCGGACGGATCGACGACTGGCAGGATGTCCTGAAGCAAGCGAAGGCGACCCCGGGCGTCACTTCGGCGACACCGCTGATCGAGCAGCCCTTGCTCGGCACCTATAGCGGACGCGTCGAGGGGATTTTGGTGCGCGGCATGACCGTGCCCGACATCCGCAAAAACGAGACGCTGAATGGCAAGGTCCTTCAGGGTAGCCTCAATTCGCTGACCCCGGGATCGGGCAATGTCGCGATCGGCAGCGAACTCGCCCGCAATCTGGGCGCCACGGTGGGATCGAACCTCACGATCATCAATCCCGCGGGGCGTTCGACGCCCTTCGGCACGGTGCCGCGCGAGATCAGTTACCGCGTGTCGGCGATATTCGAGATCGGCGTCTATGATTTCGACAAGGCCTATGTCGTGATGCCGATGGAGGATGCGCAACTGCTGCTGCTCACCGGCGATCAGGTCCAGATGATCGAGGTCAAGACCACCGACCCCGACAAGGTCGGCGAGATTTTGCGGCCGCTGGCCGAAAAAGTGGCGGCAAAGGCGGTGGTGTCCGACTGGCGATCGATGAACGCGAGCCTTTTCGAGGCGCTGTCGATCGAGCGCGTCGCGATGTTCGTGATCCTGTCGCTGATCATCCTCGTCGCCTCGTTCAACATCATCTCGTCGTTGATCATGCTCGTGCGCGCAAAAACGCGCGACATGGCGATCCTGCGTACGATGGGCGCGCCACGCGATTCCGTGATGCGCATCTTCATGGCGATCGGGCTGTCGATCGGTATCGCCGGGACGATCGCCGGAATGGTCGTCGGGTTCAGCCTGCTTTATTTCCGCCAAGGCGTGCTGCGCGGGGTCGAGTTTCTGACGGGCCAGCCCCTGTGGGATCCGTCGATCCGCTTCCTTACCGAATTGCCGTCGAAACCCGATCCGGTCGAGATCACCGCGATCGTTATCATGGTGATCGTGTTCAGCTTCCTCGCGACGCTCTATCCCGCCTACAAGGCCGCCAATACCGATCCCGTGCAGGTGCTGCGTTATGAGTGATGTCGCGCTGGAACTGGTCGACCTGAAGCGCAGCTTCACGCAGGCCGACGTGACGATCGAGGTGTTGCGCGGCGTCAATGCGTCGTTGCGGCGGGGCGAGATTGTCGCGCTGCTCGGACCGTCGGGATCGGGCAAGTCGACCATGCTGCAGGCGGTCGGCCTGCTCGAGGGCGGGTTCGGCGGTACGATCCGCATCGACGGTGAGGATGTCACGCGCTTCGAACAAGGCGCGCGGACGAAGACGCGGCGCGAGAAGATTGGCTTCGTCTATCAATTCCACCACCTGCTTCCCGATTTCAACGCGATCGAGAATGTCGTGCTGCCGCAGTTGATCCGCGGCGCGGGGCAGGCCGAGGCGGAGGAACGCGCGGCGGATTTGCTCGGGCGGCTGGGACTCGCCGAACGGCTGCATCACAAGCCGAGCAAGCTGTCGGGGGGCGAGCAGCAGCGCGTCGCGGTGGCGCGCGCGCTTGCGAACCGCCCCTTGCTGGTGCTCGCCGACGAGCCGACGGGCAATCTCGACGAGGCGACCGCGGACCGGGTCTTCGACCAGTTCGTCAAGCTGGTGCGCGATCATGGCTCGGCGGCGTTGGTGGCGACGCACAACGAACGGTTGGCTGCGCGGATGGACCGCGTGCTGCGCTTGCACGACGGGCGCATCGAGGCGTAGGCTGACGCCAACAGTAGGGGACGAAATATGGCTCTTTATGATCTTTCGGCGAAGCTGCCGGGCGGCGGATCGCAGTCACTGGCAGACTATCAGGGCAAGGTGCTGCTGATCGTCAATACCGCGTCGAAATGCGGCTTCACCCCGCAATATGAGGGGCTGGAAGAGCTCTACCGCGACTATAAGGATCGCGGGTTCGAGATACTCGCGTTTCCGTGCAACCAGTTCGGCGCGCAGGAGCCCGGTGATGCAGCGGAGATCGCTAATTTCTGTTCGCTGACCTATGATGTCAGCTTTCCGCTGATGGCCAAGATCGACGTCAACGGCGACGGCGCCGACCCGATCTTCAAGCATTTGAAGAAGGAACAGACCGGCCTGCTCGGCAGCGGGATCAAGTGGAATTTCACCAAATTCCTCGTCGATCGCAACGGCAAGACCGTGTCGCGTCATGCGCCGACGACGAAGCCCGAGCAGCTGCGCAAAGAGATTGAGGAACTGCTGGGTTAAGCCTTGGCAGAATCACCGCTGTCACTGTAGCGTCATCTGATGGCCTTCAGCCCCTTTGTCCCCCTGCGCGTCTTTTCCAGTTTTACGATGCTGGAGGGGGCGATCGAGCCCAAGCTGATCGCGAAGGCCGCGCGCGAGCGTGGGTTTCCGGCGATTGCCGTCGCCGATCGCAACGGGCTTTACGGCGTCATGGCCTTTGGCGAGGCGTGCAAGGCGGCAGGCGTGCAGCCGATCATCGGCACCTTGCTGAGCGTCGCGCGCCCGGGACAGCGGCTTGCGAACGGCGCGCCGCTAATCGACTGGCTGGCGCTCTACGCGCAGGACAATCGGGGATATGACAATCTGTGCGCGCTGGTCTCGGCGGCGCATCTCGGCCGCCCGGTCGAGCAGGATCCGCACGTCCTGCTGTCCGATATCGCGGGCAAGACCGACGGGCTGATCTGCCTGACCGGCGGCGGCGAAGGCGCGCTCGCGCGGCTGCTCGCGGGCGAGCAGAAGACGGCGGCGGACGATTATGTCGAGCAGCTGGAAGCGCTGTTCGCCGGGCGTCTTTATATCGAGCTGGCGCGGCGTAACGACGCTACCGAAATCGCAGCGGAGAAGGCGCTGATCGATCTGGCCTATGCGCGCGCGCTGCCGATCGTTGCGACCAACCCGGCGAATTTCGTCGAACCCAATTTCCATCCCGCGCACGACGCGATGCTGTGCATCGCGCAGTCGGCCTATGTCGAGAGCGAAGATAGGCGCGTTTCGAGCCCCGAAGCCTGGCTGAAGCCCGCCGAGGCGATGGAGGATGCTTTCTCGGATCTGCCCGAGGCGATCCGCAATACGCTGGTAGTTGCGCAGCGTTGCGCGTTCATGGCCCCGAAACGTGCGCCGATCCTGCCGAGCCTCGCCGGCGATCGCGAGGGTGAGGCGGCGCAACTGGCGCAGGACGCGCGCGACGGGCTCGACGCGCGGCTCGCACACTATCCCGATCTCACTGATGAAGAGCGTCAGGCTTATGTCGAGCGGCTCGATTTCGAGGTCGGGGTCATCGTCCAGATGGGCTTTCCCGGTTACTTCCTGATCGTTGCCGATTTCATCAAATGGGCGAAGAATCACGACATTCCGGTCGGTCCCGGTCGTGGTTCGGGTGCTGGCAGCGTTGTTGCCTGGGCGCTGACGATCACCGACCTCGACCCGCTCAAGCTCGGACTGCTGTTCGAACGCTTCCTCAACCCCGAACGCGTGTCGATGCCCGACTTCGACATCGACTTCTGCGAAACGCGGCGCGGCGAAGTGATCCGCTATGTGCAGGAGAAATATGGCCGCGATACCGTCGCGCAGATCATCACCTTCGGTAAGCTGAAAGCGCGCGCGGTGCTCAAGGACACCGGGCGTGTGCTCCAGATGAGTTATGGGCAGGTCGACCGGCTTGCGAAGCTTGTGCCGAACCATCCGACCGATCCCTGGACGCTCGAACGCGCGCTCAACGGCGTTGCCGAGCTGATGACCGAATATAAGCAGGACGACGGAGTGCGCCGCCTGTTCGACATGGCGCGTCAACTCGAAGGCCTGCCGCGGCACAGCTCGACCCACGCCGCGGGCGTGGTGATCGGCGACCGTCCGTTGGATCAGCTCGTCCCGCTTTATCGCGACCCGCGCTCGGATATGCCGGTGACGCAGTTCGACATGAAATATGTCGAAACCGCTGGTTTGGTGAAATTCGACTTCCTCGGCCTCAAGACGCTGTCGGTGCTCAAAGAGGCGCGCCGCCTGCTCGCGCTGCGCGGGATCGACGTCGATCTCGACGCGCTGCCGTGGGAAGACGAGACGGCGACGCCCAAGGTCTACGAACTGCTCCAGCGCGGCGAGACGGTCGGCGTGTTCCAGCTGGAATCCGAAGGCATGCGGCGGACGCTGTCCGCAGTCAAACCGACCAATTTCGGCGACATCATCGCGCTCGTCGCGCTCTATCGCCCCGGCCCGATGGACAATATTCCGCTGTTCGGCGCGCGCAAGAACGGGCGCGAGGCGATCGCCTATCCGCACCCCTTGCTCGAAGGCATCCTCGCTGAAACCTATGGCATCTTCGTCTATCAGGAACAGGTGATGCAGGCGGCGCAGATCCTCGCCGGTTATAGCCTTGGCGGCGCCGACTTGCTGCGCCGCGCGATGGGCAAGAAGGTCCAGGCGGAGATGGACGCGCAGCGCGACACCTTCGTGAAAGGCTGCGGCGAGCATAACAATATCAACCCGAAGGCGGCGAACGAGCTGTTCGACTTGATCGACAAGTTCGCGGGCTATGGTTTCAACAAGAGCCACGCGGCTGCCTATGCGCTGTTATCGTACCAGACCGCGTGGCTGAAGGCGCACTATCCGCACGAATTTTTCGCGGCGTCGATGTCGTTCGACAGCCACCAGACCGATAAATTGTCGATCTTCATCGACGATATGCGCCGGCTCGACGTCGGAATTTCGCCGCCGTCAGTCAATGACAGCGAAGCCGATTTCTCGGTCGGGCGGGGTGATGAGGGGCTGACGGTGCGCTACGCGCTCGGCGCGCTCAAGGGCGTCGGCGAAAAGGCGATGGAGTCGCTGGTCGCCGAGCGTGCCAAGGGCGATTTCGCGTCGCTCGACGATTTTGCGAGCCGCATCGATCCGAAGCTGCTCAACCGGCGTCAGATCGAAGCGCTGGCGGGCGCGGGGGCATTCGATCCCATCGAACCTGACCGTCCACGCGCCTTTGCCGGCGCCGAAAGCCTGCTTGCCTGTGCCAATAGCTCGGCGCACGAACGGTCGACAGGGCAGGGCGGCCTGTTCGGCGGCGACGTCGCGATCGCACCGGCGCTGCAACTGCCAGCCGCCGAACCGTGGACGCTCGCCGAACGGATGACGCGTGAGAAGGACGCCTTCGGCTTCTATTTCTCGTCGCATCCGGTCGAGCAATATGAAGCGATCATCTCGGCGCGCGGTGCGCGGTCCTATGGCGATATCTGCGCCAATGTCGAAATGACGCCGGGTACGCGCATTCCGATGGTGATGGCTGGCATGGTCGAAAGCGCGCGGCCGCGCGTGTCGCAGCGCGGCAATCGTTTCCTCAACCTGACGCTTTCGGACCGCAGCGGGCAGTTCCAGTCGAGCTGTTTCGACGAGATCGCGAGCAGGACGCTCGAAGAGCTGGCGGCCGATGGCGGCTGCGCGATCCTCTCGGTCGAGCTCGATCTGCTCGAAGGCGAAGAAACCCCGCGCGTGACGGTGCGCGGCGCGCAATCGCTCGTAGACATTGCCGCGACGGCCGCGCTGCAACTGACATGCCGGGTCGAGTTACCCGACGCGATCCCCGAAATCGCGCGCCTGCTGGAAAAACGCGACGATGCGCGCGGAAAGGTCATTATCGCAACGCGCGACCCGCTGACCGACGAGGATCTGCATGTCGAGCTGGGGCGCGGTTTCGCGCTCGGCCCCGACACCGTCTCGCGCCTCGAAATGGTCGCAGGGGTAAGCGAAGCGGCGTTGTCGCTCGTCGCACAGCGCGATTTTCGGGTGCGTTAGGCAGGGCATGATGCATGGCACATGAGAAAACGTCCGGCAGTTGCCTCTGCGGCGCGGTGAAATTCGAGATATCGGGCGGGTTCGACGCCTTTTTCCTGTGCCATTGCTCGCGATGCCGCAAGAATAGCGGGTCGGCGCACGGCGCCAACCTGTTCGCCTCCAATGCGAGCATCGCCTGGCAGTCGGGCGAAGCGAATATCGCATCCTATCGTGTGCCCGATACACGTCACGAACGCAGTTTTTGCAAGACTTGTGGCTCGGCACTTCCCGGGGTGCGGATAGGCGGGGCGCTGCTCGTCGTTCCCGCGGGAAGCCTCGACGGGCCGGTGAATATCCGTCCGACGGCGCATATCAGCTATGCAAGCCGCGCGGAATGGGATGTCGACTTGGCCGATGTTCCCCATATTGATGGCCTTCCCGGCTGAATCTGCGCTTTTCGCGCCCGTCGCGTCCTGTTTTGCCTTGCGCGCGCTTTGCCTCCGACCTTATCCCTATGGGGCAACGATAGAATAGAGGATGCCTCATGATGGGAATGCAGGGCCAGCCGTTGCTGGTGACCAGCCTGATCGACCATGCCGCGCGCGAGCATGCGGGACGCGAGATCGTTTCGCGCTGGGCCGATGGCAGCATGACGCGATCAACCTGGGGCGAAGTCGGCAAGGACGCGCGCCGCTTCGCTGCGGCGATGACGAAGCTCGGTGTGAACAAGGGCGATCGCATTGCAACGCTCGCGATGAACCACGGGCATCACCTCGTCAGCTGGTATGGTAGCGCAGGCATTGGCGGAGTGCTCCACACGGTGAACCCGAGGCTGTTCGATGAGCAGCTGATCTATATCGTCAACCATGCCGACGATCGTGTATTGCTGTTCGATGCGATGTTTTTGCCGATCGTCGAGCGGCTGCGCCCCCAATTGCCCACGGTTGAGCATTTCATCCTGTTCGACGCCCCGGCGCGCGAGGGCTATCTCTCGTACCGCGACCTGATCGAGGCCGAGGACGGCAGCTTCGAATGGGTCGAGCTCGACGAGCGCGATCCGGTCGGGCTTTGCTATACGAGCGGCACGACGGGCAATCCCAAGGGCGTGCTTTACGAGCATCGCTCGAACGTCATCCATGCGATTACCGAGATTCAGCCCGACGTGTTCGACATGTCGAACCGCAGCGTCATCCTGCCGATCGTGCCGATGTTCCACGCCAATAGCTGGGGCATTCCTTTTGCCGCTGCGACGGTCGGCGCCAAGCTGGTCTTTTCAGCGACCAATGACGCAAAGACCCTCTGCGACCTGATGCATGACGAAGGCGTGACCCACAGCGCGGGCGTTCCGACCGTATGGCTTGCGATGTTCGGCCATATGGATGCGACGGGCATCGACTATGGGAAGCTTCAACGCGTGATCATCGGCGGATCGGCAGCGCCGCGTGCGATGATCGAGCGATTCATGAGGGCAGGGGTCGAAGTTGCCCATGCGTGGGGGATGACCGAAACCTCTCCGATCGGGACGATGGGCAAGCGGCCGTGGAACTGGGACGAGATGGGCTTTGACGAACGCGTCGACGTTGTCTGCCGCCAGGGGTGTCCGCCGTTCGGTGTCGAGCTCCGCATCGTCGACGACGAGGAGCATGTCCTGCCGCGCGACGGGGTGACGAGCGGACGGCTGCAGTGCCGTGGGCCGTGGATCATCCAGCGCTATTTCAAGGCCGAACAGGACGCCGCCGACGCCGACGGCTGGTTCGATACCGGCGACGTCGCGGTGCTGCACCCCGATGGGGTCATGCAGATCACCGATCGCGCGAAGGACATCATCAAATCGGGCGGTGAATGGATCAGTTCGGTCGAACTCGAAAATGCCGCAGTGGGCGCACCGGGCGTACAGGAAGCGGCAGCGGTCGGCGTCTATCATCCCAAATGGGACGAGCGGCCGATCCTGCTCATAGTCAAAAAACCGGGCGTCGAGACGAGCGAAGCGGCGATCGTCGGGTATCTGCAGGACAAGGTCGCCAAATGGTGGCTGCCCGACGAGATCGTCTTCGTCGACGAACTGCCGCACACCGCGACGGGCAAGATTTTGAAGCGCCAGATCCGCGACGATTATAAGGATTACAAGCTGAAGTCGCTGGCGGCCGCCTAAAACAGCTCCATCTGCCCGTCGCGTTCGGGCGGCTTGAACAGGTCGCAGCGGATCGGCGGGAAGCTGTTGTCCATGCCATGTTCGCGCGCGGCGCGTTTGACACGGGTGCGGATAAACTGCGCCCAGACGCCGTGGCCTTTCATCCGCGTAAAGAAATTCGGGTCGTTGTCGCGGCCGCCGCGGATGTCCTGCACCATGTGCATGACCTTGTCGGCGCGGTCAGGATAATGCGCGGCGAGCCACGTGCGGAAGAGCGGCGCGACCTCGTGGGGCAGGCGCATCAATATATAGGACGCGCGGATCGCGCCGGCTTCGGCGGCGGCCGCCATGATCGCCTCGATCTCATGATCGGTGATTGCGGGGATGATCGGCGAGATATTGACCTGCGTCGGTATCCCCGCGTCGATCAGCTTGCGGATCGCGGCGAGGCGGCGGCGCGGGTGCGGCGCGCGCGGTTCCAAGGTGCGCGCGATTTTGGGATCTAGGGACGTTACGGAGACCGCTACGCCGACGAGATTGTCGCGCGCCATGTCGGCGAGCAGATCGATATCGCGTAGTACGCGATCGGACTTGGTGGTGATGATCAGCGGGTGGCGCGTTTCGGCGAGAACTTCGACGATTGACCGCGTGATACCCCATTCGCGCTCGATCGGCTGATAGCCGTCGGTGTTGGTGCCGATGGCCAGTGGCGCGACCGCGTAGTTGCGCTTTGCCAGTTCGGCACGAAGGAGCCTGGCCGCGTTGGGCTTGGCGAACAGCTTGCTTTCGAAATCGAGCCCGGGCGACAGATCGTGAAACGCGTGCGTCGGACGCGCGAAGCAGTAGATGCATCCATGTTCGCAGCCGCGATAAGGGTTGATCGAGCGGTCGAAGCCGATGTCGGGCGACGTGTTGCGCGAAATGATCGTCTTGGGATGCTCGACCGTGACCGTCGTGCGCAGCGGCGGGGCGTCGCCATCGATCTCTTCCGCCGCGTCGAGCCAGTCGCCGTCGGCGACGCGTTCGGCCGATCCAGTCCGCGTCGGGCGCAGATTCGTAGGCGCACCGCGGCCAGCGATCGGGGGGCAGGGTTTCGTCGATTCCACCGGAGGAGGTTAAACCTCCGGCGAGAACAAATAAAGAACAAAACTTGCTATTCAGTTAGCCGTGGCATCAGCTCGACGAAGTTACAGGGCTTGTGACGGCTGTCGAGCTGGGTCGACAAAATGCCCTCCCACGCGTCGGTGACCGCGCCGGTCGAGCCGGGCAGCGCGAAGATGTAGGTACCGCGCGCGACGACGGCGCAGGCGCGCGACTGGATCGTCGAGGTGCCGATCGTCTGATAGCTGAGCCAGCGGAACAGCTCGCCGAAACCGGGGATGTCCTTTCCGTCGAGCCGGTGCAGCGCCTCGGGCGTCACATCGCGTCCGGTCAGTCCGGTGCCGCCGGTAGTGATCACGACATCGACCTCGGGGTCGTCGATCCAGTTGTGGAGGCGCGAGACGATCAGCGCGGTCTCGTCCTTGATGATCGCGCGCGCGGCGAGGATGTGGCCCGCGCCGGTCAGCAATTCCTCGAGCTTGTCGCCCGAGCGGTCCTCAGCCGCGCTGCGGCTGTCCGATATCGTCAGGACGGCGATGCGGACGGGTTTGAAGACGAGGCTTTCGTCAATCGGCATTCGAGAGATCGCCGGCGTAGCTCAGGCGCGTGCGGTCCTTGCCATCGGGGAAGCGCGGCCATTTGCCCTGCGCCAAAGCGGCGCGGCTGACCGACGGCTTGCCTTGCTGCGCTTCGTACATCCAGTAATTGCGCAGCACGATGCCGACATAACCGCGCGTTTCCCAATAGGGAATCGATTCCATGTAGAGCAGCGGATCGCCATTATCGCGAATTTCGGACTGCCAGCGCGCGACGGGCGCGGGGCCCGCGTTATACGCGGCGATTACCTTGGGCAGCAGCCCGCCGGTCGACGGATCCTTGCTCAGATATTGCAGATAGCTCTGCCCCATATCCATGTTGACCGCGGGAATGCGCAGGTCGCCGGTCCCGAGATCGCCGCGCCAGCGCGCGACGTCGCGCGCGGTACCCGGGCGCACCTGCATCAGCCCGAACGCGCCCGCCGGGCTGACGACGCTGCGCTGAAAACGCGATTCCTGCAGCGTGTGGGCAAAGACGAGCGCCGGATCGACCTTCCACCCGCCATTGGGCTCCCATTTGGGCTGCGGATAGCGCGCCTGCGCCGAAGGCTTGCGGCCCTGCGGCGTGTTGTGCGCGAGATAAAGCTGCGTCTCGGGCAGATTGAGCGTGCCGGCGATCGCGAGCAATTGCTCATGCTGGCGCATATCGCCGATCCGCGCCTGATGGCGTAGCGCAGCGTCGGCATATTTATCCTCGCCGATTTCGGCGAGCGCCATCGCGGCGCGGACGTTGGGTAGATCCTCGAGCGCGCGCCATGCGCTGCGGTCGGCGCGGACATTCTCGCGCTGGCGGTTCGGTTCGACACCGAGCGTTTCGGCGGCGAGCAGGCCGTAGAAGGTTTCCTCGTTCGCTGCGGCGGCGCGCAGGCGCTGCTGCACCGATGCCGGCTCGCCTGCGGCGATCGCGGCGCGCGCCGACCAATAATAGGCCGCGGCGCGCTGTTCGCTGTCGGGCGCTTCTTTCGCGACGCGGTCGAAGGCGGTGAGCGCGGTGCGATAGTCGCGGGTGCGCCACGAGGCGAGGCCCTTGACCCATGCGCCTTGCGTCGACCAAGCACCCTGTCCGCTGGAGCAGTCGTTCGCGAGGCGAAGCGCATTCGCGTCGTCGTTCTCTATGTAGTAGGACCAGGCGACCTTTTGCCGCCATTCGTTGCGCGCCTCGGGGCTCAGCTGGTCGCCGGCGGCGTTGAGCAAGGCTTCGGCACCGGCGGGGTCGTCATTCTTGATCCGTTCGGGGATCGTGCGCGCAAGCACCGCGGCGGCGGGATCGCCGCTGATCGCATCGGCGCCCAGGCGGCGCGGCGCGCTGCCAGCCCAGGCGAGGCGCGCCTGAAGGGGGAGCGCGGGGAGGTCGGTCGCGCCGCGCTTCGTCGCGAGCCGGCCAAGCTGTTCGGCCTGCGGCAAATAGGGCGAGCGCGAGAGGATCGGCATGATGTCGGCGACTTCGGCGCGCGGGCTGTTCGGCGCCGTAAGCAGTTCGGCGCGCAGAAAATCGGTGAGCGGGCCGTTATCCGAGCTGTCGAGCAAGGATTTGGCTTCGGCCCAGCGCTGGCCGCGGATCGCGGTGAGCACCTGCGTGTAGAGCTGTTTCTGCTTCGACGACAGGATATCGGGTACAGTCTGCGGCGCCGACACCAGATTGCGGTCGCCGGCATCGGCCGCGAGCGCGGGCACAGCAGCGAGGGCTGCGGCCAGAACCGCGCATGAAATGAAAGTCTTGGTCATATTCTGCATCTGTCAACGTCCCCAGTTGAACAGTTTCAGGCTATCCCAGGCGGCCGCCTTCTGAGCGGGCCGGGCCAGCAGCATCGCGGGATGCGCGACAGCCACAGCCTCCACCTTGCCGCCATCTTGGTTAATATTCAGTAACTTTCCGCGCGCATCGGGCAGGGCGGTGCTTGCGGCCATGCGCACGATGTCGTTGCCGATCAACAGCAGCCGGCCCGGTTTCGCAAGCCGCAGATGGTGCCAGAGCAGCCGGTCGAGTTCGGCCGCCTCGTCGCCGTCGCAGCGTCCGCCCGCGGGGCGTGTCACCGCGAGGCTGGCGACATAGCAATCGCCGCGCGTCCGACCGATCGCCTGCAGCATCGCATCGAGCAATTTGCCCGCAGCGCCCGAAAACAGCGTGCCGTCGCGCTGGTCGTCGATTTCGGGCCATGCGGTGAGCAGCATCAGCGGCGCATCCGCCTCTCCGACGGGAAGGACGCGGCGCGCATCCCATTGGCTGCCGGGCACATCGGCGCCTTCGGCCAGCCAGCGTTGGAATTGGGTCCAGTCGTCGGGGAAAACCACCGGCCCCTTGGCCTCGACGGCTTGAGGTGCTTCCTGTCGCTGGAGCACGGCGGGAAGGGGCGCAAGTTCGGGTTCGGTGACGAGCGACGGCTTGGTTTTCGGTTTGGTTGCCGCAGCGTCATTAGCGGGCGGCAAGACAAGCCAACCCGCCGGTTCCTCGCCGACAAGCGCGTCGAGGCCCGCCAGCGACCACCAGTCGCATGTGCTTTCCGCCAGCAAGGCTGTATTTGGCCCACCCATGATTTTGTTTAAAACAGGCAGTTGACGGACGCGTCAATTGGCGGGCATCGCAATTCGTGACAGAATGAGCGCAGGGCACGATGAATGTCCGCGCAGGGACGGCAGAAAGGTATTTGCGGTGAGCGAACGGGAATCGATGCCCTATGACGTGGTCATCGTTGGCGCAGGGCCAGCGGGACTTTCGGCGGCGATCCGCCTCAAGCAACTGGCGAACGACGCGGGCAGCGAATTGTCGGTGTGTATCCTCGAAAAGGGGTCCGAGGTCGGCGCGCATATCCTGTCGGGTGCGGTGATCGATCCCAAGGGTCTTGACGAGCTGCTGCCCGAATGGCGGACGCAGGGCTGCCCGCTCGCCGAAGTGCCGGTCAACGACAACCAGCATTGGGTCCTGACCAAGACCAAGAAATTCGGCCTGCCGCACATCATCACGCCGCCGTTCATGCACAATGTCGGCACATACACAGGCAGCCTCGGCAATCTGTGCCGCTGGCTCGCCGAGCAGGCCGAAGCGCTGGGCGTCGAAATCTTCCCCGGCTTTCCGGCAGCGGAAATCCTCTACAATGAGGATGGCTCGGTCAAAGGCGTCGCGACCGGCGACATGGGCGTCGCGCGCGACGGTAGCCACAAGGGCGATTACGCCCCCGGCCTCGAGCTCCATGCGAAATATACCTTCTTCGCGGAGGGTGTGCGCGGGCACCTGACCAAGATACTCAAGCCGCAGTTCGCGCTCGACGCCGATTGCGAACCGCAAGTGTATGGCCTCGGCGTCAAGGAACTCTGGGACATCAAGTCCGAGAACCATGCGCCGGGCCGCGTGATTCACACGCAAGGCTGGCCGCTCGACGAAAACGCCAATGGCGGTGGTTTCCTCTACCACCAGGCGAACGGGCAGGTCGCGCTCGGCTTCGTGACGTGGCTCAATTATCGCAACCCGCATATCTCCCCATTCCAGGAGATGCAGAAGTGGAAGACGCACCCCGAGATCGCCAAAATCCTGAAGGGCGGCAAGCGCGTGTCCTATGGCGCGCGCGCGATTAGCGACGGCGGCCTTCAATCGGTGCCCAAGCTCGCTTTTCCGGGCGGCGCGCTGATCGGCGACACCGCAGGTTTCCTTAACGTCCCTCGTATCAAGGGCACGCATACCGCGATGAAGTCGGGCATGATGGCAGCCGAAGCGGCGTTTACGGCGGTGACCGCGGGCCGATCGAGCGATACGCTCGACGCCTATCAGGCGGCCTTCGACGACAGCTGGGTCAAGAAGGAACTCAGCGTTGTGCGCAACGTGCTGCCGCTCGTCGAAAAATGGGGCGATTTCTTCGGGACGATTCTGTCGGGCATGACGATGTGGCTCGAAACGCTGAAGATCAAAGTCCCCTTCACGATGAAGCATCATCCGGACAATGAAAGCCTGTACCGGGCCGACATCATGCCGAAACCCGATTATCCCAAACCCGACGGTGTGCTGACCTTTGACCGCCTGTCGTCGGTGTTCATTTCGAACACCAACCATGAGGAAGACCAGCCGGTCCATCTCCAGCTCAAGGATCCGTCAATTCCGGTCGCGTACAACCTGCCGCTCTACGACGAGCCCGCGCAGCGTTATTGTCCGGCGGGGGTTTATGAGATCGTCGGCGAGGCTGAGGGCGATCCCAAATTCGTGATCAACGCGCAGAATTGCGTCCACTGCAAGACGTGCGACATCAAGGACCCGACCCAGAATATCAACTGGGTCACCCCCGAAGGCGGCGGAGGCCCCAATTACCCGAACATGTAAGCCCGCATATTTCCTGTTGGCGCTCGGCGCGCTCGCGGCGGCTTTGCCCGCGCAAGCCGCCGACGACAACGGCGCCGCGTTGAACGCACTGGTGCGGGCGCGATTGGCGGAGGAGGGGGGCGAACCCGCCGCGGCGCTGTCGGCGCTCACCGCCGTGTCAAGCGTCGCGCCCGACTTGCCGGGCCTGCGCGGGCGGATGCTCGAACAGGCGATCGAGGCTGGCGACCTCGATGCCGCACGCGCGGCCGCGTTACGGCTGTGGACCGTTGGCGACCGCCGTTTCGATGCCCAGCTGGTGCTGATGGTCGATGCGATGCGGCGATCGGACTGGAAGGCCGCTCGCGATTATATGGCGGGGCGTAACGACAA
>Ga0209676_1000456_pt1 | contig 68983 bp, 59 predicted proteins | sample AraplaCvi_mLB_r2_FD_184282 | JGI IMG/M metagenome (GOLD analysis project Ga0209676, IMG submission 184282) | Arabidopsis root microbial communities from North Carolina, USA - plate scrape MF_Cvi_mLB_r2 (SPAdes) (version 2) | ecosystem: Host-associated > Plants > Roots > Endosphere | place: USA...
CAAAGTTATTTGCGCTTATGATGGAGATGAAGCCCTAGAGAAGGTTGAGGAAGAGCAACCAGATTTAATGCTTTTAGATATAATGTTACCTAAGCGTGATGGAATGGAAGTTTGTAGAGAAGTACGAAAAAAATATGATTTTCCGATCATCATGCTAACGGCAAAAGGCTCTGAGATCGATAAAGTATTAGGGTTAGAAATGGGTGCAGATGATTATGTGACGAAGCCATTTAGTACACGAGAGCTGATTGCGCGTGTAAAGGCAAACATGCGTCGCTTACAGGTAGTAGCCCCTACTGCTGAAGAGGTCGAGGAAGAATCCAATGAAATTGTAGTAGGCTCTCTTGTTATTCAGCCTGACGCTTACTTAGTATTGAAACGTGATGAAGCAATCGAACTAACACATAGGGAGTTTGAGTTATTACATTATTTAGGAAAGCATATCGGTCAAGTAATGACGCGTGAACATTTACTGCAAACTGTGTGGGGGTATGACTATTTCGGCGATGTACGAACAGTTGATGTAACAATTCGTCGTCTACGAGAAAAAATAGAAGACAATCCTAGTCATCCTGCTTGGATCGTTACACGCCGTGGTGTAGGTTATTATTTACGAAATCCTGAACAGGAGTAAAAAGGCATGCAGAAAGTAAGCTTCTTTAAATCAATTCATGTCAAGCTAGTACTAATTTACATTTTACTCATCTTACTTGCATTGCAAATAATAGGAATCTATTTTGCGCAAGAATTAGAGGAAAAATTAAAGAGCAATTTCCGAGAATCCATTTTCCAACGTGTCGATTTGATGGAATATAGCATTCGTGAAGAAATGTTAAAAGAACGCGATGAAAATAGTATGCCGTCTCTTGAAGAGAGCTTGAAAACGATAGTTATGGAGTTTTCAACAGGCTTGAGGGAAGTTTCTAATAGCGATATTTTAGAAATTCGTGTCATCGATAATAGACAACGTATTCGCGCCACATCCGAGGTAGACAATCAAAGTTTGATTGGACAGCGCTCTAATAATGATCTCGTGCGTCGTGCAATCTCTGCAGAAACTTTATTTGAAAACATTAAACTTGATAATAAAACAAGAAATCGAGTGTGGGTGTTAGCTTCTCCGATTCGAGATGGTGCAGGTCCTGATGATGAGATTGTAGGGGTACTTTACATTGAAGCTAATATTGAATCTGTTTTCGAACAAGTGAATGAAATTAACGGTATTTTCCTTGGGGGTACGGCGGTGTCCTTGGTGATTACTATCTTTTTAGGTATTTTAGTGGCACGAACAATTACACAGCCGATTTCAGATATGCGTAGGCAGGCACAAGCGATGGCAAAAGGTAACTATTCTCGAAAAGTCCGGGTTTATGGTACAGATGAGATAGGACAGCTTGCGATCACCTTTAATCATTTAACGAATCGCTTGCAGGAGGCGCAATCTACTACAGAGGCAGAGCGGCGAAAACTTGATTCGGTCCTTAGTAATATGACGGATGGTGTTGTTGCGACAGATCGAAAAGGGCGCATCATTCTTATTAATGATCCTGCACTAGAACTGTTGCATATTTCAAGAGATATTACATTAGGTCGTCCGATTGCATCTGTTTTAGGTATTGACCAAGAGTATAGTTTTGAGGATTTAATTCATATGAATGACGCGGTGAATTTAAATTTCAGTACAGCAGACGCACCGTATATTTTACGTGCTAATTTCTCGGTTATTCAAAAAGAAACAGGCTTTATTAATGGGCTTATTACCGTGCTGCATGATATCACAGAGCAGGAAAAAATAGAGATGGATCGTAGAGAATTTGTATCGAATGTGTCACATGAATTACGGACACCATTAACGACGATGCGTAGTTATTTAGAGGCGTTAGCAGATGGTGCATGGAAAGATGAAAATATTGCTCCAACATTTTTGAATGTCACACAAACGGAGACAGAGCGTATGATCCGTTTAGTGAATGACTTATTGCAGTTATCAAGAATGGATAGTTCAGATTATGAGTTGAATAAAGACATTGTTCTATTCAATTCGTTCTTTAACCGTATTATTGATCGTTTTGAAATGTCTAAGTCAGACAAAGTAAGATTTGAACGTTTATTACCAGAGGCATCATACTATGTAGATATTGATACGGATAAGGTGACACAGGTTATCGATAATATCATTTCCAATGCAATTAAGTATTCACCTGATGGAGGTAATATTCGCTTTGGCTTTACAGTACAAGGAGATATGCTGAAGGTTATGATATCTGATGATGGTATGGGAATTCCTAAGGAAAATGTTGGACGTATTTTTGACCGTTTCTATCGAGTAGATCGTGCTCGAGCTCGTTCTATGGGAGGCACTGGGCTAGGGCTAGCTATTGCCAGAGAAATGATTGAAGCTCATGACGGTAAAATATGGGCTGAAAGTGAGGAAGGACATGGAACAACAGTCTTCTTCACATTACCACTTAATTTAGATGATTTTGACGAGGCAGGTGAGTGGGAATGAAATATATAGAACCAGTTAAATCAGTTGTATTATTTCTACTCGTTGTGCTAAGTGTGGCTTTAACTTTTATGATTTGGACATACACGCCAAATTATAAATATATTGAACAGACTGAGGGCAAAGAAATCCTGATTGGACCACAAAAAAAAGTGGCGGATGTCATTCGTCCATATAAAGCTATTTTTCGTTTTGATAAGGAATTTACCGGAACGGTCTCTAATAGCGCAATGGAAGATATTATGCAAATATTTGAAGGATGGAATGTTCTAGATTTAATGCCTGTAAACAATAATCTTACGGCCGGCTCTGTAAACGAGATGATTCGTACTAATAATTGTATGACTGTCTTTTTTACTGGTGAGATTCCTTACTCTGCCTTTAATACAATTTTTCAATTTGCTGATAAGGAGCTACCTGAAACAACCTTTAATCGTATGATTATAGATTGGAGTACTTATAATAAAAAAGACCTACAGGTGTTTTTCATTAGTGGCAATAATGAATCATTGATGCGTTCCCATGTTAGTTTAGAAAATGCTAATCAGTTTGTACGAAATATTATTGAGCCAGCGAAAACATATGGCACTTTTAAAGAGGTTGAGCGAGAGGGCTTTACCTCACTATATATTGCAAACGATAAAATTGAATCTACAAAGTATACGCATTTTATTGAAGAGAAACCTGAATTGTTTAAAAATGTAGTATTTACAAATCTAAAAAATGTCCGGCGAGCTGATGAAAGTGCAACTACTGAAAAATATCATGATGGAATATCAAAGATGGTGCTTGATTCAAATTTGAAATCATTGACCTATGTAAATCCAGCTGCAGAAAGTAGTATCAGAATAGAACCTTCCAAGCTCTTGAAGGATAGTTTTGAATTTATCAATGAATCCGGAGGCTTTACAGATGATTATCGCTTAGTATCAACAGGTACAAGTAATAACCAATTAGAGTATCAGTTATATTTACATGGATTGCCGATTTATAGTGAACAGACTATAAATCGAATTACAACCGTGTGGGGAGATAAACGTATTTTCGTCTACAAACGTCCATACTTTTCTTTTGGGAAAGATATTGAATCCGAAAGAGAGATAAAAGAACTTCCGTCAGGAACGGAAGTCGTTGAAAAGATTAAAATGCTAAATAACATTGTTTTATCAGATGTAGATGACATTGTTGTGGGATTCTATTTGACTCATAATCAAAGCACAATTGTGACATTAGAGCCTTGCTGGTTTGTTATTCGTAACGGTGTATCCACGAGATTGACGCCTGAAGTAGTAGGAGGTGTCAAAAATGGATTGGAATAGAACAAAATCTATTTTTATATTCGTTTTTTTAATCTTAAATATCTTCTTGTATTGGTTGTATTTAGACCGTTATAATGAAGCGCAGAGCGTAGAAATACTAGGTGAAAAAACAATAGAAGCCCGTTTAAAAGATGATAATATTACGTATGGACCACTGCCTAGTGGTAACGAGTTTGCTTCTTATATTACAGGCGAAGTGCATGTTTTTAAAAATACTGCTCCTGATAATAATCAGAAAGTTAGTTTCATGGATGATAAACATAGACAAATAAGTGCTATTTTCATCAATCCTGTGAAATTACGAAATATTAATGATGATGCAAGTTTTATCGATTTTGTCCATACAAACGTTAAAAGTGGAGATTCTTATGCATTATGGGAGGTAGACCGTGAGGAACGGGTCGCAGTCTTCTTCCAGAAGAAAAATAACCGAATGTTCTATTACAATGATAGTGCCATATTAAAAGTACACTGGAATATGGATAACGAAGTGATAAAGTATGAGCAGACAATGATTGAAAATTTCAAAGAGATGGAGCAACAGGAAACTGTTATTCCACCACTTCAAATTTTCCAAACACTATATAATAAAACGCTATTAAAGCCAGACTCGAGTATTACGCGAGTGAAGTTAGGTTACTCGACATTTAGTAAATTAACGCAAACGCAAGTGTTGATACCAACATGGGAAGTACAAGTGGAATTATCGGACGGAGAAATAGAAGAGTACTTTGTTGATGCTATTGATGGAAAAATTATTGAAATCCAAGGAGACAAGCAACAAGGTGAAGAGGAAGACTGGGGAGTTGAATGATGCGATTTAGTGTTTTAGCAAGTGGCAGTACAGGAAATTCGATTTATGTAGAGAATGATGATCATGCATTTATTGTCGATGCTGGTCTAAGTGGCAAAAAGATGGAGCAACTATTTACAAAAATCGACCGTAATATGAAACAGCTAAGTGGCATTTTCGTTACGCATGAGCATAGTGATCATATTAAAGGAATAGGTGTATTGGCACGAAAATATAATGTACCTATTTATGCAAACAACAAAACATGGCAAGCAATGGACGGGCTAGTTGGGGATATACCTTTAGAGCAACGTTTTGAATTTGAAATGGATACGGTAAAGCATTTTGGTTCATTAGCTGTTGAATCCTTTGCCGTATCACATGATGCAGCAGATCCAATGTTCTATAGTTTTCATGAAGACGGGCGTAAGCTTGTTGTTATTACGGATACAGGCTATGTTAGCGACCGTATGAAGGGTATCATTCGAGGTGCTGACTCCTTTGTATTTGAAAGTAACCACGATGTAAATATGCTGCAAATGGGGCGCTATCCGTGGTCTATCAAACGTCGTATTTTAAGTGATGTAGGGCACGTTTCAAATGAGGATGCAGCTATAGCAATGAGTGAGGTAGTTTTTGAAAAACCAACAAATATTTATTTATCACATTTAAGTAAAGATAATAATATGAAAGAGCTTGCGCGCATGAGTGTCACACAAACTTTGCAATCCTGCGGCATTATCGCCGGAGAGTATTTAAACTTATTTGATACAGATGCAGAAGAGCCGACAAAATTAGTTACTGTGTAACTTTTTCAGCAAATGTTTTATGTAACGTAAGTGAAACGGCAGCTACATTGTTTTTGGCTTAGTGAGTTAATCATATCGAATTATACAATAAAAAAATGAAGCTTTAATGAGGCTGTTCAATCACATTTTATAGAAAATGTGATTGAACAGCCATTTTTATGTCCATTTTATTTATTTTTCATCTGATTTTAATGTTTGAATCGTAATATTAAGGTAACAACTAACAAATACTAATAGGAGAAAGGACGAGGAGAATGAGCTATTTTCAAGATGATGATAAAAACAATGATTTTCTAAAAAATGATGATATACAGAAGTCACCTCTTCAGGAGCGACTCGAACAAGAGGAGCGAGAAACGCAAGAGAAGCGTCATAAAAAGAAAGGCGGTGGCGGAGGTAAGGGCGGTTATTTTTTCACTGGTCTTATCGGTGTCATCATTGGCGCTTTACTCGTGTGGCTCATGATGCCTGGACTTGTCAATCAAATGCCAGGTACAACGACTAGCAGCACAGGTAAAAATGAAACAACCATTAATCAAGTTGCAACAGAAGTGACTACTGATGTTACGAAAGCCGTAGATAAAGCTTCTGGGGCTGTTGTGGGGATCACGAATATTCAAGAAGTAGCAAGGGGAGGGTTCTGGAGTCCACAAGCTTCATCAGAACAGCCTGCAGGAAGCGGTTCAGGTGTTATTTACAAAGTTCAAGGTGATAAAGCCTTTATCGTGACAAATAACCATGTTATTGAGGGTGCAAAACAGTTAGAAGTAACAATGCCAGATGGAACGAAAGAAGTAGCGCAATTAGTTGGTCGCGATATTTGGACAGACTTAGCTGTTATTTCAATCAGCTCTAAAGATGTTAAGACAGTGGCGACATTTGGTAACTCAGATGTATTAAAACAAGGTGAAACAGTTATCGCAATCGGTAACCCACTTGGCTTAGAGTTCTATGGCTCTGTTACTACAGGTGTTGTTTCTGGTAAAGATCGTTCTGTACCAGTGGACATAAATAGTGATGGCACAAAAGATTGGCAACAAGAAGTATTACAAACAGACGCAGCTATCAACCCTGGTAATAGTGGTGGTGCACTTGTTAATCTTGCTGGTGAATTAGTCGGTATTAACTCCATGAAAATTGCGGAATCTTCTGTTGAAGGTTTAGGCTTCTCAATTCCGATTAACTCAGCAATTCCAATTATTGAGGAATTAGAGAAAAATGGTGAAATGAAACGTCCAACAATGGGTATTCAATTAGTGGACTTAACGGATGTTCCGTCATTCTACCAACAGCAGACGTTACAATTGCCAAAAGACTTAACAACAGGTGTTGTTGTTACAGATGTCGTAGCTAACTCTCCATCTGCAAAAGCAGGCATTCAACAATACGATGTTATAGTTGAAATGGATGGCAAAAAAATTGAAACAGCAATCGATTTACGTAAACATTTATATAATGACAAAAAAATTGGTGATAAATTAACGATGAAAGTATATCGTCAAGGTAAAATAGTGGAACTATCACTAACATTAACAAATAGTGATTCATTGTAAATTAAAAATCAGTGGGGATTATAAGATCTCCACTGATTTTTTCCGTTGAATTAATAAGAATGATTTAAAAAATATTGTGGATAACTAGAAAATTGTGAATAATAACATTAACACGGTGAGTGGCGGTATGAAGCCTATTCTTCCATACTTGCCTGTCCTTTGTTACAATAGATTGTGGATAACATAGACCGAATTGTGAATAAGTTTGTGGAAATTTCGGAAAATAAGAAGAGGTGTAAAAATGGAAAAATACAGCTGTGAAAACCATATAGAACACGCTTTAGACATGTTTGTGGCAGAGCAAAAAGAGTTCCCGATTATGGATAAAGTCGAAGAGGATAAAAAGTTATCCACAAAATGTAGCTACTGTGAACGACCTGCAGAATATCTTGTATCAAGTAAATAGCTTTACACAAGATATAGGAATCGCTTGTGGATATGTTGATAACTTCTGTGGATAATTTGTTTGTAAATGAAATGTAAAGGTGGATAACGTGTGAATATAACGATTGTATCAGTCGGAAAACTAAAAGAAAAGTACTTAAAAATGGGCATAGATGAATACGTAAAACGTCTCGGTGGCTACGCAAAAATGGATATAATCGAAGTACCAGATGAAAAAGCACCCGAACAGCTAAGCGAAGCAGAAATGGAAATCGTCAAGAAAAAGGAGGGTGAACGTATTCTATCTAAAATCGGCCCAGATACATACGTTATCGCCTTAGCCATTAACGGCAAAATGAAAACATCAGAACAAATGGCGGCAGATCTTGAATCTCTAATGACCTACGGCAAAAGTAAAATCGCGTTCGTCATCGGTGGCTCCCTTGGTTTACATGATGACGTGTTAAAACGAGCTGATGAGCAACAATCCTTCGGAAAGATGACATTACCACATCAGCTAATGAAACTTGTTTTGGTGGAGCAGGTTTATAGGAGTTTTAGAATTATGAAGGGTGAACCGTACCATAAGTAAGTGCGTTTTCTCTGTAAAAAAACAATAAGCCTATTTAAGATATAGCAGTCTTGAATAGGCTTTATTTCCATGTTACAAGTAAGAGAGTTATTTATATGGTGAATATATATAAAGAAAATATTTTTCTCCTAGGCAAATTTCATTAAATATTATACATATATAACCCACTTCTGTGATTATTATCTATGATAAAAACGGTTTTAGTAATATGCTATTAAAAAGGAGGAGGCGTAGTATGAAGCAACTTTATATAAAGCAGAAGGTATTCAGTTTAAGTGGAAAATTTACGGTAAAGGATCAGCAGGAGAAGGATGTTTATTACGTAGAGGGCAGTTTTATGCAAATTCCAAAAACGTTCTCCATAATGAATGCAGCAAGAGATGATGTCGCGCTTATTACGAAAAAGGTGTTCAGCTTTTTACCGATTTTTTTTGTTGAAGTAAACGGTCAAGAGGTGTTAACGATTAAGAAGGAGTTTTCTTTCTTTAAAGCACGCTATACAATTGATGCGGCAGGCATTGAGGTAAAAGGTAACTGGTGGGATATGGATTTTCAAATCTTACAGCATGGTGAAGTCGTCGGTAAAGTGAACAAGGAGTGGTTCACTTGGGGCGATAGCTACAAGGTACAAATATTGAATGAAGAGATGGAAGCTATCATTATTGCGCTCGTTGTCGCAATTGATTGTGTAAAGGCTGACCAAGCTGCTTCTTCCTCAGCAGCGGCGACTTAATTGAGCCAATACCAACTAAAGAAGCAGTATGTAATTTACCAAGTCTTAATAGAGAATTTCGTCGACCTTCATTTTTAATTATAAGAGCGAAAAGATATAATTTTAAATTAGCATAGAATTAGAGATTAAAAACCGCACTTACACATGTCACGGTGAACCGTACCATAAGTAGGTACGGTTTTTTTTGAAAAATAGTACAGCACCTCCCCAAATAGTAGAATAAGTGTTTTTTTGTTGTTTGGCCGTATAAAAAGAATGAACGTATGAGAACAGAATAGTGGTAAAGCAGAGAATAGAAGTTCCTCTGGATAGCAAGGTTCTAAAAAATTGATTTAAACCAAAGAATTCCGTCAAAATGTCATTGATGATTTGCACTTATTGGAGCGATACGTGAAAAATTTATTGGATAATGCGGATAGACATACACTTCACCATGGGGAGATTTTTGTAGAATGCTATACACAAAGATATTTTCCAAATAATATTTTAGCTAAATTAATGTATTTGACTAAATCTGAATCCTACTTCGAATAAGATATATTATTCTAAATTGAAAAGAAGGTGGTATAATGTCAAATCAACGAGGTCATAAAGATAGTAATGATGGGTCTAATTCCAAGGAATTACAAAGCGGTGTGGAAAGTAAAAATGAAAAAGTAAGGATTATTGTAAAAAAAGATGGAGAAGAAATTAGGACTGATGCTCCTGTATCGGATAAGTTAAAGGTTGTAATTGTTATAAATAATCAGTTCACTAGTGCACCTAATACCACGCAAATTGCAAGTGGGGCAGGAAGAAATAGTGCAGCTGGTAGCAATGCTGCAATAGATTCCTCGAATACCGATCAACAGCAAAGTGTGGGAGCACAAGGGGTAGCTAGAAACAGCGGTATGAAGGGGGAGCAAACTGAACCTCATGAACAGCATGAAGACTGGGATGGTGACGAAGAAATTGTTATCGTCATCAATAATCAGATAAATAAGGGGCAAAAACAGTCGTCAGCTACTCAGGTAGCAAGCGGAAGTGGTTTAGATAGTACGGGAGGAACTAATTCAGCCATAGGAAGTTCTAATACGAAACAGCAGCATGCGGTTGGTGGAGGCGGTCGTGCAATAAATAAGGGTGAGAATGGTGATCAAGAGGAAAAGTAACAATTCATTGTAAAAGTTAAAAAGGATTAAAATATAATTATCTACGTAAACTAAAAGAGAATTGATTCCATAGCTTATAGATAGTTAAGAATCAGTTTTTTATTTAATCAGAAGGATAGCATCTGGGCCATATCATATTTCTAGTTTTTAGACTCGGCAGTAAAGTTAACCATTGAAAGAATGGGTAGCAAATATTAATTCGCCTTTTTCATAGAATAAATATTCTATAGTTTTTACCTATAGGAACCGTAAATGCTGTTCCATCTCTCTTTCTAGATGATAATAAAGCAGCGACTAATAGTGAATAGCTGACATGCGTAGGGCAAGAATAATGTATGAGTACATTTGATCGAAAACCTCATTTAGTTACGTTACGGTGAACCGTATCATAAGTAAGTGCGGCTTATGAAAAGAACCACCTAGAACGTTGGAATGTCAGTATTTTAGCTGGTTTTCATTTATCCAAATTTAATAATGTCAGTTTTAATAAAAAAGGGTAGTAACTTTTGTACATTTTCTAATGTTGAAAAGCGATTTTCGTTTTAAAAAATATCTGTACCTTTTAACTCATGACTAAATAAAAAAGCAGTTGTAGGTTCGGTAAAATGAATGCAAAGGGTCTCCTCTATCGAAGCATCTATCCCATCTGTAGGTTTCGCGTCCCAAATTTTGCTCTCTATAAAAAAGTTTTAAAATCTATTACACAAGATATCTACATAAAAAATCCTCTAAATAATTGAGTGTGTTCTTTAAAAAAGCAAACCCCAAGATTATTGTGAAATCAACATTCTTGGGGTTTTTATTTCGGTGTGTATTTACTTTAAAAAGGATATCCTAGTCAACCTCTTTGCCTTTATACACTGTTGTAAGAGCTATCAGAATTAGCTTTCTGTTCTGATTTTTACCAGATGGAAACTCGATCTTCCGGAGCTACATACATGCCATCTCCAGGCTTAATTCCATAGGTATCATAGAATTGTTGGAAGTTCACAATCGTGCGGTTTACCCGGATTTTATTGGCTGAATGTACATCATTTTTGCTCAGCATTGCTGCAAATTCTTTTGTAGTTGTGGATTTCCATACTTCTGCATTGCTTTTGAAAAATGCTTTATAATCCGGATTACTCATTTGAGCTACAACTTGCAATGAAGCTGCCATTCCACCTAAATCAGCGACATTCTCGCTTAGTGTAAGCTGACCGTCGTTCATCACACCGGGAATAATCTCAATTCCATTATAGAACTCAATTAGTTTTTGGTTTTTCTCTTTGAATTTCTTAAAGTCCTCTTCTGTCCACCAGTTATTTGCATTTCCATTTTCGTCGTATGCAGATCCATTGTTATCAAATGCATGGCTGATTTCATGGCCAATGACCATGCCAATGGCGCCATAGTTTGCTTCAGGTTTAGCGTTAATATCATAGAAAGGTGCTTGGAGAATACCGGCAGGGAACGTAATTTCGTTATTAAAAGCATTGTAGAAGGCATTTACGGTATATACACTCGTTGTCCATTTCGTTCTGTCCACTGGTTTTCCTAACTTGGCTTTCATGTCATCAATGTATATTTTGTTTACTGTGACGGTATTAGAGAGCAGTGAACCGCCTTCGTCATATGTCTTAATAGCTACTTTATCTAATGTTGTATCCCATTTATCTGGGTAACCGATCTTAACAATCATCGTATCCAGCTTTTTAATTGCTTTAGCTTTTGTTGTCTCTGACATCCAATCAAGAGATTTGATTCTTTCCTCATACGTAGCAATTAACTTCTCTACCATTTGCTCAACATCTTTTTTAGCTTCTGGTGAAAAATGTTTCTCAGCAAACATTTGCTCCAAATATCCGCCCATTGTGCCAGTTGTCTTGGCTATAGCGATTTCTTTAGCTGTTTTTTCACCTGTAACGCCATATAACGTTGCGTCAAACTCAATAGCAGCATCTCTGAATTCATCTGACAACGAACCGCTTGTTGCCATAATCAATTGCACTTTGGCGTAAGCTTTAAGTACGTTAAGATTAGTCTCAGTCAAGAAATCCGCGCCTTTTTGCGCCAGCTTCACATCGGTTACGATCACTTTATCAGCACTGTCGATTTTCATCGATTTCAAGACTTGTTTCATATCTACTGTTTTGAACATGTCATCGAATTGTTCGATTGTATACGGATTATAGTATTTATTGACGTCACCTTGTTCATGAGGTTCAAGTGATACAGAAGCTAAGCCTCTCTCCATATCATATATTTTTTCGGCAAGTGCATTTGCAGCCGACTTTTCCTCGCCCGACGACACAAGGAGTTTGGTCATATATTGAATATAGGCTTTTTTCGCTTTCGCGTCTTCTGTTACAAAGCTGTTCTTATCCAGAACAGAAGTTAATCCAGAATAATACAAAGCATTTTCACTGCTGTTCTTTGCGTCGTTCATGATTGAAAAGCTAAATAATGAGGTTAGACCCAATTCTTTCTCCAGGATAAGATCTGCTTGAACGAGTTCATCAAGCGTTTTAGCCCCGTCAATTGCCTTTACATATTTTTGGATGGGCTCCATCCCTTGTTTATTTCTACTTTTTGAATCCAACGCCGTCGAATAGAAGTCGGCAATTTTTTGTTCTTTTGTTCCTTCTGCGAACTGTTTGCCAGCGAGTTCATCTATTATTTTTTCTATTTTACCGTTATTTTGCTTGTACAGCTCGGAAAATACGCCGCCCATGATTTCTCCTGCTGGAATTGTCGATTTATTTAACCATTCTTTATTGATTGCTTCATAAAAATCGTCATTTAAATGGGAGCCTTTAAGCGACCAAATTCTAGAAATTATATTTTGGAACTCATCGATCGTAATAGTATCATTTGCGCCTAATGTGCCGTCAGGGTTGCCCGTCAGTACGCCTGCTTTTGCCAGTTTATCGATATCTTTCTTAGCCCAAGCGGGTACATCGGAGAACTCGCCGTCGAATGTGCCACTGCGCAAATCATTTCCGACAGGCTTTGGCAATTTGCCGAATGCTCTGCTCAACATGACTAAAGCTTCAACCTTTTTAGCTGGCTCATTCTCTCTTAAATCTCCATTTTTAGAGCCTTGAATAATGGCTTCTTTATTAATTCCTGGTTGATAAGCGTCTGCTGCCATCAACAAGGTTTTTACAATCTCTCCTCTTGTCGCTGGTGGCGACTTTTCATCGGCATACACTGATACGCTAACTGATAGGACCATTATTATGGTCATGAGTAAGGATAAAACCTTCTTTTTCATCTTCGTGCTCCTCTAAATCATATTTGTATAAATAAAGATAAATGGGTATAATTTAGAACTTAATCCATTTACATATCATTGTAGTTGATTTATTTCAGTTTGAAAATATGTATGGGGCTTCTTCAATTTCAAGAGAGCATGGTTTATTAATTTTGGCTTATAGAGCTTATAAAATTTAAAAAGGATTAAATATCGTTCGCTTTTATTATATTCTGGATTAACTTGTGTCATACAACATGTGGAGGAAGTTTAGTTTTCAAAAAGGCGTGAAGGTTGGTTACTGTAGGAAAGTAGATGTAGCACCTACTTTGATACGGTGAACTGTATCATAAGTAAGATTATTAAAAAGACCACCTATAACGTTGATAATACAATGTTTTAGGTGGTTTTATTAACTCTAAATTAATTTTATGATAATCTAGAAAAAGGAAATTAAGGATAAATGATCCAGGGAAACTCTAGATATTTTCTGATCTAGCAGTAATTTATATAATTCGCATTGTTCTTGATTTCTTATCGGGTGTATATCTTTTGGATGGTACAACAGCTTTAAATACAGAGAAAATCGACAACAACATGTTTAATGCTATATGAACATGAAGAACGTCACCGTTCATTCTTTGTAAATATAAAAGTTAGAAAATACTTAGAAAGCTCTATACGTGTTTCTCGGTTAATTAATAGTGAGCGGAAGCAAAAAAGGTTATAAGGTTGTTAAAAGAAGGAGCGCAAGTACGAAGAAAAAATATTGTTTAAATGAACCGCGCTTAGACAATTTACAAAAATGTATTATAAGTAAGTGTGGCTGTTATCGGAGGGTTAACAATGAAAAGAACAGAAATGATGGACAAGTATTTGGACTCTTATGGAAAAAGAATTAGTAGTTCTGAGATTTGTCATGTTGTAGATTTAGTTTTCAAGATTAATTTAGATGAGACACCTATTTTATCAAAAGAGAAGGAAGAGATAGATGGAATTTCTTCATCAACGGGGAGAGAGGTAATAGATTCCTATCTACATCAATATGACTGGGACATAACAGGGGTAGAAATTCGCAAAATAATAAATGAAATTTTTGGTGTTAATTTAGAAGCGATATCTTCATTAGAAGGAGCAAGAATTTCTTTATATTCAAAAGGTCGGTGGATTGTTCAACATGAAAAAGACTTATTTGTAGTATATACTGGAGCAAGTGATGTTGACGTAAAGGTCTTTCCTACAAATTATTTCACTGAACAAACTGGGTTAGTAGCATTACCTTCTGATTTACAACATGCACTAACGAGTATAGGGTATCACTTCGATGAAAATATCGGTAGTTACTATTTCTCAAATCCAACAGGTGAGGCTGTTCCAGATGCCTTCAAAGGAAAAACAATAGGCGCTATACTTGGTGTCATCCAACAGTCATTCTCAAATTTATAAACAAACAAATACATATAATTGGAGATAGAAAATCTCTGTAAGAAAAAAAGTCATATAGGGGAATATGATTCCCAATCTATATGACTTTTCATATTTAACTTCTCTCAGCAGAAGTCTGCCACCTCTATAGGAGGTGAGATGAATGCGGATTTAAGTTACTTTTCAGCGGGTATCCAAACACCCGTTGAAATAGAGGAACTCAGTCTAAGAATCCCGCGTCCTGTGGCAACGACTGAGTGACCAACCTCATGCTGACGCTGCGTTAGCACTACGCTTTCGCGCAAAAAACATCTGTTGGCCCAAAGCCTCCGGCGGATGTTACGGAATCGGAAAGGTGTTCTTAGGGATGTTAGCCTAAAATCATCGTATCCATGCGATAATGGCTAACTGACCTGCATCGGTAAAAACGCCACGTCCTGTGGCATTACCGAAATGACCGACATCGTGTCGGTTCTCGTGTAGGTCTAAGCACAAAGCTGATTCCGGACGCAATTATGCCTCGGCATAATTGATTTAAAACCTCTTACTTTCCAAAGGAAGATAAAAATTTAACTCGGTCTCCCATAGGAGGTGTGTTATTATCTGTTAAAACTACTTCCAAGATTGCGGGTCCATTTAAATTCAGTAAGTTATTTATCGTATCTTGGTTAATATCTTGTAGTTCTGTTACTTGGAAATTCGGTATATCCATAGCTGATGCCAAAGCACTAATACTAATTGGATTTTGCTCAAAAGATGGGTGAGTACGGTGGAACTGTAGAGCATGTCCATGGTATACCATTCCTAAGCGAGCATTATTCATAACAATAAACAAGATTGGGATATTATATTCTTTTGCTGTTAATATTTCCATTCCATGCATGAAAAAGCAACCATCACCTGTGATACATACAACAGGACGTTCAGGTTCAGCTAACTTTGAGCCAATGGCAGATCCAATTCCACTTCCCATTGCGCCAAAATGGACATTAATATCATAAGTATCATTATCTAAAACCTTCATGTGATGAATGACATAGGACATAAATTCACCAATATCAATTGTATATCTAGTGGATGATGGTAAATGTTTTTGAATATTTATTAGAACGTTTTTCGTATTATATTCTTCCATATCTCCAAGAGGCTCTTTATTTTCTTTACCCTCAAGAGCAATCTCTTTTGTTGTAAACCCTTGAGTTCTTAACTCTTCTATAAGTAATAGTAAACTTAAATTGATATCACCTAGTACAGGTAGATCAATTTCATATTTTCGATTGAACACCGATTGATCATAGTCCATTTGTATAGAAAAACGGTTTTTCGTAAGGTTTAAGTTGTAGTTATTTGTAGCTGTTTCTCCTAAACTTGAACCCACGATTAACAGTACTTGTCCATCGCCTTCAGCTATTAATTCTGAGGCAGCCTCGTGACCAGCAAAGCCAAAAACGCCAACTAGAAGAGGATGATTCTCAGGAATGTATCCTTTTGCTTGCGGTGTTGTTAGAATCGGCCAATTTAGAATTTCTGCTAACTCTAGTAATTGCTCAACTGAATTTCTTACGCCTTGTCCTACTAAAATGTATCCGTTCTTTCTTTTCATGAGCTCCTCAGCTACATTTTTAATAGTATCCATAGTAGGAACTATTGCTGTTCTTTTTGGTGGAGCTGGTATTTCTATGTTTTGCACTATTTCGTGTTGAACATCTATTGGTATAGCAATATGTACTGGACCAGGCACTCCGGATATAGCGATTTCGGAGGCTTTTACTACTTCTTTCAGTAAATCCTTTGATTCTTTAACTGTTACACTGTATTTAGTAACTGGTTGAAAGATCGGCTGAGCATCCAACTCTTGAGAAGCATTTAAGCCGATTGTGCTAACTGGAACAGCACCGGTTAAAAATAAAACCGGTAAATGCTCGCGCATAGCATTTGCAGCACCTGTTACTAGGTTTGTTCCACCAGGCCCACTACAAGCAATACATACGCTCATCTGGTTTGTATATTTTGCGTAAGCTGCGGCCATGTATGAAGCAGCGCCTTCATGTTTTGTTACAATCGGTGTTAAGTCTTTCATATCATACAGTTCATCAAAAAATGCATTGACTGAACCGGCTGGAATACCAAAAATATATTGAACACCGTTACCTTTTAAATATTCTAAGACCGTACGAGCTGCTTTCATTATAAATCTCCCTTTTTATAATATAGAACGTTAAGTTAATAGAAATATTTTTTCATAATATCTTCAGCCTTCATGGGCTTACTAAATAAATAACCTTGCATTAAATAACAATTTTGTCTCAATAAAAAATCAGCCTGTTCTTTTGTTTCAACTCCTTCAGCAATAACTTCAAGCTTTAAATTTTGAGCGAGGGTAATAATTGTATTTGTAATCGCTGCTGCATCATCCGTTAACATCTCTTGTACAAAGGATTTATCAATTTTTAATGTGGAAATCGGCAGATTTTTCAAATAACCTAAAGATGAATATCCGGTTCCAAAACCATCTATGGCTAAATTTACCCCAAGTCCCTTTAATTGTATCATTGTTTTTAATGTTAATTGTGTATTTTTAACAATTAGATTTTCTGTAAGTTCTAATTGTAAATACTCAGGTGACAAGTCTGTTTCTTGTAGGACATTTTCTACAATAGAAAATAAATTACTCTGTTCGAATTGATGGACGGATAAATTTACAGACATACTAATTAAAGGACATCCTTGGTTATGCCATTCTTTCAATTGCTTGCAAGCTTCTTTAAGAACCCACTCACCTATAGGGACGATTAAACCGGTTTCTTCAGCAAGTGGAATAAACTTATCTGGTGTGATCATTCCGTGTTCTCGATGATTCCATCTTAATAAAGCTTCAACGCCCTTAATTTTGTTTGTTTTATAGTTTACTTGTGGCTGATAGAAGATAATAAGTTCATCTCGCTCTAATGCTTTATATAAATCATTTTCAAGCTTAATACTTTCAAAAGTTCTCGTATCCATTCCTTCGCTAAAGAAATGGTAGCTAGTACCAGGTGTTTCTTTTGATTTGTACATAGCTGTGTCTGCATTTTTGATTAACGTATCTGTCGTATCGCCGTTATCAGGAAACAGGCTTATACCAATACTTGTTTTAATGTATATTTCATTGTCTATTAGGTTGAAAGGTTTAGAGAAAGAAGCGTTAATACAATTAATAACCTTCAAAATGTCATTTTCACATTTAATATTTGGCAAATAAATTGTAAATTCATCCCCTCCTTGCCGTGATACAGTTGCATCTTCTGGGACACAAGTACTTAAACGTTTGGCAACCTCTTGAAGTAATAAATCGCCATAGCTATGTCCAAGCGAATCATTTACTAACTTAAAACGGTCTAAATCCAAATAGAGAACTGCTAACTTTTCTCCGTTCGCTTTTGCATACTTCAGCCCTTGAGTTAGTCTGTCTATTAAAAGAATTCTATTCGGTAAATTCGTTAAACTATCAAAATAAGCGTGGTATTTAATCTTTTCTTCTAGTTGCTTTCTTTGAGTTATATCTTTAAATGTGACAACTTCTCCTACAATTTTGTCTCCTTCTTTTATTAAGGAGGTTACATATTCTACTGGAAAGTTGGAGTTGTCTTTTCTAAAAAACACCTTGTAGCTGTTGAAATTAGTATTTAAAAAGGATGAAATAATAATTTTGTCTTCCGTTTCATTACCACTCATAATAATGTCGACGGATTTTCCGATTAATTCTCGCTCTGTTTGATAACCTAACATGAGTGCACCTGCTGGATTGCAGAATGTAATGTTTCGATCAAGATCTAATCCAAAGATACCTTCACCTGCAGAGTTGAGAATTAACTCTTTTTCACGGCTAAGCTGCTGTAACTCCGCTACAACTCTTTCAAGCTCTTTATTTTTGTCTATTACTTCTGAGGTTCTCTCCTCAATAATGATTTCTTGCTTTTCCATATATATAAGGTTTGATAATGCAGATGCTGTAGTGTCAACAATGGATTGAGCTAGCTGTAATTGAGTTTCTGAATAGAAAAATGCCTTTTCTTCAAGATTAACAATAGATATTTGCCCTAAAATTTCACCCATTGAAACTAGAGGAAACATAACTAAACCGTTTATGCCGAAATTACGACAAACTTCGTGATTAGGTCTATCATCCTCAAATACATTTGGAATAAGAATGGCTTTTTTAGTTTCAAAAACCTCTTGCATTACAGCATCATTGCTTTGATCAATTTTAAATTTGTTATGTGTCTTTAGCCAATTTTCTTCTGTCCAATCACTTTCCTTACTCAACTTAGCCGGTTTTATTCTTTTTTCTGCTAAAGGATCTAAAAGGTGAATCCCTATATTTTTATTATCTAAAAACTTCTCTAAGTAGAAAAAGCATTTATCAAGGCTTTCTTGTAGTGAGGAGCACATTGATAAGTCACGTGTAACATCAAGCAGCAGCTGCTTTTCATTAATAAGGCGTTCTTTATAAGTTAAGTTGTTTGCATTTTGAATAGCAACAGCGGCCATATTCACATATGCCTCGACCGTTTGAATTTCTTCGTCTGTTAAGTTCATCGGAATTCCATAATCAAATAAAAAAACAAGGCCAAATAACTCTTGTTCAAAGGAGATGGGAAGAACTAATAAAGATTTAATATGGAACCCCTCAACTGCTCTGGGATCAGGTCGACTATCCTTCGAAGTATCAGGAATATAGATGGTTTTCTTTGTTTCAATTACTTCTTTTGCTAGTAAATCTATTTCGGTATCAATTATATGCATGTTCAAAGTCCAGCCATTAATAACTGCTGGTTTTCCTACATATCCTCTGAATGTACCATCTTTTTGTGGTAAATAAATGCCCACAGAATCACATGTGACGATTTCTTCAGAAATTGCTATTGTTACCTGCTCTAATACTTCACGTAAATCTAGCTTCATATTTATCATTTTTGTTATATTAGCCAGTCGAGAATACCTCGTTTGTTCCATAGACATATATATATGAACCCCCAATTATTATCCTTATCTTGTATAAATTTTTATTAAATTATTTCTTAATTCGTATCGAATGTCCCAGTCTTTTCATTTTACAGTAGTGATAAACAGGTAGGTTAAAAAATATAAAAATTAGTAAAAAAATCTCAAGAGCATTTCGTCTTTTTACTAGTAGCATTTTTATGTAGGACTACAATCATTCTTTAAGCAAAGGTATTCCTTGTATTTCAAGTGTCGAAAGTAAATTTAAATATATCAAACAGTGGTAATTTCTTGGGCGACTTTTTGTTGTAGGTCTAAAGGTGGGAGATAATTAGTGTTTAAAGGAAATATTGACATTTATTTTTCAGACAACTAAGCTTAATTGAAAATAGAGCTGGGGAGGGACTGCCAGTGGAATTCATTAAATTAAATTGTCCAAATTGTAATGGGAAAATTGAATATAAAGAGGAACAATCATTCAAATGTCCTTTTTGTGAAACTGAAATAATGTTGAAAGAGAATAAAGTTTATTATGTTGATCAGACGATTAATAATTATTATGGTACAACTAAAGCTACACGTCCAAAAACGAATTTAAAAGCTCTTTTAATGGTACCGATTGTATTCCTTTGTGTATTCCTTGGCTATTTCCTCTTAAGTAGCAATCAAACAGAATATGGTAACCGTGAGAAAATACCTGTTCGAAAAATGCCTGAAAGTGAAGTTCTTTTACTCTTTTTAAAAGATATTTTTGATAAAGGTGAAGCTATGCCAACTAAAGAAGAAATCGCAAGTATCCGTTATTTGGCAGCATACCATTCTGAAGATCAGTGGCATTTTGATTATAGTCTTGATGATCCATTCACAAAAAAGCAAGCCAAAATTTCTAACTATATCATTATGGATAAGTTATTAAATACACAAAAAATAGAACAAAAAGATTTTGAAGCCTTTACTGGTCTGACGGTATTGAATTTGATGGGCGATTATGAAATATCACGAAGTGAAAATGTAAGCTTCCGACATCTGGAAGATTTAAAAAGCTATACAGGTAGCTTTAATGAATCATTTAGTAAAATTGCTGAATATTTTAGTGATAAGTCTAATGTTGTAGAGCTCTCTATCCAAATTCGAAGTAATGATGAACTGGCTTTATTATTAGAGTTTCCCGATCTTCAATCACTTGAAATTTCGTACTACACTGAGACGGTTACAGACTTCCCTCTGCTGAATAAACTGCCATTAAAATCATTGTCCTTAATGTCTGCCAATGATTTGAAGTGGTTGTCTTCATTAACTGATTTAGAGTCGTTAACAATAGATCTAAGTGAAGCGACAGATTTTAGCTCATTCTATTCACTGAATCAATTACAAGAATTGAAGCTTACAGCGGTAAGAAATTTAAAAACGCTTGATTTTATACAAAATATGCCCAACCTGCAATCGCTCAATCTTGAAAACATGGATATTACAAATGTAGAACGCCTTAGAAATAAGTCTTCATTGACAAAATTGCGTTTAGCTTCTCTTTTTAAATTAGAGTTGCATGATATTGTAAACAGCCTGACTTCTCTGACCGATTTATCGATAACTGGTTATCATGGTGAAATATCGTCGATTGTAGCACCCCATTTAAAAAAAGCAGAATTAACAAGTTCTTTGCTCCCAAAGCTAGAGGCACCTGTTTTAAAATCTTTGACTGTTGAAATAAGTGGGGCGCAGTCGTATTTGAATGGAGAAGAATTACTAAAATACCCACAGTTAGAGCAGCTTACAGCAACGGAAGGAAGTGATTTCATAGGCATCGCTTCTTTAAATCGACTCCCAAATCTGCAAACAATAAATTTAAATGAGACAACTTTTTATGAAGAGACGAGTGGGTTATTCAATTTACAGCATGTAAAAACATTAAATTGTAATGAGTGTAAGTTTCAAATTGATAGGCAAAATTCGTTTAACAATAACAACCTGGAGCATTTAACTTTGAATGATGCATCTTTTCAAATAGACAATGGTGACTGGGTGAATGAAGTTGATAAGGTTATGCCTTACTTCGCTGGCTTTACAGCGCTACGTTCATTCACTTTACAAGATAGTTCACTACAATCATTAAGTTTTATGGAAAAGTGGCAAAAAATTGAGGAGCTTCATTTGGAAAATAATGCTATTTCAAATGTAGAGCCTTTGGTGAATTTGCCTAATTTGAAAAAGCTATATATTTTAGGGAATCAGGTGCAAAATACATCTGTTCTAGACAAAGGAATTTTGATTTATTAAGGTAATTTCAATCCGGAGATACGTATCATAAGAAAGTTGGATTTTCTGAGATATTCTCAAAGAACTTTTCTTTTTTGAAAGTAAGTATAAAAAGATTTACAGATCCCTTTATTGAGAATATAAGCTAACTAATTCCGACAGGCATATTCAGATAAAATGAATATGTCTTTTTTTTGTAACGTAATACAAGTTAATATTGAAGTCCATTCATCAATTTGATGGAAAAAGGAAAGTCCAACATGGCGTTTAACGCAAAAGTTGAATATATCAAGGGATGTATTTAAATAATAAAAGAGCGCACTTAGTTAAGTGCCTTATACATTGTTTCCGTATCAATATTCAAGTTTAAAAGAACCCCACAAATAGTGAGGATAATGTTTAATTTGATATATACATTATGTTCGAATAAACTAAGCTATTTAAATTTTAGGTAGCTCTTCTTGCATTGAAATGAGCCAATTAAAATCATCTTCAATAATTATTTGAATGTCTAAGCCGAAGTTCATTAACTTCTCGGCCTTTAATTGTTTTGTACTTATACCGCGACGTTTGTTCCCAAGAATAAGGAAATCTGTATCATGTGTAACCGCCCCTTGCATAATTCCTCCACAAGCTCGTACTCTTTTTGCAGCTTCTGAGCGTGTCATAGTGGAAAGTGCCCCGGTAAAGACAATTTGTTTATGATGAAATGGATGCTTTAAACATTCTGATGGGTCAGAAAGTAAGATGATTTCTGTGTTGTCCTTATTGTTGTTCATGTTGACTCTCCTTGATTGAAATAAGGTTCCTACCTAATGTATAGGTGACATTGATTTGATTCTACATTTAAAACTAGTCATGGGAAATCGTATCATAAGTAAGGGGCAAAAAATAATAGATCCGTTAATTATGAATACTTGTATCTATAGAGAAAGCTAAGAGTATGTGAAATTCAAATTGATTTCGCATACTTTTTTTCCTAAAGAAGGATTTTATATATATTGCTCGAATTAAGGAATAGAAACTAGCTCATTATCAAAAGAAAATAAGGGGAAAAGGGTGGTTCGGTGATTCAATTCAAAAAAAAAAATATTACAGTTTTTCAAAGTGTGTTATATATGACTACCTCGGCAATCATTCAAACGAATGAGGCAGTAATTATGACAGATCCTAATTGGCTACCTACTGAAATTGAAGACATTAAGAGTTATATAAACGAGATTAGAGGTGATAAACAACTATATATTGTTTATACACATAGTGATTTTGATCATATTATTGGGTCTGGGGCATTCCCAAAAGCTAAGGTAATTGCCTCAAAACAATTTGATGAAAATCCTAACAAGGAAGATATCATGCAAAAAATTAAACAATTTGACCAAGGATATTATTTGAATAGAAGTTATTCACCTCAATATCCAAATGTAGATATTGTCGTTTCAAAGGACGGACAAAAAGTAGAATTCGATTCCTTTACCATGACATTTTATCAAGCACCGGGTCATACGAATGATGGTTTATTTACAGTTATTGAGCCTTATGGTCTGTTTCTTTCTGGCGATTATTTGTCAGATATTGAGTTTCCATTTATTTTTAGCAACTATAAAGACTATGTAAATACGGTCAATAAAGCTGAAAATATTTTGCTTAATCATGAAATAACGACCCACGTACCTGGGCACGGTACGACAACGCAAAATCAACAGGAAATTCAAAAAAGGATAAACAGCTCGAAGTATTACTTAGAGCAGCTTCTTCATGATAATGAAGAATTAGAAAAATACTTAAGTGAAGAATATTCATTTTTTGAAGGGATGAGAAGCATTCATACTGACAATAAGAAAATGGCTAAAGAAAATTTGTAGAGGAAGCATTCATTAGTGCTTCTTTTTTTGAGAAGGAGAAATTTTATTTTGGATGCAAATATTAAAGTCAAAATTTAGATTGCATAGATATTCGCACTTTGTCCGTACATATTTTCTGCTCATTTTACAATACTATATCTAGATTATTTATTTAAATGGCAGGAAGGGGAGAGGTAGAATTGGCTAAGCACTCAGATATGAGTTGGAAAAAGGATCACCCAAGCACTTTGTTTGGGAACTCCGTTCAAAAAGCGGAGCGTTTATTGAAGCATGTAAAGTCACACCCAGAGGAGATAGCGATTGAGCATGCTTTCAATCAAATCGAACATGCAGAAAATGCATTTATGAATGCAAAGGAATATGGTGAGCATTTGGATACAGTCCAACAAAATAAAGAATACTTAGAGCAGATCAAGCAGCAATTACACGAAATGCAAGACAAATAGTGACAGGGAAAATAACTTATAAGCGGCTTAAGTCCAATAATTGAAAGGACTAAGCCGCTTCATTTTATTCCTTGTTTGCTTGCAGTAATCTACTGTTAGTCTTCCTTTTCTGCGAAATTTTACGAAAGACGGGTGACTAGGCATCTTTCCTGGGAAATAATTTTTGTATATTTTTAATGTTCAGTTTAATTTTGTATTATGACTAAAGTTGAAATTATATTTACGTATGTCATGAATGTTAGATTAGGTAGGGGCGCTCCTGGAAGCGCCTCGTCGGAACACATCAACTACATGTGCTTAATCTTAAATTAACACCAAACAATTATTTTATACGGTGTGGTTTGTGCAGGGATACTTCTTGTAGTAGGGCCATAGATCACAATTAAGTTTCGATTGGCTAGGCTTTTTGAAAAAGGTTGCCCATTTTTGAGTAAGATAAGTGTATAAGGAGAAACATTCAGTTGTAATTGACCATCACTACTAACTAATTGGTTATTAAAAAAGTCGACTTTGACATTTTGATTGTTATTTTCCTTTACGACAACAAGTGCTCGATATTGAGGCGGATATATTAAAGGGACAGGTGCATTCCCATCATAATATCCAGTAACCCGATCGCCGGGATTCACAATTTCTTGATTCACAAAGTAAGTGGAAGGTGAGACGACAAAATTGACGATGCCCTGAGTACTATCTTCTACCGTCATCAGTTTATAACAGCCTTCCTTTTCACCATTTTGCCCAATAGAGAAATCATCAATTTGAGTAACGACACCATGAAATGATTTAAAATTGACCATTGCTATTCCTTTCTTTATAAAATTTCAAGAAATCATTGGTGAGACAAAAGCTTTCGCTATTTATTGTTTACCCGAGGAAGCTAAATTGAATTCATGACTAAAAGAAAATCAACAGCATTCTTTTTAATTTATGTAACATAACCAATTTGGGTGACAGAGAAGACAGAGAATGATTGTAAGGACAGGTTTATATAATACATGAATCAATATATACTTAATTGGCAAACTATAAACGTTATTTTTAAGAGGAGGGGAGCCTATTGAAGTGGATTTCTAAAAACAAGAAACTCCTTTTAATATTCATCATTATTATTATGTTTATTGCTGGTATACTCGATATCAAATATGAAGGATTATTCTTTCAACTATTACCTGAATCTGTTCAAAACTATTTAGCTAATATTTTCTAAGTAGAATTGTATTTTTTAGGACATAGAGACTGGCTAAAAACTCGTCTATTCATTGTTGGAATTGGATTTTTATCCAATTCCTTTATTTAATTTCTTTCAGCGGGTGTTTGGCCACCTAAAGAAATGTGGTTTTTCACTTCAAGAAATTAAAGTACTTTTTGAATGGTCGCAAAACACGGATGAAAATGATGAATTGACAGAAGCGGAAATCCAAAACCTTCAACAGATGAAATTATTATTTCAATATAAGTATAAACAGGTGATTCAAAGAGAAAAAGAGATTAAACAAATAAAGCAAGCCTTACAACGTGCTGATAATAAAATGGAGCAGCTATTAGAAAAAAATAAAGGGGTTCTAATAAAAATAACAGTGTCATTTAAAAACCCTGATAACCTCCCTTTATGTGAAAAATGTACTGAACTAACAATAGGCCAAAGTGGCACATCATTAACACAGAAAACAAGGCTGTGTTTTTTAAAATACAGAATTCATTCCTTCAGAAAGGATTTATAAAATAAATTTTGAATATATACGATATGCTAAAGCACAAACTTTTTAAGAAGGTGATGATAACTTTATGGAAGAATGGAGAATAGCGTTAGAAGAATTTTTAAAGGACTGGAAAAATAGAAATGATGTAGTAGGGGCACTTGTATGTGGGAGCTATATTACGGGTAATCCTACAAATCGTTCTGATATTGATGTACATATTATTTTATCCGATGATGTTGATTGGCGAGAGAGAGGGAATAAATTTATTAATGGTTTTCTTATAGAATATTTCGCCAATCCACCAAAACAAATTCGCAAATACTTTCAACAAGATTTTCAAAACCAAAGAACAATGTCTATAGTTCAATTGATGACAGGAAAGATTCTATTCGATAACACGGGAATACTTAATGAATTAAAAATCGAAGCTGAACATTGGCTAAACAATGAATATGATGAACTAAATAAAATAATAGTAGAAATGAAAAAATATTCACTATGGGATTCATTAGATAATTTAAAAGATTGTTTTGAACAAAAAAGAGTGGATTTCCACTTTGTATATTTTAACTCATTAGCTAATGTATTTTCTGAGTACTGTCAGTTTTTGAGATTAGAAAGCATTCCATACTATCAAGTACATTCTTATCTTATTGATCCAGCCTATATTAAAAAGTATCTAAAAAATGTTTTCCCTGATTCCATATTTAAGGAAATGTTTTTAAAAGCTTTAATAGAAACGGATAAACAAAGGATGATGGAGGTATATGAAGAGTTAGTAAACCATGTAATGAATCAGATGGGTAATTTTGAAATTGATGGTTGGAAAATAAAAAGTCCTGTCGAAGAATAGAATGAGTTTGACTTTCTTGGTTAGACTAAAAAGAAATAATTTTAATTAAAACACTAGAAAATAGTGAGAAAATTCTATATATTTTATGTATAGTGGAGCTGGTGTAAAAACAAGACTGGTTCCATATTTTTATGTTATTATATAAATATAATAATAAAGAAAACCTCATTATTTTATGAAAACGCTACCCAAATTTAGGACGATTATTCCATAACGTTTAAATAAAGGTAGTGATTCTTAATGGGGGAATAGTAGGTTTTTCTCTTGATTTATTAAGGGGAAGGCTCGAAAAATGCACATAACTCTCATATAGATAGTTGATATTTTAATCTTTATGTAATTATGATACACTGCAATAAGGTAATAATTGATACAGAAAAGATGTACTCCTAAGTTACTCTAGAGCTTACTGTGACAGCAGGAGAGCTTACATCCTTTCTGCAAATCTTAATATATAAGGAAGGTAAAAATGAGTAACAGACAAATTAAATCAGATGTTATCTTAATTGGTGCCGGAATCATGAGTGCGACTTTGGGGACAATGCTTAAAGAATTAGCACCAGATTGGAAAATTACAGTGTTTGAGTCGCTTGATAAAGCTGGTGAAGAAAGTTCTCACGAATTAAATAATGCGGGAACTGGGCATGCGGCACTTTGTGAGCTTAACTACACTTCAGAGAAAAAAGACGGATCAATCGATATTAGCAAAGCGATTAACGTTAATGAACAGTTCCATGTTTCAAGACAATTTTGGTCTTATCTTGTGAACAATAAACTAATCAGTAATCCACAAGACTTTATTATGCCTTTACCTCATATGAGTTTAGTACAAGGGAAAGACAATGTAGAGTTTCTGAAAAAACGTCATGAGACAATGACAAAAAATCCTTTATTCCAAGGTATGGAATTTTCTGATGACCCAGAAAAACTAAAGGAATGGATTCCTCTTATTATGCAAGATCGTCCAGCAGATGAAGCTATCGCTGCGACAAAAATTGACACTGGTACAGACGTTAACTTTGGTGCATTAACACGTATGTTATTCGACCACTTAAAAAATAAAGACGTTGACATTAACTACAATCATAGTGTTGAAAGCATGAAACGCACTAGCGATGGTTCATGGGAAGTACGAGTGCATGACAAAAAAGGCTGTAAAATGGAATACCATACAGCAAAATTTGTCTTCCTTGGAGCTGGTGGAGGAAGCCTAGAATTACTACAAAAATCAGGTATTCCTGAAGGGAAACATATTGGTGGATTCCCAATCAGTGGATTATTCTTAGCATGTAAAAATCAAGAAGTTGCTGAGCAACATCACGCAAAAGTATACGGAAAAGCTAAAGTTGGTGCTCCACCAATGTCTGTTCCGCATCTTGATACACGCTATATTGATAACAAAAAATCTTTATTATTTGGACCATTCGCAGGTTTCTCACCTAAGTTCTTAAAAACAGGTTCAAATATGGATTTATTTGCTTCTGTAAAACCGCATAATATTACAACGTTATTAGCGGCAGGAGTTAAAGAGATGGGATTAACAAAATATTTAATCCAACAACTTATGTTATCTAAAGAACAACGTATGGAAGAGCTACGTGATTTCATTCCAAATGCTAAGAGCGATGATTGGGATATTATTGTAGCTGGTCAACGTGTACAAGTTATTAAAGATACTGAAGCTGGTGGTAAAGGTACGCTTCAATTTGGTACGGAAGTTGTAAGTGCTTCTGATGGCTCAATTGCTGCATTACTTGGAGCTTCTCCAGGTGCTTCTACTGCTGTACACGTTATGCTTGAGGTAATCAATAAATGCTTCCCTCAACATGTTAACGAGTGGGAGTCAAAAATTAAAGATATGATCCCATCATACGGCAAGTCATTAGCAGAAAATCCAGAGCTTCTTAAAGAAATTAACGAAGCAACAGACGAAGCGCTTCGTTTAAAATAAATTTATATGTAGAAACAAACGATGCAAACGATTTGTTTCTACTAAATAAAATAGAACCTTCATTCTAATTTAGGGTGGAAGGTTCTATTTTTTTATTTCACAAATGGAGTTGCAGTAATAATTTTCATCCGTACTATCTAATATATTTAAATAGGCATTAATTAATGACAAAATCGCAATAATTTATGAAACAAATATTTATATAAAAGCAAAATAAATGAAGCACACCTTTTACTAGCAAACAAAAGGCGTGCTTCTAATTTTAAATTTTAACCTTGGAATAACAAAATCGGATAGAGCGTTTGATATACATTGAACAAAAGAATAACAACAAAGAAACCAAGAGTGCTAGAGGAATGCTGAAAGCGATCGGAAGCTCAACACCACTCCAAATGCTCATTTGTATTTGTTCCAATCCGAATGTTCGCAAAATGCCGGCTATTATTGATAGTAATGCACTGAAGACCAGCCCTGCATAGAGGATAGATAGTACGAGAAGGGCTAATGAGCAAAAAAAGCTTTGAATGATTTTTATGAATGTCATTCCTTTTCCCTCCGTATAATTTGTTGCACCTTGGCGTTTTTAGCAATCGAATAGTTTTTTGTATAATAAAGTGTTTGTATATGACAATTATCGCCTACTGCTACAATATCTCCGTCAACAATTTCTGCATCTGTATAGGAAAGATGTATTTGTTCACCTTTAATACATTTACAATTCAACTTTTTCTTTAGAAAAGATATAGATAACGTATCTTTTTCTACATGTATCACATCTGCAATAAGCTTTCCAATCTCATTTCCACCAGACATTTTTAATTGAAAATATTTTGCCTTTATTTCATTTGCTTTAACAAAACCGACTGCATGAAACTGTTCTACTTGTAAGTTTTGTTCAATGGCCAACTTCCCAGAGCTATTCAATTTTGTTACGCGCCCATTGCGCATATTTAAGCTCCCCGAACTTTTAACCTCATTAATTTCACAAAAATCTTTTATAGAGCATGATCCTGCATTATTTAAAATCTGCGTTTCAACGCGGGAATGAAAAGAACTATGACCATGAGTAGAGATTTTTTTTACGCGTATTTCCTGATGTAAAGTAACAGATCCACGGATATTTAATTGCTCACAGTCTGCTGCTAAGTCTTTATTAGAGCCGTTAGTAAGGGTTACTGTACGTAGTTTTTGAATCACGATAACCACCTCATATAATTTAATTGATATATATTTTAATTATTAAAATATATATCAATTAAATTATATGCCACTTTGTTTTGTCAAGAACAAAAAAATGCCACAATCTTTTTACGGATTTTTTAGGCAATAAAAAAGGATTTCAATTTCATGAAATCCTAAAAAATTTTATTCATTAACTGATTAACCTCATGCAATATTTTTGCCATGTCTATCAGTTTTCCTTGTGGAAACTTTAAAAATAAATCTTGAACCTTTAATTCACCGCTATTAGTTAACACCATTTTTACTACACGACGATCTTCTTGCTCTCTAATCCGTTCTACAAACTCTAATTTCTCAAGTTTATCGCACATGGATGTAACGGCTCCTGGCGTCACACTAAAGAATTCAGCAATTTCTGTTGCCTTCATACCGTCATTAATCTTTAGCTGAAGTAGGAGGATCAATTGGTTTTGCGACAATGATTCTCCCTCAGATAAGAGGTTTACAAACATTTTTGATTTATTCTGTATTTCAAGCATCTCTCTCATAATCGTTTCCACATTGTGCAATTGTTCATTTTTTGACATAGTATCACTGCCCGTTAAAATATTTAATAACTAAATTATATAGTAAATAAATAATGTGAGCTACTGTTGTTATCCTTAAGAGAATTAATTTCTTGTCGTTGTAGAACACAGAAGTGACTCATCAGACGCCCTCAGTTGGAAGGAAATCAACCCCATGTTTTGGTGAAGAGCCAATTTATTTCACAAACGTATCGCACATCCATTCATAAAATTTTTCCTTCTCTTCAAATTGTGGATAATGTGCTGATTGTTCATAGGCAATAAATTCTTTTCTATCGGCTTCAATCATATCAAAGTATTTTTTTGCTGCATTAGATGAAGTTTGATAATCATATTTACCCATAACAAAATAGCATGGTAATTCGAGCTTCTTTACTCTAGTAGGTAACGGTTTTTTTATTACTTCCTCTAATAAAGTTTGTTGAGAATAGGATAGCCCATAGTTGTAACGAATCACATCTAATAAGTTATACTCACGACTGAATAAAATACTTATGATATTCCCATCAGGGTTATCAATAAGTCTTGTAGCTCCACCATATTTTGCAATATACTTTCGTGGAGTATACATCTCGCCATTTTCAACTTGTTCAGTTAACCCTTGTAAATATTGAACATCCGCTATATTACCATCGTAGTCAGCTTGCTGAATAACGTTATTCAAACCGTCAATCTCGCTTCCTACTGGATCACTCATCTGTCCAATTCCAACATATGCTGTAAATTTTTCAGGAGCTTTAGAGGCAGCTTGCGTTGCAATATATGTACCATAAGAATGGCCAATTAATATTACTTTTTCTTTGCCAAGACGATCTGATATATAATCCGTCAAGGCCAATAAGTCATCTACGAGTAAGTCCGATGAAAGATTAGAATAATCCTCAAAAAAATGATATGATTTTCCGCTTGCTCTTTGGTCGTAATTCACGACCGTAAAATTGTTTTCCAATAAGTTTTGATACTTACTGGCATACGGTATTTCTGAACATCCAGGCCCTCCATGGACAAAAATAATAACGGGATTATCCTGATCTTTGCCGCGTATCATAACTTCATGATTACTTCCATTTATCTTTACTTGCTCTAATGCACTTACACTGTTATTACCTTTAATATGGGCAGTCCATGTAGGAAATAAAAGCGCTGTTATTAGTAATACGATGGTAATTATTCCGGTGAATTTTATAAATTTCATTATTTTTTTCATCTAATTCCCTCTGTGAATGTGAATTATAATCGAAATTTTTAGACTCTTTTAGGGAGAGTTGTTGATTTGTACATTTTTCTTTTATAAACATAAAAGTACATACTAAGGGGCCACCAAAGGGCGACAAAGATTGGATAAAACGCCCATATTACGTTTGGAGAAGAGACAACGTTTACTGTAATAAAAAAGATGCTGATCAGTATTGTAGCGGTAACAGAGAATGCTACAAATGTTTTTCTTTGTGCGTGGTATAAAGCTAATGGCCACCAAATGACTAAAAATGCAGGATAAATCGCCCAAGGGTATGGATGGGATAAAATAATATTTAATAAAGAATAATAAATGATGGTACTTGCACAGCCGATCAGCGCAATTTTTAATGTTTTTGCTTTTTCCTCTAAATACATAAGGATTGGCCACCAGATGATTGGATAAACCGCATAAATGAACCATATATAATCGGGGGAGTATAAATAATTTTCAATGATAAGAAATGCAATAGTTATAGCACTGCAAACTAGAGAATATTCCTTATACATTCTTTTAGACATGAAAAATAAAGTAATGGGCCATAGCAGAACAAGTAAACAAGGGTAAATGAACCAAATCGTCTGAGGTGATGTCGTATAATTGACGATTCCTAAAAAAATCATTGTCATTAAACTACCAACAATCGAAAAGTTAATAAAGTTCTTCATGTTTTATTCACTCCATTTCTTACGTGACCAAACGAAGTACATAGATAATGGCCACCATAATATTGCGAAGATCGGATAGATTGCCCATATTGTATGTGGTGTATAGTAGAGATTAATAAATATAAAAAATACAATAATTAAGCCGCTACCCCATATAGAGAATTCTAAATTTAATTTAGCCATGTTTTTCTTTTCGGGCTCCTTCACACCTAATTCCTTTTTTAAATCTTCAATATCTCCAAACTCTACGATGGCTTTGTTAATGGCATCCTCTTGTTCTTTCCCTTGATCCATTAAATAAAATACTTTTTCTTCAAGATTTTGAATGATTTCTTGTTTAACCATCTCGGTTTCTTTATTACGAGGAATGTCTTTAAAAAGCTCATCAATATGGTTTTTTATTTTTTTCATTCTAAGCCCTCCATAAATAAGTCGATAATTTCTTTTACTTCCGACCACTCTTTTACTAGCTCATTTAAATAAGCTTTACCTAATGGGGTAATACGGTAATACTTTCTTTTGCCTCCGTGTGAAACATCACCATAATAGGCTTCAATAATTTCCTTTTTCTCAAGGCGTTGAAAAACTGCGTATAAAGTTGCTTCTTTAATTTGAAAACGATTATTTGTGCGGATACTTATTTCCTGAGAAATTTCATAGCCATAACGATCTTTCTCTAATATTAGCCTTAAAATAATGGAATCCAAGTGTCCGCGGATGATGTCACTTCGAACCATAAGTCACCTACTTATTTTTTATTGCTCTATCTGTCAGAGTAATAGTAACAAACATTACTCTGCCTGTCAAAGTAATTTTTCCAAATTGGTCCATATTTCTGCTAAGAAGAATCATCATCAAAATGTGTGGCTGATTTCCATTCCGGCTGGGCGCTTTGTTGCTGACGCTTCGCTTTCGCACAGTTAAAACATTTGTTGCTGACGCTTCGCTTTCGCACAGTTAAAACATTTGTTGCTGACGCTTCGCTTTCGCGTAGAGCAGAGCTTCCTGTGGGCGTCCGATGAGCCGCTCCACTCGCGATGCTCGCTCCAGGATCTCGGGCCAACAGATGTTTTTTGTGCGAAAGCGCAGTGTAACGTTGCGGCAGCGACACGAGGTTGGTCACGAAGGTTATCACAGGATGTGATAAAGCCTTCGTTCCTCCTATCGCTAATCCCCAAGGAGTCGCCCAGCCGTGACGGAAATAACCTTATTTACATAGTAGACGTTTTAACAAAAGTCACCCACGACCTTTGGTGATGAACTATCAAGAAGCAATCAATTTGAGGTTAAAAAATCCCCATTCACTTTAGAAGTAAAAGGGGATTGGGGATGTTTATTTAGAATTGAATTAGGATGAAAATCCTTAAGGGGAACGATTCTTAGATTATCGATTTCTATTACATATACAATGCTGCAAGGAATATACCTAATGTCTTTTCATAGATGTCATCGAATTGGCTAAGTGGAAGTGGATTTGTACCACTACCTAATTCAACAGTGAATCCAGGTCTACGCCAATCCTGGATAAACCAATCTTTATAGCCCGCATAACTGCCCGCTGAATGGATAGGCTCGTAGCCACTAACCCGGCTAAACTCATTAACAAGGGTTTCTGACTCTGGTGGTTCGAGATTTTCAAACCCCCAATAAATGACTCTACCTTGTGTATGAAACGCAAGAACTCTGGCGAAATCGCGCTTCCTTGTTAAGTCAGCCATAGCAATGGCCTCTGGCTCGGACAAAGGTTTTTGCCCTCCAAAATCTCTTGGCCCAGGTGTATTAGGATTTCGTGCACTTTCAAGCTCCCATTTTGCAGGGAACTGGTCGTTCAAATCGACCCCATGTATATTTGCCTTCCAACCAGAGAAATCGGTGTTACCGTTATTCCAAGTAATAAGCTGGTTTCTTAATGCTTCGTCATGAGGTGGTCCTTGTAATACTAAATCAACACCATCGGGATTGACCATCGGAACGATAGAAAGGATTGTTTGTTGGTAAAGTGGGAGAAGGGATAAACCGCGAATTGTATTTTGATTAGTGAGAGAGAGTAGGTAGTCGTTTATAAAAGTTAAAATAATTGGAGTTGTAATCCATTCATTTGCATGAAAGGAGCCGTTATAATGGACACGCTTAGCTCCGTTCCCGATTAGAAGCTCTGGAATTTCATGCTGTAAAACAGAATGTCCAATTGTAGAGCTTTGTAGAAACGGATATGCATCGAGTAGTTTTTTGATATCGTTCATCATGGTCGTGTAAGTATAATTTTGTTTACCATTGATCAGCCTCCATGTGATTCGTTGGGGAATGCGAATTGTCTGTCCAATGTGTAATTGATTTGGATTAAGGCCAGGATTGACAAGCAAAATGGCCACTAATGGGAGGTTTTTGCTTTGGGCTATTTGCCAAAAAGTATCTCCTTGCTTTATTTGGTAATTGACTGTAACAAACCCCGGAATTCGAACACGCTGTCCAACCCTTAAAAATTGAGGTTTAATAGTTCGGTTCGAATCTATAATTAGTTGAAGAGGTATTTTAAACACTTCACTAAAATGCCAAAGAGAATCCCCAGGTCTTACGAAAATGTCCACAATTGTTCTCTCCTTACTATTAATTATGTCTCAGCAAAAATGGCCAATATATAATATATATGAAAAGAATATGGGACTTATTAACTTTTAATGGCTCATCATCAAAACGCGTGGTTGATTTCTGTTCATCTATTACTGATCCTCAATGGGTCATCCAGCCATGACGAAGATCAACTGATTTACATAGTAAACGTTCTAACAAAAGTCATCCGCAACTTTTGAGATGAAGCCTTTTAATGTGAACTTTGTTAAGTATTCCTCGCAAAGAGAGTATGCTCTTAACCTAAGAGCAAGAAACTTTGTTACTTTTTGATTGATACTAGTTATAGAGTTTATGACAGATAAAGGTAGGAAAACACTAAAATTACGTTAGGCTATATTGTTATCATACTATGTTTACTTGCATCAGTGATCATCTTAAATAATCAAATTACCTCTATACAAAAAGAAAAAAATTATATTATCAAGAATGACTCAAATGTACACGCTCTAACCAATCGCATTGAAAAATACATTTTAAATATGGAATCGAGCCTTATGGGTTTTATTATGGTGCATCTAACTGTAAATAATCAAAAAGTTCATAGGCAGATGTTACAAATAGATCGACTTGATTGTCATCTACAAGAAGAATGGTCATAATAATTTCCCCTTATTCTGTCTGAATTAGTGCAAATTATTTAGGAATGTATTTAGTAAGTCTCAACTTTATTATACAAAACATTAGAGAATAACGGTATTTTGATCGATTGGGGAAGTTTTTAAACTTTTTTTAGTAGGTAGTAAAAATATATGAATCAGTATAGGGCCAACAAGAAAGGGTCAGCCCCAAAACGAATTTTTTTCAAATTCTAGCCTTTTTAAAGCCACTATAAATATCATATGCATTTGCTACGATGGTGATAGCTATGCTGACGAATATTATTCGATCTATAGCTACCAAAATCTTAGCGGAGGTTGTTTCTGTAATTGCAGCTATATAAGGTACAGCGGGACTGTGTATGAAATCAGGGTGAATAGCCATGAGGATAAAAACAATGATTCCTGTACATTGAAGAAGAGCATTAACTATGGCAATTAACATTGTCCATTGGCCTTCCTTCAATTTCCATAATGTTAAAGCTACACTTAAAACGATACAAATTAAAATAATCGGTGCAAAGGAGAGTAAGACTTCCTGATTGAATATAGGCATAATAAATTTAAAGCCACCTTTATTGTGAGAAGTATAGATTCCTATAAGGTGATGAGCATTGAAATAGACAAAGGAGAAGATAGCAATACCTAAGAAACTTAAAATATTATCATTAAGCGAAATCGTTTTTTCTTTAGGAATTATTTTAACTTTAGTTAAATCATCAGGTGTCCAATCTGGATGGTCCTTTAATAGGGGTATTCGAATATTATTTTCTCCAGATCGTTCTATGACAATGAAAGTAACTGTAATCCAGAAGAGTACGTAGATGATTACTGAAATAATATGAGCGATAGTTAAAGTAATAGTTTTAATAATAGCAGACAGAAGAGCGCCACCTTCTTCATTATAAAGCACAATACTTTCTATCATCTGTACAATAACTGTAATAATTATTGCCCAAGGAATAACTAATTTTATAGTCCTAATATAAGTATCAAACACTTTTGGACCGATTAATAATCGTGGTGTGTTTTGATAGCTTGCTGCAACTTCTACAGGACTTCCTAACTTCTTAAGTACTTCCTTAATATCTGATTCTGAATAATCTTCAGGTAACATATTTTCAATAGAAGATCTTAACTCTAGACTGGTTTCATCGCGTTTTTCTTTGCGGATTCTTCTAGTTACTTCATGAATATATACATCAATCAGATTCATTCTTTTCGTCTCCCTTCAATAATTCATGCTGTCCCAAGTTCATAGCTGTACATTCCTTTTCGAGCTGAGCTATATGTGCTCAACCCATCCTATTTCTGAGTTATTTATAATTACTTCCTAATGCTCTAATCGACGAAGTAACGAGATCAGTTCATAGTTACTTCTGAATGGCTTGAATAGGGGGCTAGCCGGTACGATTTATGTAGTTGATCTAAAAAAGCACTATTAGTCCACCTCGGTTTTTTTGCTGGTGGTAATATATGTTATTATCAAGAACTGAAATTAATGTGAAAAAACCGTGCTTAAAATAAATTCCATGTAGGGTGGGAATGTATATGAGAAATCATTGAAAGATTATTGAAGGAAGAAGGCTGTATACATCAGGAAGGTTTACTGAACAAAAGAAACCTTTTATATACAATCAAAACAATGAGGGAAGTACCTTATTTGTAGTTGATTATCTTCGTGAAAAAGAAAAGGTCGCCAACGAATACAGAGCTCATTGTCTAAGGTTCAAGGGTTTTGCTTATTGTAATAAAGCTATTGTTCTTTTTTCATAAAGAGTGACGAGCGTACAGGTCGTTCCAGCGGTGTAATATTAATAATAAAATAGCTAATAATTAATATTAAAATAATAAGTGAATAAATTAATGTATTAATGGGATGGTCATGTTCTACGATGATTAATCGAATCATGGCTGTAATCCCTATATATATAAAGTATCTTAGAGGAAAATGATAACTCTCTTTAAAATATTTAATAATCATCGTGATAAATTCAAAATACAAAAAGAAAATAAGAATGTTAGCGAGGAAAAGCTTATAGTCTCCGCCATCATTGTTGAATAATAAAATTTTAAGGAATTGAATGAGTTCTTTGCAAAGTAGGAAAGATAAAATGAGCGCTAAAAGTACAAGGCAAACATTTAGAAATAGTTGTAAAGATTTCGGTACAGCCTTTATTAATTGTAAGTAAGTCGAGTTCTTTTGGTTCACAAAATTCCTCCAATCTTGTAAATCGTCCTAAGTGAAAATGAAAAAACTAAATGGAGAACAAATAATCATATGATTGAGCGTCATCATTTTATGATTTGAATATAACAAATTATCGTAAATGTACGGACATTTATTTGTAAAGTTTTGGTGTATATTGGATCATCACCGAAAGTTGTGGATGATATTTGTTAAAACGTATGTTATGAGTATAGGTTGAGTGGAGGCTGGTGACTCCTTGGGGTTCAGCGGACGCTCTCAGGAAGCTTTGCTCTGTGCGAAAGCGAAGCGTCAGCAACAAATGTTTTAACTGTGCGAAAGCGAAGCGTCAGCAACAAAGCGCTCAGTCGGAACGGAAATCAACCACACGTTATGGTAATGAGCCTATATATTAGCGAAAGAAAGTTTTTAAAATAAATTAGCTGTATGCTAAAATAGATGTGCATGAATATAAAATTTAAAAGGGGTTTTTAAAATGGCTAAAGCAGCAAAAACAGGAAAAATCACACCAGAGCGTTTAGAGGAAGCATTAAACGTACGTGATCGTCTTACTATCGAGTTACTAGTACAAGTACTTGATGAAAAGCTTGTAATTGAACGTCCAGTATTACGTGAGCGTGTAGCAAACCTTGTAGACCTTTCTGATCATGATGAAGAATTAAAAGAAACGATCCACGCTGTTATTAACAAACTATAATTTTAAGGGAAATGCTACACTTCATTGGTAGCATTTTTTCTTTTATCCAATAAAAGAATCGGTCAGTCAAGAGCCGAGAACGCTCAGGTAGCTGAAAAACTAATCGAGTAATAGGCTAACCAAGAACCACAATTGCTCATTATTTGACCATTGGAGAAATGGAATCCAACAAAAAGCCCAAACAAGAATTTATTCCATTCTTGTTTGGGTTTTTCTGGTTTTTAGTATACTTTATCTCCATTAAAAATAGAGTTTTTCACAATTACATAATCTACATTTCGAATGGCACCTAGTTTATTGCCACCTGCATAAGAAATAGACGATTGAAGATCTTGCTGCATTTCAATTAAAGTATCTTTGATGCTGCCTTTATGTTCAACAAACATCTTTTTACCTTCAACATTTTTACGTTCGCCTTTTTGAAATTCAGAAGCAGATCCGAAGTATTCCTTCACAGTTTTACCGTCGATTTCGATTGTCTCACCAGGTGACTCCTCATGACCTGCAAATAATGAGCCAATCATCACCATTGAAGCACCAAAGCGAACCGATTTTGCAATATCACCATTTGTACGAATACCACCATCAGCGATAATTGGCTTTGTTGCAGCTTTTGCACACCAGCGTAGTGCAGCTAGCTGCCAACCACCTGTACCAAAACCAGTTTTGATTTTAGTAATACATACTTTACCTGGCCCAATACCAACTTTTGTTGCATCTGCACCAGCATTTTCAAGTTCACGAACTGCCTCAGGTGTGCCCACATTACCAGCAATTACGAAGCTAGTTGGTAGATGTTTTTTTATATGCTGAATCATACGAATAACAGCATTTGAATGCCCATGTGCAATATCAATTGTCATAAAATCAGGCACTACATTAGCAGCTGCTAATTCTTCAATAAATGTGTATTCTTCATCTTTTACACCAACACTAATTGATGCGATTAAGCCACGAGCTTGCATATCTTTGATGAAATCGATACGAGTTTCTGGATTAAAACGGTGCATGATATAAAAGTAACCGTTTTCAGCAAGCTTCACAGCAAGACTTTCGTCGATAATTGTTTGCATGTTTGCTGGTACAACAGGAAGCTTGAATGTATGACCGCCTAAAGTAACAGAAGTATCACACTCTGAGCGACTTTCTACAATACATTTTGCGGGAATTAGCTGAATATCCTCATAGTCAAATACGTTATCCATTATAAACACTCCTAAAATACGAATATTTTTTAAGTTTTGATTTAAATTGTTCGTCATTTGGTAATTTACATTATTTTTGAGTAAATGTCAAAGCTTTTATCTAAATTAATAAAAAAATAGCAGGAAATAACAGGAATTAAGCGAAATATATAGATATATCACTTTTTGTTAGAGTGGGAAGGCGGTGTAAGTTTACTTTATTCAAAAGTTAAAAGTAGTTAGAGGAAATCCTGAGCTTTTGTAAGGGAGTAAGCTGTTATTGTTTTTCAAAAGAAGGAAAGTAATTTATTGATTCTAAGATTTGTACTATTAGTTATTAACCGTGTAAAATAAAATTGTTTCGAAAATGACAAAGGGAGTGTTGGAAATGGCAGTAGAAGTTTATTTAAATTTTAATGGAAATTGTCGAGAGGCTGTAACTTTTTATGAGACAGTTTTTAATACAAACAAGCCTGAAATTATGACATTTGGAGATTCACCACAGAATCCAAGTTATCCATTACCAGAGGAAGCAAAAGATCTTGTCATGCATACGCGACTTTCGATTTTTGGTAGTACTGTAATGTTTTCAGATACATTTCCAGGACACCCATTCACGATTGGAAACAATGTAACGTTAGCCGTTGTCTCAGGCGATGAGGCCCAGATGCGAAAAGCTTTTGATAGCCTTAAAGAAGGTGGCAAAGTTACGATGGAGCTACAAGAAACGTTTTGGAGTAAATGTTATGGCTCCCTTACTGATAAATTTGGTGTTGAATGGCAATTTAGTCATGAGGAAAATAGATAAAATTACTATTAAAAAGCACGATGTTTTTGGAAATTTCCCCATTAACATCGTGCTTTTCCTTTTAGTATTTAAAACGATTCACATAGCTTTGTAATTCATCAGCCATATCGAGAAGTGCTTTTGAGGCTACAGCCATTTCCTGCATCGAAGACAATGTCTGTTCAGTTGAAGCGGCAACTTCCTCTGACGCTGCAGCATTTATTTTAGCATGATTTGTTAGCTCTATAGCTGTTGCAGAAACTTCTTCGACTACTGCTGACATCTCCTGAGCTGATGCAGATATATCCTCCATTTTCGGAGCAATTTCGTGGAGACGCTTAATGATACTTGCAAACTTTTTACTTGTATCTTCTGTTAGCTGTAAACCATCCTGGACATCGGCTGAAGTCTTCATCATTGTTTGAACGGACTTAGCCGTATCTTGTTGAATACCAGTAATTAGTGCAGAAATCTGCTCTGCCGATTGATGAGATTGCTCTGCTAACTTCTGCACTTCATCGGCGACTACTGCAAAGCCTTTCCCGTGTTCTCCAGCTCGCGCTGCCTCAATAGCAGCATTAAGGGCAAGCAGATTTGTTTGCTCTGAAATAGCGCTAATAATTTCTAAAATAGAACCAATTTCTTTTGTTCGATCATAGAGAGATTTAATCATCGTATCCGATTGTGTCACAGATTCATGAATCGAGACCATTTGATTAACAGTTTGTTCTACGGCTTGTCCGCCTTCATCGGCCAATTGTATAGCACGGCTCGATAAATCGGAAACCTGCATTGAGCTATCAGCGATCTCGACGACTCCTTTTGCGATTTCTTCAATAGAAACAGCATTTTGGTCAATACCAGTTGTTTGTTTTTCTGTACTGACAGCAACCTGCTGCATAGCTTCAGTAACTTGTTCAGAAGCAGCGATATTTTGTTCGGCATTCGCAGATAAGCCATGCGCCGAGGTTTGAACATGTTGAGAGCTTTGATCAACGTTGCGAATAAGTTTTTTTAAGTTAACCTTCATGGCGATAAAAGCTTCTCCAAGCTGTCCAATCTCATCTTTCGAATGATTGTCAATAAACTCTGTTAAATCGCCCTCGCTAATTTTTATAGCGCTTTGTTTAAGTCGATTGATCGGATTAACGACTGATTTAATCATGAATAGCATAAAAATAATGCCAACAGTAATAGAAATGGCGATAATTATTAAATTGATATTAAATGTCGAAGCAGCAGCGTTAGCAGCTTCAGCTGTAAACATGGTACCAACGACTTTCCAGCCTGTTAGCTTATTTGTAACAAATTGAAGTTGTCGGTCTTTTTCTATAACAGTACCACTATCTTGTTCATAGATTTTAGTATTATAGCTTTCTGTTGCTTCAGCACCACTTTCTTTATTTGGGTGGGCAATATAAATTTTATTACTATCTAAAAGTGAAGCAAAGCCAGTTTCTCCAATGCGTATATCATTCGTAATGGTACTTAATCTAGATATATTTACATCTAGCCCTATTACCCCTGAGCCGTCTGGTAAAGCCTGAGTAATCGTAAGAACGATATCACCTGTAGTCTGTGTAACGTATGGAGCTGTAATAGATACTTGGTCTTTGTTATCTACAGCTTGCTTATACCAAGATCTTTTACGAGGGTCAAACCCACTAGGGTATTTTTGAGCAGGTTCATCCAGTAGTCTGCCATCAGAGGTTCCGATATAAATTAGCTCCACCTCTGGATGCATGTTCATGTATTCGTGGAAAAGAGATTTAAGTTCTGTAGTTTTACCTTCTTGTAAATAAGATTGATGGAGCTTGTTTGAAAAATATTGAACGTCTTTCACTTTTGGCTCAATCGTGTTAGTAATATTCGTATTAAGCATGCGCACACTTTCGGTTGCACTTGCTTGCTGTTCTTTTGAAATTTGCCTTCCAGCACTCTGGTAAGACACAATTCCAATTAACAGTGTCGGAATGAGAAGCATTGCTAAAAACGAAAAAATGAGCTTTTTCCTTAAACTTAGTTGTTTCACTTGAATTATCCTCACTATGATATAGTATTTTAAACTTTTTTATCACCGAATATTGAGTAAGAAATAATGCCTTAGTTGATGGTGATAAAGTCTATACATTTACTTTCTATGTAAACAATAGATATCTAGGCTCATTTTACCAAAAATAAAATAAAAGTTAAGTATTTTATAATAACTGTTCACTATATAGTAGATTTCATTAATAAATACTTTGAAATTCTCCTGAAAACGATAATCGCTAAATGACATATAAAGCTACTTTTTGATGTATACTAATGCTCAAAAGAGGAGGGAATTGTTTCATGATTCGACAAATTGGACAAGTAATGTTGTATGTAAATGATCAAGATACTGCCGTGAAGTTTTGGACAGAAAAAGTTGGATTTGTTGTAGTTGCCGATCAGGAAGAGGGCGGAGTACGCTGGATTGAAATTGCTTCTACTAAAGAAGCTCAAACTACCTTTGTTTTACACAATAAAGATATTATTGCAAAAATGCAGCCTGACTTAAATTTAGGGACACCTTCTATAATGTTTTATGCCGACCATATAGAAGATCTATATAAAGATTTTCAAGCAAAAGGCATTAAAGTAGGGGATTTAGTCATGATGCCGATGGGTAGAGTGTTCAATTTTGCTGATCACGAAAATAATTATTTTGCATTAGTAGAAAAATAAGCCTTGTCTCACCTAGAAAAGGCAAGAATCTGTCCGATTTCGATTGCGGAAATCAGGAAAATTCTTGCTTTTTCCTTATATAAGGATATGGTAACTTATTTTAAATCTTCGCCAAAAATCGCTACAGTTTGACGGTCAACGCTAAATTCATTGCCATCCCATTTCAAAATATTTTCTACATAACCTAATCCATCGGCATGAAATCTGCCTGCTATAGCCTGATACGCTAAAATCTCATATATGCCATCTCGTTCATAGTCGACCGGATACAATCCGCTGATTGGATCAACCCATCCTTGAATTGGTTGCTTTAGTGTACCGTCTTGATTGTAAATATCTGCTAAATAATCCGTACCTTTGTATTGTAAATCGATGATATATTGTTTTTGGGGATTCATGCTACGCACAGCTACTTTATATTGGTTTTGATAATTAACAGTGTATTTTAGCGTATTACTAAACGTTTCTGCATCAAAAATTGAGCGTATTTTCCCGTTTATTGAGGAAAATATTTCGCCGTTGATAATACCGCCACTACCCCCCGTGTCGGAAATAGCTAAAATATCATCTAGATGATTCCCAGTAAAGTCACCTAAAAATATAGTTGGGTTGTAGCCGACGCTTTGTTTCAGCATTATTTTTTCGAATTGGTGAGTCTGTCCGTAAAATATCGCAAGCGTTAGGTTTTTCCACAAAGGGCTATCTGGTGTTTTATTCCCCATCAAAAGAACAGTTTCAAGTAAGCCATCTCCATTAATATCTCCAAATTTCGTCTGAATAACCTGAGGGGTCATAGGCGAAATAGGCATATTATTTAAGGCTGGATTCATGTTATTAGTCATACATGCACCTCTTTCTATAGTGTTAGCATATGCTGTAAATATGGCTTGGTGAAAAAAGAAGACATGTAAGTAATGTTTATAAAACTTATAAAAAAACTTGTTATTATCCCATTGACATTTTTAAATGTGAAAAGTATTATAAATGTCAACGAATCAGAAAATTCAGTACCACATATTCTCTTGCTACAAAACGTAGTTAGAGATTTTTTACAACATTAATTCTTAGTAAGTATATATGTTTTATATATTTTGGGAAGAAGGAGATTTTCTTGAAAAATTTATTTGTTAAAACAAAGCAACAACAGTATTGGCTCGATCAGCTAGCAACTATTTCTGAGTCAATCAAGGCTGAAGCTAAAGAAGTAGATGAACAATCTCGTTTTCCATTCGAAGCACATAAACTACTTCTGCAAATTGGTTATCCAAAACTAACTTTACCGAAAGAATATGGCGGTGAAGGATTATCAGTTTATGATATGGTACTCGTTCAAGAAACGTTAGCAAGCTACGACGAGAATGCTTCACTCTCATTAGGATGGACATTAGGTGTTGTAGGCGAACTATACGAGAAAAAGCTATGGACAGACGATTTACTAAGTTCATTTGCTCAAGAAATAAAGAACGGTGCAATTATAAATAGGGCTGCCAGTGAAGCGGCAACGGGTAGTCCAACACGTGGAGGGCGACCAGGAACGAATGCTGTTTCAAAAGAGGCAGGTTGGCTCATAAATGGGCGTAAAATCTTTACGACAGCCTCCCCGGTACTAGATTACTTCTTAACATCAGCATGGATTGAGGAGAAAAATCAAATTGGTTACTTCCTTATTCATAAAAATGCCCAAGGGCTTTCGATCGAAGAGAACTGGGAAATGTCTGCAATGCGAGGCACAAGCAGTCATGACCTAGTGTTAAAAGATGTAATTGTTCCTTCAAATCATTTAGTAGAGTTACCAAGTCACCCAAGTGGTGGAAAAATAAATGGTTGGATTCTACATATACCAGCAACATACTTAGGGATTGCGCAGGCAGCCCGTGATTATGCACTGCATTTTGCAAATCATTATCAACCTAATAGTTTAAATGCTCCCATTAGTACATTACCTAATGTGCAGCAACTTCTAGGTGATATTGAATTAAAGCTATATCAAGCGCGCTTTGTACTGTATGGGGTTGCCGAAGCTTATGATGACCCAGCTAGACGTGAGCTTTTGGTAAATGAAATGGCAGTTGCTAAGCATACTGTAACAAATTTGGCGATTGAAATCGTCGATAAGGCAATGCGTGTAGTAGGAGCTAAAAGCCTACAATTAACGAATCCATTACAGCGTTATTATCGAAATGTTCGTGCAGGACTTCATAATCCACCGATGGATGATATGACAATTATTAAATTGGCAAATGCCGCAATTAAACAGCAAAAATCGACTGAACATCAACTACAAAACAATGGAGAATAAGGGGAAATGACATATGTTTAAACAAAAGAAAAAGATTTTCCAATTGGCTGCAATCGGGTTAGCTTCACTTGCTATTTTAACAGGCTGTAATTCAGGTGAAGCTTCAGATAAAGATTCAGAGGATGGCGGGAAAGTACGTACAGTGAAGGTCGCATTTGACCAGGCGTCTAAGCCAATTAGTTATCTAGATGATAACGGAAATCCGACTGGCTATGATGTGGAAGTCATGAAGCTAGTGGATGAACAGTTACCTGACTATAAGTTTGAATTTGTAGGCACGACTAGTGATGATTTACTAATTGGTGTTGAGCAAGGGAAATATCAAGTAGGAATAAAAAATGCCTTCTTTACGCAAGAACGTACGGAAAAGTTTATCTTCCCAAAAGAATTTTTAGGCTTAAGTAGTGCGGGTTTAGTATTACGTAAAGAGGATGAAGGCGTAAAAACATTAGCCGACTTTGCGAAAAAAGATTATTCATTAGCACCAATTGCTGCGAATAATGCTCAATATACAATTATTGATGAATATAATAAAGCCAACCCAGACAATAAAGTGAAATTACAGGCTGGAGATGCGTTCACTGTCGATGTTGTGCAATGGGTAAATGAAAAACGTGTCGATGGCGGTGTCATGATTGAAGGTCCATTTAAACAACAAGTTTTAGCAGAAGATGGCCCCTATCATAATTTAAAGGATGACGTAGTTTACAACGAATTTGCCGTTATTAAAACATGGCCGTTATTTAATAAAAAGGAACAAGAATTTGCAGATGCTTACGATAAAGCTATAGCAAAAATTAAAGAGCAAAAGAAAACAAATGAATTAAGCACTAAGTTTTACGGTCGAGATTTATTTGAAGTGTTAGAAACCGTGAAGCGCTAATAGGCGGTAGCGGTACTACCAAATAAAAGGCTGTTGAGTCAGTATACTCAGCAGTCTTTATTAATAAAAAGAGAATTATTGTATCAGGTGTGTTGATTAGGGAAAAAAGTTGGTTAATTGTTGGGTGGAAAAAGGTTTTTTTGTAATTTACCTTATATATGAGCATATTTAGCTGATTGTAGTGAAGGTCTACTTGACCCCCGCGGAAAGCGAGACATTCGAGGCCCTGCACGGAGCGGAGCGAAGGAAGCGGCTCGTCGCTCGCCCGCAGAAGCCCTGCTCTACGCGAAAGCGAAGCGTCAGCGACAAACAAATAGATCGTAACGGAAATCACGTCTTCTACTTAATTTTAGTAATTAAAAATGGCTAATCAACACACCTCTTATTGTACATTTATATAGAAGTTGGTGAAGAAATGGAGAAGTATTTTGATGCATCATACATTTGGAACTCAATTCCTGTATTATTGCCGTTTTTAAAAGTTACCTTCCTAGTCGCAGGATCTTCCATTGTACTAGGCACAATATTTGGCTTACTATTAGCGGCTGCCAAGTTAAGCTCAATAAAATTGCTGCGAAAATTAGCGAACTTATATACAACGATTATGCGTTGTACACCATCTATCGTCTTATTATTCCTCGTCTATTATGGTGTTCCAGCGTTAGCAGAAAACTTCGGCATAAATCTCCATTCAATTGAAACTGCCATTTTCGTAGTCGTAACGTTCACTTTACAGTTTGCAGCGATTATGTCAGAAGTTATTCGTTCTGCTTATTTAGCGATTGATAAAGGGCAATTTGAAGCGGCTGTTAGTGTGGGATTAACGCCAGTCCAAGCTTATCGCCGTATTATTTTCCCGCAGGCACTCGTTATCGCTTTACCGAACTTTGGGAATGGAATGATTGCGTTATTACAAGAAGGAGCGCTCGCTTATACAATCGGCTTAATTGATATTGTCGGTAAGGCAAATTTAATTATCGCAAGTAATATTAATGCACATGCATTAGAAATATATATCGCTTTAGCCATTGTTTATTGGGTGCTGTCGATCATTATCGAAAAATTCTTCGCTATGCTAGAAAAGTTTTTTGGTAAGGGGAAAAAGACATTAGAAACAACGTAAGGAGGCGTAACCGTGAATTATCAATTTTTAGTTGAAACATTTTTTGTCGCATTATCAGGTGTACCTATCGCACTCCTTGTGACAATTGTTGCTATGCTTGTTGCTTTACCACTAGGCTTCCTACTAGCACTAACACGGATTAATAAAATCCCAGTGATCCATCATTTAGCAAAGATATATGTCTCCTTTGTCCGAGGTACACCGATAATCATTCAAATCTTTATTATTTATAGTAGTATCCCACTACTACTTAAAATTATTTTTGAAAAATATAATATTGCCTATGACATTTATAAAATCAATCCAATCTGGTATGCATTTATTGTCTTCGCATTTAGTACGACGGCAATTTTAATAGAAGTATTTCGTTCTGCTTTAAGTACGATTGATAAAGGTCAGCTAGAAGCAGCTCAAGCAGTAGGCTTAACAACATTTCAAGCTTATCGCCGTATTATTATTCCGCAGGCCTTAGTAGTAGCGATGCCGAATATTTGTACAGCTACAGTCAATCTTATTAAAGCGACGTCTTTAGGCTATGCAATGTCGTTGCCTGAAATTACATTAAAAGCTAAAGTAGCTGCCAATGTTGGTTACAATTACGTGGAAGCATATATTGATATTTTCATTGTGTATTTAATTTTATGTAGTACGGTTGAATACATTTTTAAACGATATGAAAAACATTTAAGTAAATTCAAAGTGGCAAAAGCCTAAGGGGTGAACGACTATGTTAGAAATTAAAAATATCCACAAATCATTTGGTAGCAATGAAATTTTAAAAGGTGTCGATTTAGCCATTGATAAAGGCGATGTTGTCGTTATTTTAGGTCCCAGCGGCTCGGGAAAAACAACATTATTACGTTGCATTAACTTTTTAGAGAAAGCCGATCAAGGACATGCGACATTTGGCGATATCCAAGTAGATTTTCAAAATGTGAAGAAGAAGGACGTACATTCTATTCGACAACGTGTAGCCTTTGTATTCCAAAACTACAATCTTTTTACGAATAAAACAGCGCTAGAAAATGTGACAGAAGGGCTTATTATAGGACGTAAAATTCCAAAGGTAGAAGCCATTGATATTGGCAAAAAAGCGCTTGATAAAGTAGGTTTATCAGAAAAATATGATGCCTATCCAAGTCAATTGTCCGGAGGCCAGCAACAACGAGTCGGTATTGCACGGGCAGTAGCGTTGAACCCTGATATTATTTTATTCGATGAACCTACTTCTGCACTTGACCCAGAGCTAGTAGGAGAAGTCCTTCAGGTTATGAAAAACATTGCAGCAGAAGGGACAACGATGCTTGTTGTCACACATGAAATGGGCTTTGCAAAAGACGTAGCCAACCGAGTAATTTTTATGGACGGTGGTGTCGTTGTAGAAGAAGGAAGCCCTCATGATATATTTGTTAATCCGAAAGAAGAGCGCACGAAGAAATTCTTAAAACGTGTAATTCCTGAGGATTATAATTACTACATTTAAAAAAGAGAATCTGCTAGCCTTCAATCGAAGCATGCAGATTCTCTTCTTTATTGAAATTAAAGTTTTAAAAAATGGGTTAGCTCATTAATGGAATAGATATGCAATTCGTGCATGGCTCGTGTACAAGCTGTGTAGAAATAATTACGTTCTGTTTCTCTAGAATAAGTAGCTGAGGAAGCATTGTATATTAAGACAGCGTCAAATTCAATTCCTTTTGCCATATAAGCAGGCAACAGTAAAATACCTTTTTTAAATTGATTTGTATGATGGGTAATGAGTTGAATATCTACTTGGTCTTTCATTTGATCAAAAACCTTCGTACACTCTTGCTCTGTTTTACAGATGACTGCAATTGTTTCAAAATTTAGGGACAAGTTGTTAATCTTTTCGACAAGCTGTTCGATTAAATCTATTTCATTCGAAACAATCGTGATAGTCGGTTCTGAACCAGTTCGATTAAAGGCTTCTACTTTTGCGTCCTCATGTAAAATCTTCGAAGTAAGGTGAATAATTTGTTTTGTTGAGCGATAACTTTTGGTTAATATTATTTTTTCTGCTTGTTCACCATACAATTGTGGCGTCAGCAGTGAAGGATTTTTAAAGGTATGAGGATGGATAGTTTGATGTCCATCGCCTAATATAGTCATTCGTGCACGTGGGAATAATTGTTGTAATACAAATAGCTGAAATGGAGAATAGTCTTGTGCTTCATCAACTAAAACATGACGAATCTGCGTATTTGTTCGTTGACCTTCTATTTTGTCCTGCAAATATAAAAATGGAGCGGAATCTTCATATGAAATAATGCGCTTTGTTAAATTAGGGAGTGTTTGTTGACAGATTTCATCCCAATGGTCGGGTAAAAAGTTCTGTAATTGCCGATGAATAGTATTGTTCATATCAAACAGTTGACGATAAATGCCTAACAAATGAACGAACTTTAATTGTTTCACAGATTGACGAAGTGGCTTGAGCTGTTTTTTGACAATTTGAATGGCTATTTTCTTGCGCTCTTGCTCAAAATCATCAAAGGAGTTTTCTGAAAAGCGACCTTCGTGTAAAAGATCACTATAGGTTTTTGTATAATCTTCAATGTCTAACAGTTCACTAGCTTCTTCTACCCATTCTTTCGTCCGTTCTGTCTTTTCAATTTTCGATAATTGTTGTAATAACCATTCTTTCACTAACTGTAGTCGATTTGGAATGGGAATTGTCGCATTGAACGAATAAAAATACTCAGTAATTTCTTGCGCTGTAATAATTCTTTCTCCTCGAAAAACAATATTTTTAAATAGTAAACCGTCATTGGCAAGGTACTCTATATATTTGTCCATCAATTCTCGATATAGGAGGCTAGCTTTGAAAGAAATAGTAGTAAGCTTCGTTTGGTAGATCGAGTCATCTGTCTCTGTTAAAAGTGACTCCAATTGCTCGTAAGGATATTCCAATTGGAACTGTCGACCTAAACGTTTTGTTGCATATTCGGAGAAGGTTAATTGCTGCATATTATCTTCACCTAAATCCGGTAAAACGGTATGAACATATTGATTAAAGAGCTGATTAGGTGTAATCAATAAAATTTGATCAGCAGTAATTTGGTCTCGATAATGATACAACAAATAAGCAACGCGTTGGAGAGCAACAGCTGTTTTTCCACTACCCGCGACACCCTCTACGATGAGATAAGGAGTGTTTACATGTCGAATAATTTTATTTTGTTCGGCTTGAATCGTTGCTACGATGCTACGGATATGTTCATTTGCATTTTGAGCGAGAATATCGAGTAATAAGTCATCACCAATTGTTAATCCTGTATTAAACATCGATTGCAATTGACCATTCTTAATGATAAATTGCCGCTTTAAAAGTATCTCACCTTGAATGTCGTCAGTCGCTGTTTCATAAGTAGCTGGGCCAGGGGTGTAATCATAATACATACTTGATATAGGAGCTCGCCAATCATAAATTAGTATGTTTTCATTCTCTTCATCCATTAAGGTTGCTACACCGATATAAATTTTTAAAGATTCGTTTTGCCCATCCTGTAAAAAATCAATGCGAGCAAAATAGGGTGATTGCAGTAAACGGTCATAAGTTTTTACATCCTTGATGGCACGTTGCTGAGCATGTTGAGAATCGGATAAGAGCTCCGCCTGTTGTTTAATAGCATAATAAGTTTCGTCTATATCCTCAGGAGTATCTAAATTCACTCTGACGTCATCCCAAAAGGTTTTCTTTAATGTTAAAACATTGTCTTTAATATTCTTTTCCTTTTGTAGTAACTCTTCTTTTTTGTAACCAACTGTATTTAAACAAAGAGCAAGATACTGATTTTCTTCTGTCCGTACATATTGCTTTTCCAATGTTACTCACATTCCTTTCAATATGGATTTAGAATCTGGAAATTTATCATACAGCTAGTTTGGAAAGAAGTATAGTCTAGTAATTTTGGCAAATTTATGATATAATAAAATTATAAAAGAAAATCAGATTTTTAACAAAAGACTGTTCCTGAAAAGTTGGGGCAGTCTTTTTTGTAGCCTAATTTCTCCCTTTTTAAGAATGTTACTCTTTATGGATAGTCACCTATGTTTTGGTATGTCATCATGTGTTTAAGGTGATGGAGGTGGGGGTTTGCTAATTCCTTATGGATTGGCGCCGTGCCCTGCGATAACGCACCTTTATGATTAATGTAGTGTTGTCGGTGACGCTACGCTTTCGCACAGATGTTGGCCCGAGAGGCTCAACGGATGCCTGAAAGCGTCCGGTCGGAACGAAGATCAAATCCACGTTATGATAATTATCCCTGTGTCTCTTTGTTATTATTTTAACCATCAAAAATTAATCTCTATACTTTAAAGCTAAGCTGATGGTTAATTTTTGATAAATAAGAAGAATAGAAGTTAATTAACTAACTAAAGAATATGTTTCTATGAACGATATAGACACTTGAAAGGGGGTGGAAAAATGAAGGTGATATTTACAGTTGGGTTACCTGGAAGTGGCAAGAGCACGTTCGTTAAGGGGCTAGCTAAAAGCGAAAACGCGCTTATTCTTTCAAGTGATGCTATACGCCAAGAGTTATTTGGTGATGCTACAAGGCAGCAATCGCGAATAGTATTCCGTGTTTTGTATGAGCGTTTAAATGAATGTGTGGCTAAAGGGCAATCTGTTATTGTTGATGCGACAAATATCGAGAGAGAACGTAGGATATTTGCTATAGGTAAAATGTCTCGTGTTGTGAAGATTATGTGTTATTATTTTGATACACCTTATGAATTGTGTGTATCAAGAAATCAACAAAGAAAGAGAAAAGTTCCGTTAGTAATTATGGAAAAGATGAGAAAGAATTTGGAGTTTCCGATAGTAGGGGAAGGGTTTGAAGAGGTGCATATTGTGCATGAAGCGAGTCCGTATGAAATGTCAAAAGAGCAGTTTATTTCACTAATCCAAAGTGAAACCACATATGAGGAGCTTTTTCAGAAGTTAAAATCGGTCCAACCATTTAAAGAAATTTATCAATTTAATCAAGAAAATCCGTATCATCAATTTTTACTTTGCCAGCATACGTATTTTGTTTATGAATATATGAATGAATACTATATGGAGAGTGACAAGCTTGCACTACAAATAGCTGCTCTATTCCATGATGTAGGAAAACCGTTTTGTAAAAAATATAAAGAAGTACAACGAAGATATGGATATTATGGACATGAAAATGTATCTGCCCAAATGGTATGCCATTTTTTATTAGAACTTGGCTTTGAAGAAGACTTTGTTTTAAAGGTTGTTAATTTAGTGCAATTTCATATGTTAATTCAATATGGAGGCGATAATGGATCGAGTAAGATTTATCATTTATTAGATGGTGACTTATTAACAAAGCTTTATTTCTTTCGTGAGGCAGATCAATTTGCGAAGTAGATGTAAATAAAGGAAGTGAGTTTATGACCAATTTGATGAAATATCCAAGAAGCTTTCATTTGCCGTGGAGTAGAGGGTATACACATGATGATAAGGTTGCTAAAAATGTTGATCATTTTATTGGAAAAGAGGTTGTTGTAACCGAAAAATTAGATGGGGAAGGAACAACACTGTATCAAAACTATATGCATGCTAGAAGCTTAAATTCAGGAGATCATCCATCTAGGCATTGGGTAAAAACGTTTCATGCTACATTTGCATTCCAAATTCCAGAAGCGTGGAGATTATGCGGTGAAAACGTTTATGCCAAGCACTCCATTTACTACAATGAATTAACTAGTTACTTTTATTTATTTAGTATTTGGGACGAAAAAAATATTTGTTTAAGCTGGGATGAGACAGCCCATTATGCAGCTAAACTAGGGATTGAAACGGCGCCTGTATTATATCGGGGCATTTTCGATGAAGAAAAAATAAAGAAGACGTTTACAGGAAAATCACTTCTTGGGGGTGAGCAGGAAGGGTATGTTATTAGAAATGCGGCTTCCTTCCATTATGATGATTTTCGATATAATCTAGGGAAATTTGTGAGACAGAATCATGTTCGAACTAGCGAACACTGGTTAAACGAAGAAGTGATACCTAATCAATTGAAATAAGTGGGTATACCCACTAAAAGAAAAAGGACTGAGAAAAATGTAATTCTTTAATTTGAAATCATTAAAAAATAATGTATATGAGGAAGAATGCAGTGGTTGCATGTCCCTTTATAAAATAGGGATTTATAGGTTCGATTCCTGTCATCCTCACTAAATGAAAAAATAGAAAAATTAGGTTTTTGGACATAGTGTCGACATTGAAGCGTGTCCACTATATAAAAATGAACGCCCAAGCGAAAATGGGCGTTCATTTTTTGTAGCGTTTTATTTTGTGTAGTTATCAAAATAACCTTGGATATAAATCATCGGTGTTCCTTTGTCGCCTGAACCTGAAGTTAAATCTGAAAGAGAGCCGATTAGGTCTGTTAAACGACGAGGCGTTGTACCTTGGGCGGCCATTTGCCCAGTTAAATCTTCATCTTTGTTTTGGATATACTCTGAAATTGCTGCTTTTAATTCTTCGCCGCGAAGTTCCGCAAAATCGTTATCCGCTAAGTATTTTAGTTTTACTTCGTTTGGTGTGCCGTCTAATCCAGCTGTGAAAGCTGGAGAAACAACAGGGTCAGCTAACTCCCAAATCTTGCCCACAGGATCTTTAAAAGCACCATCACCGTAAACCATTACTTCAACTGTTTTACCAGTAGCTTCTTTGATCTTTGCTTGGATGCCATCAACGATTGGTTGGCAAGTATGTGGGAATAATTTTACGCTATCTTCAGTAGCTTTATTTGAACCAAGTAGACCATATTCTGCATTAAAGCCGGAGTCGTTATTAGGCTCAGATAAAATATTATCAAGACTGTATACTTTTTCAGCACCATTTGCCGTTAAAATACGTTTTGTACGTAAGCGTGTATGAATATCACATGTTAAAACGCTCTTCGTAAAATCTAAAATTGTTTTTGGGTTGTTTGAAAAGATAACTTCACAAGATGCGCCTTCAGCTTCGATTAGTTCTTTATAATATTCAATATAATCTACGCCTGTAAATGTATGTTTTTTATAGCCGAAATGCTCACGGAATTCAGCCTCAGTTAAAGTATCCGTCCAAGGATTTATCCCTTTTACATCTAGCTCATCGATATCAACTAGGTGGTTCCCAACTTCGTCAGATGGATAGCTAAGCATAAGAACAACTTTTTTAACGCCCTTTGCAATACCGCGTAAGCAGTTAGCGAAGCGATTGCGGCTTAGGATTGGAAAGATAACACCAACAGTATCATCACCAAATTTAGCAGCTACGTCCGCTGCGATGTCATCGATGGATGCATAGTTACCTTGTGCACGCGCTACGACAGATTCTGTTACTGTGACGATGTCACGATCTTCAATTGAATAGCCTTCAGTCTTTGCTGCGTTTAATACTGTATCAACAACAATTTGCTCAATATTATCGCCTTCGTTAATAATCGGACCACGAAGACCTCTTACTACTGTACCAACTACACGTTCCAAAATAATCTCTCCTTATTAATAGATCAATGTATGATTAATAGTTATGCCTTGGCATAATTGCATCTGGAACCGGCTGTGTTGCACAAAAAATCCTTGCCGATTCTTTTTCGCCTACTGAAAAAAGTTAAATATTGTGAAATTAAATCAATATGGTTTTACTATACGCCTCTTTAGTGATATAAGTAAAATTAATAGTTCGTATAATAGCTATAAGAGGTGCTTATATGATAGGGAAATTAGATTTATATCGCGTTTTTAGTATAGTTGCTAAAAATAATAGCTTTTCAAGTGCTGCTAAAGATTTATATATGACTCAACCAGCTGTTAGCCAAGCTATGATGCAATTAGAAAAGGAGCTCGGCACACGTCTTTTTAATCGCACACCTAAAGGGGTGACGTTAACAACTGAGGGCAGCCTACTGTATGAATATACAAATTCAGCATTAGGCCTTTTAGATGCTGGCGAGGAGAAGCTGCTAGAATTTAAAAATTTAACAACAGGTCAGTTGAAAATTGGGGTAGGGGATACTATTTCTCGTTTCTTTTTAATGCCTTATCTAGAGGCGTTTCATACGATGTATCCAAATATAAAATTACAAATGTTAAATGGAACGACTTCGGAAATTTGTAATTTTATTAAATCTGGTGAGGTTGATATAGGACTTTGCAATTTTCCGATAGAAGATCCGACATTAGAGTTAACCGCTTGCACGGAGGTTCAAGATATTTTTGTATGTGGTGAGAAGTACAAAACGTTGGTGTCAAAAAGTATAAGCTTTGAGGATCTGCTAAAGTTTCCACTGATTTTTTTAGAGAAAAAATCAAATTCGAGAAAGTACGTAGAAGATTACTTATTTGCAAGAGGAATCCACATTGAACCTGAGTTTGAGCTTGGTTCACATGATCTAGTGCTTGAATTTGCACGAAGTAATTTAGGGATTGCCTGTGTAACGAAAGAATTTTCTAAGGATTATTTGCAACGTGGCCTTTTGTATGAGTTAACATTAATAGAAAGTATTCCAACACGAAGCATTGGTATGTGTTATTTGAAAAGTGTGCCTTTATCTCGAGCAGCGTTGAAATTCGTAGAAATTATTGAGCAAAAGCAGGAGCGTAAACGTATAAACCCAAGAACTATACAGTAAGCATAGCGAGTAGTAAAACTTTAACATTCAAGTTCTAAAACGCACAGATAAACATTATTGCTGAAGTTTTAGTTAATCATTATAAAAAATTAGAGTAACATGCTAGAAGATACATACTATGTGGAACGGAAATCAACCTCTCATTTTGCCGAAGGCTCATATTTTAATTTCAATAGTTTTTCAATAACATGAAGCTTAGCGAATTACTAGTCGCTAAGCTTTTTTTAATAGTGCCTCTATAAGAGTGTCAACATTGCGCTTGTTTTTCATAGTAGGTGAGTACAAATAAGAAAATGTTCGTGTAAAATGTTGATCTTCGAGAGGTAAGATTTTTATATCGTTATTTTTTAATTCACGCTCAATGACACTAGCGGACAGTAATGAAAGTCCAAGCCCTTGAATCACGCTTTCTTTCACACCTTGATTACTACTAATAGTAAGAAGTGAACGAACTTGGAGCCCGTTTGCTCTAAATAAATGATCTAAGTAATAACGTGTGCCAGAGCCATCTTCACGTGCAACCCAATTTTGCTGCTGTAAGTCCGCAACCGTAATAGTTGGTACCTTTGCAAGAGGGTGATTACTTGCACTGACAATAAACAACTCATCTTGCATAAACGGTTTAATAAGAAGTTCATGGTCGTGTGCTTGTCCTTCAATAAGACCGATATCGACTTGTAACAATTTTGTATATTGAATGATTTCTTTCGTATTGCCAATAATGACTTGAATCTCTAGTTGAGGGAATTGCTGTTGCAAGCTCGCTATAATAGGAGGCAATATATATTCCCCAATGGTAAAGCTAGCGCCAATCACAAGTGTCCCTTGAATTTCATGATGATAGGTTAAAATATCTTCCTTTGCTGCTTCGGCAATGGCCAGCATTTGCTTAGCTCGTTTATATAAAATTTCTCCAGTTGGGGTGATTTGTACAGATTTTGGTGAACGGATAAATAAGGTCGTTTGAAATTCTTGCTCCAAATTTTTAATGTGTAAACTGACACTCGGCTGTGAAATATGAAGTATTTCGGAGGCTTTCGTAAAATTATTGACTTCCACCAGTGTGATAAACGTTTTTAAAGCATCATATTGCATATTACCACTCCTATCATTAGAAATATTAATAATTGCCATTATATATATGTATTTTACTGATGATTAACTTTCTAATAAAGTAATAATCATCAAGGATGAAAGAAGTGAACAACATGGATAATGGCCAACGTAGGTTAAAAAGTTTCCTGACCCCAGCGTTTATGAAGGGGATATTGTTGACACTCATTATTGCCTTAGTGGCAAAGTATATTTCGACATTTCCGTTCTTCTCAATATTAGGGCAGCTTGTCATTGCTATTATATTAGGTATGGCTTGGAGAGCAGCCTTTAAGGTGCAGGATTCATGGCAAACAGGCATCACATTTTCAAGTAAAAAATTATTACGCATAGGCATTATTTTATTAGGTATGCGTTTGAATTTAATGGATATTTACAACGCTGGAGCGAGTGTCTTCCTTATTGCGTTTATTAATCTAGTATTTGCTTTACTGGTTGTATATGGCTTAACGAAGGTATTTCATGTCGATAAGAAACTCGGTATATTAACAGCTTGTGGCACAGCTATTTGTGGAGCTGCTGCCGTTGTCGCTATTGCTCCTCAAATTAAAGCAAATGAAAAAGAGACAGCAGTGGGCGCAGCGATTGTTGCATTATTAGGGACTGTATTCACATTAGTCTATACGGTGTTATACTCAGTATTTAATTTAACCCCTACTGAATATGGTATTTTTGCGGGAGGCACTTTACATGAAATTGCTCATGTTATTGCAGCAGCCTCTGCTGGTGGGAATGAAGCAATTGATATGGCGGTTATTGTTAAGCTAACACGTGTCGCATTGCTTGTACCAGTAGCCATTGTCATCGGTATTTTATATCGGAGAATTGACAAGAAGCAGGAAAAGGAAGGATTTTCACTGTCAATCATTCCATGGTTTATTCTCGGGTTTTTAGCGATGAGTGCTATTAATTCGTTAGGGATCGTACCAGCTAATGTAGCGCAAACATTTGTAAATACCGCTTATATTTTAATAGGGATGGCAATGGCTGGACTAGGTTTAAATGTAGACATAAAAACCTTTAAACAATTAGGTGTAAAGGCGTTTATTGCTGGACTGATTGGTTCGGTTTGTTTATCAATACTTGGATATGTTTTAGTTATTTTCTTGCGATAAAGTATTCAAAAAACCTGCATTTTAAAAATGCAGGTTTTTTTAGATAGAATCAGAAGATATGTTAGTTATTATCCCGCTTCCTCGGAAATAGTGAGGATAGGAGATATAAAATCAATCATGCCTCGGCGTAATTGCGACCGGAATCGGCTTTGTAATTAGGCCTGCACAAGGGCCGACACGATGTCGGTCATTTCGGTAATGCCACAGAACGTGGCGTTTCTTAGACTGAGTTCCTCTATCTCAGCGAATGTTTTTTGTACCGAAAGCGTAGAGACTGGTACAGGAGTTTGGACACCTGCTGAAAAAGTTAAAAGTTAGCGTAATGCTTCAATTGAAAAAGCTAATTCAGCTATAACTATTTTGCTACCGATCATTGGACTGTTTTCAGGTTTTCCACCTTCAGAGCTTTGTCCAGGACGGTGATGTGCCGCAGCGAATGCATCGCTATTACGCCAAGTTTGGAAATGCTCCTTCGTCTCCCAGTACATATTGACGCTCATTTCGTCATAAGTCGGATCATCAGTTGAAACTAGTACCTCTACTTTATGGAAGCCTTCAAACTGTTGTAGAGGACCTGGTTTTGTAAAGTTCGGTGCCATTTTTGCAGCAAAGCCGGGTTTGACTTGAATACGATTTGTAACAACAATCATGCTTTTCCCCCTAATCATTTTTGGTTAAAAAAATGTACTATCTGAATGAATTATCAATGATTATCATTCGCAATCAATGATAATTGGCTTAGGAAGACATTGTCAATAGATTTAAATTGTAAATAGCTCGATATTTGAAGTGTTGGAACCATACATGGAAATATACTTCGCTATAAGAATGAACAGACGCACTAGCTCCTGACATTTAACTGACATAATCTGATGATATAATGAAAATACGAACGAGCTGGTAACGAGGTGAAGGACATGGCAAAAATATTAATAGTAGAAGACGAATATGCAATAAGCCAAGTTTTGAAGGCATATTTGAAAAAAGTAGGCTTTGATGTTGTGCAATGTTTGAATGGTGGACAGGCATTAGATATGTTTCAAAAGGCGCAGCCTGATTTAGTATTACTCGATATTATGTTACCAGAAAAAAATGGTTGGTTCATTTTAAAGGAAATTAGAGAATGTAGCTCTTGTCCAGTGATCATGCTAACGGCATTAGGCGATGTAAATAATCGATTAGAGGGTTTTGATCAAGGTGCAGACGATTATATTGCAAAGCCATTTATAGCTGATGAGGTAGTAGCAAGAGTAAAGGCAGTTTTAAGACGTGCTGAAGGAAGTTATAGATCTTCAGAAATAAAACGGTTTGGTGAGCTAGAGATTGATATGAAAGGCCACCGAGTGCTACTTAAAGGAGAAGAAATTATTTTAACGCCTAGAGATTTATCTGTGCTCTTATTTTTGGCAGAACATCCAAATCAAACATTTACACGTGATCAACTGATCGATCAAGTTTGGGGATGGGAGTATGAAGGTAGCGATAGAGCGGTGGATTTAGCTGTGAAGCGACTCAGAAAGGTACTTAAGGAGTGGGATGAAGAAGAGGGAGAAATAAAGACACTACGTGGATTGGGGTATCAGCTAAGTGTTCACAAAAAATAAGCGAGTATCTTTACGCAACTATTGGACAAGCCGCTATTTACTAACGCTCTTTGTAGGTTTAGCTATTATCTCTTTTATTTCTGCGGCTTGGATTAGACATACGACGTTTCAAAATCGACTAGAAATGATGGAATTTATAGCAGACGAGACTGTATTTCACCTAACAGATACTTCTGGACAAAATAATGGACCTATGGGGGGGATTCCAGGGTTTATTGGTAACCGTGAGCGATCTACTATGCGAGAAATTGATCCCGTTTTATATGTTGTAGATACGGCAGGCAATATAGTAAGCAGCAATCGACCGATGCCTCCGGGGAGTGAAAAAAATATTGCCAACTTACTGGATAGTGAAGAAGGGACAAAGAAGATAACTTTAACGAGTGAGGGACGAGAGTTAGCTCAATATGTCATAAAACGAAAACTTGAAAAGGACAATAAGGTAATTGGCTGGGTGCTTGTCATAGAGAAAAAGGACAATTTAACGAAGGTTAATCAAGCATATGGACAACTGGCATTATTAATTGGAGCACTTGCTGTATTAGGTTGGGGTGCTATTTATTTTTTATCAAAACGATTAGCGTATCCAATAAAACAAGTTGCCGAAGCCGCAAAGCAAGTGCAAGAAGGAAATTATACATTTGATTTGCCTCAAAATATTAAGGAAGAAGAAATTTATGAGCTCGTTAGTTCTTTTAAGGAAATGGCGAATAAGCTAGAACAATTAGAAAAGACTCGAACGGAACTATTAGCAGGCGTCACCCACGAGCTAAAAACACCAGTTACGTCTATTAGTGGATTATTGCAGGCAGTGAAAGATGGGGTCGTTACAGGTCAAGACGCTAGTGAATTTATTCAAATGGCGCTAGTAGAAACGACGAAAATGAAAACGATGGTCGGTGATTTGCTAGCTTACAATCATTTTGCGGTAGATGCAATTCCAGTAAAGCTTGAAACAGTAAGTGTTAATCAATTAGTACGTGATGCTGTAGCACAATGGGAAGTCATGCAGGATAATGAAAATGTTAAAATACAAATTGATCTCCTTACAGAATCTGCTGATGTACACGCTGATGTTATAAGAATACAGCAAATAGTTACGAATTTATTGACGAATGCAAAGCAGGCAATGCAAGAAGGGATCGTTACCGTAAAGCTTATGGAAAAAGAGGATGCTGTATCAATTACTGTAAGGGACACTGGATATGGTATTCCTCAAGAAGATCAAGCATTTATCTTTGAGCGTTTTTATAGAGGCGAAAATAAAAAATATGCGGTCCGTGGGTTAGGCTTAGGATTATCACTAAGTAAAATGATGGCGCAATCTATAGGTGGTGATTTACGCTTAATTGACAGTAATTCATCAGGAACATGCTTTGAAATAACACTAAAAAAGGCTATTACGCTCTAAAAGGCGTAGTAGCTTTTTCTTTATAAAAGATTTTGAAGGAAATGTTAAAGCTGACATCTGACTGACACATTAGACCTTTATAGTAGGCATTGTAAACGAGAAACTAAAAGAAAGGACGGGATCAAGGATGGCCGCAAACAAAAGGTTTTTCCGAATGATCGCCTTACCTGCTGCATTATTAATGCTACTAGCTGGATGTGGTGAGAGTAACGATTATGTGGCGAAGGTTGACGGTGAAAAGATTTTACAAACAGAATTAGATGACGCATTGCGTGAACAATATGGTACAGAGGTACTAGAAACACTAATTACCAATAAAATAGTTGAGCTAGAGGCAAAAAAAGAGGATGTTTCTGTATCTGAGGACACTATTCAAGAAGAGTATGAGGAGTTAGCGGAGTCGTATGGCGGAGAGGAATCCTTACAAGCGGCACTAGAGGAAAATGGACTGACAGAGCAAAGTGTGAAGGATAATATTCGTATGTATCAACTTACAAAAAATGTTATTGCTACAAGTGTCGACATATCAGATGAGGAAGTAGCTCAATATTTTGAAGATAATAAGGATAGCTATGGACAAAAGGAAGAGGTCGTAGCCAGTCATATTTTATTGGAGGATGAAGCAACAGCAAAAGACGTGCTAGCAAAAATAAAAGCCGGAGAGGATTTTGCAGATTTAGCAAAAACATATTCAATTGATACAACAACGAATGAGGCTGGCGGGGAAATAGGCTATATTAGCCGAGGACAAATGGAGGAGCAGTTTGAGGAAGTAGCATTCGGCCTTGAAAAGGGTAGCATCAGCGACATCGTACAAACATCAGAAGGCTATCACATTATTAAAGTAACCGATAAAGTACCGGCAGAAGAGGCAGTATTCGAGGATATAAAAGATGAAGTTTATGCAACGGTGCTTGAGGAGCGCATAAATGAAGAGTATGCGTCTTGGTTAGCTGAAAAGCAAGAGCAATACAAAATTGAAAAAATGTAAGGAGTGAACTATATGCCTACTCTTACTTCGTTTAACCCTAACGGTCGAAAGGAGATTAAACAGGCCATCTCCTATCCGGATTATGCATTATTAAAAACTAAGCTTCAGCATGTGATGCAGTTAGACAAGCATGCTGGGATGAATGGTAAGTATTTAATTCGCAGCACATACTTCGATAATTTTGCAAACAAGGTTCTAAATGAAAAAAAAGAGGGTTTTATCAATCGAGATAAATATCGAGTACGAATTTATGGTAAGTCCACAGAGATTATAAATTTGGAGCGGAAAAGTAAACGTAATAATTTAACTTATAAAACGAAGTGTGCCATATCTCAAAAGGAATTTGAAGAAATGCGCGTTGGGGATATCGCTTGGATGGAGAAAGACAAACGAGCGTTAATACAAGATTTATATAAGGAAATGAAGTATCACCAATTGAAACCGATGACAGTTGTCGATTATGAGCGAGAGGCTTACATCTATCCCTTTGGAAATGTGCGTGTCACTTTCGATAGTAAGGTGCAGTCAAGTCTCCGTAATACAGATATGTTTCATCCGAAACTGCCGATGGTAGATGTACTTGAGCCAAACTTAGTTATTTTAGAAGTGAAATATGATGAGTACTTGCCAGATATTATTAAGTACTTATTACAATCAGTAGATACACGTGCTGAGGCATATTCGAAATATCAGCTTAGTCGTATGTACGTATAAAGGAGAATTAAACAATGGATACTATAAAATTTAACGATATTTTTAAATCTAGCTTTTTAGAGAAAACAGCATCATTTTCATTAATAGATTCAATTTTAGGGTTAGTTGTAGCGTTCTTTGTGGGGCTGTTTATTTACGCCGTTTACAAGAAAACCTTTAACGGGGTGATTTACTCACATTCCTTCAATATTTCGCTGCTCATTATGACAATGACAACAGCACTAGTGATTATGGGAATAAGTTCAAATGTGCTGTTATCGCTAGGTATGGTTGGTGCGCTATCAATCGTGCGTTTCCGTACACCTATTAAAGATCCTATGGATTTAGTCTATATTTTCTGGGCAATAGTTTCTGGGATTCTTTGTGGTGCAGGATTTATTCCACTTGTTATTATTGGCGCAGTTTTAATTGGTCTTGTATTACTAGTCTTTGTAAACAAAATTACTGTGGAAAATCCATATTTATTAATTGTGAAATTTGAAGAAGATTATGCATGTGAGGAAGTAGAGCGTATTATTGCGGCACAGTCTAAAAAATTTGCTTTAAAATCAAAATCTATTATGTCGGATGTTGAAATTGAAACAACCTATGAAGTTCGTGTTAAACAAAATGATACAAAATTGATGGACAATCTTACAAAAGTACCTGGAGTAAAATCAGCAGTAATGCTTAGTTATGATGGTAATTTCACTGCTTAGTAACCACTCTGGAGGAGTTTTCTACTATGAAGAGAGGTGCAGATGATGATTAAAACACGGATTGTCTATATTTGTATGGCAATTCTGCTTCTCCTCTTTGTTGTTGTATTTGCTGTGCTTCCAAACGCGGGCATTGAAACGAAAAATACCGAGTTTTCCTATGAGACTATTGTATTTAATAAAAATAAAGTAACAACATTAGATATTGAAATAGCCGAGGAAGATTGGACAGACATGCTAGAAAGTGCAGCAGATAAGGAGTTGAAGCAAGCTAATATCACGGTAAATGGCAAGAGAATAGAGAATGTAGCTATTCGTACAAAAGGAAGTTCATCACTGAACTCGATTGTAAATAGCGACTCGGATCGATATAGCTTAAAAATAGATTTCGATTATTACGATGATACACAAAGTTTATATGGCTTGAAAAAATTAAATTTAAACAATAATTTCAGTGATACAACATTAATGCGAGAATATGTTTCTTATGAGCTCATGGAACAAATGGGATTACCTACACCCGCTCATTCATATATGTATGTCACAGTGAATGGTAAGGATCGAGGTTTATTTTTAGGGGTAGAAGCGGTGGATGAAACATTCCTAGCAAATAACTACGGCTCTAATGGTGGATTTTTGTTTAAGCCAGATGGGACAGGCAGTGATTTAAAATATATTAGTGATGATATTGCTGATTATACGGGAATTGGTTTGAAAACGAACGAAGGCAATGTCGATGCATCAAAATTCATTGAAATGATTGAAGCCATTAATAATGGCGGTAATATCGAAAAATATATTGATGTCGATGAGATGCTGCGTTACTTTGCTATGAACACAGCACTCGTAAATCTTGATAGTTATCAGGGAACTATGAAACACAATTACTATTTGTATGAGGAAAATGGTATGTTTTCGATTATACCATGGGATTTTAATATGTCGTTTGGTGGCTTTGGTGTTGGTGGTAGAATGGGTGGCAACAATAAAATCCAAGACAATGCCGATATAAAAGCACCTAATGATGCACAGATAAATGATAAATCCGAAATGAAGAATAATGGCCAACAGCAACAGCCAAATGCTGACCGGAATCAGGGTGAACTCAAGATGGGATTTGGATTGTCTGGGGATTTGATGGAAGATAGCGCTATTAACTTTAGTGTAACTACACCTGTATCTGGCACAACTTTAGAGGAGCGGCCGCTATTGAACGCCTTACTTTCCAATGAAGAGTATCGTGCTAAATATGAAGGCTATTTAGAAGAGATAGCGACTAATTACTTAACAGAAGATAACGTACAAAACATTACCAAAAAATTAGCATTGCTATTAACAACGTATGTGGAAGCAGACCCTACGAAATTCTCTACAACAGAACAATTTATAGAAGCGGTAGAAGGGGAAAAGAGTCTCCCTGAATTTGCAAAGCAACGCTCCGAATCTATTTTAAAGCAGCTGTCAGGGGAACTTGTTGTGGAAGCAACAACACAAGGGAATATGGCAATGCCTAATCCAGGCGAAATGGGTGACATGAACATTCCGATGCAAAGACCAGATGACTTTGATCCGAATCAAATGCCAGAGGATTTTGATCCTTCACAAGCCCCTCCGTTTAATCAAAATGGCGATAATCAGGGAGAAAGAACAAATGGTGGTGGTCCAATGCAACGACCTGACCAAAATGGAGGACCCATGTGGCCGAACCAAGGTGATGAGCAATTAAAGCAAGAAACTGTTATTGATAAAAATACAATTCTTACAATGATTATTTGTTTTGCCTTGTTAATAGTAGCGCTTTTCTTTGTTTTAAAATTTAAGCGAAGAGGTCGTTAAAAAATAACCATATCCTAAATTTTTGGGTATGGTTTTTGCTTTTTATCGTGCTAAAATTAATTATTCTTTTTTTAGGAGTTTTATTATGAATGAACATCAATTTGATAAATGTTTACATATTAGCACAGTAGGTGAACAATACGGCTTCCCGAAACTAGCTCACTATCATCGCTATGAGCCAACACCGTATGCTGGCTTAGAACAATTATTTTCGGAGTATGAAATGCCTGATCATCCAGTGTTTATTGATATGGGATGTGGAAAAGGGAGAGTCCCTATTTATGTACATCATAAATTTCATATTCCTACAATCGGGGTAGAAATGGATGCAGGTTTTTATGCAGAGGCAGAGAATAATAAAAAGAGCTATCTTCAAAAGAAGAGTGCTCAAGCTCCGATTTCCTTTATTCATTCAATAGCGGAAGACTATGCTATACAACCATGCGACACGGTTTTCTTTTTCTTTAATCCGTTTTCAATCAATATTTTCCGTACAGTTATTCATAATATTTGGAAGTCTTATGAACTGCATATGCGCGAAATTCATATTATTTTATACTACCCACCATATGATTATTTGCAGTTTTTACATCATGGGACACCTCTCGAATTAATCCATGAGGTTCATCTTGAAAATGAAACAAATATTAACGAACGCCTCTGTGTGTTTGCACTAAAAAAAGCTTAGAGCTGAGCAATAATCCAGCTTTAAGTTTTTTTACTTCTTTCTGATTCCGGGCACAATTATGCCAAGGCATAATTGACGAAAGTTGGGCGACTAAAAGCAAACGACCGATGATTACACCCTCTATTTCTCTTTATTTCCTAGGTAATAAATAGTTATTAGTGATTTCATATAAATACAACCATTTTAATGCCTGATATTCTAGATTATTCAATTTATGACTTCTTTTTACGAGATTTTATCTAAAAAATAATTGAAAATGATAGGTTTGTATGAATATTCACATTAAATTAATAGATAATTCATAAATTACTAATTATACAGAAAAAACACACTAGACTAAATATAAAGAATGTTTTACAATGTAAAAGTCCTAAATGAATAATATTTTGATTCACTTAAAGATAGATAGTTACAAATTATAATTTTGGTTATTTTTGTTATTGAGCAAAAGCTATTAATTGTTTATAATTATCTGAAATATCTAATATTTGAGAAAATTATAGGGGGGAATAAAATTATGAGAGAGAACAAAAAGCTTAAAAAGTTTGGCTCACTTCTAGTTGCATCTTCACTACTTGCAGGAGTTCTTGCTGGCTGTGGTGGCGGAGATAGTTCAAGTTCAGGAGGAGGATCATCATCAGGTGGTGGTTCTTCTGCCGGTGATACGATTAAAATTGGTGCAAACTTAGAGCTATCAGGTAACGTAGCTTCCTATGGTTCTTCGATTGGTGTAGGTGCAGACCTTGCAGTGAAAGAAATTAATGATAATGGCGGAATCGACGGTAAAAAAATTGAGCTTATTAAAGTAGATAACAAGTCTGATAACTCAGAGTCTACTGCAGCAGCTCTTAAACTAATAACACAAGATAAAGTAGTAGCGATGTTAGCTCCTGCAACCTCTGGTAATACAGTTGCTACTGTTCAAATTGCCAACGACAAAAAAATTCCAATCGTAACTGGTTCAGGTACAGCACCTAATATCACAGTGAATGATGATGGTAGCGTTAATGAGTATGCATTCCGTACTTGTTTCATCGATCCATTCCAAGGGATTGTAGCAGCAAACTTTGCTTCTAATGAATTGAAAGCTAAAAATGTTGCTATTTTTGCGGACAACGCATCTGATTATGCAAAAGGTTTAGCAAAATCATTTAAAGAAACAATTAAAAAAAATGGCGGTAAAGTTGTAAAGGAAGAAGCGTATGTAGCGAAGGATACTGATTTCCGTACACAATTAACAAATATTAAAGGGGAGAAGCCAGACTTTATTTTTATCCCAGGATACTATGAAGAGGTCGGTTTAATTGTTAAACAAGCGCGTGAATTGGGTATTGATGTACCACTAATGGGGGCTGACGGTTGGGATTCACCAACTTTAGTAGAGCTAGCTGGTGCGAAAACGTTGAATAACACGTACATCACAAACCACTATTCTGCAGAAGATCCAGATCAAAAAATTCAAGATTTCGTAAAGGCTTTTAAAGCAGCGAACAGTGATAAAGCACCAGATGCATTCAATGCACTTGGCTATGACACAATTTACTACATTGCGGATGCTATTAAGCGAGCAGGCTCTACGGATGGGGAAGCTATTAAAACTGCTTTAGCTGACACAAAAGATCTTTCTTTAGTAACAGGTACTTTCTCGGTTGACGAAAATCATAACCCAATTAAAACAGCAACAGTTCTTGAATTTAAAGACGGTAAACAAGTGTTCAACTCTAAAGTTAATCCTTAATGTTTTCTTGGCAAGGGGGGGCGGGTAAACACGCCTTCCTTTTTATGTTTTACCTTCATTCAGTGAAGGCTCTGGCCATTGAGGTGATGAGATGAATGCAGATATAGTTCATTACAGTGTTCAAAATCCGGACGCAATTTCTCTAAAGCGAGATTGCTAGATAGACCATGAAAAAAATTTTTTAAAGACGATACAATTTACTCTATTTTTAATAATAACATGTAGTAGTAAATTCTATTTTTGCACTTTTCAGAAAAAATAAAGGGGAGTGAACGCTCATGGAATGGATACAGCAGCTTGTGAACGGTATTTCACTAGGTAGTATCTACGCATTAATAGCGCTAGGGTATACGATGGTATACGGGATTATTAAGCTAATCAACTTTGCCCACGGTGATGTTTTCATGATTGGGTCATTTATTGGCTTTTACGCAATTGCTAAATGGGAGCTTGGCTTCTTCCCAGCACTATTATTGGCGATGGCAGTTTGTGCAATCTTTGGTGTTGTAATTGAACGTATTGCTTATAAGCGTTTGCGAAATGCAACACGTATTGCAGCTTTAATTACGGCAATCGGTGTATCGCTATTAATCGAATACACGACTATTTTCTTCAGAGGTGCGCAACCAGCGGCATATCCTGAAGTCATTAAAAATAAATCTTTTGATGTTTTCGGAGTTCAAATTAGTAGTACATCCATTTTAATTTTAACTGTAGCAATTGTACTGATGATTCTTTTACAATTCATCGTACATAAAACAAAGATCGGAAAAGCGATGCGCGCGGTTTCTCATGATGCCGATGCAGCACGTTTGATGGGTATTAACGTAGATAATACAATTTCAGCGACATTCGCAATTGGTTCTGCTCTAGCTGGTGCAGCAGGTGTGATCTTTGGTGTTTACTATACGAAAATTGATCCATTAATGGGTGTTATTCCAGGGGTTAAAGCGTTCATCGCTGCAGTACTTGGTGGCATTGGTATTATTCCTGGTGCCATGGTTGGCGGTATGTTATTAGGCGTTGTGGAATCATTAGTAAGTGCACTTGGCTTCTCCTT
>Ga0209676_1000457_pt1 | contig 68913 bp, 73 predicted proteins | sample AraplaCvi_mLB_r2_FD_184282 | JGI IMG/M metagenome (GOLD analysis project Ga0209676, IMG submission 184282) | Arabidopsis root microbial communities from North Carolina, USA - plate scrape MF_Cvi_mLB_r2 (SPAdes) (version 2) | ecosystem: Host-associated > Plants > Roots > Endosphere | place: USA...
GGCGATCGTCATAAAGACATTCGCGAGGTTGAGCCCCAGCATCTGGAACGCGATGATCGACGCGATCGAAATCAGCGCGGCGATCAGGCCATATTCGATCGCGGTGGCGCCCTTTTGGTCGGTTAGAAGCTTGTTGTTGCGCATGGTCCGCTTGTCCCCATTCCCGTCATGGTCCCGCCCCGCGATAGGGGGACGGGGATGCGGCGACGGTTGAGGAAGAGGCTTAACACGCTGACAGGATGCCGAAATCTGATCCATTTTGGTATGATTGGCCTTGCGGGACAGGGGCCGGGCGGCGGCCTTGCGTGCGCCGGTTCGGGCTGTCACCCTCGGCCCGATTTGGGCAGCAGGGGAATGGACCATGCGACGGACGATGACGATGACGAGGACCATGGCGGCGGCGATGCTGGCGGGGCTGGTCGCCGCGCCCGCGGCAGCGCGCGAGCCGGGATCAGTGCTGATGGCCGAGAATGCCGAGGCGCGCGCGTTTCAGGAGGCGGTCGGCTATGCCGATGCGGTGATCGCGGGCGACACCATCTATCTGTCGGGGGTGGTCGCGGCGCCGGCGGGCGAGGGCGCGGCGGGGCTCGACGCGGGCTATGACCGCGCGTTCAAGCGTATCGCCGCGACGCTGGCGCGGGCGGGGGCGAGCTGGGACGATGTCGTCGACATCACGACCTTTCACACCGATCTGCCGACGCATATCGACGGCTTTGCGGCGGTGAAGAACCGTTATGTGAAGGCGCCCTTTCCGGCGTGGACCGCGATCGGCGTGTCGCGATTGTACGAGCCGACCGCCGTGGTCGAGATCAAGGTGGTGGCGCGGCGGGCCGCGAAATGATGCGGCGACCTAGCCGCCGTTGGCGGTGAGGCGCACGGGCTTGGGCGTGAAGGTGCGGACGCGGTTGCGCCCCGTGCGCTTGGCTTCGTAGAGCGCCTGGTCGGCCTCCTGCATCAGCGCCGCGAGCGTCGCCGCCGGGGCGCCGATCGCGATGCCGATGCTGGCGGTGGGGCACAGGCTGGCGGGGATGCGGTCGGCGCACGCGGCCTGCAGCCCGGTGCGGACCGCCTCGGCGAGCTGGCGTGCGGCCTCGATACTCGCGCCGGGGACGAGCAGCGCGAACTCCTCGCCGCCGATGCGTCCCGCGACCATGTTTGCGGGGCCGATCCGGCGGACGTGCGCGCCGAACGCCGCGATGATCGCGTCGCCGACCGCGTGGCCGTGATTGTCGTTGATCGACTTGAACCGGTCGAGGTCGGCGACGAGCAGCGCGACGGGGCGGGCTTCGTCGATGCAGCGGCGGAGCGCAGCGTCCGCCTGCGCCTCGAACCCGCGGCGGTTGAGCAGGCCCGAAAGATTGTCGTCGTCGGCCTCGCGCCGCAGTTCGGCGATCTGGTCGATCGCGACCGCGACCATCAGGCTGATCGCCGCGACGATCGACACCATCGCCTGCGTGAACTGGACGGTGGTCCAATAGATCGACTGCTGGAAACCGACATAATTGTCGAAGCCGCCGCGGAGCGAGAGCAGCACGGCGGGGCGGACGATGAGGTTGAGCGCCGAGAAGGCGGCGACCCAGAACAGGACGCGGTCGATCAGGTGGTGCTTTTCGACGGGCCACAGCGCCATGACGACCATGATCGCGATCACGCCCGTGCCGATGCTGATCGTCAGGATGCGCGCGGCGATGCTCGGGTGGCCGAGGAGGAACCAGATGAAGATCGCGGTCGAGATGGCGGCGGTGATGCTCATCGCGCGCCAGGGGACGGGAAGGTCGTAGCGTTTGATGATCGCCGCGGCGAAGAACATGCCGGTGACGAGGAAGCCGATGTTCGCGGGCAGGCGCTGCAGCTCCATCGGCAGCACCGGGCCGACGTCCTGGATCAGGAAGGCGAGCGCCGACGCGGTGTAGGCGGCGGCGGCGTAGGCGACATAGCGCTCGCGGCGGTTCAGCCACAGCAGGAAAAAGGCGGCGGCGAACAACAGGCCGATGCCCGGATTGAGCAGCGAGATGAAAAATTGTCCGTTCACACTACCGCTTTCTGCCCCCGCCCCCGGGGTAGCAACAGGGTGGATAACGAATTGTTACTTTTCGGGGAGTTAAGTCACGGTAACGCGGCTTTTCAGGCGGTTCCGCGGACGACCAGATGGACGGGGATGCGCGTGCCGCTGCGCGTGCGTTCGTCATCCTCGAGCGCCATCGCGACGAGCGCCTCGCCCGCGGCGTCGAGGTCGGGTTCGAGCGTGGTGAGCGCGGGGTCGGCGAGCGTGCCGGCGCGGATGCCGTCGAAGCCGATCAGCGCGACATCCTCGGGCACGCGGCGGCCGGCGTCCTTGAGGCCCTGCAGCACGCCCAATGCGAGCATGTCGGAAGCGGCGAAGATCGCGTCGGTTTCAGGGTGCGTTTCGAGAAGGGCGTGGACCGCGGCGACGCCCTGCGCATGGCGGTCGGCGGCGGCGGGCGGCTCGGCGACGAAGGGGGTGATGCCGTGCGCGGCGAGGGCGGCGGTGAAGCCGTCGCGGCGCTCGTCGAACTGGCGCTGCGGCGACTGCTGCGGCCCGACGAAGGCGATGCGGCGGCGGCCGCTCTTCACGAAATGTTCGGCGGCGAGCTGGCCGCCGAGGTCATTCTCGCTGCGCATCCAGTGGAAGGGGCTGCCGGGGCTGCCCCAGCAGACGAAGTCGAGCCCCGACGCCTGCGCCTGCGCGAAATAGTCCCACGCGGGGCGGTTGCTGGTCGTGCCGATGACGATCATCGCATCGGCGAGCCCCGAGGCGACGAAATCGGCGCGGAAATTGTCGGGATTTTCCTGGAACGAGACGAGCAGGTTGAACCCGCGCGCCGAGGTCGCGGCGGCGATGCTGCCGAGCAGCGCGAAATAAAAGGGGTTGATCGCGCTGCGATCCTCGCCCGGGCGGCAGATGGTGACGAGCGCGATCGTCTCGCTGCTCTTGAGGCGCAGCGACGATGCGTGGCGATCGACGACATAGCCGAGTTCGCGCGCGGCGGCGGAGACACGCGCGCGCGTTTCGGCGTTGACGCCGGGACTGTTGCGGAGCGCCCGCGAGACGGTCGATTGCGACACGCCGGCACGCTCGGCAACGTCGAACGATGTGGGACGCAGCATCTTTCCGTTCACCTTCGGCTTCTCCCCCTCGCGCCGTCTCTCGCCGCGAGGGCGGGGGTTGTCAATCGGCGAGGCCATCGAGCGCGAGGAGCGCAAAGCTAGCGAGCCAGTGCTCGCCCATATAATCGCCGGTGACGTGCGCGAGTGCGGCCGCGAGATGGCGCTGCGCCGCGGCTTCGGCGACTGGGGCGACGGGATGCGCTGGGCCGAGCGCCGACGCGATGGCGCGCCAGCTCCAAGCGCGGCTGAGATTGAGGCCGTCGAGATGCGCGATCTTGCCGTCGCTGCGGTCGGAGACGGTGGCGGGGGTGAAGAGCGTCGCGGGCTGCTGCTGCGCGGCGCGGGGGAGGAAGGCGTCGAACCAGCGCGGGAAGTCGTCGCCGAGGACGGCCGTCATCAGATGCGCCTCGGTGAGCGCCGACGAGAGAAATTCGTCGCCCCCGGGTTCCCACGCCTGACAGTCGCGGTCGGCGGCGAACCAGTCGCGGGCGCGGGTGTCGATCAGCGTGACGAGGGCGGGATCGCGGGTTTCGGCCCAGTGGCGCGCGAGGAGGAGCGCGAAGCTGATGTTGAAATGGGTGCCGACGCGCAGCGGATAGGTGAGCTTGGGCAGGAAGGCGTGGAAGCGCGCGGCGAAGGCGAGTGCGAGCGGTTCGAGCGCGGCCGCCCAAGGAGCGTCATGGCGTTCGGTCTCGGCGTGGAGCGCGAGCAGCCACGCCCAGCCATAGGGGCGCTCGAAACCGGCCGACATCGGACGGTCGAGAAAAGCAAGCTCGCACGCAACCTTTTCGGGGACGAGCATCGCGTCGGCACGGGCGCGGATGTCGGCGGCGACGGGAAGGTCGGGGAAGCGACGCGCGAGGCGAAGAATCTGCCACCAGCCATGGACGCAGCTGTGCCAGTCGAAGCTGCCGTGGAAGATCGGATGATGCTCGCGCGGCGGTTTCGCGTCCTCGGGGCCGTTGAGGACAAGGTCCATCTTGTACGGATATTCGCGGCCAAGATGGGCGAGCGTCGCGGTGGCGAAGCGGGTGGCGTGGTCGGGGGTGAGATGGGTCATTCCATATCCTGCGGTCGTCATTGCGAGCGAAGCGAAGCAATCCAGAGCGGTTTACGCACACTCTGGATTGCCGCGTCGCTTCGCTCCTCGCAATGACGATTAAAAGGCGAAGAGCCAGATGAAGACGATGTTCACCGCGAGCAGCGGGACGGCGGTGCCGATCTGCGCCTTGATCACGCCATAGGGGTTTTTGAGTTCGAGCAGCGCCGCGGGAACGAGGTTGAAGTTCGCCGCCATCGGGGTCATCAGCGTGCCGCAGAAGCCGGCGAGCATGCCGATCGCGGCGACGACGGCGGGGTCGCCGCCGTGCTGCTTGATGAGCAAGGGCATGCCGACCGCGGCGAGCATCACGGGGAAGGCGGCGAAGGCGTTGCCCATCACCATGGTGAAGAGCGCCATGCCGAGCCCGAAAGCGAGCACCGCTCCGAACAGGCTGCCGTCCGGAATCGTCGTGCCGATGAGGCCGCCGACGACTTCGCCGACGCCCGCGAGCGCGAACACCGCACCGAGGCTGGCGAGCATCTGCGGCAGGATTGCGGCCCAGCCGACGGCATCGAGCAGGCGGCGGCCCTGCTGGAGCGGGAGAAAGGGTGGAGGTTTGAGCCGCGCCATGCCGACCGCGAGCGCGATGAGGACGCCGAAGGCGAGCGAGATGAGCGTCGCTTGTTTGGGGTCGGCGAGCCCGGGCACCCATTTGAACAGGAAGGTGCCGATGAGCGCGACCGCGGGGATGATCAGCGCGACGAGGAGGAGGAAATTGCCATATTTGGCGGCGCGTTCGGCCTGGACCTCGGCGGGAACCTCGCCGCCGGGTGCGCGGCCGATCTGGCCGGTACCCGCGATCGCGACGAGCGCGAGGACGAGCAGGCCGTTGCCGAAATCGCCGAGATAATCCCCCGCGATCATCGAGGTCGCGACGAGCCCCCAAAAGGCGGCGTTGCCGAAGCGTTTGGGGTTGCTGCGGTCGAGGAGGCCAAGCAGCGCGAAGAGCGCGAAGACGATGCCCGCGAGGAGATAGGCATGGCCGAGGGTGATCATGCGCCGCGCTCCCCGATCGTGCGGATCCTGCGGTCGAGACGCCGGAGACGGAAGCCGTGGATCAGGAAGGCGGCAATCGCGGTGGGGATCGCCCAGAGCGAGAGGTGGAGCGGCTCGATCTGGTAGCCATAGCCTTCGAGGATGCCCCGCATCAGCAGGATCGAACCGAAGGCGAGGAAGATATCCTCGCCGAAAAAGACGCCGACATTGTCGGTCGCCGCCGCATAGGCCTTCACTTCCTCGCGCTCGTCGTCGGTAAGCGCCGGTTTCTGCGCCTCGGCGGCGGCCTCGGCCATCGGCGCGACGAGCGGGCGCACGGTCTGGGCGTGGCCCGCGACCGAGGTCAGGCCGACCGCGGCAAAGCCCTGACGCAGGAAAAGATAGCCGGTGAGCAGGCGGCCGAGCGTTGCGCCCTTCAACCGGCCGATGATGTTGCGCGCGTGTTGTTGCAGGCCATAGGCCTCGAGCAGGCCGATGACGGGGAGGACGATCCAGATGATCGAGACATAGCGCGTGTCGTTGAACGCCTTGCCGAAGGCGGCGATGATCGCGGCGATATCGAGCCCGGCTGCGAGCCCGGTCGCGAGCGCCGAGGCCATGATGACGAGCAGCGGATTGAAGCGGAGCAGGAAGCCCGCGATGATGATGAGGATGCCGATCAGGACGAGCATGGGTTAGCTTCCGAAACCGTCAGCGTCGTCATTGCGAGGAGCGAAGCGACGCGGCAATCCAGCGTGGCGTAAACGGCTCTGGATTGCTTCGCTTCGCTCGCAATGACGGAGTTCAGGTTTGCGACGATATTGCTCCGATCATCTGGCAAATCTATTTCTCCCCCACAGGTCCATAACCGCCGCCGCCGGGCGTTTCGATCACGAAGGCATCGCCCGCGGCGAGGTCGGCGCTGCCGGTGGCCGCGAGGATTTCGATGCGGCCGTCGGCGCGCTCGACCCAGTTGCGGCCGGGCGCGGCATCGCCGCCGCCCGCGAGACCGCTGGGCGCGATCCGGCGCCGGTTGGCAAGGATGTTTGCGGCCATCGGCTCGCGGAAGCGGATGCGGCGGGTCGCGCCGTCGCCGCCCGTCCATTCGCCCGCGCCGCCCGAGCCTTTGCGGATCGAAAACTCCTCGACGATGACGGGGAAGCGCGTTTCCATCACCTCGGGGTCGGTCATGCGGCTGTTGGTCATATGCGTCTGGATGACGCTGGTGCCGTCGAAGCCCGGACCGGCGCCCGCGCCGCCGGCGATCGTTTCATAATATTGGTAGGCTTCGTTGCCGAAGGTGAAATTGTTCATCGTGCCCTGCGCGGGGGCCATCGCATTGAAAGCGGCGAAGAGCGCGTCGGTGATGACCTGGCTCGTCTCGACATTGCCCGCGACGACCGCGGCGGGATAGGCCGGGGACAGCATCGAATTGCCGGGGACGATCAGCGTGACGGGGGCGAGGCAGCCTTCGTTCATCGGGATGGGGTCGTCGAGCATTGTGCGCAGGACATAGAGGACGGCGGCGCGGACGACCGGGAGCGGGGCGTTGAAATTGTCGGGGAGCGTCGCCGACGAGCCGGTGAAGTCGATCGTGACGTGGCGCGCGTCGCGGTCGACCTTCACCGCGACGACGACCTCGGCGCCATTGTCCATCGCGTAGCGGAACTGGCCGTCGTCGAGGCGGGCGATGAGCTGGCGGACCGCGGCTTCGGCCTGGCGCTGGCCGTGCGCCATATAGGCGGCGACGGTGGCGGTGCCGTGCGCGGCGGAGAGGTCGGCGAGCGCGCTGGCGCCGCGCTGGCAAGCGGCGACCTGCGCCTTCAAATCGGCGATATTGAGCGCGGGGTTGCGCGCGGGCCAAGGGCTGTCGACGAGATGCGTGGCGACGGCGGCGTCGCGGAAATGGCCGTCGTCGACGATCAGCATATTGTCGAAGAGGATGCCCTCGTCCTCGATGCTCTTGCTGTCGGGCGGCATCGATCCGGGGGCGATACCGCCGAGGTCGGCGTGGTGGCCGCGCGCGGCGACGAAGAAGCTTGGCGTATCGCCCCCTTCTTCTTTTTTGGCAACGAACACCGGCATGATGACGGTGATGTCGGGCAGGTGCGTGCCGCCGTCATAGGGGGCGTTGAGCGCATAGGCATCGCCGCGGCGAATGCCGCGATCATCCTTGGTCCTCTGGCGCAATATGGTGCGGACGCTTTCGCCCATCGAGCCGAGATGCACCGGCATATGTGGCGCGTTCGCGACGAGGCGGCCTTCGCCGTCGAAGATCGCGCAGGAGAAGTCGAGCCGCTCGCGGATGTTGATCGACGAAGCGCTGTGCTGGAGCGCGCCGCCCATTTCCTCGGCGATCGCCATGAACAGGCTGTTGAAGATTTCGAGGCGGATGGGGTCGGGTTGCGTGAGGTCGTCGGTCGCGGCGGCTTGCGTTCCGGCGGCGCGGGAGCGGGCGAGGAGGAGAGTGCCTTCGCTTTGGACCTCGGCCCGCCAGCCGGGTTCGACGATGGTCGTCGATAATGCGTCGATGATGATCGCGGGGCCGGCGACGGTGCGGCCGGGGGCGAGAGCGCTGCGCTGGTGGAGCGGGACGCTGTGTTGCGCACCGGCGAGCCACGCGGCGACGGTTTCGGGTGCGGCTTCGGCGGTCGCTGACGGTGGAGGTAATGCGGCAGGCGCGTCGCCGGTCTCGGTCAATTCGACGCGAATGCGGTCGACCACGAGATTGGCGTGCGGGGCGTAGCCGAAGCGCTGGCGAAAGGCGGCGGCGAAGGCCCGTGCAACTTCGGCGGGCGCGGCGAGCGGGAGTTCGATCGCATTGTCGCTGTCGGCGAGGCGGACGAAGAGCAGGGTTTCGCGGGTCGTGTCGGTGTCGGGGGCGAGGTCGGCGCGCGCTTGCCGCGACAGGTCTGTTTCGACCGTGGCGAGCGTCGCAACGCAATCTGCGTCGAGTTTGAGGCCGAGCGTACGCTCGCGGATCGCCGAGGGGCGCGCGAGGCCCATGCCATAGGCCGAGAGCACCCCGGCGAGCGGGTGGAGCAATATTTCGTCGACGCCGAGCGCGTCGGCGACGAGGCAGACATGCTGGCCGGCGGCGCCGCCAAAACCGACGAGGCTGTAGCCCTGTGTGACGTCGTGGCCGCGCGCGATGGTGATGCGCTTGATCGCGTTTGCCATTTGCTGGACCGCGATGCTGAGCAGGCCTTCGGCGAGGGCTTCGGGGGTGATGGTGCCGATTTCGGCCGCCATCGTTGCAAATTTGCGCACCACCACGTCGCGATCGAGCGGCTGGTCGCCCTTCGGGCCGAAGAGCTTGGGGAAATGATCGGGCTGGATCTTGCCGAGCAGGACGTTGCAGTCGGTGACGGTGAGCGGGCCGCCGCGGCCATAGGCGGCGGGGCCGGGGTTCGCGCCGGCGCTTTCGGGGCCGACGAGCAGCCGTGCGCCGTCCCAGCGGCAGATCGAGCCTCCCCCCGCGGCAACCGTGTGGATGCGGAGCATCGGCGCGCGGATGCGGGTGCCCGCGACGATCGTTTCATTGTCGCGCTCGAGGCGGCCGGCATAATGGCTGACGTCGGTCGAGGTGCCGCCCATGTCGAAGCCGATCAGGCGGTTTAGCCCAAGCGGCGCGGCGCTGCCGACCATGCCGACGATCCCGCCCGCGGGGCCCGAGAGGATTGCGTCGCGGCCGTGGAATGCGGCGGCGGAGGCGAGGCCGCCCGAGCTTTTCATGAACTGCGGCGCGGCTTCGTCGCCGAGCTGCGCGACGAACTGGCGGACATAATGGTGGAGGACGGGCGAGAGATAGGCGTCGGCGAGCGTCGTGTCGCCGCGGCCGATGAGCTTGATGAGCGCGCTGACATCGTGGCTGGTCGAGATTTGGGTGAAGCCGAGCTCGCGCGCGATCTCGGCGAGGCGCGCCTCGTGCGCGGGGTAGCGGTAGCCGTGTATCAGCACGATCGCGATGCTGGCGAGGCCGCTGTCGCGGGCGGCTTGCAGCGACGCGCGGGCGGCTTCCTCGTCGAGCGGGGTCAGCACATCGCCCTCGGGGCTCAGGCGTTCGCTGATCTCGGCGACCGCGGCGTGCGGCGGCGGAATGCGGTCGAGTTTGCGCGCGAAGAGGTCGGGGCGGTCCTGATAGCCGATCGTCAGCGCGTCGCCGAAGCCCTTGGTGATCGCGAGCAGGGTCGGTTCGCCCTTGCGTTCGAGGAGTGCGTTGGTGGCGACGGTCGACCCCATGCGGATCGCGAGCGGGGGGAGTGCGCCGCTGCCCGCGCCGGTCAGGTCGCGGATCGCGCCCACCGCGGCGTCACCCGGACGTGCGGGGTCTTCGCTCAGATATTTGGTGGTGACGACGGCGCCGTCGGGGCTGCGTGCGACGACATCGGTGAAGGTGCCCCCGCGGTCGATCCAGATCTGCCAGTGAGGGTCAGAACCCATGGATTGCACGTCCGAGGCGTCGAAATGGCGAAGATATCGGGTTCGCGTGGCCGCCGCGGGTAGCAGCGCTACCCGCAAGGTCGCGCGGATGCGAGATTGAAGCCATTTCGGCGTCCCTTCGGGATTTGACCGATTTTGCCCATGGCGGCGTCGGCAAGTCTTGAAATATTGACATATTCCGGCGCCTTGCCTCCTAGCCCTAGGCAAAATCGCTTCAAACCTCGGGCGCGCAATCCATGGGTTCTGACCCTGACGTCAGTGGGTCGGGACATTATCCGGCCAGCGAATGACGATGGCGAGGCGCTTGTCAACCGCGGTGCGCTGCCAGCTGCCCTTCAATTGCCGCTCGATCAGCGTGCGAATGAATTGCGTGCCGAAGCTTTCGCTTTCGATATGCGGGGTTTCGGCGAGGCCGCTTTCGACCCAGTTCAGCTCGATATCGCCGGCGTCGCGGTGCCAGCCGACGGCGAGGTGACCCTTGCCTGCGAGCGCGCCATATTTGATGCTGTTGGTGACGAATTCGTGGACCGCGAGCGACAGCGCCTGCGCGCCCTCGTCATCCAGGCGGACATCGGGCCCGGCGATGCCCGCGAGCTGTTCGGCGGACACCCCCGCGAGTTCGAGTTCGCGGCGGACGATGCGGCCGAGTTCGACGCTGTCGACGGCGCCGGTGACGAGCATCTGCTTGGCGTCCGACAGTGCCCGCATGCGTCCGTCGAACTTTCCTTCGAATTCCTCGAGGCTCGTGGATTCGCGCAGCGTGATGCGCGCGAGCGCGCCGATGCGGGCGAAGGCGTTTTTCATGCGGTGCGCCATCTCGCCGATCATCAGCTCGCGGTCCGCGGCGTGGCGCGCCTGTTCGTCGGCGAGCGCCTGTGCGGCGCCGACACGGCGTTGCTGGACGCGGTGGAGCTGGGTCGCGAGCGCCGCGAGCGCGAGGCCGAAAAGGAAGATGCCGAGTGGGCGGCCCAATCGTTCGAGCAGTCGGCCGTAGGAGATGCGCATCGTCCACTGGCGGTCGGCGATGCGCAGCACCTGTTCCTGCGCGTCCCAGCCCATCTTGCCGTGGCGGAAGACGACCGGTGCCGAGGGGCCGGCGCCGGCGCGGATTTCGAGCCCGTTGATCTGGCTCAGCTGCGAGCCGAGCACCGCCTTCATCATGTCGGTGATGCGGAAGGGGGCGTAGACGAAGGCCTCGACCGGGCGGGCGCCGGGGGCTTTCGCCGCGCTATCGGTCACCCCTTGCTCCGAACCGCGGGTGTAGACGGGGAGATAGATGAGAAAGCCCGGCTGCTTGATCTTTGCGGCACGCTCCTGCGCGAGATGGACGATGCCGCTCGCGGCGGGTCGGCCGGTCTGCCAGGCGCGGCGCATCGCCTCGCGCCGCACGGGTTCGCTGTACATGTCGAAGCCGAGCGCGACATGGCGGCGCGGCGTATAAGGTTCGACGAGCACGACCGCGAAGCCGATGGGCTGGTCGGTATCGCCCCACACCTTGATATCCTCGCTGTAATTTTCCTTGAGCCGTTCCTCGATCGCGGCGGGCGTTCCGGCGCGCATCGCCGCCGCAATGCCGACACCCTCCATCCCTGGCGCTTGAACCTGCGGCTGGAGCGCGCCGAGATAGGCGCGGATTCCGGGCCCGCTGGCGGCCGCGTCGGACTGGTAGAGTGCGCGCACGCCCTCGAGGATCGCGACATGGTCGCGCAGCCGCGCGTTGAACTGCGCCGCGACGCGCTCGGCCTGATCGGCTTCCTCGGCCTGATTGTAGAGAAAGCTGGCACTCGCCGCGACGATGGTCGCGAGCAGGATGACCAGCCCGACGAACCGGACCAGCAGCGCCAGCAACCGATCTGCCCATAGCGAAGGGCGCATTGTTTTATCCTGCCTGATGGCTGCCGCAGCAGCGCCCCCCTCTGCCCCGGATGTTTCACGCGAAAAGGCTGATAGCAAGTTAATTTCGTACCGTTCCGGCCGCGTTGCAGGGCCGGTTGCAAGCGAAAACCCATTGCCTATGATGCAGGTTATAACATGGGAGAAGCGGGATGATCATTTACGGTTCGCTGGTGTCGCCGTTCGTTCGGAAATTGCTGGGGTATCTCGGCGAGAAGGGCATCGATTTCGAACTGAAGGGCGTCGGCATCGGCGATCCCGATCCGGGTTTTCGTGCCGCCTCGCCGCTCGGCAAGATGCCGGCGATGGACGACGACGGCTTCCTGCTCGCCGACTCGAGCGCGATCATCCAATATGTCGAGGCGAAATATCCCGAACCGGCCTTGATCCCCGCCGATCCGCAGGAGCGCGGCCGCGTGATCTGGTGGGAGGAGTTTGGCGACACGGTGTTCGCGGCGTGCAGCGGCAAGATGTTCTTCAACCGCATCGTCGCGCCGAAATTCCTCGGACGCGAAGGCGACCTTGCCGCCGCGGCGCTGGCCGAAGGCGAGGAATTGCCCAAGCTGCTCGCCTATCTGGAAAGCGCGATCCCGGCGTCGGGTTTCCTCGTCGGCGACCGGCTGACGCTCGCCGACCTGGCGGTCGCGTCGCCGCTGATGAACCTCCGCCACTGCGGCGCGTGCATCGATCCGGCGGCACATCCAAAGATCGCGACGTGGAGCGAGGCGATCCTGTCGCGCCCGAGTATGGCGCCATGGATTGCGAAGGAAGAGCGGCTGATCGCGCGAGTGCTGGCGAGCTAGAATTCGACCATGATCCGCACCCGGTCGGCGCTGATGCCGAGGGCGAGCGCGATCTGTTCGCGGTTTCGGTCGAGCATGTCCTGCATGTCCTGCATGGTCAGGGCGGTGTCGATCACCGGTTCGGCTTGATCGTCGTCGACGCTCGGCACCGGGTCGATGGCGGGCGCCGCATCGATGGCGCTTTTCAGTTCGACCGCGCTCAACGTGGCCGGCGATACCGGTCCTTCGAACTGGCAGCCGAAGAGGCGCCCGCTGGCCCAGATGACGACCGCAGTGATGTCGCCGGCGTGCGGAAGCTCGATCTCGATGCGGTCGCCGGCTGACAGTTTGACGTCGCTTTCGAACAGCAGCCCGGTTCCCGAGATATTGTGGATCTGGACCTCGATGCCCGTGCCGTCGTGCCGCAAACCCGAGGCGAGCAGGCTGAGTTTACGGCGCGCGTCGATGCGTTTGTCGGCGCCGGGCGCCGATGGCAGAAAATGTCCGTAAATAGGCATAGGCGGTTGTTGGAGTTCGCTGGTTAAAAGAAGGTTAGCGGACGCGCCGAAAGGCGGCGCGCCGGGGCAAAAAGCGCACGGGTGCCGGCTGGATTTAGTCGGGTGAGGTTAACCTATGTTGCTGGTGGAAGACACGCGGGGCCGTTAATCATCTGCGCACTGACGCCAGACTCGTGACCCAGGATGGCTGAGGGGGTTCCTCTTGCGTAGCCATATTCAAGAGGACGGAAGGGTTCCGCCGCGAGGCGGGGCCCTTCTTGCCATCGGTCGCCGACGCGTTTGCGCCAGCTTCATCGGCGGTTGGCCGCTCTCAATTCGATTGTTCGCGTCATCCCGATCGCTTCCAGGAACGCCGCGTCGTGGCTGACGACGAGCAACGCGCCGTCATAGGCGGCAAGGCCGGTCTCGATCGCCGTCAGCGACTCGATGTCGAGATGGTTTCCGGGCTCATCGAGGATCAGCAGTTGCGGCGGCTGCGGCGCACCGAGAACGCAGGCGAGCCCCGCGCGCAGCATCTGGCCCCCGCTCAACGTGCCGACGATCTGGTCGGCGGCATCGGCGCGAAAGCGGAAACGCGCGAGCGCAGCGCGGCACTGGTTGTTCGTCGTTCCCGGGTTGAGGCGGAGGAAGTTGCCGGCGATCGAGAGCGCGGGGTCGAGCAGGCCGACGCGCTGGTCGAACAGCGCGAAGGGGACACCCACGCGCACTTGTCCCGACCAGGGTGCGAGCGCGCCGGCGACAAGGGCAAGAAGCGTCGATTTGCCCGAACCGTTGGGGCCGGTGATCGCGACGCGTTCGGGGCCCGTGATGGTCAGCGACAGATTTTCGATCACCGGACGGCCTTCGGCATAACCCGCCGTCACATGGTCGAGTGAAATCACGGTCCGCGATGCCGGGAGGCCGGTCGAAGGCAGGCCGACCGACAAAGGGTCGATTACCTCGATCTTCGCGCGCGCCGCGGCGAGACGCTCTTCGGCGTCGCCGCGCTGGCGTTCGGCGAGGCGGCTTCCGGCGGCGCGTGTTTCTTCGGCGCGGCGTTTCATCGCGCCGAGGAGGATTTTCGGCATGCCGCCGCGCGCGGCTTGGCGGGTCCCGCGCGAGTCGCGCCGGTCCTGTTTTTCGGTCGCCACCTGCGCCTGCCGCTGCGCCGCATCGGCGCGCTTTTCGGCGCCCGCGAGCTCGGCCTCGACCGCCGCCTGCTCGATATCCTTGCGCAAGCGATACGCGCTCCAGCCGCCGCCGTAGCGCGTGCCGCCGAGGCCGGTGAGTTCGACGATCGCGTCCATTTCCTCAAGCAGCTCGCGGTCGTGGCTGACGACGATCGCGCCGCCGCGCCAGCCGCGGAGCAGATCGCGCACCGCTTCGCGGCCCTCGCGGTCGAGATTGTTGGTGGGCTCGTCGAGAAGCAGGAAGTCGGGCGCGGCGAACATCGCGCCGGCCAGCGCAGCGCGCGTGCGCTGGCCGCCCGAGAGCCGGGCGAGCGGGGTGTCGGCAGGCAGCGGCAGGCCGACGCTGGCCAGTGCTTCGTCGATCCGCGCCTCGAGCGTCCAGTCGGCATCGCCGATCTCCTCGACGCTCGCGTCCCCCGCCTCGGCCTTGCGGAGCAGGGCGAGGCCGCGCCGTGCGCCGAACAGGTCGGCGATGCTTTCGTGCGCGGCGACCTGCACCGTCTGGCGGAGCATCGCGATGCTGCCGTCGATCGCGATGCTGCCCGAGGCCGGCGTCAGGTCGCCGGTGAGCAGGCGCAGCAGCGTCGATTTGCCGACGCCGTTGCGCCCGACGATGCCGGCGCGTTCGGGCTGGAAATTGAGGTCGAGGTCCGAAAGGACGGCGCGGCCGTCAGGCGTGGACCAGCTGAGATGCGAGATTGTGATCGAAGGCATGGATTTGAGCTTTCCTGGCGGCAAGGCGGGGCGTTGCGGTCAGGTTGCGGTCCATGGCGGGAATCTCCGGTTGGTTGAGGTGCGATTGTAGGGGGCTTGGCGGGTTGGTGCAATCATGGTTGTCGGCGTGTCTGCTGACGACCAGTAGCGGCCATTTCGATGTTGGACGGCGAGCGCGTAAGCAGCCCTTAAACTTTCGGGCCGATGGCTTCAGGTATTGCTAAACAGGGCAACAAAAATTGAAGAGGTTTTGATGGGTCTCGTCTCCGAGGAAGTGGAAGTCAGCGTTGAAGGGGTGCCAAACTTCTCTCATAATCGCACTGCCATCAGCATCCTCCCCTCTATTCTGCTGGTTACGAGATTATCTTTCGGACCGGCCGCTCCCGTAGGCCAGGTAGATTCAAATGGGGCGCATTTCAAAATCAAGTTTCCTGCTGAGATCGTTTTCCAATGCTTGGAAAGATCTGAATCTTTCTTTCGGTTTGAAGGACCTTTTCTCGGCACGATGGATGAACGTGCAAATCGGCCAGCGGTAGAAGACGGACCGTCATCACATGCGATAACCGGGTTTGAGCTCTTGCTCGCTGTGGTTCCTGACAAAAACCTGTTCAGGCTGGAAATTTCGGGAACTTTATCCCCGATGCGTCCGGCCTATGATTATTGGCCGACTCCCTTACCTCTTTCCTCTTTCACCATAAAAGCGCCGCTTCAGCTCGATGAGATAGCGACGCTTTTCTCGGGAAACAGGGACGTTGTGCAGCCAAGAATTGACAAGGCACTCGCTCGGTTGAGCGAGGGAATAGGCTAAAGAAGCGGATCCCACGGCGGAGGCGATGCGAACCCCGGGGAACCCGCCGTTCCGCTCACCACCCCAAAACGGTCATCAAGGGCGGGGTCCGAAGACCCCATCAAGGCAATTGCATACCCAGTACCGCCGAAAGATCCGCGAGCGCCTGTTCGCCGCTCGTCACCTTGATCGCATGCATGCCGAGCGCCGCCGCCGGTTTGCAGTTGATGCCAAGGTCGTCGAGATAGATGCACGCGCCGGGTTCGACGCCGAGCGTCTCGCACATCATTTCGTAGATGCGCGGGTCGGGCTTGCGGACCCCCGCCTTGCTCGATTCGATGACATGCGCGAAGCGCGCCATGATGTCGGCGACCTCGATCGCGGCCTCCTCGCTGCGCGTCATCCCCGCGCCGAGCACGCCCATCTTGCCGCCGGGGACGTTGTTCGTAATGCACGCGATCGTGAAGCCGCGCGCCTTGAGCGTGTCGAGCGCCGCGACCATCGCCGGACGCACCGCGCCCGCGATGACGGCGAGCACGGCTTCGCCTTCCAGGTCATGCCCCAGATTGCGCGCCTCTTCGGCGAACAAAGTGTCGAACGCGGCCGCGTCGATCTCGGCGCGCTCGAATTTCGCCCAGGCATTGTTGTCGGGATCGGCGCTGTTGACGCGGCGCACGAAATCGCGCGGCAGGCCGCGCTCTTCCTCAAGGCGATTGAAGGCTTCGAACGGCGACGCCGTGATCACGCCGCCGAAGTCGAAAATAACCGTGGTGTAAGTCATGCGGGCAGAAACAACCTTATTTCTTGGCGGGGGTGGCGACGCGGTTGCCCGACCAGCTTGCGTCGTCGATGGTCAGGTCGAGCCGGTCGGGCGACCGCACCGTGTCGAGGAGGAAAACCGACGGTCCGCTTGCCGCGAGGATCGCGTCCATCGCCTGTTCGAGCGGAATGGTGACGGTCGGGATACGCGGATAGTCCGACTTGATCTCGACCTTGTTCGGCCCCGTGCGCGTCACGGTGATCGTGACATTGTTCCGCGACGATCCGCGCGCGTCGGACGCCACCGCGCCCTTGTAGGTGCCGGCGACGCGGTCGGCGAGGTCGGCCTTGCGCGCGGGCGCGGCCTTGGGCGGTTCGGCCAGCGCAGCGCCCGCTGGAAGCAGGAGCGCGAGCGAGGTGGCGGCAATAAGGGTACGAAGCATGCGTGGTCCTTTCGTCCGGCGGCGGGGAAAGGGACTGCTCCTTGCGACCCTCATGGGACGATAACGATCCCCTTCGCGGGGTCGGCCTGTCCCGAGAGCATCTCCCGATAAGCGGCGAGCGCCGCCTCGCCGCCGCTGCGTTTATCGACCGAAGTCAGCCGCGGTGCAACGTCCATGAAGGCGAGCCAGGCTTCGGCGATCTTCTGTCCGAATGCGGCGCCGCCCCAGTCGGCGATGCGCTTCTGGCTGCGCCCGGGTGCAAAAAATCCCTGTCGTTCGGGGCCGGGCAGCCCTTCGACATCGGCCTGCGCATCCCAGTGCGACTTGCCGACGACGATCGAGGCCTGAAGCTGGTTGCCGAAATGGCTGTGCACGGTCCGCGTCACCGCGCCATTGCCCGCCATGTCGACGAGCGCGGCGGGAGTGGTCGCGTTCAGCGTCATGATCTGGTCGTAGCTGATCACGCGGTCGTAGATGCCCTGCGCGGCGAGCGCGTCGACATTGGCGGCGCTGGTCAGGCCGATCGTCTCGGGGCGGTCGGTGCGCAGCTTGAGCGCGAAGCCGAGGCCGATCGCGGTTTTGCTCGACGCGCTCGCGATCAGGATTTGCTGGACGCCATAATCGCCCTCATCCTCGAACTGGTCGGCGATCAGCCAGCCCGTGAGGAACAGCGGGCGGAACACCGGCCAATAATCATGGTCGGCGGCGCGATAGTCGGGCAGCGCCTCGATCCGCTGATAATTGTTATAAATGGGGGGCAGGGTGGTGCGGCGCGGCGTCACGTCGGTGAAGCCGCCCGGGCCCGCCTTGCCGACGGTTAGCACGGCCTCGCTCGCCATCGGATAATAGCCATAGAAACGGTCGCCGACCGCGACGCCCTCGGCTGCGCTTTCGGTGACGGTGGCAAATCCCCAGACGGGCAGGCGGCCGGGGGTGTCGCGCTCGGCGAAGAAATCCCAATAGCCTTGGTCGTTGCCGAAGAGCCCCGCGGGCTTGCCGAATACGGCATAGGTGATGTTGTTCGCGGTCATCGCATAGCTGTCGATATGCACACGGATCTGCCCGGTTGCGAGCGGCGTGCTGCCGTCCGCGACCAGTTCGGCTTGCGTAATATCGTCGCGATCGATGTCGATCGCCCAGCTCGTTGAACTCATTCCGGACCCCTCCGATTGTCTTGCCCGCGATTGCGGGATGATCGATAGTCATACAGATGGGAACGTTCCTGACAATCGCGGTCAAACGCATCCACGAACCGGCCGGCCCCGGTGACGGCACCCGTTTCCTCGTCGACCGGCTGTGGCCGCGCGGCGTGTCGAAGGAGAAAGCGGCGCTCGCGGCGTGGCTGAAGCCGCTGTCGCCGAGCGATGGGCTGCGCAAGCGTTATCATGGCGAGACCGCCGATTCGGACGAGGCCTGGGATGCGTTCCGCCTCGACTATTTCGCCGAGCTTGATGCGGGCGGCGAGGAGGTGAAGGCCGCGCTCTTCACGCTCGACGCTGCGGCGCAGGCGGGACCGGTGACCTTGCTCTACGCGGCGAAGAGCGAGGAGCGGAACAATGCCGTCGCGCTGCGTGAGTGGCTCGAACGGCGCTAGCCGACCGTCGTCCCGAGCAGCGACCCGATCGCGATCGTTACGGCCATCGCCATCGCACCCCAGAAAGTAACGCGGACGACCGGGCGCAGCATCGGCGCATTGCCCGCCCGTGCGCCGAGCGCGCCGAGGATGGCTAGAAAGACCAGCGAAGCCCCCGACACGGTGAAGGGCAGCGAATCCCCCTGATCGACCAGCACCGTCGCCAGCGGCAGGGCCGCGCCGATCGCGAAGCTTGCCGCCGAAGCCGCCGCGGCCTGCACCGGCCGCGCCGCCATCGCGTCGGTCATCCCCAGCTCGTCGCGCAGATGCGTGTCGAGCGCATTATGCTCGGTGAGCTGCACTGCGACCTTTTCCGCAAGCGCGCGGTCGAGCCCGCGTTCCTGATAGATTAAAGTCAGCTCCTCGAGCTCGAACTCGGGATCGGCGGCGAGGTGGCGCTTCTCCAGCTCGACGTCGGACTTTTCGGCATCGCCTTGCGAACTTACCGACACATATTCGCCCGCTGCCATCGACATCGCGCCCGCGACGAGGCCTGCGGTGCCGGTGACGAGGATCGACGACTGCGACACGCCCGCCGCCGCAACCCCCGCGATCAGGCTGGCGGTCGAGACGATCCCGTCGTTGGCGCCGAGGATCGCGGCGCGCAGCCAGCCGATCCGCGTGACGGCGTGGGTTTCCTCGTGCATCGCGACCTCCCCGTTGCAGAAGGCGCCACGATGATCAGCGGGCGCGCTCCGATTTCAGCCCTGCTGCCGCGATCCCGGCGGCGGCGCAAGCGGCATCGTCGGTCGGCGCCTCGCCCGACGCGCCGACCCCGCCTAGCCGGGTGCGGCCGTCGGCGCTGAAGATCGGCACGCCGCCGGGGACGGGGACGACATGAGGGGCATCGGCAAAGCCCGGCGTGCCCTTGACTGCGTCGACCATCCCGCTCGTCGGGAAACCCCACGCTGCGACCGCACGCGCCTTTTCGAGCGAAAATTCCATCATGCCGAACGCGTTGCCGTCCATGCGCCACATCGCAACTGGATGGCCGCCGAGGTCGACGACCGCGATTGCATGACCCTGTCCCTTGGCGCGTGCGTGTGCGGCGCATCCCTTGACGATCGCATCGGCTTGTTCGGCGTTCAGTGTCTGCGCATTTGCGGGCGCCGCAACGAGCAGCGCCACCATCAAAACCAATCTCATCCTCGCCTCCCTTGCAGAGGCGCGGGGTCAGTACTGCAATTGCAGCCCCGGCCTGGCCCAGCGCGTCTTCACGAGCCGGCCCGTCCCCGACAGGGTGATATAGGCATCCTGCCGGTCGGACCCGCCGAAGGCGATGTTGGTGGTGAAGATATCGTCGGTCGCGACAAATTCGACGAGCGAGCCATCGGGGCCGACGACCGAAATGCCGCACTCGCCGATCGTCGCGACGCAGATATTGCCGTTCGCTTCCATCGCGAGGCTGTCGAAGAATTTATAACCCGCGGGGCGATAGAGCGGGATGCCGGGGCCGCCGGGGCCGGCGGCATCGTCGATCTTGCCGGGCGCGACGATGTTGAACTGGGTCAGGCGGCAGGTGTAGGTTTCGGCGGCATAGAGCTTGGTGCCGTCGGGCGAGATGCCGATGCCGTTGGGGTTATAGCTCGGGAAGATTACTTCCTCGATAAAGCTGCCGTCGGCCTTGGCATAGAAAATGCCGACGATGTCGTGGCAGCGCGCGGCGTAATCGACCTTGCCATGGTCGGTGAACCAGAAGCCGCCGTGCGCGTCGAACATGATGTCGTTGGGGCCGCGCAGCACGACGCCATGGTCGCCCGATTTGTAGAGGATTTCGACTTCGCCGGTGTCGATATCGATGCGTTCGATCCGCCCGCCCGAATAATCACTGGCGATGCCGTGCGGCGCGAGATAGCCGTTCGATTCGACATAGTTGAAGCCGCCATTGTTGCAGCAATAGAGCTTGCCGTCGGGACCGATCGCGAGGCCGTTGGGGCCGCCGCCGGGCGTCGCGATGACCTCTTTCCGGCCGCCGGGCCAGCAGCGCGTGATGCGCTTCGCCTCGATCTCGACGACGATGACGCTGCCGTCGTCCATCACCACCGGCGCCTCGGGAAAGCGCAATCCGTCGGCGATCAGTTCAAACTCGGCCATCCCCATCTCCCTTGCGTGCGCGCACTTGCTGTGCTTTGCGGCCATCATGCCCGTTCGCACGCTCTTCGCCACCAATTTTTACGAGGCCGATATCGGCACGCCCGACCTGCTCGAAGAGCTGGAGGAAAGCAGCCGGTTGTTTGCGGAAGAGGATGGTGCCGGAAAGGCGTGGAGCCGCGACCACGGCTACAAAGGCTACACCAGCTACGCGAGCCTCGGCGACCTGCCCGAGCGCGACCCGGCGTTCTACGATCTCAAGAAGCTGCTCGACAAGGAAGTGAAGGCCTTCGCCAAGGCGTGCCATTTCGACCTCGCGAAACCGCTTAAGCTCGACTCGATGTGGGTCAACATATTGAAACCCGGCGGCACGCACAGCGGCCATATTCACCCGCACAGTATCGTGTCGGGGACCTTCTATGTCGCCGTCCCGCCCGGATCGGGTGCGCTCAAACTCGAAGACCCGCGGCTCGCGATGCTGATGGCCGCACCCGGCCGCACCGACGATGCACCCGAGCATTTGCTGCCTTTCATCTATGCCGAGCCCGCTGCGGGCCGTGTCTTCCTGTGGGAAAGCTGGCTGCGCCACGAAGTGATGCCGCATTCGGGCAAGGGCGAACGCATCAGCATCAGCTTTAACTATCGCTGAGCCACCCTATATCGCCGCCATCCCCCATTTCCTTGCGCAAGGATCTTATATGACCGCGACCTACGACGCCGACCTTCAGCTCTTCATCAACGGCGCCTGGCGGAGCGGCGAGGGACGCGACGAGCGGCCGGTCTATAACCCCGCAACCGCGGGCACGATCGCCGAGCTGCCCGTGGCCACCGCCGCCGACCTCGACGAAGCGCTCGCCGCCGCCGATCGCGGCTGGCCGGTATGGCGCGCGAAGACCGCCGACGAGCGCGCGGCGCTGATGCACAAGACTGCGGGCATCATCCGCGAACGCGTTGAGCATATCGCGACCTTGCTCACGCTCGAACAGGGCAAGCCGATCGCCGAAGCGCGCGGCGAAGTGCTGTCGGCGGCGGGGCTGTTCGATTATTTCGCCGAGCAGGGCAAACGCATCGAGGGCCGCGTGCTCCAGCGTCCGCTCGGCCAGCGCGCGATGGTGACGAAGCATCCGGTCGGCCCCGTCGCGGGGTTCAGCCCGTGGAACTTCCCGGTCAATCTGATGGTCAAGAAGATCGCGCCCGCGCTTGCCGCGGGCTGTGTCGTGATCGCGAAGGCGCCGGAAGAAACGCCCGGCTGCACCAGCGCGATCATGCGCTGTATCGCCGATGCGGGCATTCCGGGCGACGTCGTCCAGCTCGTTTATGGCGACCCCGACCAGATCAGCCGGCATCTGCTCGCCAGCCCCGTGATCCGCAAGGTCAGCTTCACCGGCTCGACCGCAGTCGGCAAGCATCTGATGAAGCTTGCCGCCGACGGCGTGAAGCGGATCACGATGGAACTCGGCGGCCACGCCCCGGTGCTTGTGTTCGACGATTGCGATCTCGAGAGCACGCTCGACAAGGTGGTGTGGCAGAAGTTCCGCAACGCGGGGCAGGTCTGCATTTCGCCGACGCGTTTCTATGTCCAGCAGGGCATTTACGACGCGTTCGTGAAGGGCTTTGCCGAACGCACCCAAAAGGTGAAGATCGGTAGCGGCCTCGATGCCGACACGCAGATGGGCCCGCTCGCCAACGCGCGCCGTATCCCGGCATTGGAAGCGCTGGTCGCGGACGCCAAAGCCAAGGGCGCGCGCGTGATCGCGGGCGGCGAGGCGACGGGCGACGGCTATTTCTTCCAGCCCACCGCGATCGCCGACGTGCCGATCGAGGCCGATGCGATGAACAACGAACCCTTCGGCCCGATGGCACTGATCCGTCCGTTCGGGACCGAGGACGATGCGTTGGAGCAAGCGAACCGGCTGCCCTACGGCCTTGCCGCCTTCGCCTTCACCGAGAATGGCCGCCGCATCAACCGCATCGTCGACACGATCGAGAGCGGCATGGTCGGCGTGAACAGCTTTATGATCTCGACGCTCGACATGCCGTTCGGCGGGATCAAGGAATCGGGCTTTGGGAGCGAAAGCGGGCCCGAAGGGCTCGACGGCTATCTTGTGACCAAGGCGGTGCACATCTACTAATGATCGTCGCCCCAGCGAAAGCTGGGGCCGCTATCGTTCTGACAGGACGATGGAGATCCCAGCTTTCGCTGGGATGACGCTATCAATCGCGCTCCAGCGCCACGAAATCGCGCGCCATCGGCGCCAGATGCGCGCCGCCGTCGACGAAGATCGTCTGCCCGGTGACAGCCTCGGCGCGGGCGAGATACACGACCGCATCGGCGATCTGCGCCGGTGTCGGCAGCGCGCCGAGCGGCATAAGCTTCGCCAGCCGCTCGACCTGTGCTTCCGAATAATCCTCGGTCGCCATCGTCAGCCCGGGCGCGACGGCATTGACGCGCGCCCGGTTCCCGAACGCGACCGCCAGCGTCGCCGTCGCCTGCCACAGCGCCGATTTCGACAGGCTGTAGGCGATCTGGTCGGGCACCGGATGCGCGACGCGCTGGTCGACGATATTGACGATGGCGGGTCGCGCGCCTTCGCTATGCGTGACCAACGCCTTCGCCAGCATCACCGGCGCATGATGATTGATCTGCATCATCTCGGCGAGCGCGCCGGCCGACAGGTCGGCCCACTCGCCCTCGGCGAACAGCGCCGCGTTGTTGACGAGCAGGTCAGGCGCGCGGCCGAATTTTTCGATCACCGCGGGGATCAGCGCGTCGACCTCGGCCGGGTTCGACAAGTCGGCGGCGAAGCGGCGGCTCTCGGCGCCGGTTTCGACCAGCGCCTCGGCCAGCACCGGATCGGCCTCGCCCGGACTGCGCTTGTGAATCGCCAGCATATAGCCTCCGCGCGCGAGCCGCGCCGAAATCGCGGCGCCGACGCGGTGCAGCCCGCCCGTGACCAGAGCGAGCTTTTGCGTCACTTGCGCGCCCGCCGCATCGTGATCCCGATCTCTTCGCCGTCCTCGGCGATCGCGAGCTTGACGATCTTCACCTCGACCTCTTCGACCTTCTCGTCCTGAAGGAACAGCGTGTCGATGATATGGTCGGCGACGCTTTCGATCAGCACGAAATGCACATCCTTGGGGATGCCCTCGGTCGCCGCGAATTTCAGGTGCATGTAATTTTTCGAGCGGCTGAGCGGCGTCGTCGGATCATAATGATCGGCCATCGCGAGTTTCGCGCGCACCGAGATGCGCAGCGGCTGCGGCAGGTGGGTTTCTTCGGAATAAATGCCGGTCAGCACCTGGGCGGTCAGCCCGTTCACTTCCAGCCACAATGTATCGGTCACAAGAAATTCCTGTCCGTCGGGGGCGACATTCAGCTTTGCAACGCCGGCCCCGGTCCCTAAAGCGCCGCCGCATTAGCGAAAGGGTACGCGTTGGTCGAGTTACTTCCATTGTCGAATATCGAGCCGCAGGCGGTCGAGGATCTCCTCGACGCCGCTTTCGGATCGGATCGCTTTGGACGAACCGCCTATCGCATCCGCGAAGGCGTGGATGCGGTGCCGGCATTGAGCTTCGCGCTGGTCGAGGATGGCGCGCTGGTCGGCACGATCCAGTGCTGGCCCGTCGCGCTGCGTGCGCCCGACGCCGCCGACGTCCCGCTGGTGATGGTCGGCCCGGTCGCGATCCGCCCCGACGTTCAGCGCGGTGGCCATGGCCGCGCCTTGATGAAGCAGATGCTGGGTGCCGCCGAAACCGAAGCCGACGGCGCGCTGATGATGATCGGCGATCCCGAATATTATGGCCGCTTCTTCGGCTTCACCGCCGATGCGACGGGCGAATGGGATTTGCCCGGCCCGTTCGAGAAACGCCGCCTGCTCGCTCGGGCGGTGAACGGGCACAGCCTGCCGACGGGCGCGGGAATGATAGGGCCGCGCTGACCGCGCACGGGGTTGCACCCGCCGCGCGTCCGCCTATGTCGGATAAATGGTCACCCCCGCACCGTCGCTTCCCAAGGAATTTTCGCAGCTCTCGCTGACCGAAGCCGCCGAACTGCTCGCGGCGCGCAAGCTGCCGCCGGTCGAGCAATGGCACCCCGAGCGCGAGGGTGACAGCTTCATGGAAATTCGCGCCGACGGCAGCTGGTTTCACGAGGGCGGACGCATCAACCGGCCCGCGATGGTCAAGCTGTTCTCGACGATCCTGCGCCGCGAGCCCGACGGCAGCCATGTGCTCGTCACGCCGGCCGAGAAGTTGAGCATCATCGTCGAAGACACGCCGTTCCGCGCGGTCGAGATGAAGAGTGAGGGCGAGGGCGAAACGCGCAAGCTCGTCTTTCGCCTCGATACCGACGATCTGGTGATGGCGGGCGCCGATCATCCGCTCAGTTTCGGCAGCGATGCCGACAATCCCGATCCGCGGCTGCATGTGCGCGGACCGATCGGCAACGGGCTCGAAGCGCGGATCGACCGGGCGCTCTATTATGAAATCATCGACATCGCACTAGCGGAGGGGGCGGAGCATCCCGCGATCTGGTCGAACGGCACACGCTTTCCGTTGGTGGACGCCTGATGCTGTCGGAGAAATTGCGCGCCGCGCTCGATAATCTCTTGCCCGACGCGGGCGAGGATGAAACCTATCTCGGCACCCCGACGCTGCGCGATGCCGCGGTGCTGATTGCCTTTACCGACCGGCCCGACCCCGGCGTGATCCTGACCCAGCGCCCGCAATGGCTGCGCAGCCATGCGGGGCAGGTCGCCTTTCCGGGGGGTAAGATCGATCCGGGCGACCGCGACGCGATCGACGCCGCGCTGCGCGAAGCCGAGGAGGAAATCGGGCTCAGCCGCCACGATGTCATGATCGCGGGTGCGACCGAACCCTATCGGTCGGGCAGCGGCTATATCATCACGCCCGTGCTCGGCGTGATCCCGCCCGACCTGCCGCTCGACCCCAATCCCGACGAGGTCGAGGACTGGTTCGAGGTGCCCCTCGACATCCTGTTCAACCCGGACAATTACACGCAGCATCATGCGAATTGGCAGGGACAGGATCGCCATTATTATGACATGGACTGGCAGGGGCGGCGGATTTGGGGCGTGACGGCGGGAATCATCATCAATCTGGCGCGGCGGATGCCGGCGGGCTGGCACCGGTGACGGTGCTTCCCGGCGCCGAATGGCGCGACCGGCCCGGCTTGCGCCGCATCGTCGCCGCGCTGCGCAGCGACGGCGGCGCGGTGAAGATCGTCGGCGGCGCGGTGCGCGATACGCTGCTCGGCCTGCCTGTCACCGACATCGACCTCGCGACGCCTTTGTTGCCGCAGGAGGTGACGCGGCGGCTCGAGGCGTCCGATATCAAGGTAATCCCGACCGGCATCGCGCACGGCACCGTCACCGCGATCGCCAGCGGCGACCATCACGAGATCACGACCTTGCGCCGCGACGTCGAAACCGACGGGCGCCGCGCGACGATTGCCTTCGCCGACGACTGGCGCGACGATGCCGCACGGCGCGATTTCACGATCAACGCGCTCTACGCCGACCCCGATAGCGGCGCGATCGACGACTGGTTCGGCGGGCTTGCCGACCTGAACGCGGGACGCGTCGCGTTTATCGGCGACGCCGCGACACGGATCGCCGAGGATCATCTGCGCATCCTGCGCTTCTATCGCTTCGCGGCGCGCTTCGGGCGCGGCGAGCTCGACGCGGTCAGCCACGCCGCGGTCGTGACCGCGCGCCAGTCGCTCAAAAGCCTGTCGCGCGAGCGCATCGCCGACGAACTCACCAAAATATTGGCGCTGCCCGATCCGCGCGGCATCGTCGGGCAGATGGCGGCCGACGGCATATTCGCGGTGCTGCTGCCCGAACTCGATCCGGGCTTCGCTGCGGCGCTTGATCGGCTGGTCGCCAATGAGGATATCGCGGGCGTTTCGGTTGCGCCGCTGCGCCGTCTCGCCGCCTTGCTCCCCGCCGACGCCGCAATCGCCGAACAGGTCGCGAGCCGGCTGCGGCTGTCGACACGCCAGCGCAAACATCTCGCCGCGCTTGGCGGAAGCCGCGGCGACGTCGCGCGGCCGATCCACCAGCTCGCTTATGCCATCGGCATCGACGCCGCGCGCGACGTGCATCTGGTCGCGGGCGATCCCGCGGCGGTTGCGGCCCTGGCCGACTGGCAGGTCCCCGAAATGCCGCTCAAGGGCGGCGACATCGTCGCGCGCGGGATCGCGGTCGGCCCCGAGGTCGCGCGCATCCTGAAGGCGGTCGAGGCCGAATGGGTGGCGGAGGATTTCCCCGGCGCCGCGCGGGTCGCCGAGCTCGTCGATCAGAAGATCGGCCGCACCAGCGACTGACGCCAATAATCGAGCGCGGCGACGCCATCCATCGGCCGCGCGAACAGATATCCCTGCCCGAAATCGCATCCGAGCGCCGACAGCAGCCGCGCTTGGTCGGCGGTCTCGACGCCCTCGGCGGTGGTCTTCATCCCCAGCACTTCGGCGAGGCTCTGGATCGTGCGGACGATCGCGACCTTGTCGCGGTCGTCGACCATATGTTCGACAAAGCTGCGATCGATCTTGAGCACGTCGATCGGCAGGCGCTGCAGATAGGCGAGGTTCGAATAGCCGGTGCCGAAATCGTCCATCGCGACGCGCGCGTCGAGCGCCTTCAATTCGCTGAGCACCGAGAGCGCGAGGTCGGGGTCGCCGATGATCGCGCTTTCGGTCAGCTCGATCATCAGCCGTTCGCCGCCGATCTTCTGGCTTTCGAGCGCCTGGCGCACGACTGCGGCGACATCGTCGCGCACCAGCTGGATCGCCGAGACATTGACCGAGAAATAGGCATCGACGATCGCGCCATTCTGCCGGTCCCAGTCGGCGAGCACTTCGGCCGCCTTGCCGATCGCCCATTGGCCGAGCGGGACGATCAGCCCCGAATCTTCGGCGATGGGGATGAATTCGGTCGGCGACACCGCATGGCCGCTGCTGTTGTCCCAGCGCGCCAGCGCCTCGAACCCGGCGACGCGGCCGCTCGACAGTTCGATCAGCGGCTGAAAGGCAAGGTGGAGCCGGTCTTCCTCGATCGCGTTGCGCAGCTCGGTTTCCATCCCGAAGCGGTTGTCCGACAGCATCGCGGCTTCGGGTTCATAGATTTCGATGCGGTCGGTCTGCTTGGCGCGCTTGAGCGCGATCTGCGCATGACGCAGCTGGTCGGCGACATCGGTGTCAGCTGCCGGCTGGATCGCACAGCCGAGCGCGCAATCGACGCTGACCTTCAGCTTGCCGATGCGGAAGGGATGATCGAAGCAGCCGCGGATACGCCGCGCCATCTCGCGCACATCGGCGCGGCCGCCCGTAACGCGCGTTGAAATCGCGAATTCGTCGCCGCCGGTGCGCGCCAATATGTCGCCGCTGCGCAGGCTCGATTTCAGCCGCCGCGCGACGGTGATGATCAGCTCGTCGCCCGCCATCGGCCCGATATGTTCGTTGATGCGGCTGAACCGCGCGAGGTCGAGCAGCAGGATCGCATGGTCGGCGCCGGGGCCCTCGTTGCGGGCACGCTGTTCGACGAGTTCCTCGAACCCGGCACGGTTGGGCAGCCCGGTCAGGCTGTCGGAAACCAGCTCGCGGCGCAGATTGCGCTCGGTCATCATTTCCTGCGTCCGGTCGATCAGCGTCAGCAGGAACAGCCCGTCGTCGCCCGATTCGGTGGGCAGTGGACCAATCGATCCGCGCAGGTCGCGCGCCGCGGGCCCATCGCCCAGCTGGCACGAGAATTCCTGCGATTCGCCGGGGTATTGCGAAGCGCGCTCGATCGCGCGCAACATCTCGATCGGCGCCTCGACCCCCGCGGGCGACAGGCTCAACCGGTCGAACGCGGCGTTGCTCGCATGGAGCCGGAAATTGCCGCGCGCCATCGGTCTGATCAGCGCGGCCGGAACGGGCAACGCGTCGATCCAGCCGACGAACAATAAGGGCCGGTCTTCGCCGGTTCTATCGATAGGCATAATAGAGGGTTTTGTGCGACCTTTCCCCATTGGCCCATGCGTAGGTTATGGGAAGTAAATAAGCGATTTACGGCTACCTCGAATTACGGTCAGCCGAAGCGATTGTTCCGCGGGAAACCGGTCGGAGGCATCCGTCCGGCAGCGCCGCGCGCGACGCGCCAGGGGGCGAGGTCGGTTTCGGTCCGCGTGCGCCCGGTGTCGCCGCCCATCGCCCAGCTCAATCCGTCGGCAAAGGCGAAGCTGACGGCATCGGCAAGCCCGCCGTCGCGGTAGCGTTGCAGCATCACGCCCTGGCCGCGCGCCATCACCGGCACTTCGTTGATCGGGAAGACGACGAGCTTGCGGTTCTCGCCGACCACCGCGACGCTGTCGTCGCCCGCCGATATCGGCCGGACGACGGCGAGCGCCGCCTTGGGTTTCAGATTGACGACGTTGCGGCCTTTGCGCGTTTCGGCCACCACCTCGGCCATCTGCGCGATAAAGCCGTGGCCGCTCGACGAGGCGAGCAGCAGGCGGCCCTCGGCGCTCGCGGGAATCATCGCGACGATCCGTGCTTCGGGGTCGATATCGACCATCAGGCGCAGCGGCTCGCCGAACCCGCGCCCGCCGGGCAGCTTGTCGGCGCCGACGGTGAAGAAACGCCCGTCGCTCGCCGCGATCAGCAATTTGTCGGTCGTCTGCGCGTGCGCGGCGAACAGCAGCTCGTCGCCTTCCTTGAACTTGAATTCGGCCCACTGGTCGGCGGCGACGTGGCCGCGCTGGGCGCGGATCCAGCCGCGTTTCGACAGGATCACCGTCACCGGTTCCTTTTCGATCATCGCGTCGAGCGGAATTTCGCGCGCGGGCGCGGCTTCGGAAATCGTCGTGCGGCGCGCGCCGAGCAGGGTTTCGAGCCCATAGACGTCGCGCAGCTTTTCGAGGTCCTTGCGCAGCCGCGTCTTCTGCCGCGCCGGGCTTTCGACCAGCTTGGCGAGTTCCTCGCGTTCGGCGGTCAAATCGGCCTGCTCGCGCTTCAGCTCCATTTCCTCGAGTTTGCGCAAGGACCGCAGGCGCATGTTGAGGATCGCTTCGGCCTGCCGGTCGGTCAGGATGAATTCTTCGATCATCACCGGCTTCGGCTCATCCTCGGTGCGGATGATCTCGATGATCCGGTCGAGGTTGAGAAAGGCGATGATATAGCCCGCGACCAGCTCCAACCGGTCGTCGATCTTCGCGATCCGGTGCTGCGCGCGGCGGACGAGCACGACGATCTGGTGCATCAGCCATTCGGTGAGCAGCTGGTGCAGCCCCATCACCTTCGGCGTGCGCGTCGCGTCGAGGACGTTGAGGTTGAGCGCGAAGCGGTTTTCGAGGTCGGTCAGCCGGTACAGGCTTTCCTTCAGCACATCGGGGTCGACGTTGCGGCTCTTGGGTTCGACGACGATGCGCAGGTCTTCGGCGCTTTCGTCACGGACATCCTCGAGGATCGGCAATTTCTTGTCGGCGATCAGCTGCGCGATCTGCTCGATCAGCTTGCCCTTGGCGACGCCGTACGGAATTTCGCTGATGACCAGCTGCCAGGTGCCGCCCGGTTGCTTCTCGATCCCGCTGTCTTCCCAGCTCCCATCGCCCAGCTTGCCGGTCGAAAAACGCGCGCGGACGCGGAAGCCGCCGCGCCCGGTCTCATAGGCGTGTGCGATCGTCTCGGCGCTGTCGACGACGATGCCGCCGGTCGGGAAATCGGGGCCTTTGACATGCTCGAGCAGTTCGGACAGCTCGGCGCGCGGATTCTCGATCAGCACCAGCGCCGCATTGATCACCTCGGCGGCGTTGTGCGGCGGGATGTTCGTCGCCATGCCGACCGCGATCCCGCTCGCGCCATTGGCGAGCAGGTTCGGGAACAGCCCGGGCATGATCTCGGGCTCTTCATCTTCGCCATTATAGGTCGGCTTGAAATCGACCGTGCCCTCGTCGAGCCCCTGCATCAGGTCGACCGCGACGCGCGTCAGCCGTGCCTCGGTGTAACGATAGGCCGCGGCATTATCGCCGTCGATATTGCCGAAATTGCCCTGACCGTCGACGAGCGGATAGCGGAGCGAGAAATCCTGCGCGAGGCGAACCATCGCGTCGTAAACCGCGACGTCGCCATGCGGGTGGAATTTACCGATAACGTCGCCGACGACACGCGCCGATTTCTTGTAACCCTGCGACGGGTCGAGCCGCATCGCGCGCATCGCCCACAGCAGGCGGCGGTGCACGGGCTTCAGTCCGTCGCGCAGGTCAGGCAGCGAGCGCGCGGTGATCGTCGACAGCGCATAGACGAGGTAGCGTTCGGACAGCGCGCTGTCGAACGGGGTATCGATCATGCCGGGAACGGGTTCGGAAGGCGGAAGGTCGTCGGTGGTACTGGCCATTGCCCAGAGCCGATAGCAAGGCTGACGCGCCAAGGCAAAGGCTTGCGTTGACGCGGCGCGACATCAGCTTGGCCTTCCGATCCGGGGCGGTACGGCGCCTTGAACCAAATCACTGTGGTTATTTGAAAAAGCGTCTGTGCGCGCGCGAGTGCGAGATAATATTGCGGTTGCGCAATTCAGCCCGCCCTCCGGCCGCCCTAATAGAATGCGGGCGGGAACGTCCGATACGGGTGGGCGGCAGCCGGTCGGTTACCCACCTCCGTCATCCCGGGCTTGACCCGGGATCCGCCTTTTCCTTCAAGAAGGCAGGCCCCGGATCAAGTCCGGGGTGACGATGCAGGATAGGTCAGCTTCCGGTCGTGAGCGGTCATCCCCTTGTCGCGGAAACGCCGCCGATCAGGCCGCGCCCAGCGTCTCGATCTCGGGCGCCCCGGCGAGGCAGGGCCCGAGGCGCGCGCCGATGCTGCGGAAATGGTCGGAGGCGCGGTGCGCGTCGACCGCCGCTTGATCGTCATAGCATTCGAGAACTTTGTAGATGCCGGTCTCGCCGGTCTTGAACAGCTTGTAATAGCTGTTGCCCGCCTCGTTGGCGTTCACCGCCGCGGCGAGTTCGGCGAAGACGCCTTCGAATTCGGCTTCCTTGCCGGGCTGGACGCGCAAGGTTGCGATCACTCCGATGGCACTCATATCTCTCTCCTTGGTTCAGGCCTTGAGGTCGGGGTCGACGGTCCAGCCGTCCTCGACCTGGATGCCGAAGCTGTTCAATATCATCGAAACCTGCGTGTACTGGCCGACGGTCATGACAAGGTCCATGCGGCCCTTGTCGCCGAGCGGCGCGAGCGCGGCCCAGCTTGCGTCGCTCACGAAATGGTTGGCGGTGAGTTCGTCGGTTGCGCGGAGCATCGCGCGTTCGAGATCGGTCCAGCCGTCGGCATCGGGGCCAGCCTTGATCCGCTCGATCTCGTCTTCGGCAAGGCCGCAATCGAGGCTGATGCGTTTGTGCTGCGTCCATTCGTAACCCGATCGGCAATTATAGCCGGTGCGCAGGATGACGAGTTCGCGGTCGCGCTCGGACAAGCTATTGCGCCGCGAGAAGATGTAATTGGCCCAGACGAGGAAGCTCGTGAGCGCGGTCGGCGCCCGGGCGAGGGTACGGAAGATATTGAGGACCCGCCCGGCCCCGACCTTGCCGCCGTCGGAGGCAAGGAAGGGTTCGAGCGCGATGCGCTGGTCGGCATCGAGCCGGTCGAGATCGACCGGCTCGATACGCGGAGCACTCAGGCGCAAATCAGAAGACCTCGAACAGGCCCGCTGCGCCCTGGCCGCCGCCGATGCACATCGTCACGACGGCATATTTCACGCCGCGACGCTTGCCTTCGATCAGCGCGTGGCCGACGCAGCGCGCGCCGGTCATGCCGAAGGGGTGGCCGATCGAGATCGAGCCGCCGTTGACGTTGAGCAGCTCGTTCGGGATGCCGAGCGTGTCGCGGCAATAGAGGACCTGCACCGCGAAGGCTTCGTTGAGTTCCCAGAGGCCGATGTCGTCCATCTTGAGGTCGAAGCGTTCGAGCAGCTTCGGGATCGCGAAGACGGGACCGATGCCCATTTCGTCGGGTTCGGTGCCCGCGACCGCCATGCCGACATAACGGCCCAGCGGCTGGAGGCCCTTCTTTTCGGCGACCTTGGCTTCCATCAGCACCGCGGCCGACGCGCCGTCGGCGAGCTGGCTGGCGTTGCCCGCGGTGATCGAGAAACCTTCGCCCATCACCGGCTTCAGGCTGAGCAGCCCTTCGAGCGTCGTGTCGGGACGGTTGCACTCGTCCTTGTTCGCGACGACGTCCTTGAAGCTGACTTCCTTCGTTTCCTTGTCGACGACCGCCATGGTCGCGTTGCAGGCGACGATCTCGTCGTCATATTTGCCCGCGGCCTGCGCCGCGGCGGTGCGCTGCTGCGACTGGAACGAATATTCGTCCTGCGCTTCGCGGCTGATGTTGTAGCGCTTGGCGACGACCTCGGCGGTGCCGATCATCGGCATATAGGTGTCCTTATGCATCGCGATCAGCTCGGCGTCAGTCTCGATGAACACCTTGCCGCTGCCGCTGACCTTCGAGATCGACTCGATGCCGCCGGCAACCGCGATGTCCTGACGGTCGACGATGATCTGCTTTGCGGCGGTCGCGATCGTCATCAGGCCCGACGAGCATTGGCGGTCGATCGACATGCCGGGGACGGTGACGGGCAGGCCGGCGCGGAGGGCAATGAGGCGCGCGACGTTCATCGTCTGCGAACCCTGCTGCATCGCGGCGCCGAAGACGACATCGTCGATCTCGCCGCCTTCGACACCGGCGCGCTCGACCGCGGCGCGGACGGCGTGGGCGCCCAGCGTCGGGGCGAGCGTGTTGTTGAACGAGCCGCGCGCCGCCTTGGTCAGCGGGGTGCGGGCGGTGGAGACGATAACTGCGTCACGCATGATAGGGGTCCTTCTTTCTGAATCCGGTTATCTTAACGGGGGAGGTTGGCCGGAAAAACCTGTGCTTTAGACGAAGAATTGGCTGATCCATTCGGCGATCAGCGCTGGCTTTTCCTCGCCTTCGATCTCGACGGAAACTTCGTTGGTCTGCTGCCACTGGCCGGGGCGCTTTTCCTCGAGCTCGAGCAGCTTCACATGGCTGCGCACGCGCTTGCCCGAGCGGACGGGCGACAGGAAGCGGACCTTGTTGCAGCCGTAATTGACGCCCATCTTGACGCCGCCGACCTTGGGGCCGTCGGTGCTCGCGCCGAGCAGCGGCATCAGCGACAGGGTGAGGAAGCCGTGCGCGATCGTGCCGCCGAACGGCGTCAGCTTGGCCTTCTCCTCATCGACATGGATAAACTGATGGTCGCCCGTCGCGTCGGCAAACTTGTTGATCATCTCCTGATCGACGAGCACCCAATCCGACGTGCCGAGATGCTCGCCGACCTTGGTCTGCAGTTCCTGCGGCGTGATGGTGGCCATATGTCGTCCCCTGAAATTGCTGGTTCGGGGCGCGTTCTAGGCCTCTCTTAACGCGTTGCACAAGGGCCTAGCGGCCATGCTACGGCGCCGTAGCGTCAGGCGGGCTTGGCTGCCTTTGCCGCCGCGGCCTTGGGCTTCGGGGACTCGGGATAGGGCATGATCATCGTGCCGTCGGGGGCCGCGGTGAAGCTGGTCTGCGTCGGATAAGCGAAGCCGTAACCACCGCGCGTCATCGCGTCGAACAGCCGGATGCCGACTTCGGTCCGCGCCGCGGCGACCTCGTCGAACTGGTCGCTGAACACGTCGAAGAGCAGTTCGAAATCGAGGCTCGACGCACCGAAGCTCAGGAAGCTCGAGCGGATGAATTCATGGCCTGCGGCGGTGACTTGCTCTTCGAGCAGCGCGGGCAGGTCGCGCAGCATTTCGGGCGTCGTCTGATAGATGACGCCGATCTTGAAGGTGATCCGACGGCGGTGGAGATGCGCGAAATTGGTGATCTCCTTGCTCAGCAAATTGGTGTTCGAGATGACGAGCAGTTCGCCGTTCAATGAGCGGAGGCGCGTGCTCTTGAGCCCGATGCGCTCGACCGTCGCGGTGCTCGTGTCATATTTGATAGTCTCGCCGACGCGGAACGGGCGGTCGAAGATGATCGACAGCGAGGCGAAGAGGTCGGAGAAAATGCCCTGCGCGGCGAGGCCGATCGCGATGCCGCCGATGCCGAGGCCGGCGATGAGGCCGGTGACGTTCACGCCCATATTGTCGAGGATGACGATCGCGGCGATCGCGAACAGGGCGATGCTGATGAGCAGGCGGATGATCCCCATCGCGTTGCTGAGCGTCTCGTTATTCCCCTCGGCAGCGCGGCGCTGGATCAGCCCGAGGACGATCTCGCGCGCCCAGATCGCGACTTGCAGCACGACCGCAACGGTGAAGACGAACTGGATCACCTGCATGATCACCGCGGGCGGCTGCGCATAGCCCGCGACCATCCGAATCGCGATGATCGCGAGCACCGACGATTTGGTCTTGTGAATCACGCGTCCGGCGATGTGCGTCAGCGTCATCTCGCCCTCGGCCGACTGTGCGTGCTTGAGCGCGAAGCTGCGGACCATCGACAGGATGAAGTAAATGAGCAGGCCGGCCCCTATCGCGATGCCGATCTGGAGCCAGTGGCTGTTCACCCACGCGACGCTGAGGTCCCAATAGCGCTGGAGATCGTCGAGCGGGTTGGTGGCGGCGGCCTTTGCGGGCGCGGCTTTCGGGGCGGCGGTGGTCGCGGCAGCGAGAAGGGAGAAGGTCACGTCAGGTCCTCTTGAGTCGGATCAGGCGGATTGGAGCAGCACCGCGGCCGCGGGCGCCTGCTCCAGATAGGTCAAAAATCCGCGTTCGTAACGCGAAAGATAACGCGTCGCGCGCGGCAGGTGGCCGACCGCGGATGCAAAGTCCTCGCGCGCCTGCGCCGCGGCGAGCATCGCGGGGTGGACATAGGCCTTGCGCGCGATCGCGGGGGTGTTGCCGAGCCGGTCCGCGACATGTTCGAGCATCGCTTTCAGCGTCGGCGGCTCGGGCGCGTCGTAGAGGAAGGCGAAAGCCTCGACGCTCGCGGTCCAGGTGCGGAAATGCTTGGCGCTGAATTCGCCGCCCATCGCCTCGCGGATATAGGCGTTCACATCCTCGGAGGCGACCGCGCAAACGCCGTCACCATCGTCATATTGGAAGAGATTCTGGCCGGGCAGATCCTGAAGCCGGCGGACGAGCGTCGTCAGGCTGCGGTCGCTGATCGTCACCTCGCGTTTGGCGCCGCCCTTGGCGATATATTTGAGGCGCAGCGTCTTGCCCGACAATTTGGCGTGGCGCTGGCGCAGCGTCGTCGCGCCGAAGCTCTTGTTCGCTGCGACATATTGCTCGTTGCCGACGCGGAGCGCGGCGAGGTCGAGCAGGCGGACGACCGCTGCGACGACGCGCTCGGAACAGAGCGTTCGGCGGTTCAGGTCATCGACGAGGCGCGCGCGTAGCAGCGGCAGCGCGTGGCCGAAGGCGGCGCAGCGATCATATTTGTCGGCTTCGCGCGCGATGCGGAAATCGGGGTGATAGCGATATTGCTTGCGCCCGCGCGCGTCGTAGCCGGTTGCGAGGATATGGCCGTTGGGGGCCGGGCAGAACCATGCGTCCTCATAGGCGGGCGGCAGCGCGATCGCGTTCAGCCGGTCAATCTCGTCGCGGTCGCGGATGATTTTGCCCTTCGCATCGCGATAGAGCCAACCGACGCCCGAGCGCGTGCGGCTGATGCCGGGCAGGCTGTCGTCGACATGGACAAGGCGCGGGGTGGGCATGGGGCATTAGCGCCCCGGCCCGCCCAATGGTTCCGGCGTCAGCCGGCGTTTGCGGTCGGATGGCGCGTCGGAACCTGCGCCGGCCGCGCGGTCAGCGGGCGCCACCCGGCCTCCTGTTCGCGGCGACGGCAATAGGTCGACAGCCCCATTTCGAGCGCGAGCATCATGTAGATGAAGGGCTGGAAGGCGATGCTGACGAACAGCGATCCGATCATGTAAGTGACATGGCCGTGCTGGAGCGCGGTCGCGAGCGGGGCGATCCATTGTTCCTCGGCGCGCCGCGTCTTGAGATAGCGCCGCCGCAGCCGCTCCATCTGGAACAATCCGGTGATGTGCAGGATCAGCCATAGCGCGAGGCCGGGATAACCCTGTTCGCCGAGCATTTCGAAATAGGAGGAATGGAAGGCGCGCGACTTTTCGTCGTGCACCGTCGCCTCGGTCGCCATCGGTTGATTGGGGTCGAAGGCGCCGCCGGTCGTTTCGACGCGCAGCGAGTTTTGCAGATAGGCGTTGAAGCCGCCGCCGAACGGATTGTCCTTCACATATTCCCATGTCCAGGCCCACACCGCGACGCGTGTCGAGGCCGACTGGTCCGATTTATAGCCCTGGATCGTCTCCATCCGCTGGGTGAAACTCTGCGGCAGGAACGGCACGACGGCGAGCGCGAGCAGCGCCGCGCCCGCCATATAGAGGAGGCGGTGCTTGACCGCGCGCAGCGACAAGATCGCAAGCACGACGAGGCAGACGAGCCCGGTACGCGCCTGCGTCCCCACCGGCAGCAGCGCGCAGGCGAAGACGAGCGCGAAGCAGAAGAGTGACACGCGCCAGTCGGGTGGAAAGATGGTGCCGTGGCGCCGGTACCAGAGGATCAGCGGAATGATCGAAATGCCCACCGCCGACATGATCGACCCTTCGTAGAGGCCGTAATTTTCGGCGAGCAGCAGCTGGAGCGAGCCATAGCCGCCCCCGCCGCCCGCCGTCTTGATCCCGCCCGCGATCGCGATCGCCCCCGCCGACAGCAGCATGATGACGATCAGTGCCTCGATGCGCAATTTGGTGCGCAGCGTGAGCGGCAGGAAAATCGCCCAGACGAGCGCCTTCCACACCCAGCTCCATTTGTCGGCCGCCTCGACCGGGAAGTCGGCGTTGATCGTCGTCATCCAGCAATAGAAGAGCAGCACAAGCAACAGGATTTGCCGGCCCGACCACCTGGTGTCCCTCTTGTCGTCGACCGCAAGCCAGCCGGCGATGGCGAGCCCGAAGACGATCAGCGAGATCGGGATCGAGTTGATGAGGAAATAGCTCAAACGCTGCGGCGCGACGATATCGATGTAGCAAAAGCACAGGATGAACAGGAACGGCTTGCGAAAGCCGATCCCGATGAAGGCGAACAGGAAGGCGACGAACGCGATATCACGCATCGGTGCGGGCATCCTCTGCGGCGCGTTCGGCGTCGCGGCGTTGCTGCCATTGCAGGCGCGGGCTCACCTCGCGATCGAGATCGTCGCGATAGAGCAGGCGCCAGAGCGCGATCGCCATCAGGACGTGCGTCAAGGCAATGGAAAAATTGTCGACCATAGAAGGCTTTGCCTAGTCTATTGGGGTTGACGCCGCGTTAAGCCTTGTCTGCGAAAGAGCAGCATAATGACCCGAATTTTGCACGTCCTCGATCATAGCCTGCCCGCGCACAGCGGCTACACCTTTCGCACGCGCGCGCTGATGAAGGCGCAGGTCGCCAAGGGGTGGGAGGTCGCGGGGGTCACCGGCGTACGGCATCCCGAGCCGGGCCCGGACGGCGAGACCGTCGACGGGCTGACTTTCTATCGCACCCTGCCGATCGCGCCTGCGCGCGCCCCGATCCGCGAATGGCGAGAGATTGGCGCACTGGCGAAGCGCGTCGAGGCGCTGGCGCGCGAATGGAAACCCGATGTGCTGCATGCGCATTCGCCGGTGCTCGACGGGCTCGCGGCGCTGCGCGTCGGCAAGAAGCTCGGCATTCCGGTCATCTATGAAATCCGCGCTTTCTGGGAGGATGCCTCGGTTGGCAATGGCACCGGGCGCGAAGGCAGTTTGCGCTATTGGCTGACCAAGCAGCTCGAAACGCATGCGGTGAAATCGGCCGATGCGGTCGCGGTAATCTGCGAAGGATTGCGCGGCGATTTGATCGCGCGCGGGATCGACGCGGACAAGATCACGGTGTCGCCCAACGGCGTCGACCTCGAGCTGTTCGGCGATCCGACCCCGCGCGACAATGCGCTGGCCGACACGCTGGGCCTCGCGGCCGACGATGCGGTGATCGGCTATATCGGCAGCTTTTACGATTATGAGGGGATCGACGATCTGATCGCCGCGATGCCCGCGCTCGTCGCCGCGCAACCCAAGGCGCGGCTGCTGCTCGTCGGCGGCGGGCCGATGGAGGCGGCGCTGAAGGCGCAGGCGGCGGCATCGCCCGCCGCGGCGCATATCCATTTCGTCGGCCGAGTGCCGCATCAGGAGGTCGAGCGTTATTATTCGCTGATCGATATCCTCGCCTATCCGCGCAAGAAGATGCGGCTGACCGACCTCGTCACGCCATTGAAACCGCTCGAGGCGATGGCGCAGGGCAAGCTGGTTGCGGCGTCGGATGTCGGCGGTCACCGCGAACTGATCGAGGATGGCGCGACGGGCACGTTATTCGCGCCCGACGACCCCGCCGCGATCGCCGATGCGCTCGCCGTGCTGCTCGAAAATCGCGACATGTGGCCGGCGCGACGACGGACAGCACGTATTTTTGTCGAAAACCATCGTAACTGGTCATCAAACATTTTACGTTACGAACCCGTTTACCAGCAATTGCTGCGCGGCGTTTAGCGCAACCGCGCAGATAGATGACAGGATGGCCCGATGGGCTACACGGATTTGGACATGATGGACGAGACCAGCGAAAATCGGGCCAAGGCGATAGCGACCGCGCTGCTGCGCGCGCTTCAGCCGGCGATTCCGGCGGTGATCGGCGCCGCGGCGCTGACCTTCCTGTTCGCCGCCGTGATGCCCTTTTCGTGGGTCGCGGGGATCAGCTGGAACCTCTATCTCGACCGCCTCTCCGACTTGTTCGTGCAGCCGATCGGCAATGGCGGCCGGCTTGCGCTGGCGCTCGGCATGTCGGCGATCGCCGCGGTGATCGCGGGCTTTGTCGCGGTGCTGATCGCAAAGCCCGAAGCGGCGGGCCTGTCTTCGCTGCGCGAGCGTTTCCGCCGCACCTCGCAGGATGTGGAGAGCGACGATAGCGAAGAGATTCTGACGCGCCGCCGCCGCGTCGACCTGCATCCCGACGATCCGCCGCGTCCGCCGATCCGTGCGGGGCGCGACCTGCCCGCGGGCGGGCTCGACGGAAGCGCCATTGCCGAACCGGTGGCGCCCGGCTTGTGGCTGGGTGAAGCCGAAGTCGAAGAAGTCGATGAACTCGTGCTCGCCGATCTGGCGCCCGAAGAGGAATTCGACGGCGATGCGCCCTGGCTGCAACCCGCCGAGATGACCGCGCCGCCGCCGCTGCCCGATCCCGCCGACAAATCGCTCGACGCGATGGTCGCGCGGTTCGAAGCCGGGCTGGCGCGCCGCCGGCAGGCCGCCCCGGTTTCAACGGCCGCAATCCCGATGTCCGATGCGGTAGAGCCGGAAAGCGAACCCGAGGTCGACTTCGCGCTCGAAGCCGCGCTCAGCACGTTGCAGCGGATGACGCGACAGTCGGTCGGCTAATCCTCGACCGTCAAGATTTCGATCCGCAGCGTTTGCGGATCGTCACCCTGTTCCACTGCGACATCTGCGACGATATGTCCGGGCAGCGCCCATTCGGTCGCGTTGAGCCGCTCCTGTAGCGCGCGGCACACGGCGGCGCCGTCGCCTGCCGCGAGCGCGCACGGAAAGATGTGGCGCGCACCCACGAAACTCGCGCTCGCCCAAGGCCGGAATGTCGAGGCGCCAGCCGACAGGCCGTGCGGAAGTTCTCGCGTCAGCAGGAAGCGGAGCCGACGGTGCGGGCAGCCCGGGCGCGGCGGGTGGGCGGGAGACCAACGCATCATGCCCGCGCTCCTGTGTCGAGATGGCGCACAGCGCGCATCCGCCGGTCGCCGCGCGGAATGACAAGGCCCGCACGACAATCGGCACGCCATTTGTTCATGAAATGTTCCACACGGCATATCATGTCGCGCCCGGGCTCGCGGCCGCCGCGCAAGTCGCTGACGAGGCGAGGGTCGCGCACAGCGTCGCGGCCGAGCACGCTGGGAGGCATCGCCGATTCCCTTAAAAAAGCTTCGATCCGTTGCAGCAGGCTGCGTTCCATAATTTCCTCCCTGATCGCGCTAACACCGGGCGACTCACCCGATAGGATATTTCCTATTTGGTGCTAATTTTCCTACTTGTCTAGGAAAAATCCGTTTGGTAGAGATGAAATAGGAAGGACCAGCCCCCAGCGACTTATGGCCGATTTTGATCAGGATCCGCGCGCCGCGCTCGATCGCCTCTTGACGGAAAGGGGGCTCGACTATGCGCGCATATCGCAGGTGATTGGGCGCAACCCCGCCTATATTCAGCAATATATCAAGCGTGGTTCGCCGCGGCGGCTGGGCGAGCAGGATCGCGCGCGCATCGCTGCCTATCTGGGCGTGTCCGAAGCGATGCTGGGCGGGCCGGTGCAGCGTGTCGCGGCCCCGACGCGGACGCGCGGGCCCGGAATGATATTGGTGCCGAAACTTGCGATCGGCGCCTCGGCGGGTGCGGGTGCGAGTGTCGACGGCGAAGCGGTCGAGGGCGAGGTTGCGTTCGATCCGAAATGGCTGCGCGATCTGGGTGCCGATCCGCGCGCGCTCAGCATCATTCGCGTCGAGGGCGATTCGATGGCGCCGACGCTCGACGACGGCGACGATATCTTGGTCGACGGCGGCGACGCCGCGGCGCGGCTGCGCGATGGCATCTATGTGCTGCGCATGGACGATGTGCTGATGGTGAAGCGCGTCGCGCGCGCGCCGGGGCAGGGGCGGATTTCGGTTATCAGCGACAATCCGCACTATCGCAGCTGGGACGATCTGCCGATGACGTCGGTGCAATTGGTCGGCCGCGTCGTGTGGACGGGCCGGCGGGTGCGATGATTATCTTCGCCTGGTGCCGCAACGATTAACGCGGCGCCGCCATCAACGCCTCGATTTCATGGTCGAGTACTTCGGCGCGCTGGCATTGGTCTTCTTTGCCGTCGCGGCACTTTTCGGCGGCCTTGTCGCGCTGGCGTGACAGCTTGCCCATTTGTTCCTCGCGCTTGCGCATTTCGCGGCCGCGGTTGCGGTCGGACTCGTCCTGGCTCGTCGTCGACCAGTCGGCGACCTGGCCGACGGCTTTCACCGGCGCGGTGACGACCGTCTTGACCGCGCTGATGCAGCCGGCGAGCAGGGGGGCAGCCAGAACCGCCAGAATTAAAACGCGCATATCCTTCTCCTCGCCGATGGCGCCCCATCGCATAACCGCCGCGATCTGAACAGGATATTGCGACGGATCGGCGCCGCGTACGGCCGATGTGTCACATCACTGAAATAAATGGTTAAATTCGTGTTTACCAAGCCGCTTTAGGTCGGGGCGCGAACAAGGTCGCACACTGAAGAGAGATTGATGAACGCCATGGGATATGCCTTTACGCCATCGACGGGCCACGCGTCCGCGATCGGCGCCGACGCGCATATGTCGCAGGTCATCGACCTGTTTCGCGGCAATCCGCAGCTCCGCGCGCTCGCGGTGGTCGATGGCGACGACCGGCCGGTGGGCATCATCCGCGAACAGCGGGTGCGCGAATTGCTCTTCTGCCCCTTCTGGTTTTCGCTGATGCAGAATCCGACGATCGGCGGCTCGATCGCGTCGATGATCGAACCGTGCCCGACCGCCGATGTCGCGCGATCGACGACCGATTTGCTGCGCATCGTGGCGCAATCGCCGGGGCAGCAGGAGCTCATCCTCGTTCGCGCGGGGCGGTTCGTCGAAACGCTCGATAGCGGTCAGCTCGCCAAGCTGGCGATGCTGCGCGAGGTCGAACTGGCGCAGGAACGCGCGGCGCGAACGACGCATATCGACGATGCCGGACGGCGGTTCCAGCAAGAGATCACGACGCTCACCGCGACGCTGTCCGACATGGCGCGCAAGGTCGAGATGGTCGCCGGCACTTTGTCCGAGCGCGCGCGGCAAACCGGCCGCGACGCGGTGACGGTCGCGGGTGCCACGGCGCAAACGCTGGCGGGGCTGCACGAACTGGGCGATCGCGGTCACGCGCTGGCTGCAACGATGTCGCGGATCGTCGACGATGGTTCGCGCGCCCGCGTCGTGCGTGGCGAAGCGCACCTCAAGGTGAAACAGGCGAGCGAGCGCTCGATTGCGTTGAAGGCTGCGAGTCAGTCGATCGAACAGATGCTCGCGCTGATCATCGACATGGCGAGCCGGACCAACATGCTCGCGCTCAATGCCGGGATCGAGGCGGCGCGCGCGGGCGATGCCGGCCGCGGCTTTGCCGTGGTTGCATCGGAGGTCAAGACGCTCGCCAGCCAGACGCGCTCGGCGGCGGGCGATATCACCCAATATGTCGACCGAATCCGCGACATCGTCGAACAGGTCGCGGCGGGCTTTGTCGAGGTCGAAAAGGCGATCGATGCGAACAACGGCTTTTCCGACGCGATCGATCGCGCGGTCGATGGCCAGAGCGCGACGACGCTGATGATCGCGAGCTATGTCGAGCAGGCGGTGTCCGCGGGCCGCGAAATCGACGTGCGGGTGCGCGAGATCGGGCATGGCGCGACCGCGGTCGGCGACGGAGCGCAGGCGCTGGGCCAATTGTCCGCCGGCCTGACCGAGGCGGCGCTGTCGCTGCATCAGCGCGCCCGCCATTTCGTCGAAACGGTCGCCGTCGCCTGATTTTGCGGCGCTTGCGCAAGGGGTTGCCCGATGGCGCAGCGCTGATAGGATGACGTTCGCGCCGGAGGCGTCAGAGGCCGCCGGCGGGGAGGAGGGTCATCATGACGAATATCCAAAAGGGTCTTGCCGAATTTATCGGCACGTTCTGGCTTGTGTTCGGCGGTTGCGGCAGCGCGGTTCTTGCCGCGGCGTTCCCCGATGTCGGCATCGGACTGCTCGGCGTTTCGCTCGCTTTCGGTTTGACGGTGGTCACGATGGCCTATGCGATCGGCCATATTTCGGGCTGTCACCTTAATCCGGCGGTCACCGTAGGGCTGTGGGCGGGCGGGCGTTTCGATGCGCGCGATATCCCGCTTTATGTCGTCGCGCAGGTGCTCGGCGCGATCGTTGCGGCGTTCCTGCTTTATCATGTGGCGGCGGGCAGCCCGAGCTTCGACATAGCAAATGGCCTTGCAGCCAATGGCTATGATGCTGGGTCGCCGGGCGATTACGATATCACGTCGGCACTGATCATCGAGATCGTGCTGACCGCCGCATTCCTCTGGATCATCATGGGGTCGACCGACGGCCGCGCGCCCGCGGGCTTTGCACCGCTCGCGATCGGCCTTGCGTTGACCTTGATCCATCTGATCTCGATCCCGGTGACCAACACCTCGGTCAATCCGGCACGCAGCACCGGCCCGGCGCTGGTCGTCGGCGGCATCGCGCTGCAGCAATTGTGGCTGTTCTGGCTCGCGCCGCTGATCGGCGGGGCGATCGGCGGTTTGCTTTACAAGACGCTGGGGGCCGACACCTTCCCCAAACCGAATATCGAGGGCGAATAATCAGAAGTGCGGCGGGGGTTTCACGCCTCCGCCGCTTTTATTTCAGCAGGTCGATCGCAAAGGCGCGGACTTCGGCGGCGATGTCGGGCCGTTCGAGCGCGACCGCGAGGTTCGCCTGAATATAGCCGGCCTTAGATCCGCAGTCGTAGCGCGCGCCATCGAAGGTGACCGCGTGGAACGGCTGGTTGCCGATCATCGTCGCCATCGCGTCGGTCAGCTGGATTTCGCCGCCCGCGCCCTTTTCCTGGCGTTCGAGCACGCGCATAACTTCGGGCTGCAGGATGTAGCGGCCCGAAATGATCAGGTTCGATGGCGCCTCGGCGACCGGCGGCTTTTCGACAAGCCCGGTCACTTCGGTCAGCGCGCCGTCGCGCGCGCCGGGTGCGATGACGCCATAACTCGACACTTGTTCGTGCGGCACTTCGAGCACCGAGATCAGATTGCCCCCGACTTTGTGGTAGGCATCGACCATCTGTTTCATGCAGCCGGGCGACCCGTGCATGAATTCGTCGGGCAGGAAGATCGCGAAGGGTTCGTCGCCGACGATATCGCGTGCGCACCAGATCGCGTGACCTAGCCCGAGCGGTTCCTGTTGCCGGACATAGGCGCAGGCGCCGGGGCCGAGCCGCGTCGGTTCGAGCACCGACAGATCTTTGCCGCGTTCGGACATCGTCTTTTCGAGTTCGAAAGCGACGTCGAAATGATCCTCGATCGCGCTTTTGCCGCGGCCGGTAACGAAGATCATCTGCTCGATCCCCGCCTCGCGCGCCTCGTCGACCGCATATTGGATCAGCGGCCGGTCGACGACGGGCAGCATTTCCTTGGGGATCGCCTTGGTCGCGGGAAGGAAGCGCGTGCCGAGGCCGGCGACGGGAAAGACGGCTTTGCGGATCGGTTTCATAGACGAAGGCCTAGCGGCGAACTTCGGCCAAGAAAAGAGCGGCGACAGCGCGGCTCCTTGCTTATTGAGGGGTAACGATCACAACGACGCGCCGGTTGTCCTGCCGCCCTTCCGCTGTCGCATTGCTCGACAGCGGCAAAGTCTCGCCGCGGCCGACCACTTGATCGGCCGTAAAGCGCATCCCGCCCGCCTGCATCGGTCCCGCGACGGCCTGCGCGCGCGCCTGCGACAGCGTCAGATTATAGGCCGAGGTGCCGGTCGAATCGGTATGGCCTTCGATCCGCGCGGTCGCGATGCCCACCGAGACGAGTTTGGCGGCGATGTCGCTGATGCGCTGTTGCTGGTCGGGCGACACGGCGCTTTCGTTCGACGGGAACAGCAGCCGTTCGGGCATGCTCAGCATCCAGCCGGGGCCGGTTTCGACGAAGCCTTGCGATTGGAGCACGGCAATCTGCGCGGCCGTGAAGCCAGTGGTCGGCGGCACGCTCTGGCACGCCGCGAGCAATGCGGCGAAGCCGAGGAGGAAAAGCGTTCGGATCGATCGGGGGAATGTAAGCGTCACGGCGTCTCTCCGCTGGTCATCATCGGGAACGATTGGTCAATTTGTCGGCGTACATGGCCGCGTCGGCGGCGGTCAGCAGCGCGGTCGCGTCGCTGCCATTGTCGGGGAAGGTCGCAACGCCGACGCTGACCGCGGCGCGATAGGTTTCGCCGCCGGGCAGGAGGATGGGTTCGGCGACGCTGGTGCGGATCCGGCTTGCCAGCGTGTCGGGGTGCAATTCCTCGTCGAGCTCGACGATGACGATGAATTCGTCGCCGCCGATGCGCGCGGCGAAATCGCCTTTGCGCAGCGCGTCCTGAATCCGCGCCGACAGCGCGACGAGCACCGCGTCGCCCGCGGCGTGGCCGAAATTGTCGTTGGCGGCTTTGAAATTGTCGGCGTCGATGAACAGCAGGGCGAAGCGGCTGCCGCGCCCCGCAGCATCCTCGATACGCAGCGCGAGCTGTTCGTCGAAGGCGTCGCGGTTGGGCAGCGCGGTCAGCGTGTCGTGCGACGCCCGGTGCGCGAGCAAGGCGCGTTCGCTCTCCATATGGCCCTGCCAGCCCTGCAGTTCGTCGAGCAGCGCGTTGATGTCGCCCCCCAGCCGGTCGAGTTCGGCGATGCCGAGCGGTTGCACGCGTTTATCGAAGCGGCGGTGCAGGCGCACGTCGTGCGCGACGGTCGCAATCTCGTTGAGCGGCTTGACCAGCTCATATTCGAAGCGCCGCGCGAGGAAGATGGTGCCGAATGCGGTGATCAGCAAGCAGCCGAGACCCGCGAGCAGGCCCAGCCGGACATAGTCGATCAACGTCGAGCTATCGCCCCACACCTCGATCGTGCCGATTGCCGATCCGTTGCGCTGGACGGTGACCGCGAAGGGGCGCGGGAAGAAGATGCGGGTGAGGGTCGGCGCCGGATCGGCGGCGGGCGAGGTCCATTCGGTAACCGGGCGGCCCACGTCGTTGAGGACGCGGAGCCTGGCGATGCCGGGGATGTGGGTCAGCGGTTCGAGCCCTTCGCGCACCGCCTGCGGATCGTTGAACACCAGCGCGGGTTCGACGCCATAGGCACCAAGCTGGGCCGCCAATTCCATATTGCGATCGGCATAGCCGCGCAGCGCGGTCACCCCGGCGAGCAGGATGGTGAGGCCCGAAAGCGCGACCGCAAACAAGGTGATGCCGAAATGAAACCGCGACAGCAGTTTTTGCAGCGTCGTGCGCGTGCCGATCCGTTCGACCGGAGGCGTGGCGGGCTGAGCGGTCATGACGCCCCCCCTTCACCGACACCGATGCGCAGGACGCGCGGGTCGATGCGGAGCGGGCCGCGCCCGATCGCGTCGATGTTGACCGAAAAGCTGATGCCTGCCGCCCGGTTGCCGAGGCAGAACATCGCGCCATAGATGCAGGCCGCGTCGTCGTCGGTGATCGTCAGGATCGGGCGCCCGCGCACCCAGGCGATCAGCTGACGCCGATCGGCAACCGGGAGGCGGCCGAGAAATAAGATGTCGCACTCGGGCGTGACGGCGGCCGCCGTGACGCGGCGGACCGTCACCGAGCCGGCGCCGGGAACGTCGGGCGCCATGCGATCGGTCAGCCGCGGCGTGCCGACGACGCACATCGTTCGGGCGGTCGCCGCCGATCCGGTCGGCCAGCTCGCATAGCTGACGATGCCGCCCACCATCCGGTTGACCGCGCGCGTCATCCCGCCCGCGCCATCCTCGACAGCAGTCTGACTTGCGGCTTGAACCGACATCTGGGGCGTCGTGACCAACGCGCCGATGAGAAACAATGGTGCCAGCACCTGGCAGCGCCCCCAACTGCGTTTCAGGGGCATCCTGCCCCAGCGAAGGCGCGTCCGCTAGTCAAAACAATTGGAAAGTCAATGAAAAGTGACGTCATGCGGCCATATTGCAACAGCCGCCGCATGCGCCATCCCGATTCTATTCGCTACGCAAACGGTCACTGAATCCCTTGCGCAATTTGGCCAGCTTGGGCGGGATGACTGCCATGCAATAGGGATTGCGCTGGCCTTCGCCCTCCCAATAGGCCTGATGATAATCCTCGGCCGGATACCAGTCCGACGCACTCTCGATCGTGGTGACGATCGGCGCGGGCCAATCGGCTGCGGCGCGGGTGATCCCGGCGCGCGCGGCATCGGCCTGTGCGGCATCGAGCGGGAAGAGCGCGCTGCGATACTGGGTGCCGATGTCGTTGCCCTGGCGGTTGAGCGTCGTCGGATCGTGCGTTGCGAAATGGACGTCGAGCAGGTCGTCGTAGCTGATCACCGCGGGGTCGAAGGTGATGCGGATCGCTTCGGCATGGCCGGTGTCACCGCCGCAGACCTGCTTGTAGGTGGGGTTGGGGACCGCGCCCCCGATATAACCGCTCTCGACGCCCTCGACGCCCTCGAGCGACTGGAAAACGGCTTCGGTGCACCAGAAGCAGCCTCCGGCAAAAATGGCGGTCTCTTGGGTCATGGCGTCGATCCTTGTTGGGGAGAAGGGGATTGTCCCCAAAATAGGATGCGAACGGACTTATTCCAAGGGCGGCGGTGCGTCGATCAGCGGCGGATGCAGCGGCTGGCCCGCCGCACGCGCCGCCGCGATGGCTGCCGCTTCGGCTTGCAGCGACGCAACGCGGTCGCGCCAGTTCGGGTGCGTGCTCGCCTGGAGCACGGGGCGTCCCTTGCGCTGGCCGAAGCGCTCCCAAAAATGCGCGGCGGCAGCGGGATCATAACCCGCACCCGCGAGCAGCCACACCGACAGCCGGTCGGCCTCGACCTCGGTTTGCTTGAACAGGCGGGCATTGCGTCCGAACTGCTTACCGATCCCGCGATCGACCCCCGCCGCGTCGAGCCGGGCGCGGTGGCGGAGGATATTGTGCGCCAGTTCGTGCGCGATCGCCGCGGCCAGTTCGGCGTCATCGGGGGCGAAGTCGGCAAGCCCCTGATTGACGAGGACCATGCGTCCGTCGGCGACGGCGGCGGGTCGTTCGTTGGCCTCGACGCGAAAATCGCTGACGCATCCCGAAACGGGGGTGACGCTGACGATGCGTCCTGCACCGATGTGGAGCGCGAGCGGCGTGTCGATTGGCAGCGCGGCGACGCTGGTTTCGATCGCCGTGATACGTGCGAAGGGGTGATCTCCCACGCCGTCCGGGACGGGCGCGCTTCCCATGCCGGTGACCGGCGTGCCGACGGTTATTCCGGCCGATGCAGCCGGGGAGGCTGGCGCGAGCGCGGCAATATAAGCGTGCACATGGTCGTTCGCGCCATAGGCGGCGAGCGCTTCAGCACGCCGGTCCGGAGTGTAAAGCCGCGGGTCGCCCCATATCCACCCGAACTGCGGCTGGCGTATCGGACACCAAGCGGCATTGGCGGTCGTCAGGCGAAAGCCGATCGCCGCGACGCGCGCCTCGGTTGCTGCCAGTGCGGCATAGGGGGATTGCTCGGCGAGGGCGGGTGCAGCCATCGACAGCGACAGGATGGCGACGATCGATCGGGCGTTGCGAAGCATCGCCATCCCCTATCAAGCCGTGCCTGTCGCGGCCATGAATTTCCCCCGGCGCGCAGTTCCGGACCTCTTGCCTATCGCCTGGCAAGCGCCGATAGGGCGGGCGATGACGCACGCCTCTGTCCTGCCCGCACCCGCAGCCCGCCAACCTCGCCCCGCGGCGCTCGCGCGCTGGCTCTGGGCGGTCGCGCTGCTCGTGATCATCGTGGTCGGCGTCGGCGGGATCACCCGCCTCACCGAATCCGGGCTTTCGATCACCGAATGGCGACCGGTTTCGGGCGTGCTGCCGCCGCTGAGCGAGGCCGGGTGGATCGCCGAGTTCGAGAAGTACAAGCGGATCCCCGAATATAAGGAGATCAACCTCGGCATGACGCTGGCGGGGTTCAAGGCGATCTTTTTCTGGGAATGGCTGCATCGCATCCTCGGCCGCCTCGTCGGCATGGCGCTGCTCGTGCCGCTCGCCTGGTACGCCTGGCGCCGCGCGATCCCGGCAGGCTACGGTCTTCGTTTGCTTGCGCTTGCGGCGCTCGTCGGACTGCAAGGCGCGATCGGCTGGTGGATGGTCGCCTCGGGCCTCGAATATCGCACCGACGTCAGCCATTTCCGTCTTGCGACCCATTTGCTCACCGCGCTGTTCCTGCTTGGCGGTTTGGTGTGGACCGCACGCGACCTCGATGCGCTGGCGCGTGATCCCGAAGCACGGCCGGCCCGGCTCACCGGGCCCGCGCTGGGCGTCATCGCCATCCTCTTTGTCCAGTTGCTGCTCGGCGCCTGGGTCGCGGGGCTCAACGCGGGCTATGTCGCGAGCACATGGCCGCTCATGAACGATCATTTCGTGCCCGAGGGAATCGACTGGGCGGGCGGTGCGTGGCTGGCGCTGACCAACGATCCTTTCCTGATCCATTTCCTCCATCGCTGGTGGTCGTGGGTTGCCGCGATCGCGTTGCTTCTGCTTGCGCGCAGCTTGTCGCGGCAGGGCGCGCGTATCGAGGCGCGGTTGCTTGTCGCGGTCGTCGCGGCGCAGATGCTGCTCGGCATCTGGACCGTCGTCTCGGGCGTTTCGATGTGGGTTGCGGTGTGGCATCAGGTGACCGGTGCGATCCTCGTCGCCACTGCCGCTGCGGGGCTTCACCGGCTGGGTCGCCGCCCGGCATGATGTCGGCCGGCAGCCTCGGCGGCGCGCTCTTGCTGCTGGCGGCCCAGTCCCTGCCATCCCCTGCACCGGGCGATGTTTCCACCGCTGCGGCGGCGCATTTCCAGTTCGCTCCCCCGGTGGGCCGACCGATGACCTATCGCGTGACCACGCGCCGCATCGGCCGCGAAGGCGCGCTGGTCAACTTCTCGCTCACCTATGCGCTGCAATGGCAACGTATCGGGCGCGGTTACCGGCTTGAGGCAGTGTTGCAGCGCATCGATTCGGATGCACGTCCCGAAGTGACCCGCGCGCTGTCGCTGATGCTCGAGCCGCTGGTCGGCGAAGCGATGGCTTATCTCGTCGCGCCCGACGGCAGCCGTGTCGACCTGGTCGATCCGGACGCGTTGTGGGCGCGAGTCACCGCTCGAATCGAGGCCGTCGGCGCCAAATCGGGACGGCCCGAGGCGAAGCAATTGGCGCAGCTGGTCGCCGCCCTGCCCGCCGCCGAGCGCGACCGGCTCGCGAGCGCGGATATCCGGGCGCTGGTTGCGCCTGCCAATGGGGCCATTCCGGTTTCGGCACAGGCGGATGGCGCCAGCGTATCGATCATGCACGACGGGCCGTTGCAGACGATCGCGAAGGTCGAGCACGATTCCGCGCCCGTCGCCGGCACCGCCAAGCCGCTGGAAATCGACAATCTGTGGACCGTTGACACCGCCACCGGGCTGGTGATGCGCGAGCAGCGGCAGAGCTGGATCGTCGATGCGGACAGCGACGGACGGACCCTCGTCGAAGAGCGGGTTCGCGCGCTGGCGCTTGCTCCGTAAAGCTGAAGGTATCATAATACCTGTCAGCAAAGCCGCGATCTGCTTGACTTTCCGCTCGCTTGGCGCCATTGGCCCGCTCCGAAGCGCCGCTGCGTCCCTTCCAGGATCAGGCGGCGCGGTTTGTTTTCGGGCGGCGGGATGGCTGCTCGTCCTAGTCCATATCTGTCAAGGAGGTCGCCATGATGAAGGCGCTGACCAAGACGACTGTTTCGGCGAATGCCGGTACCGTCGAAAAGAAATGGGTGCTGATCGACGCCGAAGGTCTCGTTGTGGGCCGCGTTGCTTCGATTATCGCCAACATCCTGCGCGGCAAGCACAAGCCGTCGTTCACCCCGCACGTCGATTGCGGTGACAATGTCATCGTCATCAATGCGGAGAAGGTGGCGTTCACCGGCAAGAAGCTGGCCGACAAGCGCTATTACAAGCACACCGGTTACGCCGGCGGCATCAAGGAAACGAGCCCCGCGAAGATCCTCGAAGGCCGTTTCCCCGAGCGCGTGCTCGAAAAGGCTGTCGAACGCATGATCCCGCGCGGCCCGCTCGGCCGCCAGCAGATGCGCAACCTGCGCATCTTCGCCGGCACCGAACATCCGCATGAAGGGCAGAACCCCGAAGTGATCGACGTCGCGTCGATGAACCGCAAGAACAAGGTGGGTGCATAATGGCTGACGAACAGACCATGACCGATCTCAAGGATCTCGCCGGCGCCGTCGAAGGCAGTGTTGCTGCTCCGGTTTCGACCACGCCGCTGCGCGAAAAGATCGTCGACAAGCAGGGCCGCGCCTATGCAACCGGCCGCCGCAAGGACGCCGTTGCCCGCGTGTGGGTCAAGCCCGGCACGGGCAAGATCACCGTCAACGGCCGCGATCAGGAAGTCTATTTCGCACGTCCGACGCTGCGCCTCGTCATCAACCAGCCCTTCGGCCTGACCGATCGCGTTGGCCAGTATGACGTGATCGCAACCGTCAAGGGCGGTGGCCTCTCGGGCCAGGCGGGCGCCGTTCTGCACGGTATCGCGCAGGCGCTGACCCGCTTCGAACCGGCGCTGCGCAGCCCGGTCAAGGCGGCTGGCTTCCTGACCCGCGACAGCCGCGCGGTCGAGCGTAAGAAGTATGGTAAGGCCAAGGCCCGCCGCAGCTTCCAGTTCTCGAAGCGCTAATCAGTTTTCCGTCGACGGACGGACAAGGGAAGGGCGGTCCGGCAACGGGCCGCCCTTTTCCTTTGGGCGTTGAAGACGGGCGAGCAGCCCGTCGGCGCGCCCGGCAGCCCGGCCCCGCACCGGCCGCGATCGCGGCGGATCGCATCCGCCGTTGTAATATGATGTTGCCAGCGCGCGGATCGGGTTGATTATGGGGCGCGATCATGCCCCAATCGGGCGCTTCGCTTCTGTCTGAGGAATCATTCATGCACCGACGTCTCGTTCGCTGGCACATGCTGACCGCCGCTTTCCTGTTTCCGGCCATCCTGCTCTATTTGTTGACGGGCGCGCTCTATACCTGGGGCGCAAAGGGCGACTATGTGACAACCGACTACCCGCTTGTCCTGTCGTCGCCGTTGACTGACGACAAGTCCGCGTTGCAGGCGATCGTGGTGAAGGAACTCGCCGAACGCGACATCGCGCCGCCGACCGGCGAAGCGGCGATCAAGCCCGTCGGCGACAGCTTCCAGCTCGACTGGACCGGATCGCGGCGTGATGTCACGCTGGAGCCCGGCGAGACCGCTACCAGCGCGACGCTGATCGTCAAGGACACCGGCTGGCACCGCTTCTTCGTCCAGTTGCACAAAGCAAAGGGCGGGATGCCGTTCAAGATCTATGCCGTCATCCTTGCGCTCGGCCTGTTCTTCCTTGTCGCGTCGGGGCTGATCGTCGCCCTTAAAGTGCCGAATATGCGACGTGGCGCGATCATAGGTTCGGCGGTCGGGCTGGTGGCGTTCGTCGGCGTTGCCGCGGTCAGCTAGAGCAGGCCGAGGCTCCCGAGCGCGAGCGCCTGCCGCGCCGGACGTTCGGCCATCACCGCGAACATCTCGTCGCCGCGGGTTGTGCGCTCGACGCTCATCGATGCGAAGACCGCCATGAAATAGCCGCTGAGCGCCCCGACACGATAGTCGGTCCACAGACCGGCTGCATCGGGCGCGATGCCGCGCTGTTCGAGCGCGGTGATCCAGTGGTCGAACGCCGGCCGGTCGGCCGCCGCGCGCTCGAAGGGGTCGGGGATGCTTGTGCCGACCAGATAGGCGAGGTCGGTCGCGCCGCTGCCGCGCCCGAGCGTCTGCCAGTCGACGAGCCAGCAGCTCTCGCCATCGGGCGCGAAGAGGATATTGTCGATGCGCAGGTCGCCGTGGACGATCGTTCGCGCGGCCGCCTGGCGCGAAAGATAGGCGTCGAGCTGCTGGATTATCCCGGCGCCGAGGTCGAGCACTTCGGGGTCGAGCCGCTTGGCATAGCGTTCGCGAAAGCCCGCATAGAGCTGCGGGAACAGCGCGCGGATCACATCGCCATTGTCGCGCGCCAGCCAGGGCAGGTCGTCGAGCCGCGGATCGTTCCACAGCAGCGCATGCAAGCCGGCCGCGGCGTCGATGCACGGGACGAGGCTCGCGAGCCCGAGCCCCGCGAGCTGGTCGCCCTGCCGCGCGGGGGCGAGGTCGGAGAGGATCAGGACGAAATCGACATCGTCGTCGGCGATCTCGGCATGGTGACATAAGGGTGCGGCGACGCCGCTCCCGGTCGCCAGTTCGCGGTACCAGCTCACTTCCTTGACATAGGTGCCGGTGAGCTTGGCGATGTGGCGGCTCGCATCATCGTGGCTCGGACATTTGGCAACGACTGTCGCTGGCGCATCGACATCGCGCGCCCAGTCGAGTGTCAGGCGAAAGCTGTCGCACATCTGCCCGGTGCCGACCTTGCTTGCGGTGAAGCCGCGCAGCGTGTCGGCCTCTTGTCCGAGCGTGCCGGCGAGCCACGCGGGCGACATTGCGTCGGGCGCGGTCGGGAAGCTCAAAGCGCCGGGTCCATCAGACCGGCAAGGCCCGTCGGCGCATGCGGGCCGACGAACAATTGTTCGAGCACGCCGACCCCGCGATGTGTAGTGCCGCCGTCGACCAGCTCGGCGGTGACGAGTGCCTGAATATGCATCGCCAGCGGATTGCCCCAGCCCCGTTCGGCTTCCGAGAGACTATCATGCGCAACGGCAAGTTCGGGGCCGTGGTCGAGGCCGTGCCCCCACAGGGGATGCGTGTAGCCGAGCCCGCTCATCGCGAAGACCGGCCCGGTCGGCGTCAGCGTCAGCGAGCGGTCGTTCCCGAGGTCGGCGGACATGCTGGCGATCCGCCGCGATCCCGTTTGCCAGTCGGCACTGAAGGTCGCGGCGTCGAAATGCCGCTCGGTCCCGCCATCGCCCGCGATGACGGCCCGGCGGTTCCATGGATTGCCCGCGCCATCGTCGTTGCTGTGAAAGAAGAGCGAACTGCTTTCGAAATTGCACGGCGTCCACAGCCAGAAGAATTGGGTGAAATTGCCCTCGGGCGGCGGCTGCGGCTCGCTCGCGCCGACGGGGCGGACGCCCCAACTGCGGTCGCGCGTGCCCGCCCAGTCGGCGCCGGCATCGACACGCCGGCCATCGACAGACAGCCAGCCCGACCAATGGCCGTTTTGCGTCATGCGCGTATAGTCCATGAACAGACGCGTGCCGTTGCGGCGGATAAAGCGCGGCTCTTCGATCGGGAAATGGCGGCCGGCGAAGCGCAGCTCGCCCGCGAGCGGTCCGTCGTTCGGGGCGATCGTCAGCGTGACGATTTCAAGCGGAACGTCGATCTCGAGCGCGATCGGACCGACCGACAGGTCCAGCCGCTCGCCGCCCGAACGCCGGCTGGCGCGGAGGTTATGCTGCACTCCGTCGACAATGACGCAGAAACTGGCGTCGACAATGCCGAGTTGCGGATAAAATCCCATCGCCGCGGCAAAAAAGACCGCGCCGTCGGGGCTGTAGCCGTTGAAGAAATAGCGGTCGTAGAAGTTGCGGTCGGTCCCGGCGAACGCGATCGGTTCGCTGGTCTGGTGCAACGGAAAATCGTCGCCTCGTGTCAGCATATGTCCTCATCCCGTTTTTTCTTGCAACGTAACCGGATAAGGAGCGGCGTCAATGCACCGGTGGATCGACCGGCGGCACCGCCGCGACGGGCGCGACCGGCTCGCCGGGTTCGCGCGGCGGCAGCGCGTCGGGCGGCACATCGTCGATCTGCATGTCGGGTGTCGGGACCTGATCGAGGTTGCGGACGCGCACGCCGATCGCCGCGCCCTTGACGGTCAGGTCGTTGAAGCTGGGCGGGGTCGAACGGATGCGCTGCGACAGCGTGCCCGCGCCGATCATGCGAACAGGACCGGCGGCGGTTTCCTTGACCAGGTCGAACGCGTCGTGGACATGGCCGGTGAGCACGGCAGCAACCCCGCGCTTCGCCAGCGCGGCGAGCGCGCGTTCGCCGCCGCGAGTCAGCGCACGGCCTTTCGTGCCCGCTTCGACCAGCGGGTGGTGCGCGGTGACCAGCACTGTCGTGCCGCGCGGCAGCGCGTCGATCGCCGCGAGTGTCTTTTCCAGCGCTTGCTTCGTCACCCAGCCCTTCGACCAGTCGAACCGCCATTGCGCGCGCGCGGTGGTCTTCAGCGGCACCACCGCGACCCCCGCCAGATCGAGCTCGCGCTCGACCAGCCGCTCGATCCCGCGAATGCGGCGATAGGGATAGAAGAAGCGCTCGAAGGGGTTGAAATAGGGCAGGTCATGGTTGCCGACCTCGACCGTTACCTTGACGTCGAGCGCGCCGATCCAGTCGCACGCCGCGGCGAATTCGCGGCTGCGCGCGCGCATCGTAAGGTCGCCGGTGATCAGCACCGCATCGGGGCGCTCAGCCCGGACGCAATCGGTGAACCAGCCGAGCGCGGCGCGATCCTCGAGCCCGAAATGCAGGTCGCTGATATGGAAGAGGCGCGTCATGCGGGGGCAGGCGCCGTGGCGAGAAACGCGAGCGGGCTGGCCTCGAGGCGATAGGTCGCGCCCGACGGCAGTTCGGCGGGTTCGCCGTCGAGGAGCAGGCCGATCGATCCCTTGCTTTCGATTACGACCGCGCGGCGCTCGGACAGGTCTACGCTCGGCCCTTCGCGAAAGTCGCCGCCGAGCCAGGCGATCCCGTGGCTCAGGATCGACCCGGCGCTGTCGGTGATCAGCCCCTCGGCCAGGATGCGGTCGGGCTTTGGTGTCAGGTTGATCGCCTGGAACGATTGGTCCGAGCCGCGGATCCGCACGCCGTCGCCATGGAGCGTCGCATCGATCGCACCGGGAATGGTCTCGGCAAGGCCGCTGAGGCTGAGCGAGCGGAACTGTTCGCGCACCTCGGCCCAAGCCGTCGTTGGCCCGGCGATCACGCCGATATAGGCGCGGCCCGCGTCGCAGAGGATCGTCGGCGGATGGGCGCTCCGCGCTTTACCCGCGAGCGCGTCGCGCAAGATATCCTCGGGGCCGCGATCGCCGTGCAGCGTCTTGTGGAATAGATTGAGCGTCCCGCCGGGGAGCGGGAGCATCGCGCCGTCCCATGTTTCGAGCTTCGCCGCCGCGGCATTGAGCGTGCCGTCGCCGCTGAGCACCAGCAGCAGGTCGATGCCGTCGTCCGCGAGCATCGCGACGGTCGGCAGATCATCGTCGGGAAGGATGAAGGCGCGGACCAACGGCGCGCCGGCGGCATCGCATGTCTCGGTCAAACGGCCGACGAGGGCTTCGTCGGAACTGCCGCTGCGCAGATTGCAGACGAGGGCGGGGCGGGAGAAGCTTGCGGTCATTGCCCTGTCCTACGCGCGAACGCCGAAAAGGTCGCGGCGCATATCGCAGCGCCGTCTTGTTCGCCGCACCGCCGCCCTGTAGGGCGCGAGAGATGGCGAAGCCGGTTTCCAAAGGACGACGGTTGATCAAATTGCTTTTCGTGGTGCTGCTGCTCGTGCTGCTGTTCGGCGGCGGCGCCAAGATGATCGTCGCGGGCGGTGCCAAGTCGCTCAACATGGCCGACCGGCTGCTCGGGCAGAGCGACGGGGCGCGGCTGCTGCTGGCCGACCAGCCCTATGGTACCGGCCCGCGCCAGTCGCTAGATATCTGGGTGCCGGACAACGCCAAGGAGGGCGGCCAGCTGCCCGTAATCGTCTTCTTCTATGGCGGCGGCTGGGACAGCGGCGAGCGCGGAAGCTACGGCTTTGCCGGACGCGCGCTGGCGCGGCAGGGATTTGTCGTCGTGATCCCCGACTATCGCCTCGTGCCCAAGGCGCACTGGCCCGACTTCATCGAGGACAGCGCCGCGGCGGTCGCGTGGACGCACGAACATATCGCCAAACTCGGCGGCGACCCCGACCGGATCGCGCTGATGGGCCATTCGGCGGGCGCCTATAATGCCGCGATGCTCGCGCTGGATCCGCAATGGTTGCGCGCAGCGAAGAGCGATCCGTCGATCATTCGCGGTGTTGCCGGCCTTGCCGGACCCTATGACTTCCTGCCGCTCGAGAAGGGCGGCCGCGGGGACAAGGCGATGGGCAAGGTCAAGCCGCTGGAAAAGACCCAACCGATCCATTTCGCGCGCGGTGACGCCCCGCCTTTGTGGCTCGCCACGGGCGACGAGGATGACACGGTGCGCCCGCGCAACAGCCAGAACCTCGCCGCCGCGATCGAGAAGGCCGGCGGGGCCGCGACGCTTCGTATCTACCCCGGCATGGGGCATACCGGCATCGTGATGGCGCTCGCCGCGCCGTTTCGCAGCAGGGGGCCGGTGCTCGACGAAGCGACCGATTTCCTGCGCGGCGTGACGGCGCGCCGCGTCGCGCCCGCTGAGGCGGCACAGTGAGCGTTCCGATTCCCGCCATCGTGCTCGCGGGTAGCCGCCCCGGTCCCGATCCGCTGCTGACGGGGACCGGGGTGTCGACCAAGGCGCTGCTGCCGATCGCCGGGCGGGCGATGCTCGTCCATGTCGTGCGGGCGCTGCGCGCATCGCCCGAAGTCGGCGCGATCACGATCCTCGCGCAGAATAGCGCCGAACTCGCGGCCGAGCCGGGGCTTGCGGGGCTCGCCAACCTGCATTTCGCGGATTCGGGGCAGGGCATCAGCAGTTCGCTCGCCGCCGCGCTGCCGCCGGGCGACGATCCTTTGCTCGTGACGACCGCCGATAATGTGCTGCTCACGCCGACGATGATCGCCGAATTTCTGGCGGGCGCCGAGGACAGCGATGTCGCGGTCGCGATGGTCGAGCGCGACATACTGCTCGCGCGCTATCCCGAATCGAAGCGCACCTGGCTCAAATTCCGTGGCGGCTGGTGGTCGGGCGCGAACATGTTCCGCCTGCGCGGACGCCGCGTGCTGCCGCTGCTTGATTTCTGGGGGCGCATCGAACGCGACCGCAAGAAGGGGCTCAAAATTGTCGCCGCCTTCGGCCCTTGGCTGCTCATAGGCGCGCTGCTCCGCCTCTTCACGATCCAGCAGGGCGTCGCGCGCGCGGGCCTGCGCTTCGGCCTCAAGGCGAAGATCATTCCGATGTCCGAGCCCGAGGCGTGCATCGACGCCGACAAGCCCGCCGACATCGAACTGATCGAAGCGATATTTGCCGCGCGGCGGCAAGGCGCTATAGGGCAACCCCTATGACCATCGACAAAGCCATCATCCTGTCGGCCGGACAGGGCTCGCGCCTGCTGCCGCTGACCCGCGACATTCCCAAATGCCTGATCGAGTTCAACGGCCGCAGCCTCATCAGCTGGCAGGTCGCGGCGCTCGTCGCGAACGGGATCAAGGACATCGTCGTCGTCACGGGCTTTCGCACCGAGCGCGTCGAGGATCATGCGCTGCAGCTTTATCGCGACACCGGCGCGCGCATCCGCACCCTGTTCAATCCCTTCTTCCAGGTCGCCGACAATCTTGGCACCTGCTGGATCGCGCGCGAGGAGATGGATCGTAATTTCATCATCCTGAACGGCGACACGATCATCTCGGACGAGATCGTCGCGAAGCTGATCGCGGGCGCGAACGAGCCGATCAACGTCACCGTCGACGTCAAGACCGACTATGACGACGACGATATGAAGGTGAACCGCGACGCCGAGGGGCGATTGCATCATATCGGCAAGCGGCTGCTGCCCCCCGACACCAATGCCGAATCGATCGGCATGCTCGCCTTCGTCGGCGATGGCCCGTCGATCTTCCGCAACCAGGTCGACCAGATGATGCGCACCCCCGACGGGGTCGAGCGCTGGTATCTGCGCGCGATCGACATCATCGCGAAGGGCAACCGCGTCGGTACCGTGTCGATCGAAGGGCTCGAATGGCAGGAAGTCGACTTCCCGCAGGACGTCGAAGCCGCCGACGTGCTTACCGCGAAATGGGCCGAAGAAGGCCGCTACGCGAAATAGGGTTTGAGCCAGCCGGTGAGCGCGGCGACCTCTGCGTCGCCCAGCTTCACCGCTTGCCCGAGGTTGGGTTGCGCCGGCCAGCCGGCGTCTGCCACCGTCAGCCCCGCGCCCGAACGTTCGCCGTCATAGCGCGGCAGGACGTGGAAATGGACGTGCGGGTCGACCATCATCAGCATCAGATAGTTGATCTTCGCATAGCCGACGGCCTCGCTCAGCGCGGCCTCGATCGCGGCGGTCACAATCTTGAGTTCGGCATGCGCTTCGGCCGGTAGGTCGCCGAACGCCGTCGCGTCCGACTTCGCCGCGAGCACCAGCGCGCCGAGCGTCGGCTGCGCGGGGCGCAGAAGTACGACCCAATGATCATATTCGGCGATCAGCGTTGCGGGATGACCGAATTTCTCGATGGTTTCGTTCATGCTTCTTCCATCCAGCTGACGATCGGGCGGCCTGACCGCTTTACGGCATAGGCCTGCACCAGCCGTACGGCGTGGACGACCAGTGAGATCACGGTCCACCACGCCACCGCGATCAGGCCGATGTCGGGACGCCCCGCGAGCGTCGCGAAAAAGAGGATCGCGAAGTTCGGGTTGCGGCGCGCGGTGACGAGGCGGAAATCACTGTCGAACTTCTGCCAGACATGGATGTCCATGCCGAAATCCTTGATGAACAGGCCCTCGATCACGCGCTGGAGCACATAGCCCGCGACCACCGCGACCATCACCCAGACGAAGGTCTGCGTCGACAGCGCAAGGCCCCATGTGCCGAGCCCGACGCCCCAGAAATACCACCAGAAAGGCGGGTGGACCAGGTCGACGCCATGGTCGGCGACATTGCCCCATTTGGACGAGGTGATCGTGCAGCGCGCGAGCTTTCCATCGACGGTGTCGAGCACCATGAAGATGAAGCCCGCGAGCATCCCGGTCCAGTAATGGCCGTAGGCGAAGAGGTAAGTGGCATAGATGCACAGCGCCGCGCCGATTGCGGTGACCATGTTCGGCGTCATGCCGATGCTCGCCGCGCCGCGCGTCAGCCACAGCGCGAGTTCGGGCCACAGATATTTGGTCAGCGCATCGGTGACGCCCTTATAGGCGCCGAAATAGCTTTTCCGTTCAATCTCGCGCCGCGTGCCGGGGGTCAGCTCCTTGACGAAGGGCTGTTCGAGCTTGCGAAGCTGGCGGTTGTAAAGCTTGCGTCCGTCCGACAGGTCGATGACCGTTGCCGCCATCGGGTCGCTGCCGGTTGGCACCTGTCCGATCACGGGCGCGCCGCCCCAGGCGAAAACCGTGCCCGGCTGCTCGATCACCCAGCGGAGTAGCATCGGGTCGAAGACATAGGCGAGGTTGAAGACCAGTTCGTGGCCCGGCGCGAGCGGCTTGCCGTCCTTTTCGGCCATCCGGCGGCAGCGCTCGGCGTTGGTCATTCCCCAGATCGGGGTGGCGTTTTCGCCGAGCAGGCGGATCGGCGCGCTCATCGCTCTGTCCTTGCGAAATCGAGGATGATGTCGGCCTGCCGCGTCGAGGCGGGGATCGGGAACTGGTCGATGGAATCGGTCATGGCGGCTTCCTGAGCATCAACAAAGCCCGGTTGCAAGTCCGCAGCCCGCGCGAGCGCGCCGGGGAGGTCGGCGATGTCTTCGATCACTTGCCCCAGATGCCAATGCGCAAATGCCGGATCGTCGCGCCATGCGCACCGGTCGAGATTCAGGAAGATGCAGGGGCGCGGGCGCAGCAGGAACTCGTAAACCTGGCTCGACACGTCGCCCAGATAGACGTCGGAACTCATCGTGTAGCTCATGTCGATCGAATGATGGCTTCCCATATCGACGCGGATGTGCGGCGCTTTGGTCGTGATCGGGGGCGTACGCTGCGCCAGTTTCGTGTGCGGCGCGATGATGACGTGCCATCCCTCCAGCGCCTCGAGCGCGGCCAGAACGTCGGGTCCGTGTGTTGGCCACGAAGAGAGTTTCGCATCGAAATGCGGGTTATAGAGCAGCACCGGCCGGGCATCGTCGAAATAGCGCCGTCGTTCGGCGCATATCTCGAACTTGGCATAGCCGCCCACGACGACGTTGCCCGGCTCGGACAGCTTTTGTTCGACCATACGCCGCCGGTCCTTTTCGCCGGCGACGATGGTCAGGTCGATCAGCGCATGCCGCCGTCGATACCCCCCCTCGCGATCGCCCGCGCCATGCTTGATGACGACAATGCGCGACGAAAAGCCGGGAATGCGTTTCAACCACGCGCTGGAAATCTCGGTGGTGACCAGCACCGGAAAGCGCCGGATCGCCGGATAGTTGAGCAGCAGGGTCGCGAGCCGCGAAGGTTGGCGGAACAGCGAGTCGGGGCCGAAGGGCGGGCGGCGCAGCAGCACCGGTTCGAACCGGCCCTGAAGATCGTAGCTGAGCGCGAGATCGAGGATCTTGCGTGATGGCGACAGGATCGAAACCCGGACATCGTCTCGCCCGGCCAACTCAAGCGCCGTCGGCAGCCAATGATAGAGTTGCTGCGCTTCGGCGATGGCAAGGAAGGCTATAGGGGTCGGCAAGGGGGGCTCCGGTAGCGGGCGATTGGCGAAAAGGGGCGGGCGCACTCAGCCGGGCCCTGTCGCGATCTCGAAATCGAGCGTCCGCCAGCCTCTCTGTCCGGCAAGACGGGTCAGACGGCGGCCGCGTCCGATCAGCCAGAATTCATTCGCCAGCGCAAAGGTGGGCGCGTCGCTGGCGTGGTCCGAATAGGCGCGGACATGTGCCGTGCCGCCGGCCGCATTCGCATCGAGCCACTCGGTCACGCGACGCGCCTTTTCCGGCCCATAGCAATTCTCGCCATCGAGTTGCGGCAGCCAGTTTCCTTGGCCATCGCGCCGATGGCGCGTTGCGACAATCGCATCGAACCCCAGTGCTTCGGCAATCGCGCCGGCGTAGAATTCGGGGGCCGCGGTCGCCATCAGCAGGCGGTATCCCTCGGCGCGGTCGCGCGCGATGCACGCGGCCGCACCGGGCGGCACGTCGCGCGGCACGCGCCACGCCGCAAAGCGCGCCGCGAGGTCCGCAGCGCGCGCCGGCGAAAGCTGCGACCCCAGCATCAGGCGAATGGCGGCGGGTTTGAACCGGTCGCGGCCATAGAGGCGCAGCGCATAACCGATCATCAACGCAGCAAGCACCGGAAGCAGCAGCAAGCGCCACCGGGCCTCGCTCCACGCCGCCCACAGCAGGAACAGCGTGAAGGTCGGTTTGCGCAGCACGGTGCGGTCGAGGTCGTAGATCGCGACGCGGATGGGAGCCGTCTCGCTCATTGCTCGGTGGTTCCGATCAGGCGCAATTTTCGGGCCGTCTTGCCGAGCGAGGCGCGGTCGGCGAGTGGCAGGGCAAAGCGCAGCGCGAGCCAGATCGCGGCAACGGCGATCAGGCCGAGCAGGGGCAGCGATATGGCGTCGGGCAGCAGGTCGGCGAACACCGCCGCCGTCCCGGCAACGAGAGTGATTGCAACGCCGCGCAGGGCCACCGCCGGAAATTGCGCGTCGAAGGGGTGCAGTTTTTCGATCACTGCGAGTTGGAGCGTCGGGATCGCCGCCATGACGACGAGCCCGATCGCCGTCGCCAGCGTCACTCCGGTCAGCGGATCGAGATGGCCGACGATCAGCCAGCCCGCACCAATTGCGACGGCAACGCCGAAGATGCTGGCGGTGAGCTGCTGGCGGAACGCCGCGACGACCTGAAGCACCGGCGCCGAAATGCCGAGTACTGCTTCGGCGGCGCGCGCGAACAGCAGGATGACGAGCGCGGCCTGTGCGGCTTGTGCACCATGGCCGAACAGCCCGAGCAGCGACGCGCTGCCCGCTGCGAGCACCGCGGCGAGCGGCAGCGCGATCGCCGAGATCAACCGCGTCGCATAAGCGTAGATGTCGGCGACCTGCCGCCGGTCCTCGCGTTCGGCGCTCGCGGCGAGCGGGGCCATGACATAGGTGAAGGCGATGCGCACGAGTTGGACGACGCTCGATAGTTTGCGCGCAATCGTGAACAGGCCGGCTGCAGCGGCGCCCGCCGCGCCTGGGAGCAGCATGTTCAGGATCAAGGCGGGCGCATCGCCGAACAGCCGCGTGATGATGTTCGATGGCAGGATCGAAAGCCCTGCCCAGAAGGTGTTGCGCGTCGTCTCGGTGACCCACGGGCCCTGCCACAGGTCGGCGAAACTATAATGGCGTGCGAGCAGACGCACGCTGAGCGCCGCGGTGATCGCCAGCGAGCAGAGATGCGCGAGGAACAGGCCTTTGAGGCCGAGGCCGAAGGCGAAAAATACCCCCGCGAACACCAGCCGCAACATCTGTTCCCACACGATCCGCAGCCGGATTTCGGCGCCGAACACCATGCGCGCGCGCAGCGCCGAGGTTGCGATCTCGACAAAGGCCCACAGCGGCAGCGCCCAGACGAAAATACGGATGGCGGGGGTGACGAGTTCGCGGTCGCGGTCGGCGACATTGAGCAGCGGACCGAGGTCGGCGGCAAAGACGGCAACGATCGCGGCGACGATGATGCACGGTCCGACGCCAAAGATCATCGCGGTGCGCAGCGCCGCCGCCGCCTCGGCGTTACCCGCCGATTGCGGCACCGTGCGCTGCATCGCGCTCGTCATGCCGAGGTCGAAGATATTTTCGAGCAGGTTCACCGCCGCCCACAACACGGCATAGAGGCCATAGCCGGCGAGGCCGAACATGAGGACGTAGAGCGGCTGCGCGACGATCTCGACCACGGCGCCGAGGCGCGCCAGCACGGTCGTGCCAAGCCCGCGCGCGACGCTGCGGCTGGTAACGGCGGGTTGGGCGACGTCTTCGCTCATCGTTGCCGCACCTAGCGACTCGTCCGCCGCGCCGCCAGCGGCTTTCGCGCTTTGGGGTCCTTCACCCTCTTGTCGATTCTGCCTTTCGGGTCTAGGCAGCGCCCAATTGCATAGGGAACCCCGCGATATGGCCCAATTCGTCCTGCCCAAGAACAGCCGCCCGCAAAAGACGGGCAAGGTCCACAAGGCCGATGGCGCCGCGGCGGTGAAGAAATTCAAAGTTTATCGCTACGACCCCGACAGCGGCCAGAATCCGCGGTTCGACACGTTCGAGATCGACACCGAAAAATGCGGCCCGATGGTGCTCGACGCGCTCATCAAGATGAAGAGCGAGCAGGATTCGTCGCTGACCTTCCGCCGTTCGTGCCGCGAAGGCATCTGCGGCAGCTGTTCGATGAACATGAACGGCAAGAACGGCCTCGCCTGCACCACCGCGATCGAGGATCTGAAGGGCGACATCACGATCACGCCGCTGCCGTCGATGGATGTGATCAAGGATCTCGTCCCCGACTTTACCCATTTCTACGCGCAATATGCGTCGATCGAACCCTGGCTGAAGACCAAGACGACGACGCCGAGCGGCAAGGAACGGCTGCAGTCGCCCGAAGAGCGCGAGAAGCTCGACGGGCTTTACGAGTGCATCCTCTGCGCCTGCTGCTCGACGAGCTGCCCGAGCTATTGGTGGAACAGCGACAAGTTCCTCGGCCCGGCGATCCTGCTTCAGGCGTATCGCTGGCTCGCCGACAGCCGCGACGAGATGACCGGCGAGCGGCTCGACGAGCTGGAAGACCCGTTCCGCCTCTATCGCTGCCACACGATCATGAACTGCGCGAATGCGTGCCCCAAGGGGTTGAGCCCCGCGCGCGCGATCGCCGAGATCAAGAAGCTGGAAGCCGAGCGGCACGTCTGATGCGGTTCGGGGTGCCAGCGCTAGCGGCGCTGGTGCTCGTCGGCTGCGCCGCCAATCCCAAGGTTGAATATGCCGCGATGCCGCGCACCTATGCGCATGGCATTGGCGGAGCGACCTTCCTCGTCGGCGGTGGCTTCGACCCCGGCCTCTCGCCCGACGGCAACAGCCTGATCCTCTATGGGCCCGAGGGCGCCTTTGTCATCGACACCGGACGCCATGCCGAACATCTCGCGTCGATCAAGCGCGGGCTAAGCGGGATCGGCATGACCCCCGTCGCGATCGTCAACACGCACTGGCATCTCGATCATATCAGCGGCAATCCGGCGCTGAAGGCGGAATTTCCGGATGTCAAAGTCTATGGCACGTCGGCGATCGACGGCGCGCTGACCGGTTTCCTCGCGAAGAGCGCTGAATCGTCGCGCAAGGCGCTCGCCGAGGGCAGCATCCCGGCAAGCGCGATAGCGGAGGTCGAGGGCGATCTTGCGACCATTGCGCGCGGCGCGGAATTGCGGCCCGACATCGTCGTCGACGAGTCGCGCGACATGGCGATTGCCGGCCGGCCGCTGTCGCTGCGCGTCGCACGTCACGCCGTAACCGAACGCGACCTCTGGATATATGATGCGGCGGAGAAGCGTGCGATCGTCGGCGATCTGGTGACGATTCCCGTTCCCTTCCTCGACACCGCCTGTCCCGAGGGCTGGTTAAAGGCGCTCGACGAGGTCGCCGCGTCGGGTGCCGAGCAGATCATTCCGGGTCACGGCCCGATCATGCCGATTGCCGATTTCAACCGATGGCACGCCGCGTTCAGCGATTTTATCGCTTGCGCGAACGGGGCGGGGGCGCTTGAGACCTGTTCGGCCGGCTGGCTCGCGGGCGCCGCAAAATGGATCGGCAGCGATACCGCGCGGGCGAAGGCGATGGCCGATTATTATGGCGAGCTGGTGCGCTCGAGGAAACTGGACGGATATTGCAGGGCATGAACGACGGGATCGAGGAGCCGAAGAGCCGCGAATATTTCAGCGCCGAGGAATTGGACGGCGGCTGGATCAGCTGGGATCTCAAGGACGCAACGCGTTTCAACAGCTTCATCGAACCGCTGACGGTACGCGTCGAGCCGCCGACCGCTGACGGTCGCCCCTGCGCGCGGGTGCGGATGCTGCCCGAACGCAAGCACAGCAACCTGGGCGACAATGTCCATGGCGCGGTGACCCTGGCGCTCGTCGATATCGCGCTGTTTGCGGCGTCGCATCAGTTCGGCTCGCTCAACGCTGGCCATTCGGTCACGCTCGACCTGTCGACGCAGTTCGTCGGCGCGGGGCGGGTGGGCGAGCCGCTCGATGCCGTCGTCGAGCTGGTCCGCGAGACCGGACGGCTGATCTTCCTGCGCGGGCTCGTCGTACAGGGTGAGGGCGACAGCCATATCGTGCTGAGTTTCGCCGGGACGATCCGCAAGGCGAGCAGCAAGTGACCACCGTCCTTGCGGCTTATGACGCGCTCGTCGCGGCCGGCGAGCTTCGTCCCGATCCCGAGCAGCGCGCCGCCGCCGAACGGCTGAACCAGTTGCAGGCCGAACTCGAAGCCGTGCCAAAGCGTGGTAGCCTGCTGTGGCGCCTCGCGGGCCGCAAGCCCGAGGCGCTGCGCGGCGTTTATCTGTGGGGCGCGGTCGGACGCGGCAAGTCGATGCTGATGGACCTGTTCTACGACCAGCTGAATATCCAGCGGAAGCGGCGCGTCCATTTCCATGCCTTCATGCTCGACGTCCACGCCCGGATGCGCGAGGTCCGGAAGAGCGAGAGCGGCGATCCGATCCCGCTCGTTGCCGATGCGCTCGCCGAAAATACGCGCTGCCTAGCATTTGACGAGATGGTCGTGAACAACAGCGCCGATGCGATGATCCTGTCGCGCCTGTTCACGGCGTTGATCGAGCGCGGGGTGACGATGGTCGCGACCTCGAACCGCCCGCCGAAGGATCTCTATAAGGACGGGCTCAACCGCGAGCATTTCCTGCCCTTCATCGCGCTGGTCGAGGAACGGCTCGACGTGATGAGCCTCAATGGCCCGACCGACTATCGCCGCGACCGGCTCGGCGACGGCGCGCGCTGGTTCGTCCCGGCCGATGACGTGGCGAGCGCGGCGCTGTCGGCGGCCTTTTTCCGGCTGACCGACTATCCGCCCGAGGATCGCGCGAATGTCCCGACGCTCGAACTCGATGTCGGCGGCGGGCGGACGCTCCACGTTCCGAAGGCGCTGAAGGGCGTCGCGGTCTTTTCGTTCAAACGGCTGTGCGGCGAGGCGCGCGGCGCGGCCGATTATCTGGCGGTCGCGCGGCATTTTCACGCGGTCATCATCGTCGGTATCCCGCGCATGGGGCCCGAAAACCGGAACGAAGCGGCGCGTTTCGTCACGCTGATCGACGCGCTCTATGAATATAAGGTCAAACTGCTCGCGAGCGCGGCGGCGATGCCCGACCAGCTCTATATCGCAGGCGACGGCGCGTTCGAATTCGAGCGCACGGCGAGCCGCCTCGCCGAAATGCAGTCGGACGATTATCTGGCGCTAGGCCACGGCCAAGAGGACGCCGCTGGCAATCTTTCCCCAGCGTGACGAATTCACCGTGACGGCGATGAGGTTGCGGACATAGCGCACCTCATGCGCCAGATGGCCATAAGCCTGCTCGATCGTGCGGCGGAGCGTGCGTAGCGGCTTGGGTGCGGCGACCGCGATCCGGGCCGGGCGCTCGGGTGGTCCGGGCAGGGTGGCAAAGCCGCCGCTGGTTACCCGCGCGTCTTCGGCGACGGCGCGGCACAAAGCTTCCATGCGCGAGATCGCGAGGCGGTTGGGGACTTCGCGGTCGCGGCTCAGCAGTTCGAAGCTGTGGCTGAACGCTGAAAACTGGATCGCACCGCTCGCTGCGCTGTGATCAAGCGCGTCGCGCATCTCTTCCTCGGACATCGCGCAAAGCTGCGCCGGACGGAAGCGGCTGGTGCGATCCATCAATCCGCTGACCGGTACTTCGCACACGCCCTGGTGGATGCGCATGCCAAGATTGCCCGCGTCGAGCGAGATGTCGCAGCCATGACCCTGCCAGGCCCCGTTGAAGCTGCTGTCGAAGCGGAAACCGAGCGCCGCGAGCGCGCGCAACGTGTCATCGTTGGCGCCGAAATTGCCGGCGCGAAACGCGGTGGGTTTGGGGGCGCCGGCGCCGATCAATATGTCGCGCGCGAGCGCGATCAATTTCTTCTGCGCCGCGAGCGGGAAGTCGCCGATATTGCGCCCGGTCAGGCGCCCGACCGGGTTGAAGCGCGCGAAGGCGAGCCATTCGGTGTGGATATGGACCTGCACCTCGTGCCCGCGTGCGATCACCGGGCGGACGATCGCGTCGATCACCTCGGGACCATAGACGAGCGCGGGCATCGGATCGATGAAGAAGACCCCGGTCAGTCCATGGCGTTCGAGCATATCCATCTGAAAGTGGATGCCGAAATCGCCGTCGCGGCAGCGGCCGAGAATCGAGCTTTCGAAATTGGCGCGCGCGTCGGCGCCGCGCTGATAGAGGCCGGCGGACAATTCTGTGTCGAAGCTGATAATTGCCCGGGTCACGCCTCGCGCCTAACAGTGCTGCGATAAGGGAGAGTTAACCGGCCCCGCGGGATATCCCGTCTGTCGCGCCATGCTTTCGTCAAGCTAGCATAGGGTGCTTGGGTGGGACAACCCGGCCAAAGATCCATCTTTTCCGGCAGGACAATATGGTGTCAGCATTGTTCGAGCATCATATCCCTGTCGCACTTTACCTCCATTCCCACGCGGGCAGGAGGACTCGCGACACGGTTTATAGTTATTGCGAACTATTAGCAAAGAAAGGCTGTTTTTCGTCCTTTTCGCGGTTGTTTCCTTAAGGGAATCGGCGTAGGGGCGTCGCCAGTCTTGGGACC